>ERZ1673749.54-NODE-54-length-167181-cov-9.577050_pt1 | contig 167181 bp, 133 predicted proteins | sample MGYA00580204_ERZ1673749 | MGnify/ENA primary metagenome ERZ1673749 (study PRJEB41218, sample SAMN15661745) | gut metagenome | host: Homo sapiens | place: Canada: London | collected 2015-08-20/2019-03-30 | study: EMG produced TPA metagenomics assembly of...
CACTGGCACCTGAAGCCAGCGCGTCTGCCAATTCCGCCACCCGGGCGGGCGACTTGATTAATATAACACCACACTCCGAACAACTACCAAATCGCCACGTCATACCGCATTTTCGCGTTTTGAACTAGGCGCGCGGGCCTGGCCCATTTATACTTGCGTGTTTATAGGACATCAGTGAGAAGCAGATGAGCAGCTGGGAAGGAGGTGCGGGCAGCATGGGCGTGATGGATCGGCTGGCGCGACTGGACTCGTCGATGCAGCGTGGCCTGGACAATTCCATGGCGGCGCTATTCGGCGGCAAGGTTGTGCCGGCGGAGATTGAAGAGTTGGTGAAGCAGGAGGCGCAAGACTCCGTGGTGGTCACTGACATGGACGAGTACGTCTCGCCAAATGTGTTTGCGGTGGGTGTGTCCTCGAAGGACTTGGAAAACCTTTCGCAGCACCGTGACCTGCCCGCGGACCTCGCCGAGCAGCTCATGCGGTACGTGCGCAACCTGGGGTGGTTCCTGGATGGGCCGCCCGTGGTGCGTATCGCTGAGGAGTCCGGGTTGCGGACGGGCCAGTTGCGCGTGTCGTCGTATATCGACCAGGAGCCCGACGTGGTCAGCGGCTTCGACGCGATTGTGGCGGAGCCGAAGAAGAAGCGCCGCCACGCCCGGGTTCCTAAAGATCACAAGGATCAGGAGGATCACATGAATGAGCCAAATGCGGCACAGCCTACGGGCGGCACGCCCACGGTGAGCCTGCTGCTGCAGGACGGGTCGTCGCGCACCTATCTGGTGCATGAGGGCTCGAATATTTTGGGCCGCTCGAACGACGCTGACTTCCGCCTGCCGGACACGGGCGTGTCCCGCCAGCACGCGGAGATCACCTGGGACGGCGAGGTTGCGGTGCTGGTTGACCTGCAGTCCACCAACGGCACCACCGTCAATGAGGAGCCAGTGGAGAACTGGATGCTTGCCGACGGCGACGTGATCACCCTCGGCCACTCCCACATCGAGGTCCGCATCGTCGAACCTCTGGCGAACGCGGCGCAGGCAGCAGCCCCGGCCGCTGCGGACGTCGAGGATGCGCAGGTCGACGCGCACCCGCGCACCGAGTTCTTCCGCCCTTAAGCCGCCAAGTGTTTTAAAAGGAGCCTCATGGATTCCGCTGTGATTCTCAGCGCGCGCTTCGGCCTGCTCGCCCTGGTGTGGGTGTTCATCCTGCTGGTGCTGTGGGTGCAGCGCAAGGACGTGGTCAAGGCTGCGGGCACGGTCCGCAGGCAAGCGACTAGCGCGGCACCAGTGCGCCGCGAGAAGGCACGTCAGCTTGCGGTAGTTGAGGGCCCGCTCAAAGGCTCCCACATGGAAATTGCCAGCCTGGAAGACTTAACTATTGGTCGAGCCGGCGACAACGATTTTCAGCTCGGCGATGATTTCGCCTCCTCCACCCACGCGCGCCTCTTCCGCCGGGGCAGCGAGTGGTTCATCGAGGACATGGATTCGCGCAACGGCACGTTTGTCAACGGGACGCGCATTGACCAGCCGGAAAGGGTGTCTGTGGGCACGGATATAAAGATGGGACGCACGATTGTGAGGTTGATGCCATGAGTTTGCGCCTGAACTTTGTCGCTGCCTCCGACCGCGGCCTGGTCCGCGGCAATAACGAGGACTCGGCGTACGCGGGCCCGCACCTGCTCGTGCTCGCCGATGGCATGGGCGGCCATGCTGCGGGCGAGGTCGCCTCGCAGCTGATGGTCGAGCACATGGAGCACCTGGACCGCGATCCGGAGGACGCCGATATGCTCGCGCTGCTCGGTGCCGCAGCGGATGATGCGAACGCGTCGATCTCGTCGTCTGTGGCCGACCACCCGGAGCAGGCCGGGATGGGCACGACGCTGACCGCCCTGATGTTTAATGGCCAGGCGCTGGGCCTGATTCATGTCGGTGATTCGCGGGGCTATCTGCTTCGCGACGGAGCGTTGACCCAAATCACCGAAGACGATACTTTCGTCCAGTCCCTGGTCAACGAGGGCAAGCTGGAGCCGGAGGACGTGTCCAGCCACCCGCAGAAGTCGCTGATTTTGAAGGCGTACACCGGCCGCCACGTCGAGCCCCACCTGGAGATGGTGGAGGTCAAGCCGGGCGATCGCCTCCTGTTGTGCTCTGACGGTTTGTCGGATCCGGTCAGCCCCGAAACTATCGAGGTAGCGCTGGCGCAGGGCACCCCGGAGATCGCCTCCCAGCGGCTCATCGAGCTCGCGTTGCGCTCCGGCGGGCCGGACAACATCACCGTCGTGGTGGCCGACGTGGTTGACGACGAAGAGGCGGATGCCCCCGAGCTGCCGAGCACCCCGGCGCTGGCCGGCGCGCTCGCCCCGGACTACGAGCAGTCCCACCCTGATTCCTCGGCCAGTCGTGCCGCGGCGATCATGCGCAAATCCGAGACCATCCCGCCGAACCAGAACCGGGCCAGCCACACCGAGGCCGGCACCGACGACGCTGACGAGGACTCCGACGAGGAGGATCATCCGCGAGGCGCAGCGAGTCGTTGGCCGTGGATAGTCGGCGCCCTTGTCCTCGCGATCGCGCTGGTGGTTGGCGGCCTGTGGTGGGTCAACCAGCGCGACAATGACCAGTACTTCATCACCACTGACGACGAGGGCAACTACCTCATCGAGCACGGCTCGAAGAAGTCGCACTCGCCGGTGCAGCAGGCCTGCATCGACGAGAAGAACAACCTGCGCATCGTCTCGGCCGCTTCCGTCCCGGAGGACTGCAATGTGTTCAGCCAGGACGACCTGCCGGCGAGCCAGCACTCGGTGGCGGAGAACTTCGGCGGCGGGTCCTACGACGACGTGCTCGGGCTGATCGGCCGTATGGCCGACGAGGCCCTGCCGGTGTGCGTGGACAGTGAGGGTGCAGACAAGGACGCCGAGGCGTGCAGGAAGGTGAGCTAGCGTGAAGAGGATTTTCTCCCGCAACCTCGAGCTTCTCCTCCTGCTGTGCTCGGCAGGACTGTTGCTCCTCATGGTCTTCGGGCTGGAGCTGAGCCAGGGACGCACCCTGTCGACCGACATGCTCTACCTCGTCGGCGGATTCGTTGGTGTCTACGCCATCGCACACGTCGCGATCTGCCTGCTTGCCCCGCGCGCCGACCAGGTGATGCTGCCCGTGGTCTCGCTGCTCAACGCGGTGGGCCTGGTCTTGATCTACCGCCTCGACCTCGCCGAGCGCCCCGGCTACGGCCCGCTGGCGGAGCGGCAGGTGCTGTGGTCGCTGGTCGGCGTGGTGCTCATGGTGCTCACGCTTGTGATCGTGCGCGACCACAAGGCGCTGTCGCGCTACTCCTACCTGCTCGGGCTTGCCGGGCTGATCCTGCTTGCGCTGCCACTGGTGTGGCCGCAGCCGGAGGGCTACGCGGACGCGCGCATCTGGCTGTGGCTCGGACCCTTTTCCATCCAGCCCGGCGAGTTTTCCAAGATCCTGCTGCTCATCTTCTTCGCGCAGCTGCTCACCATGAAGCGCAGCCTGTTTACCGTGGCCGGCTGGCGTTTTCTGGGCATGACGTTTCCGCGCGTGCGCGACCTCGCACCGATTCTCATGGTGTGGGCGGTTGCCATGCTGATCATGGCGGTCTCCAACGACTTCGGCCCGGCCCTGTTGCTCTTCGCCACCGTGTTGGGCATGGTCTACTTCGCTACCGGCCGCACCTCCTGGCTGGTCATCGGGCTGGGATTGGTGGCTATCGGCGGCTACGCCGTCTACCAGGTCAGCGAGAAGATCCAGACCCGCTTTTCCAACTTCATCGACCCCTTTAGCGACTTCGAGGGGATGGGTAACCAGCCCGCCAACGCGCTGATTGGCTTGAGCTGGGGCGGCATCACCGGCACGGGCTTGGGCTACGGCCACCCGGAACTGGTGCCCGTGGCGCACTCGGACTACATCCTGGCCGCCTTAGGCGAGGAGCTCGGCTTCTTCGGCATCGCCGCCGTGCTGTGCCTCTTTGCCATCCTGATCACCCGCGGTTTTCGCGCCGCGATGCAGGTGCGCGACACCTACGGCAAGCTGCTGGCCTCGGGGTTGGCGCTGACGTTGGCCATCCAGATCTTCGTGGTGGCCGGAGGGATTTCCTCCATGCTGCCGATGACGGGGCTGACCACGCCATTTATGTCTGCGGGCGGCTCGTCGATTATGGCGAACTACATTCTGGTGGGCCTTTTGCTGCGCATCTCGCACAGCGCGAATACGCCGACCGAGTACGACGCCTCGGCGATCGCCTCGGGGAACAAGACCGCCGGTGCGGAGGTGGCACAGGCACGATGAATACCACTATTCGACGCGGCGCCATCCTCTCGCTCCTGCTGGTCATCGCCCTGCTGATCAACTTCACCGTGGTGCAGGGCTTCCGCGAGGAGGAGTACGCGCAGGATTCGCGGAACTCGCGCACCTTCATGGAGCTGAAGAAGGTCAACCGCGGCCAGATCAACGCCGGCGGGCAGGTGCTCGCCGAGTCCTACCGCGACGAGGCCACCGGCTTCTACCAGCGCACCTACCCCAACATGCCCTATTCTTTCGGGCCGGTGGTGGGCTACGTCTCGGACCAATTCGGCACCTCGCAGCTGGAATCCACCTTTAACGCAGAGCTCAACGGCGATGGGAAAGGCTCCCAGTCGCGCTTTACGCGCACGGGCCTGGAGCAGGACCGGGTGGGCAACTCGGTCGAGCTCTCGCTCGACCCCAACCTGCAGGCCTTTGCCTACGAGCAGCTGTCCAGCAACAACTACGACGGCGCGATCGTCGCGCTGCGCCCTTCCTCCGGGCAGGTGCTGGCGATGGCGTCGACGCCGTCCTTTGATCCGAACAGCATCGCCTCCCCCGCCACTGCGGCGGACGCCTGGGGGCAGCTGAACAACGACCCGAAGCAGCCGCTGCTCAACCACGCGGCCCAGGAGCAGCTGCCGCCGGGCTCGATCTTCAAGATCATCACCACCGCGGCAGCCTTGCGCAACGGCTACACGCCGGACTCCCCGCTGACAGGGGACGCGCAGATCACGCTGCCCGGCACCAACGTGCCGCTGACAAACTACGGCGGTCAGGCCTGCGCCGGCGGCGGGCAGGTCACGCTCACCACGGCGTTCTCCCTGTCGTGTAACACCGCGTTTGTGCAGATGGCGCTGCAAATGGGCGCGGACCCGCTGCGCAAGGCGGCCACGGACTTCGGCATCGGCGAGCGCTACGACCTCGCCGAGCTGGGCGTGCCGAACGCCGCCGGTTCCCTGGGCGAGATTCCCGGCGCGGCCGAGCTGGGCCAGTCCGCGATCGGCCAGCGCGACGTCACCATGACCGCGCTGCAGGCCGCCGTGATGGCGGGCGTGGTGGCCAACGAGGGCAAGCGCATGCGCCCCTATGTGGTCAACCGCGTGGTCACCTCCGATCTGCGCACGATGAAAGAGACCAAGCCGAAGCAGCTCGCCGAGGCCTTAAGCCCAGAGGAGGCGAGCACGCTGACCAACCTCATGTTTGCCTCCGAGCGCGCGACCTGGGGCTACGACGGCAACGGCTTCGCCTCCAAGACGGGCACCGCCGAGCACGCCGAGGGCGCGGCCCCGCACGTGTGGTACGTCGCCTTCGACCCGGCCAAGGACGTCGCCGTGGGCGTGGTGGTGAAAAACGGCGGGCACTTGGGCGCCGGCGCCACCGGCGGGCAGGTCTCCGGCCCGCTGGGTCGCGCGGTCTTGCGCGCCGCGCCGGCTGCGCCGGTGGATGAAGGGGCGGCACAATGATGGGTACACGGGGCGTCGACAAGCATGAAGCAGACGAAGGACACGAACGATGAACACTGAGAACCGCGAAGAACTACAGAAGCTCATCGGCGACGACTACCAGCTGCAATGGGTGATCGGGCACGGCGGCATGTCCACCGTATGGCTCGCAGACGACCCGGAAAACGACCGGGAGGTCGCGCTGAAGGTGCTGCGGCCTGAGTTCAGCTCCAACGACGAATTCCTCGCCCGCTTCCGCAACGAGGCGCTCGCCGCCGAGGGCATCAACTCGCCCAACGTGGTGGCCACCTACGACTACCGCGAGCTGGAGTCGCCGTCCGGGGCAGCGATGTGCTTCATCGTCATGGAGTACATCCGCGGCGAATCCCTCGCCGACCTGATTAAGCGCGAGGGAGCGCTCGACGAGGAGCTCGCGCTCGACGTGCTCGAGCAGGCCGCCCACGGCCTCGCCGTGATCCACCGCATGGGGCTAGTGCACCGCGACATTAAGCCCGGCAACCTCATGATCACCCAGAACGGGCAGATCAAGATCACCGACTTCGGCATCGCTAAGGCCGCGGCCGCCGTGCCGCTGACCCGCACCGGGATGGTGGTCGGCACCGCGCAGTACGTCTCGCCGGAGCAGGCCCAAGGCATGAAGGTCTCCGCGGCTTCCGACGTCTACTCACTCGGCGTCGTCGGCTACGAGATGCTCGCCGGCGCCCGCCCCTTTACCGGCGATTCCTCGGTCTCGGTTGCGCTCGCGCACGTGTCCGCCGAGCCGCCCGCGCTGCCGATTTCCGTGTCCGCCCCGGCGCGCGAGCTCATCGAGATCGCCCTGCGCAAGGACCCTCGCCAGCGCTTCCGCGACGGCAACGAGATGCAGTTGGCCGTCGAGCAGGTGCGCCAGGGGCTGCGGCCCGCCCAGCCCGGCGGCCAGACTGCGGTGATCGCCACCGAGCCCTCGCCCACCGAGTCGACCCAGATGCTCGCGGATGTGGCCGAGGAGCGCACCACCCGCCCCGCCGGCGCGTACCCGCCGTCCGCCGCCCGGGCCGTCGCTTCTCGACGCCCACCTGCCCCTCCCGCACCCGCCTCCTCCCGCGCCGGCGGCTACCGGGAAACACAGGCCACCCCGCAGGAGAAGACACCCTCGAAGGCCGGGCCGATCGTGGCCGGCCTGCTCGCCCTGCTGCTTGTCGGCGGGATCGCGGCGTGGGCGGCGACCAGCGGCGTACTCGACGGGGTGCTCGGTGGCAGCAAGACCTCGACGCCGACGCAGCCAAGCGTGGTCACGCAGACCGAAACCGTGGAATCCACCCCGAGCGAAGAGGAAGAAGAGCCGGAGACGGTGACCCGCAGCCGCGAAACGGTGACCCGCGAGGTGGAAGAGCCCGAGACCTTGACCTTCAGCGAGGAAAACACCCCGGAGCCTGAGCAGTCGACCCACCAGTCGACGAGTGCTGCGCATTCGCCGACGCGGGCGTCGACAAGCGCGGCGAGTGAGCCCACGACCGAGCAGAGCCAGCCGACCGCCCCCAGCGAGACTGGCGGGGCGGGCAATGGCGCAGGTGAGATAGAATTGCCTGACGTGGAAGAAATCCTCGGAGGTAATGCGCAATGATGATCGCCAACCGCTACGAGCTCGGTGACGTCATCGGCACCGGCGGCATGAGCGACGTCTACGCGGCCACCGACACGGTGCTGGGACGCACCGTCGCGCTCAAAATGCTCAAGATGGACATGGCCCGCGACGAGAGCTTCCGCGAGCGTTTCCGCATGGAGGCGCAGAATTCGGCGCGGCTGAACCACCCCAACATCGTGGGCGTCTACGACACGGGCACCGAGGCGGTCGAGGGCGTTGACGTGCCGTTTATCGTCATGGAGCGGCTCACCGGGCGCAACCTGCGCGACATTATCCGCGAGGACGGGCCGCTGTCACCGCAACGCGCCGCCGCCCTGCTCGGGCCGGTGGCCAAGGCGCTGCAGGCCAGCCACGACGCGGGCATTATCCACCGCGACATCAAGCCGGCCAACATCATGGTGACCAACACCGGCGAGGTCAAGGTGATGGACTTTGGCATCGCCCGCGCCGTGGACGATTCCTCCTCCGTGCACACGCAGACCTCGGCGGTGATCGGCACCGCGCAGTACCTCTCCCCGGAGCAGGCGCGCGGCAAGTCGGTGGACAACCGCTCCGACATCTACGCGCTGGGCTGCGTGATGTACGAGATGGTCACATCGACCCCGCCGTTTGAGAGCGAGTCGCCTTTCGGCGTGGCCTACATGCACGTGCAGGAGGACCCGCAGCCGCCGAGCGAGCGGCTCGCGGAACTCGGCCGTACCCAGGGTGGTGCCGCCGAGGCCTCCGCCGCGTTGACGGACAACGAGGCGGTCAACCTGGATTCCGTCATCCTCACCGCGATGGCGAAGCACCCGGCGGATCGCTACCAGTCGGCCGCCGAGATGGGCGAGGATCTCGCGCTTTTGGAGCGCGGCAGCGTCACCCACGCCGCCCGCACCTACCTCGCCGCCGCCGAGCGCGACCAGCAGGGCGCGCACGCGGTACCCGAGGCGACCGACGCCACCGTGGTCACCGGCCAGCCCGTGCCAGCGGCCGTCGCCGCGCGGCCGCAGGGCACCACGCGCTACGAGGACCACCGCCGCTCGCACGAGAAGCGCTCCTCGTCGTGGATGAAGTGGGTCGCAGCGCTGCTCGGCATCATTTTGCTGGCCGCGGCCTCCTGGCTGGCGTACTCCTACTTCTCCCCCACCAAGGACGGGGACAACAGCAAGGTCGAGGAGTCCATGGTGAAGGTGCCGGACGTCGCCGGTAAACCGCGCGACGAGGCCATCGCCGAGCTCGAGGGCCTGGGCTTCCAGGTTGCCGTGAGCGACGAGCCGAGCCCCGATTTCAAGCGCGGCGACGTCATCAGCACGAACCCGGCCCCGGGCTCCGAGCTGCAGCGCGGCACCCTGATCACGCTCAACGTGTCCAGCGGCAAGGAGGTCACCGACGTCCCGGACCTGACCAACATGGACCCGCAGGAAGCGCAGGCCGCACTGGAAGAGGCGGGCCTGGAGCTCAACACCGACATCCGCCGCGAGTCCTCCGAGGACGTGCCCGAGGGCGTGATCATTTCGCAGCACCCGGCTGCCGGCTCGCAGCTGTCGAAGGGCAGCAAGGTCACCATCACCGTGTCGACGGGGCGTGAGAAGGTGGAGGTGCCTTCCCTGGTGGGGCTCAACGTCAACCAGGCCACCGCGACCTTGTCGCAGCTGGACCTCCGCGCCACCGTCACCCGGATCGACTCCGAGCGCCCCGACGGCGAGGTGCTCGCCGTCGCGGGTGAAAACACCGAGGTCGACACCGGCACCACGGTCGAGCTGCGCGTGTCCAACGGCATGCTCATGCCGATGCCGCAGATCACCCGCATGGACGTCAACGAGGCTGACCGGAAGCTTCGCGACGCCGGCTGGAACGGGCGCCTCGTCGCAGGCCCCACAGTGCCTACCGGCGCGATGGTGGACGCAGGCCTGATCGGGCATCAGGGCACCGAGGTCGGCGAGCTCATCCGCAAGGACCAGGCCATCGGCTACAACCTCTGGGAGTTCGACGCAGGCGAGCTCAACCCCCTGAAGAATAATGCAGCCGGCGAGCAGCCTGGTAAGGTAACGGGCCAGAATGCCAATGGGCGCCCGCTGGGCGACGCGCTTCGCGGAATCGGCCTATAAACAAGGGCCGCTTCCCACCCAGTAGCAAGCGCCGGAGTAGAAAGCGATAGAGCACAATGCCTAAAGCAAAAGTCACTAAGGACGCACAGCCCGTCACCACTGCCTCAAGCACCGCCACGCGCACCCCGGTGAAGATCAACACCGGCGGCACGCCAACGTGGTACAAGGTCATCATGTTCGGCCTGATGATCCTCGGCCTGGGCTGGATCATCGTCTTCTACCTGGCGGCCGACCAGATCCCGCTGCTCGCGGAACTCGGGCCGTGGAACTACGCGATCGGCTTCGCCGGCATGATCGTCGGCCTACTCATGACGATGGGCTGGCGCTAGCGTGTAAGCGCTGCGCCTCAAGGGCCTCAAGGCGGGTACCCGTTGGGTGCCCGCTTTTTGTTGCCTGCGGTAGCTGTGAATTACCAAGCCATTCTTAAGGTTTAGTGATGCGTCACGGAAGCAAGTCGGGGAATTGTTTATATTCAGCGATTGGCATAAAACGACGTGACCTGCCGTGATAATTTTCCTTCGGTTGTCAATACATCATCCCTCCACCCCCCGATGGGTGTGTATGGTGCTCATCACTCAGCGCGATCTCAGTTTAGCCGCTATAAATGCTTCACAGGACGTTAAGGAACGTCACACCGTACTTGCAATTCGTGCTTAAACAACGCCGAAAGGACAACCAGATGCGCAGCTTCCGCACCGCACTCGCCGCCGTGGCCACCCTGGCCATCGCCGGTGGTGCCCTCCCCGCCCACGCGATGACCAACGAGGAGTCCCGCCCGGAGACCCCGGCAAACAACGACGCTCTGCCGATCATCCACACCTACCGCGGCTCTGACCACATCAAGGCGAACGTGCTCAACGCCCGCCCGGTCTGCAACTCCACCGAGGACTACCGCACCGTGGTCTACAAGGTCACCGACAACTTCCTGCCGGTGGGCACCATCTCCACCACCAACCTGTCGGATACGCCGGTCGATCTGACCCAGGACCTGTCCCGCACCCAGCAGATCTCCGCCTCCGTCAACGGCTCCAAGACCGAGACGCTGAACATCGGCGGCACCGGCTCCAAGGACGGCCTGCAGGGCACCATCGGCTACACCCTGGCGAAGTCGCTGGGTTGGGACGTCTCTGGCTCCCTGTCCTGGTCCGTCGGCCAGAAGATCGGCCCCTACGAGGTCCCGGCCGGCAACACCGGCGAAGCCACCTACGGCTTCCGCACCGTCACCATGACCGGTACCCAGCAGCGCTGCCGCCCGAACGGCACCTGGGCGACCCCGACCGCCTGGATCGCCAACATGCCGGTGAAGAACGAGGTGCGCGTCAAGAACTACGACACCCCGGCCGCCTCCTGGGCACCCAACAAGGGCGCGCAGGTCACCGAACCTGTCGACGATGAGAACCCGAACTTCGAGGACGAAGTCAACAAGCTGCGCGAGGGCGAGAATCTCGACGACGTGACCAAGGTCAACGACGACGAGGCCGCCGACGTGACCAACAAGGACATCACCGACGAGGGCACCGAGGTCGTCGAGGACGACGAGGCCAACGAGGTCGCCGAGTCCGAGAACACCGAGGTCGAGGAAACCATCGAGGAGACCGACACCGAGGGCGCAACCGCTGAAGAGGCCGCAGACCGCGAGCAGCAGAAGCTCGACCTTGAGCCCTACTTCACCTCCTCCTCCTGGAAGGCTTCCGGCTTCGCTGGCACCACCGCGCTGCGCATCAAGAACGTCGGCTCCGACCGCTACTACGGCGAGTTCCCGGCCGTCACCTTCCGCGTTGACGTCAAGACCGCTGAGGGCCCGGAGGGCGTTGACCGCCTGATCACCGCGAACGGCCACAAGGGCGCACACGTCCGCGACCTGGGCTTCGACCGCAAGAAGGGCGTCCGCACCTTCGAGGTCACCCTGGCCAACCCGATCAAGGCTGGCGAGGAGGTCGCAGTTGCTTCCTTCAACTTCGGCGACGGCAACACCTCTGAGGGCCGCCTGCACAACTACATCACCGCTACCCAGACGGGCCGCCTCGACGGCGACGAGTCCGACGACAACGACCAGGACATCGACTCCCGCGATGCCACCGTGTCTGACTTCGGCCGCAAGCTCGACGGCACCTTCTAAGTAGGCGCCTGCCTCGCCTCACTGCCCGGTCCCCTCCGCACCACGGAGGGGCCGGGCTTTTTCGTGCGCCTAGCACCCCTCCCCACGAACGTGCGGGAGCGACACGCGGTGCGCGCTTGTGCACTGCGCGCGAGCTCGGTTATCCACAGGCTGTGGACAATGCTGTGCATAAGCGGGTATCCACAGCCTGTGGATAAACCTGTGCACTACTTCCACAATCCGAACAAATGCGCTGTTCGAACACCGTTTCCGCCCGCCACGGCGCACCCGGGGCGCACGAGCGACGAAGCTGTTCGAGGAATTACACGACCGTAACTATCCACAATGTGGACAACGTATGTGGACAACGCACAGCCCGCGCGCCTGGGGATAACTCGTGAATAACACGCCGGGGTTGTCCACAGGCCCGGCGCGCGGGTACACCCGGGCACAGAAAAACCCACACCCGAAGCGCTACCGGGTGTGGGATTCGTGCGGCGCGAAGCTACGTCAGCGCTTGCGTGGAAGGCAGCGCCCCCACCGCAACGGCGGCCGCCGCGCCGGCCAGCGCGGCGCCTGCGGTCAGCCACCGCACGCGCGTATTCGGCGAGGTCAACGGCCACGCCATGAGCGCGCCGATGAGCAGCCCGCCCGCGTGCCCCCACACGCTGACGTTGGCGGCGATGAAGGTGTAGACGACGTTGACGGCGATGAGGGCGATGGCGGGGCGGGGGTCGACGTGGCGTCGATAAGCAATAGCGACGAAGACCGCCATCAGCGCATACAGCGCGCCCGAAGCCCCCGCAGTCGGCGTGATGAACGCGAAACCGAGCACCGCCGCCGAAGAGCCCAGCACCCCCGCCGCGTAGGCAAGCGCGAAGGGCCCGCTGCTCACCGCGCGCTCCACCTCCGTGCCGATGACGGCGAGCAGCAGCATGTTGAGCACCAGGTGGGTCAGGTCCAGGTGGACAAACCCGGCGGTGAAAGCCCGCGCCGCGCCCAGGCCGCGGACCTCCGGGCCCCACAGCACAAGGTAGGCACCGACGGAATCCCACACGACGTCGCGAAGCGAGCGGGCCTGCGCCGCCATCACCGCAAACACCAGCGTGCACGCGGCGGCAATCGCGGCGCTCACGGGCGCGCCGCGGAACAGCTGACGGGCAAAGTTCTGCATAAGCCTCCCCTGACAAAAAAGCGCCCCCGCGGCGAGCGGGGGCAGGAGCGCGAGCGGGTGTTACGCGGAGACCTCGACGGACTCGATCACCACGTCCTCGACGGGGCGGTCCATGCGGCCGGTCTGCACGTTCGCCAGCTCGTCGACGACCTTCTTGGAAGCCTCGTCCGTGACCTCACCGAAGATGGTGTGGCGGTTGTTCAGCCACGGGGTGGCGTCCACGGTGATGAAGAACTGGGAGCCGTTGGTGCCCGGGCCGGCGTTCGCCATGGCCAGCAGGTACGGGCGGTCGAAGGTGAGCTCGGGGTGGAACTCGTCGGCGAAGGTGAAGCCGGGGCCGCCGGTGCCGGTGCCGGTCGGGTCGCCGCCCTGGATCATGAAACCGGGGATGATGCGGTGGAAGATCGCACCGTCGTAGAACGGGCCCTCGTTCGTGCCGGATGCGTTGGCCGCCGAGTACTCCTGGGTGCCCTTGGCCAGTCCGGTGATGATCTCGACAGTCTTCGGCGCGTGGTTGCCGAACAGGTCAATCACGATGTCGCCGTGGTTGGTGTGCAGTGTCATCGTCTGCGTCTTTTGAGTCATGGCAACTAGGATACGCGGTTTTGTCTCTATTGTGGCTTTCATGGCAGACGTACGAGCGGACACTCTCGCGCTTTTCGACGCCTCCGCGCCCGTCGCCCCCACCGAACTCACCGGAGTCTGGCGCGGCGCGGAGCTGCCCACCGGCAACATGATGGATGGGCTTCTCGAGGCGACCGGCTGGTACGGCAAGCGCTTCACCTCTCCCGAGGAGGTCGACCCGCTGCTGTTTTTCGGCCCGCGCGGCAAGCTGGTGCGGGTCAACCCGGCGCTCATGCCGATGGGCGCGCCGCCGCAGGTCTTCGAGCTGACAAAGGCGGCGAGGCGCGCGGTGCGCCCGGTGGTGGCCTCGCTGCGCACCTTCCGCCCGGCCGCGCGCCTGCGCGAGGTGCGCTACCGCGGCGTGGTCAGCACCGCCATGCTTTACGACGACCTGCCCATCCTCGATCACTTCCGCCGCCTCAACAAGACCACGCTCATCGGCGCGATGGACTACCGCAAGAACCCGGACCCGCTCTTCTTCACGCTGCGCGCCGTCCCTGCGGAAAAGGCCCCGGTGATCCATTGATGCGCGTCGAATACGCCCTGGTCACTGGCGCGGCGCCCGCGCCTGAAAGGGCTGATCCCGCCAACCCCGGTGATTACCCCGGCCGGCGGGTATCCAGGCGTTTCGCCTGGTGGGCCACCAACCTCTTCAACTAGCTACAGGCCGGCGACGACCTCGTCGCGGGCAGCGACCAGGTTGCGCAGCGAGGGCTCGACCTCGGCGTAGCCGCGGGTCTTCAGGCCGCAGTCCGGGTTGACCCAGAGGCGCTCGGTCGGCACGTTCTCGAGTGCTGCGCGCAACAGGCCAGCGATTTCCTCCTGCGAGGGCACGCGCGGGGAGTGGATATCCCACACGCCCGGGCCGATCTCGGAGTGGAAGGACTCGTCGAGGTCCTCGAGCAGCTCCATCTTGGAGCGGGCCGCCTCGATGGAGGTGACGTCGGCGTCGAGGGCGGCAACAGCGTCGATAATCTGCCCAAACTCGGAGTAGCACAGGTGGGTGTGGATCTGCGTGGTCGGCTCCGCCTGCAGGGCGACGAGGCGGAAGGCACGCACGGCCCAATCGAGGTAGGTCTTGCGCTTGTCGGCGCGCAGCGGCAAAAGCTCGCGCAGGGCAGGCTCGTCGATCTGGATGACCTTGATGCCGGCTTCCTCGAGGTCGCGGACCTCGTCGGCAAGCGCGACACCGATCTGGTCGGCGGAGACGCTCAGCGGCACGTCGTCGCGCTTAAAGGACCAGGCCAGGATGGTCACCGGGCCGGTAAGCATGCCCTTGACCGGCTTGTCGGACAGGGACTGGGCGTACTTTGCCCACTCGGTGGTCATCGCGGCCGGGCGGGAGACGTCGCCGACCACGATCGGCGGGCGGGTGCAGCGGGAGCCGTAGGACTGGACCCAGCCGTTCTCGGTGACGACGAAGCCGTCGAGAAGCTCTGCGAAGTACTGCACCATGTCGTTGCGCTCGGCCTCGCCGTGGACGAGGACGTCGATGCCGATCTCTTCCTGCAGCTCGATGACGTTTTTGATTTCGGAGCGCAGGGCTTCCTGGTAGGCGGCGTCGTCAAGCGTGCCTGCCTTGTGGTCGGCGCGCGCCTTGCGGATCTCCTGGGTCTGCGGGAAGGAACCGATCGTGGTGGTCGGCAGCGCGGGCAGGCCGAGGGCCTCGCGCTGCTGGGCGTTGCGCTTTTCGAAGGCCGGCTCGCGCTTCACCGCGCCCTCGGGCAGCTTAGCGACGCGATCCACCACCGCCTGGTTATGAATCGTCGTCGACTCCGCGCGGGTGCGGACCGCGCGATCCGACTGGGCGAAGGCCTCCTTCGCATCGGCCTCGCCCGCGACGAGCGCCTGGATTTCGGCGACCTTCTCGTCTGCGAAGGACAGCCAGGTCGCGACGTCGACCGGCAGGTTCTTCTCCGCCTTCAGCGTGTGCGGCACGTGCTGCAGGGAGGTCGAGGTCGAAACCGAAACACCGCGCTCGCCGAGTGCCGCGAGGACCTCGGTGCGCTCGCGCAGGTTCGCGGCCCACACGTTGCGGCCGTCGATCAGGCCCGCGACCAGCTGGGTCTTCGCCGGGATGGCCTCGGCGACGCGCTGCGGGTACTCGGCGTCCTCGTCCAGCGTCCACGGTGCGAGGTCCACGTGCAGCGCCTCCGGGGCGAGTTCGGCCAGCACCGGCAGCGCCTCGCGGGTCGCGCCGTACGGGGTGGTCAGGTAGACATTCGGGCGGTTCTTCGCATCCAGCAGGGTGGAGTACGCCTCGCGCAGGTGCTTCGCAAGCTCCGCGTCCGGGGTGTCCAGGTCGGCGACCAGGGCGGGCTCCGCGAGCTGGATCCACTCGACGCCAGCTTCGTGCAGGGCGGAAAGGACGGTGGCGTAGGCGTCGACAAGCGAAGGCAACAGCGACCACTCGGCCGGCTTCGACAGGGCAATGAGCGTGACCGGGCCGACCAGGAAGGGGCGGACGGTGTGGCCGGCGGCGCGGGCCTCCTCGACGATGGCGAGGATGCGCTCCGGCGCAGGGGTGATGTCCTGGCCGGCGGCGATCTCGGGCACCAGGTAGTGGTAGTTCGTGTCAAACCACTTGGTCATCTCCAGCGGGACGCGCGAATCGTTGCCGCGGGCGAGCGCGAACTCCTCGTCCAGGTCAGTGCCGCCCGGGATCAGGCCGACCGTCAGGCCGGTCTCGAGCACCTGGTCGTAGTAGGCCACGTCGGCCGGGATGGCGTAGTCCTCGGTCAGGCCGAGGTCGCGCAGGTGGTTGTAATTGTCCACGCGCAGCGCGTGCGTCGACGAGCGGAAAGTCTCCGCATCAATGCGGCCCGCCCAGTAGCTCTCAAGCGCGCGCTTCAGCTCGCGGTTTGCGCCAATACGCGGGTAGCCCTCGATCGTGGCCTTGGGAAACGGTGTAGTCGCTGTAGACACGGTGCGTCCTTTTCTGCTGTTTGTTGAAAAATGAGGTGGTCTAAATGAGGGAGTGGCCAGCGGGCTGGACAATCCCAATGCGGTCCAAGAGGTCCTGGGTCACCGCGAGATTGTTGTGCGTGTACACGTGCAGGCCGCCGGTGCCGGCGTCAAGGATGGTGTTGGCGAGCTTGGCGGACATCTGCATGCCCAGCTCGTACTCCTCCTCCGGCGTTTTCGCCTGCGCGAGTGTGCGGGTCACGCACTCCGGCACCGCGATGCCAGAGAGCTCGCCCATGCGCTGCACGCGCTTCAGACTGGTCATGGGCATGATGCCGGGGATGAGCGGGATGCGAACCCCAGCCAGGCGGGCCACCTCAACGAAGTCGAGGTAGTCCTGCGCGTTGAAAAACAGTTGCGTAATGGCGAAGTCCGCGCCGAGGCGCTGCTTGGCCAGCAACACGTCCAAGTCCTCGTCGAAGTTCTTCGACTCCGCGTGCCCCGAGGGGTAGCACGCCACCGACAGCGCCAGCTTGCCCGCGGCGAGCCGGAAAGCCTCCTCGTCCTCCACGTCCTGGATCAGGTTGAGCAGGTCGGTGGCGTGTTGGAGGTAGTGCGCTGGCATGCCGGTTTCGGGCAGGTCGCCGCGGAGGGCGAGGAAGCCGCGGACGCCGGCGTCGATAAGCGTGCGAATCCACGTGACCAGCTCCTCGCGCGTGCCTGCGGTGCAGGCGAGGTGCGCGATCGGGCGCAGGTTGGTCGTCTCGGCGACGCGCGCGATCAGGGCGGCGGTGCCGGTGAGCCAGTCGCTGCGCCGCGAGCTGGTCACGGCGATGTAGTCGGGGTTGTACGCGGCAAGCCCCGCGATGAGCTCGTCGATCTTCCCGGCGTCCGCGTCGTGGCGGGGCGGGATGAGCTCGAAGCTCAGTGCGGTGCGTGCGCGGCGCTGCGGCTGCACGGGCGCTTCGCCGAGGCTGTCGAGCGGTGCGGAGGCCGACAGTCGCGTCGAAGGAAGTGTCCCACGCATGTGAAAAGTGCCTTTCGATGTCGGTGATCTCGCCGGGCTCGGCGCTGACGTTTTCCGTTTTTCAACGGTGTCCAAGAATCTAGGGTGCGCACTTTTGTCGCACAATTGACACGCCTGTTTGCGCAGCGCAAGGGCGTCTTTTTTCTGAATATTAATCGCGAAAATGAACCGCTTGGTACGCTTTTGCGTAACGCTTAGTCCGGTCGGTTTGAGTAGGCTGGCGGTGACGAGACAACCAACGCAAAGGAGCACCATGAACCCCTACACCCTGCGCCTGCTCTTCAACGGCGCGACCGACGCCGCCAAGTACCTCCGCGAGCAAGGCGACAAGCGCAAGCGCGAGGTCTACGACACCCTCGTCGCCGCCCTCGAGGAGCGCGACATCACCGACGCCGATGAGCTCGAGCAGCTTTACGACGCCGCTCGTACCCAAGCCGGCGACATCACCCGCGCCGCCCACGCCCGCCTGGACAAGCGCCGCGCCGCCTTCAACGCGGCACTGCCCGGGCGCGAGGCGCAGCGCGCAGCCTTGCGCGCCGAAGCCAAGGCGCACAAGAAGAAATCCCGCGGCAAGGGCCGCACGGTTGCGGCCGGGCTCCTCGGGGCGGGTGCGCTCGCCGGTGCCGGCTGGGCGCTGTGGCAGTTCTGGCTCAAGGACAAGCTCGAGGCCGCCGAGCCCGAGATCGACCTGACCGACGTCGCCCGCAACGGCGAGGCGAAGCTGGTGTACTCCACCTCCACCGAGAGCACGGGCGTCTACGCGCCGGATGCCGACACCTACGGCGAGCACGCCGCAACGCCGACGGAGACCACCACGCTGACCACCGATGCGGAAGGCGTGGAAGGCGAGACGCTTACCACCCTGGACGCGCTCGACGACTCGCAGCGCAAGGGCACCACGGGCGCAAACTAACGCTTCACCACGCGCACGTCTACCCCGCCGAACAACGCCAGGCAGCGCCTGGCAGGTCGGCGGGGTCATGTATGCCGGGACGACTAGTTCCGGGCATGCCTGTAGGCGCGCCAGGTTCGCTGGCGCGCGGGCTTTTGCCTGGGTGTTTAGTCGGGTGGTTTGCGGTTGTCGGCCCGGGCTTTGTGGTCGGTGCCGGTGGCGGTGACGTTCCCGTAGGGTGAGACATACACGATCTGCCCGTCGCGCCGTTCGGTGTGCCCGCGGGTACCGCGTGCGGCCTGCGAGTTGTGGTACTTACACAACCACCCAAGATTGGATGGTGTGGTCTCGCCTCCGCGTTGGTGCTCGACCATGTGGTGCGCATCGCACTCGGACGCGGGACGTTTGCAGTCCTTCCACGTGCAGGTGGTGGAGTCCGCCAGCATGACTTCCCGGTGCTTCGGGTGGGCAAAACGCGCGTGATAGGCGTTGACCGGCCCATCCATCACCCCAACCAGGATGATCGAGCCCAGCTCTTCGAGCTGCATGCGCACAAACTCCTCACCGGAGACGATTACTCCGTTGTTGAAGTGCACCTGGATGTCGTTGCCATCGCCTGCGATAATCCGCAGGTAATCCCCCAAATCCAGGTTGGCGGTCACCCGCACCACATAGTCTGCCTTTGCGCAACCGCCTGCAAGCCAGGCGGGCACGTCATGCTTCGCCGCGTCGTACACGCCTTGCACATCTGCTGCCGGGCCGGTCAGCCGCAGGGTGGCCAGCCCGTCGCCGTGGTGGGTCACGCCCGCCTTCGGCGTGCGCGGTGCAGGGGCCTGCAGCTCGGTTTTCAGCTCGGCGGCAACATGGCGGATGCGCACCAGATCCCCTGCCGTGTTGCACAACTGCTCGATGTAGCGCCAGCGCGCGGTGGCATCGCGCAGTACGCGGGAAGACCTCACGATATAGGCCAACGTCTCCAACCGGTGGCCCTGCTCGCGCGCGCCTTCTTGGGCGCGCGCTTGGTATTTCGTGTGCGAGGTCGCACCGCACAATACGGAAGCGGTGGCGTGTAGTTGTTTTGCGCGGTCTTTTTGGATGCCGTGTGCCTGCAGCTGCGCAGGCGTGTATCCGGCCGCAGCGTGAACGAAGTCGAAACCGCAACGGTCGAACATGGCGAGTGCATCCAAATCTGTCATATACCCGAGAATAAACCGCGCTTACCTGCGCAAACAAGCAATTGTGAGAATGAACCCAATATCGGCCCGAAACGGAACCAACGACCCAAAAGCTGCGTCTAATAAGGGTTAGGCCGAAGCGCGCCAGGCGGAAAGGAGGTGGCGGACGAGGCGCTCGCGGACGTCGGGAAACAGCGCGGTCAGCGTCTCGTCCATGGGGCGAGTGACCACGATGAGTTCGGAGGCGAGCTCGCCCGGCGTGGCGTCGCGGGCGATCAGGCCATGCGGCGCGGCCGTGTCGAGGAGGACTTGAACGTGGCGGAAGAACTCGTCGAGGCGCTCGGTGCCCACGGGGTGCTCGGGGGCGAGGGCGCCGACGAGGATGCCCACGCCGGCGTCGACAAGCTGCCAGATGAAGCGCTCCCAATTACCCTCTGGGTCGGCGGAAAAGTTCGTGAGCGTGTCGTCGAGGAGGACGTCGAGCTCCTCGATAAATCGCAGCGCGCACGCCTGTCGCAGCGCGGCCCGCGAGGGGAAGTGACGGTAGAGTGTAGCGATGCCGACACCTGCGTCTTTGGCCACGGCCTCGAGCGTGACTGCGGAGTTCGGGCGGGTCCGGAACTGCTCGGTGGCAGCGGTGATGATTTGGTCGCGTTTTGCGCGCGCGTCTGATCGCATGGGTGCCTCCTCGGGCGCGATACTCTTTCGTCTTGACATCGCCGAGTCTGCGGAGCACCATAGCAGGAGTTTTAAGTGATAGCTAACCCTCCACTTGGAGTTTTGACAATGACTACAATTCTCAGCGCCACAGACCTTGTGCTGCGCAAAGGCGGCACGCCCGTGAGCGTCGACGCCGAAGAGGGGTTCAACTTCTTGCAGGTCGGGCGCGAATCCAGCGCCACTACCCTCGCCCTCACGCTCGCCGGGCGCTACAAACAGCACTCGGGCGACGTCGATGGCCCCGGCTTCAAGCGCACCGCGCTCGCCGGCGTGCACATGATTGACTCCCTCGACCGCCAGATCCCCGTACGCGATTTGCTACGCGAACAGATCGCGTGGTCGCAGCCCTTCTTCAAGCCGACCCCGCGCCGCCCGCTCGAGCACGACACGGTGACGCGTTGGCTGGCCCCGCTCGGGCTGGAGGACTTGGACGAGGCGACGAAGGTCGGCGAGCTCCACGTGCTCAACCGCTTCCGCCTGCGCATCCTGCTCGCGCTGGTTGCGCGCCCAGACGCGGAGCTTTTGATCGTGGACGACGTGGACCAGATCCGCGACATGTCGCTGCGCGCCGAACTGCTAGAAAACCTGCACGCCGTGGCCGAGGACATTGCCGTCTTGGTCATCAGCGCGAACGAGGAGGACCGATGAGCGGACTGCATATTGGCTCGAACTTCCGCAAGTTTCTGCACGGCAAGCTGCCGCCTCTGGCCATGCTTGCGATCATGGTGCTCCCGCTTTTGTTCGGCGGCCTGTTCGTGTGGAGCTACTTCGACCCGCTGGGCAACCTGAACAAGGTGCCGGTGGCGCTGGTGAACTCGGATGAGGGCGAGGCGGGACAAGAGGTCGTCGATAAGCTGCTCGAAGAAGACCCGATGGATTTTCGGGTGGTCAGCGCCGAGGAGGCGCGCGAGGGCATCGCCGACGGTACCTATTACCTGGGCATGGAGATTCCGCGCGACTTCACCGAGGCCGCGACCAGTGTGAAGGAGGACGACCCGCACCAGGCGAAGATCAACGTCACGCTGAACGAGACCAACGGTTTCATCCCCACGATGCTGGGCAGCCAGGCGACCCGCATGATCACTGATGCGGTGTCGGTGACGGTCGGTTCGAAGGTGGTGGACCAGCTCTTCGTGGGCTTCAACACCATCAACGATGGTATGGGCCAGGCCGCCGATGGTGCCGGCAAGCTCAACGAGGGTGCGAAGAAGGCCGGCGAGGGCGGGCAGAAGCTTGACGACGGCGCGACCAAGCTCGACAACGGCATGCAGGAGTTCAACTCGAAGCTGCAGGAGATGCCGGGGGCTGCGCACAAGCTCGACGACGGCGTCGCGCGCCTTGCCGACGGCGCGAACCAGCTCAACACCGGCATCGGCACTGCGGCTGACGGCGCGAACCAGCTTTCCGACGGCATGCTCACGCTCCAGTCCGGCACCGACAAGCTCGGCGCGGGCGCGGCCCAGGTCGCCGGTGGCGTGGACAAGATCGCGGGCGTGGCGGGCCAGCTCGGCGCGGCGCAGGACGCGTTCGCTGACATTGATGCCTCGCTGAACCAGGTCATTCGCGACCTGGACGCCTCCCCGATCCCGGGGACGGCGGAGCTTGCAGCGCAGGCCCGCGCAACCCAGGCGAAGCTGCACAACGGGGCGCTGTCGTCGGCGATGGATTCGAGCCTTCTGGGCCAGCTGCAGCTTTTGCAAAACGGCGCGCACCAGATCGCGACCGAGCTGTCGGACCCGAACGCGCAGTACCGCGGCGGCGTCAACCGCGCCACGGACGCCTCGCAGCAGTTGGCGGCAGGCCTGGCCAAGCTGCAGGACGGCTCCGGCACGCTGGTCGCCGGCGTCGCCCAGCTCAAAGACGGCACCTCGCAGCTGGTGGTGGCGGCGAATACGGCCTCGGACGCGTCGTCGAAACTTGCGGACGGCTCCAACCAGCTGGTCGTGGGCCTGGGCGCGCTGAACGACGGCCTCGTGCAGCTTGACGACGGCACCGGCGAGCTCAGCGTCAAACTCCACGATGCGCAAGAAGAGGCGCCGACGTGGAAGGGCGAGCGCCTGGACAAGGCGGTCGAGACGGCATCACAACCGGTGGTGCTCAACGAGACGGGCGATGAACTGGAGTACTTTGGCAAGGGCCTGTCGCCGTTCTTCCTCTCACTGTCGCTGTGGTTCGGCGGGCTGATCCTGTACATGGTGATGCAGCCGATCAACCGCCGCGCGATCGACTCCGGCACCCCGGTCTTCCGCGTCGTGCTGGATACGCTTGTGCCCTCGTTCCTTGTCGGCACGGTGCAGGCCTTCCTGTTGTGGGCCGTGCAGGTCTTCCTGCTGGACATCGATCCGGTCCACACGGGTACGTTGCTGCTGGTGTTGGTGGGCGTGTCCTGGGCGTTCATCTCCTTTATCTATATGCTCAACTGCATCTTTGGTAAGGCGATTGCCCGCCTGCTCACCATGGCGTTGATGTCGCTGCAACTGGTGGCTTCGAACGGTCTGTACCCGCCGGAGGTGCAGCCGAAGTTCATCCAGTGGGTGCACAGCTGGGACCCGATGCGGTATTCAGTGGACCTGATGCGCTACGCCCTGTTTGGCACCAACGGCGGTGATCCCCGCATGATTCGGGCGACGCTGGTGCTCGTCGGCATCGCGGTCGGCTCGTGGGTGGTTTCCTGCCTGGGCCTGAAGCACTTGCGGCAGATCCCGGAGCGGGACCTGCACCCGGAGCTGTCGGTGTAACTGTTGCCAGACCCAGTTTGTAGACGTATCATCCGCCTACAATTACAACCCACCAACAAAGGAGACACGATGTTCCGCAACGAGAAGAAGACCCCCAGCACCCGCCTCGCCGCCGCCCTGCTGCGCGTGCCCACCGGCCTGTTTATCCTGAACTCCGGCGCGGGCAAGCTCGGCGCCGACGAAGGCACCGCCGAGTTCCTCCACGGCATGGCGCAAACCGGTATCCCGGCGGTAAAGGACGTGGACCCGAAGACTTTCGCCAAGTTCGTCGCGTACTCCGAGACCGGCATCGGCGCGGCCCTGCTCGCACCCTTCGTCTCCAACCGCCTCGCAGGCGCAGCGCTCGCCACCTTCGGCGCGGGCCTGCTCACCATGTACTTCGGCAACGACGCCATGACCGAGGACGACGGCATCCGCCCCTCTCAGGAGGGCCTCTCCCTGTCGAAGGACTCCTGGCTCGTGTCCATCGGCACCGCGCTCATGGCGCTGCCGCGCAAGTAAGCAGGCCGCTGCGAGACTAAAATGTTTCGCGTGAAACATCTCGCTGCCCTCACGCTCGCCACGCTCGTCCCCCTCGCCCCGGTTGCCCAGGCGCAGCCGTGGGACCTGGTGGCGCCGAGCTGTACCCCGGTCCACGTCGTGCAAGCGGCAGGGACCGGGTTTTCGCATTCCTGGGACCCCTCCGCGCGCGACACGCTTTTCGACGACCACTCCTCCCCCGCCGCCGACCTCACCGAACACTTCGGCGCCCGCACCGTACGCAGCTACCAGGTCCGCTACCCCGCCTCGCTCGGCCGACTCAATGCACTCGGCAGCGCCAGCGGCGGCATCGAGGGCACGGAAGCCGCCACCTACGGCGAGTCCGTCACCCTCGGCGCCGACGACGCCGCCCGCGAGATGCGCACCGTCGCCCGCAACTGCCCGGACACCCGCTTCATCCTGATCGGCTACTCGCAGGGCGCGCACCTGATCGGCGATGTCGCGGCGGAGATCGGCCACGGGAAAGTAGCGGGCGTTGGGCCGGATCAGGTGGCTGCGGTGGTGTTGTTTGCGGATCCGGGGCGTTCGGGCGTCGAAAAGCAAAGGCCCCTGGCTCCCGCGAAGCTGTACGCGCCCGCGCCGAAGGGGCAGCTGGCGCGCGGCGGCGAGCTGATCAACGGCGGCGGCTCGGGCGTTGTGCCTGGTCGGGTGGGTCTAGCTGGCGAGCGGGCGCTGAGTTTTGCCGGGCTGGAGGGCAAGGTGCTGTCGCTGTGCAATGCGGCGGACATGGCGTGCTCGACGGACCCGGACTCCGCGCTGCGGGAGTTGGCGGACGTGGCGATGCGCGAAGAGGTTGTCGGTCCGCCGAACGCGGCGACCGGCATGCATGTGCTCGAGTTTTCGCGGCTCATGGACTCCGGCGCGCCCCTCCAGCAGGCGGTGCGCGAGTCCGGGCTCTCGCTTCTCGACGCCCCCACCGCCGCCCTCATCCTCGGAGAGATAGGACTCTTCGCCCAGGCCGCGGACCGCGCCACCCGCGCCGAGCAGGCGGCGACACCAGCCGAGCAGCTCGCGGCCGTGACCCTGATGTCCGCCCTGCCGAACCTGGCGAAAGAGGGCGTGACCTGGACGTACCTGCTGCCCGCGCTCGAGGGGCTGCGCGGCGGTCTTCCTGAGGAGAGCGAGGCTGCGGGCTGGTACGACGTCGCTCTGGAGGCGATGCGGGCGACCCAGGCCGCCGAGCGCTTCTACCTGCAGCTGGCCAGCGCCGGCGTGGTTGCGCGCGTGCCGACGCCAACCGAGCAGCGCCAGGCCGCGACGCACGCCGCGGTCAGCCAGCTGATGGACCAGGTGGCGAGTGCCGCGGGTCTTAACGCGGCGATGCGCAACCCCGTCAACGCGAACCTGTTGTCGTCTGCCGCGCAGGCCGGTGATTTCGGGCCGCGCCACATGTCGTACTACAAGCTCGGCTACACCGACAGCCCCGGCGGGTTCGGCATCGACGGCCAGACCGGCTACGACTACGCGCTCGATTGGCTCGACGACGTAGTCCGCGGGGTGCTGCGGGAGGGGTGAGCGCGTAAAAAGCGAAAAGCCGCTTGTGTGGGCTTCAACCCTCACAAGCGGCTTCTTCAGGCGCTAGAGACTACTTCTCCTCGTCAGCAGCAGCCTCATCCTCCGGCTTCGCAGCCTCAGAACCAGCAGGCTTACCTGACGAGCCGTACATCAGCGTCTCGTTATCGGTAGCCTTGCCCAGCTGGTAGGAAGAGGTCGCCTCCTGCTGACCACATGCACGCAGGACAGCGTCACCGATCAGCAGGCCAGCGGTGATCAGGCCAAGGCCACCGGCTGCGATACCGATCATCTGCGAGTTCTCGATCGCGAACGCACCCTGGACACCAGCGGCACGCTGTGCACGATCATGGTCGTAGATGCCCAGGCCCTGCTGGATGCGGTCATTCGCGTCCTTGATCGCAGCGTTGAGCTGACCGCGCACGCCCTCGAGACCCGGGATGTGGACCTGGGAGAGGATACCCAGCGGGATCAGCAGCAGCAGCGGGGATGCCAGACCAACAAGCGAAGCGATGCACTTCGGGTCAGAGGAGCCGACGTTCACGTCGCCACCACCCTGGGTGTTGCCGTTCTTGACGTTGATATTCACCTTGCCGATGGTCTTGTTCTGGACACCATCGAGTACAGGGATGAACAGGACCGTACCGCTTGCACCATCCTTCGGAGTGAGGATGATGTTATTGCCATCGCGGCGCTGGTCCACAAGGTCAGCACCCTCAGCGATCGCAACTTCGCCGCCTTCCTTATCGAAGATGACGGTGATCTGGCCGGTCTTTTCGTCGTGCTCGATCCGGGCAACGTCACGGTTGTCACCCAGGAACGCACCGTTAGAGGTGAGGTACTTCGGGACGATCGTCGAAGTGATCGTGCGGACGAGCTTGCCGTCCTTGTCGTACTCCTCGGTGACAACGACCTTGTTCTCGGTGCCATCCTTCGGGGTCAGCGTGAAGTTGCCCTTGCCGTCCTTGCCCGTGGTGACGTGCTCAGCGCCCTGGACGACCTTGAAGGTGTTGCCCTCCGAGATCGGCTGGTATGCCTTGCCCTCACCGATGATGAGGTAGTCACGCAGCTGGCGGGAACCGCTGGTTGCGCCCTGTACGATCTGCAGGTTGTAGGTGTTCAGCACGTTGCCGTCCTGATCGAACTCCTGGACCGTTGCGTTCTTTCCAGCAGCATCCGCCTTCGGCTTAATGGTCCACTGGTTGCCATCGTTGTTCGGAAGCTCGAGGTACTCGCCACCGTCAACGACCTTGAACTGGTTCGACTTTTCAACCAGGGTCGCGCGGAATTCACCGTTGGTCGAGACCTGGTAGTAGTAGTCCCCACCTGCGTTTGGCTCGGTGATGTTCAGCTGGTAAGTCGCGTAGACGCCGCGCTTATCCTTTACGGCGATGGTCACGAAACCGGTCTTGTCCTTACGGCCGGTGACGACAAACTCGCCGTTCTCCTCCTTGATATTGACGAGCTCCTTGCCGTCAACCTCCTTGCCGTCGGCATCGGTGGCGGAGACAATCTCGTAGGTATCGCCCTCCTCCTTGCTGATGCGTGCGGTGCCGGTCCAGGACATGCGCTTCTTGGTGACCTGGTCCTTGGAGGCACCGCGGCCCGGGGTGATGTTGAGGATGTAGCGCTCGAAGACGTAGCCGTCCTCGGTGCGGTTCTCAATCACAACCTTGCCGTTAGCATCCGACTTCGGGGTGATCTTCAGCTTGTCATCGCCGTCCGTCGGGGTGGACACGAGCAGATCCGTGCCCTCGGTGACGTACAGCTTCGTGCCCTGGAGGTCGACCTCGTTGTCAGCCGTGATGGTGTAGGTGGACTCGCTCGGAGTGAACGGCTTGACGGTGTAGACGTACTCGGTGATCGGGTGCTTCTTTGTGCCAACGAGCTTCGACGGCTGGCCCTCGACCTCTTCGTAGATGAACTCTGTGTAGAACTCGGTGACCTTGAACTTGCCCTCGGCACCCGGCTTAAACTTCAGCTGGAGATCGTCCTGGATCTCCTTGCCTTCGTAGTCCTCCGGGTTGTCGAAGAAGTCGCCCAGGCTTGCCCCGTCCAGCGGCTCTACCGTGAAGTGGTTGTCTTCGTGGTTGCCCAGGAACACGTTGACCTTGGAGCGGTCAACGACCTCACGATCGCGTGTGACCTTGTCAATCTTGCCTGTGGTATCGCGCTCGATGTTGATGGTGAACACACCAACCAGGCGGCCTTCGCTGTCCTTGATGTTGATGACGGCGGTACCACCGTTTTCCTTCAGCTCAAGGTCGTCCTCGTTTGGGGTGATCTTCCAGACCGGCTTGCCGTCGGAGTCGCGGGTGGTCTCTTCGATGTTGAGCTGCGATTCCTTCAGCAGGCCTTCGCGGTTCACAACCTCGTAGGTGTAGTCCTCGCGACGCTCAATCTCGACGTTGCCGTTGTAGTTGATGTTGTGCTCGACAACCTTCGGGCCGCCGTTGGCGTCCTTGACCACCTCGAAGTTGAAGGTGTATTCAACGCCATCCTTGTCGGTGAAGACAACGTGCGCGTTGCCTTCCTCGACCTTCGGGACGATCTTCCAAACCTTCTCGCCGTTAACCTCGGTCTCGACGATATCGATGACGTCCTTGCCCTCGATGATCTCGAAGGAGCCGCCGCGGTACTCGACGTAGCCGACAGAGGTGTTCAGGATCGTACGAGTGACGTCGTACTTCGACTCCTTGTTCTCGATCGTGATGATGTTCTCACGAGCGGTGCCCTCCTTGTCGGTGATCCGCACGATCACCTCACCCGAGGTCACGCCGTCCTTCGGGGTAACGGTGAGGTTGCCGTTGCCGTCATCATCGACGACTACGAGCTCGCCGCCCTTGATGGTCTCAACCTTGTCACCCTTGTTGTACTTGATGACCTTGTAGCGGTCACCTTCGCCACCAGTGTTGATGTTGTAGAAGAAGTTGTTCACCGTGACGTTGATGGACTCTTCAAGGTTGACCGTGTTGTTGATGGTCAGGTGGTAGACGTGCTGACGGCCCTGGTCGTCAGTGACAACGATGGTGACCTTGTGCTCGCCTTCAACACCCGGGCGCGGGGTGATAATCAGCTTGCCGTCCTCACCGCGCTCAACGATGACGAACTCGGAGCCCTCAGTGATCTCGAAACTCCAGGAGCCGCTGATGCGCTTGTCCAGCTCGATAACCTTGGACTTCTCTTCCTTGGTGAAGCCAGCAAAGTGGTAGTACTCGTAGACTTCCTTGACGGACTCGTAGACCTTCTCGTAGTAGTACTTCGAGTCCTTGTGCACCGTGACAGTCGTCTCCGGGATGTCAAGGGTCTTGGTCACGGTCGTCTCGCCACCCGGAATGGTGCGGGTCGTGGTGACCTTCGAAGTCTCAACCTTGGGTTCCGTGGTCGGGATCGTCTTGGTCACGGTCGTGCCCGGCTCCGTCACCGTCGTGGTGGCCTCGGTCGTCACCGTCTTGGTCACGGTTTCACCCGGCAGCGTCTCGGTAACGGTAGTTCCCGGTACCGTAGTGACCACGGTCGTCTCCTTGGGAACCGTGACGGTGGTAGTCTCTGGCGGCTTCGGGTTATCCGGAATGTCCAGGCCCGGCTGGTAGATCGTGATGAGGCGCTGGAACGTCCACTCCTCACGCTTGTTCGCGTTCCAGTTGTAGTTATTCGGCACGAGCACGGTGATGTACTCGTTCTCGCCGACGTTCTTCTTCAGCTCGGCAATCTTCGCCTCGTCAGCTACCAGGCGGTAATTCACACCATCGCTCGGGTTGGTGACGTGCGTGATGTGGAAGCCCGTCAAAGCGTGGAACTGGGCGTGGTCCCGGTGGTAAATGCTGTCACGCAGGCCGTTGAGCTCGGAGGCGTTGTTGCCCAGGAGCGCCTGCAGGTACCTGTTCTTGGTCGTGATCTGGCCCGCGAGCGTGTCGTTCGGATTCTTCTCCCACTCGTGGAAGTCCTTCAGCATGGACTTGGTCAAGCTGATGGCAGCAATGCGGACATTCTCATCGATGGCGTATCCTTCGCCCACCAGGCCGGACTTACCCGTGAGCTTGCGTACCTGGAAGCCATCCGGGTTGTTCCAGGAGTTATCAATACCCCAGTCGATGCACCAGCCCGGACCCTGCTTGGTCGGCAAGACCTTCACTGCCTGGTTCCACTGGTTGTAGGTCCTCTGCAGCTTCTGCTGCTCAACCTCAAACTGGTGCAGTGCCGGATCGTCGAGCTTCTGGTAAGCCTCCACGATCATCTGATCGGCAGCGATGGCGTCGGGAGCAATAACAACGGTCGTACCGGTAGCGAGAACACCGGAGATAAGCGCGGCCATAATGCGCTTCTTAAGATTTGCGTTTTGCAACGGCCCAATCCTTAAAAACTTGTCGGAGATAATCGAAGCAGCCTGGAGATCTCCTGAACACGGATCTTCACACTGACAGACTTCTATTCAATCACAACTGTTTCGTGGAAAGTAGTCCACCATCCTTAAGCTGCGCGGAAAAAGCGCACCACAACGCGCACAGGCGCTGGCAAGCTTTGATTCCACGCCGTTGACCTTGCCTTTTACAACCTGACAAAACCCCAAAAATCTTCTCGTGATATACGCCACAATTTTTCTTTTTCCACCAGAAATAGGGGTTTTTGCGGTTAAAAACTTAAAATCAGCACAGAATCGAAGGTCGTCCGAGGCGTATGCGGGGCGTCGCTAAGCATGCGAAAAGCCGCCTGCGCGGGATTGCCACGCAAGCGGCTTCGCTAGTCGCCTAGAGACTACTTCTCAGCAGCAGACCCTTCCTCAGGCTTTGCAGCCTCAGTCTCGGCGGGCTTGCCGGAGGAGCCGTACATCAGCGTGTCGTTGTTCGTCGCCTTACCCAGCTGGTAGGAGGAGGTCGACTCCTCCTGGCCGCAGGCACGCAGAACCGCGTCGCCAATCAGCAGGCCAGCAGTGATCACGCCGAGCGCACCGGCAGCCATGCCGATCATCTCGGAGTTCTCGATCGCGAACGCACCCTGCAGACCAGCGGCGCGCTCTGCGCGATCGCGGTCGTAAATGCCCAGACCATGCTGGATACGGTCGTTCGCCTCACGGATAGCCGAGTTCAGCTGGCCGCGCACGCCCTCAAGACCCGGGATGTGCACCTGAGACAGCACGCCCAGCGGGATCAGCAGCAGCAGCGGCGAAGCCAGGCCCACCAGGGAAGCGATGCACTTCGGGTCGGAGGAACCAACGTTGACGTTGCCGGCACCCTGGTTGTTGTCGGTGTCGATGTTGATCTCGAAGATGAAGCTATTCTCGCTGCCCTTCGGAGTCACCACAAGCGCAGTGGTGCCGTCCGGGATGCCACCGTTTTCGATGGTGTAGCTGCCGTCGCCGTTGTCCTTGATGTACTTGTCATCAATCGGCTTGAGGTTCTTGCAATCCTTGGCGTCCTTCGGCGGGTTCTTGTCCGTGCAGACCTTGAACTCGAGGTCGACCTTCTCCTTCACCACAATGGTGATCGAGCCGTCATCATTGCGGGTGATCTCCGGCTTCTCGATGGTCACGCCGCCGGAAGTCTCCGGGATCTCCGCCTCGATGATGCGGACCGGGTTGCCGTTAGCATCGCGCTCCTCGATGAGGATGGTGCCGGTCTTGCCCTCGATCGGCTTGAGGTTGAGCTTGCCGTGCTCGTCCGGATCCGGGTTCTTGACCAGGTCGTAGCCGCGAACGATGCGCAGGGTGTTGCCCTTGCCCGGGGTCTCCCAGCTCTCGATCTTCGGATCGATGGTCTTGCGTACCTCGGTGAACTTCAGCGAGCCTTCCTGCTTGGTGATCTCGATGATGTGGCGGTTAACCACCTCACCGGTCTTGGTCTTCTCCACAACAGTCACGAAGTTGCCGGAAGTGCCCTTCTTCGGGGTGAGGATCCACTTGCCGTCCTTCTCGGTGATCGTGACGTGCTCTTCGCCCTTGATCACCTCGTAGGTGTTATCGTTGCGAATGGTCACAGTGAAGTTGCCCAGCTCGGAGACCTTGAAGGAGCTCTCACCAGTGGTGGTATCGCTTCCTGCGCCACCGTTAACTGGGGTGATGTTCAGGACGTAGCGAGTTGTCTTCGTGCCATTGGTGAACTCGATGATGGCGGTGCCCTTGGCGCCCTTGTTCGGGGTGACAACGAAGTCGGTGCCCTCGCCCGTGACCTTGATCAGGTCCTCGCCCTTTATGATCTTGTAGGTCGAGTTCTCCGAGGTCGTGAGCGTGACCTCAGAGCGGTCGGTGACGTTGTAGGTGAACTCGGAAGCCTTCGCCGGCGTCAGGTCCAGGATCCAACGGGTGACCGGCAGACCGCGGGAGTTCTGCAGCTCGATGACAACCTTGCCCTCGGCACCGTCGACGAACTCCGGAACGAACTGCTTCTCGTCGCCCTTCGGCGCGTTCTTCAGCAGGTTCTCGCCCTTGACAACGACGATGCGCTGCAGGTCGCTCGTCCGGTTGACGTAGACCGTGGAGCCTTCGTTGACGTCCTGCTCGTACTCGCGCACTTCGCTCTTGGTCACGTTGATGGTGTAGCGAACCACGACATCATCGCCGCGGCGCTCCTCCACAACAACCTTGCCCTCGAAGCCCTCATCCGGCATCAGGCGGGTGACGGTCTTGCCGTCCTTCTCCTCCTCAGCAACGGTGACCTTGTCCTTGCCCTCAACGACAACAATTTCGTGGTCTTCAGCGCCCTTGGTGATCTCGACCGTCTGGCGGTCCTTGATTTCCTGGGTGACTTCCTGGGTGTCCACCTTTACGCCAGCTGGGGTGGAGATCAGCGTGTAGGTGCCGACCAGGACGCGGTTGCCGTCAACGTTCTCGTAGAGATTCGCGACGATGACGCCCTCGGCGTTCGGCGTGATGGTGATCTTGCCGTTGGCCTTGTTCACGTCGGCGATGTCCTCGCCCTGCTTGAAGTCGAGCTCGTAGTCACCGTCGGCGTTAAGGATGAAGTCATCGCCGACGCTCACGGTCTCGGTAACAACGTCGACAAGCACGTTGTTACCCTGGCGCACATCAAAGGTGAACTGGTGGGTGTTGCCCTCGGCATCCTTGATGGTGATGACGACCTTGCCGGTCTTATCCGATTTCGGGGTGAGCACCCACACGCCCTGGTCGTTCTTCTTCAGGGAGTCGACGATGTCTTCGCCCTCAATGATCTTCGGCTCGCCCTGGGCGTTATCGATCTCCAGCTTGTAGGCGTTGGAGTTACCGATCACGCGGTGCTGATCAAACTTGCTATCCGGGGCGATGTTGAAGATGTAGTTGTTCTCGTTGCGCGGGCGCTCGCCCGGCTCGTGGACGGAGATCTTCGCCTTAGCGCTGATCACGCCCTCGTTCGGGGTGACGATGACCTTGTCGCCCTTCTGCGTGGTGGTGATGTAGGCGCCACCCTCCTCGATCGTGTAATCCCAGCCCTTGGGGATCTCGATCTCCTGGGAAGCGCCAGCAACCGTGACGTTGAAGTAGTGGTTGTTTACCACAACGTCCTTGGTCGTGATCTCCTTCTGCGCCTTGTTGATCACGTGGATGGTGTACTCGTGGCGGTTGCCCTCGTTGTCCACCACAACGATGCGGACGTCGCCCTCGCCTTCCTTCACCGGGGTGATGACAAGCCCGTCCTTGGACTTGGTCACCTTGACCAGGCCCTTGGAATCGTCGACAAAGTCGATCTTCCAATCGCTGAGCTTCTCTACGACGATGTAGCGCTCTTCCTTCTTCTGGGAAAAGTCAAAGCCGTACTCGTACTTGCGGTAGTAACGCTCCTTCACGGTCGTGCGCTCCACGCGCTCCTCAGTGCGGTTCTCCACTGTGGTGGTCACCGTCGACTTCGGCGCGTTCGTCACCGTCTCGGTGGCGGTAGTGGGCGCGGCCGTCTCCGTGACGGTCACATCCGCGGCCTTCTCCTGCGCCGAAGCAGCGGGAGTAATAGCGACAGCGCCGCTCGTAGCGACGACGGAGGTAATAAGCGAAGCCATGATGCGCTTCTTAAGATTTGCGTTTTGCAACGGCCCAATCCTTAAAACTTGTCGGAGATAATCGAAGCAGCCTGGAGATCTCCTGAACACGGATCTACACACTGACAGACTTTCATTCAATCACAACTGTTTCGTGGAAAGTAGTCCACTATTCCCCCAGCGTCGGGAAAATTCGCACCACAGCGCGCACAGCGGGATTTAAGGCAAGCGACAAACGCGCTGACCTTGGTCTTTCCAACCTGACAAAAACCCAAAAATGCTGACGTGATATGTGCCACATTTTTGTATTTGTAACTCAGAAAAGGGGTATTCGGGTCGGAAAAACTTAAAATCAGCACAGAAAACGGCGCACTGCGCAAACCGGGAAGCGCACAACGCAACAACCCCCGCACCGTGACTGTGACGGCGCGGGGGTTGTCCCACACTGTGGAGCATAGGAGAATCGAACTCCTGACATCCTGCTTGCAAAGCAGGTGCTCTACCAACTGAGCTAATGCCCCATTGCCGAGACCCTATATTACTAGTGTCTCCGTGGGCCTAGCAAGAATCGAACTTGCGACCTCATCGTTATCAGCGATGCGCTCTAACCGACTGAGCTATAGGCCCTGGCAACGGATAAGAATATTACGCACCATTGCCATAACCACCAAATCCGCAGGTAGGGGTGCGTATCGACGCCTTGAACGTGGCGTCGATAAGCACTCTTTGGCCCTACTTTGCGCGGTTGGACATGGTGAAGCTGACGCCGCCCACGAGATCAGCGATGCTGTTGTAAATCACCACGGTCAGCGGCGCCATGATCGCGGTAAACACCACGCCAATCAGGCCGAGCAGGCCGGCGGCCGACAGGCAGACCTTCATGTCGATGACCTGGTCGCCGCCGACACCGCCGATCAGCGAGTTCACCGAATCGATCACCCCGGCCTGCTCCAGGCCGAAGTAGACGATGGTCACGCCGATCATCCACGCCACAAACCCGATGAGCGCCAGGATCGTCGCCACCTTGAACACCGAGCTCGCGCCGATGTTGCGGATGGTTACCTTCCGTGCGGCCATCGCTTACTCCTCACCCTCGGGGCCACCGCTTATCGACGACTGCGTCGCCTCCTGCGCCTCCTCCATGGTCTTCTCACCCTTTGCCACCGCAGTAGCCTCCTCCTCGCCGGAGTCCTCGACGTTGACGTCGATGGCGAGCAGCTCGACATCGTCGGCAAGATCGACCAAACGCACGCCCATCGTCGCGCGCGAGGACGGGCGGATCTGGCTGACCTCGGTGCGGATCACGCCGCCGGCCGAGGTAATGGCGAAGATCTGGTCCTCCTCGTCGACTGCAAGCGCGCCGATGAGCTTGCCGCGCTTCGGCGTGTATTTGAACGTCATTACGCCCATGCCGCCGCGGCCCTGCTGGTTGTACTCCTCGATCGCGGTGCGCTTGCCGTAGCCGCCGGAGGTGGCCACGAGCAGGAACTCGCCGTCCTGGACCACCGTCATGGCCAGCAACTGATCGTCGTCGCGGAAGCGCATGCCCTTCACACCCGCAGTCGCACGGCCCATCGGGCGCAGCTGCTCGTCATCCGCGGCAAAGCGAATCGCCTGACCCTGCTCGGAGACCAACAAGATGTCGTCCTCCTCGTTGGTCAGCGCGGCACCGATGAGCGCATCGCCCTCGTTGAGGTTAATGGCGATCAGGCCCGCGGAGCGCGCCGACTCGTAGTCGGTCAGGCGCGACTTCTTCACGCGGCCATCGCGGGTGGCCAGCACCAGGTAGGGCGCGTCCTCGTAGGACTGGATCTGGATGATCTGGGCGATCTTCTCCTCCGGCTGGAACTCCAGCAGGTTCGCCACGTGCTGCCCGCGGGCGGTGCGGCCCGCCTCCGGCAGCTCGTAGGCCTTGAGCCGGTAGACGCGGCCGAAGTTGGTGAAGAAGAGGATCCAATCGTGCGTGGAGCAGATGAAGAAGTGCTTGACCACGTCGTCCTGCTTCAGCTCCGCACCGCGCACGCCCTTGCCGCCACGCTTCTGGCTCTTGTACGCATCCACCTTGGTGCGCTTGGCGTAGCCGGTGGAGGTGATGGTGACCACGACGTTCTCGCGCGCGATCAGGTCCTCCTCGGTCACGTCGCCGGTGGCGGCCACGATCTTGGTGCGGCGCTCGTCGCCGAACTTGTCCACGATTTCCTTCAGCTCAGTCGCGACGATGTTGCGCTGGCGCTCCGGCTTGGCCAGGATGTCCTTGTAGTCCGCGATCTGGCGCTCGATCTCCGCCAGGTCGTCCACGATCTTCTGGCGCTCCAGGGCGGCCAGGCGGCGCAGCTGCATGGCGAGGATTTCGTTGGCTTGGATCTCGTCGACGTCGAGAAGCTTCATGAGCCCCTGGCGCGCATCGTCCACCGTCGGGCTGCGACGAATAAGCGCGATGACCTCGTCCAGCGCATCGAGGGCCTTGACCAGGCCGCGCAGGATGTGAGCGCGCTTCTCCGCCTCGTCCAAGCGGTACTGGGTGCGGCGAACAATGACCTCGATCTGGTGCTGCACGTAGTAACGCAGCATCTGATCAAGGCGCAGCGTGCGCGGCACACCATCGACGATGGAGAGCATGTTGGCCGAGAAATTCGTCTCGAGCTGCGAGTGCTTGTACAGGTTGTTCAGCACCACGCGCGGCACGGCGTCGCGCTTGAGCTTGACCACGATGCGCATGCCGATGCGGTCCGAGGACTCGTCGTCAATGCTGGCGATGCCAGCCATCTTGCCTGCGTTGACCTGGTCCGCGATGCTGTGGATGAAGTTATCCGGGTTGACCTGGTACGGCAGCTCCGTGATCACGATGACCTGGCGGTTGCCCACCTCTTCAATCTCGGTCACGCCGCGCATGCGGATCGAGCCGCGGCCCGTGGTGTAGGCCTCCTTGATGCCCTTATCGCCCACGATCAGGCCCGCGGTGGGGAAATCCGGGCCCTTGACGTAGTTGAGCACCGCGTCCAGGGTGGTCTTCTCGTCCGCGTCGTGGTTGTCCAGGATCCAGTAGATGGCCTCGGCCAACTCGTTGAGGTTGTGCGGCGGGATGTTGGTGGCCATGCCGACCGCGATGCCGTTCGAGCCGTTCATGAGCAGGTTCGGCACGCGCGAGGGCAGCACATCCGGCTCGCGAGTCTTCGAGTCGAAGTTGGGCGAGAAATCCACCGCGTTCTCGCGGATATCGCGCACCATCTCCATCGCCAGCGGAGTGAGCTTGCACTCCGTGTAACGCATAGCGGCCGGGCCGTCGTTGCCAGGCGAGCCGAAGTTGCCCTGCCCGTGCACCAGCGGGTAGCGCATCGCCCACGGCTGCGCCATGCGCACCAGGGTGTCGTAGATCGCGCTGTCGCCGTGCGGGTGGTAGTTACTCATCGTCTCGCCGACGGCCTTCACGCTCTTGACAAAAGAGCGCTCCGGGCGGAAACCGGCGTCGTACATCGCGTAGATGACGCGGCGGTGCACCGGCTTCATGCCGTCGCGCACCTCGGGAAGCGCGCGACCCACGATCACGCTCATCGCGTAATCGATGTAGCTGGTCTGCATCTCCTCATTGATGTCAATGGGCTGGATGGCGTCGAAACCGCCGCCACCTACGCCGCCACCTAGAGTGTCATCACTCATTGCTCACCTTTCTTTACTTAGCCTAGGACGCAGTTTACCGGCCCTGTAGCGCTTTGCAGCCTTGACCAGTGGTATCAAAGTGGTATGGCTATGACACTTCGGCTCACTTCAGATGAAGACAAGGCGCTCGTATTGCTCGCCTCCGCGTGGGGCTGCTCCAAGCAGGAGGCCGCCCGCCGAGCCGTGGTCACCGCCGCCACTCGCCTGCTTGACGACGCCACCGTCACCGACCTCGCACGCTCCACCATCCCCGGCTACAAAGCCATGGAATCGCGCATCCGGCAGGCCAGGTAGCCCATGCGAGGATTCAGCGCCGAGCAGCTTCTGGCCGTTGCCGACGAGTACTGCGCGGTGACAGGTACTCGGGTGCGCTCCTTCTCTGCGCTGGTTGCCTGCGCAGCTGTTCCAGGTGCCCGGGTGCACGGGGTTCCTGTCTTTGACACGGCCACGCGGGCTGCAGAGGAGCTGGCTGCAGCTGTGAGGAGGATGGCGCCCTTGACTGCTTACAATTCCGGGTTCGCGGAGATTGCTGCGGAGGTGTATTTGCGGTGGGTTGGGATGGAGTTGTGATACTGCGGTATCGGCGGTGTTCTTCCATCCTCTTCCCTACTCATTTTTGATACATTTAAGCCATGAGTAGCTCACAAATGAGTAGGCGCACTCCTCCCAAGGTGTCTGCGGCGCTGCGCGAGGTGGGCGCCAACCTCCAGCAGTGGCGGCGTCTCAATCGCCTCTCCATCGAGGACGCGGCCTTCCGGGCTGGGGTGAGCGTGTCCACGCTGCGCCGTCTTGAGCAGGGACACGGCGCAACCCTGGAGAACTTCATGCGCGTTGCGCACATCTACCGGATCCTCGGTGACGTCCAGGGCGCGACCGACCCGCTCAACCACGACCGGGGCCGAGCGCTGATTACCAACCTCCTGTAGGAGACTGCAATGAAACAACCGCCAATCGAGGTGTTCCTCACCCTCTCCGGCCAAAACGTGACCGTGGGCACCTACTACCCGCACCCGCGAGGCGCTGGCACATTCGCATACTCCCAGGAATGGATTGCGCACCCCGAGGCGTACCCGCTTACTCCCCACCTTGACCTGCGGGAAGGAAACCAACCGCTCACGATGGGCCCAGGTGCCTTACCCGTCGCGTTTTCTGATTCTGCCCCGGACCGCTGGGGCCGAAAAGTCATCAGGAAACAGTTCGCCGCGCGGGGAGAGCAGCCCCTACCAACGGACTACCTCCTGTCTGTGGCGGACAAGTTCCGCATGGGTGCGTTGCGCTACCGCGTCAACGGAGAGGTGCAGGCACCGCTGTCGCGAGTTCCGAAGGTGATTGAACTCGACGCGTTGGAACGCGCCGCGCGAGAAGTAGACGCAGACGAAGATACGGCGGATGTCCTGGAGCGCCTCGTCGTCGCAGGCTCCCCCCTTGGCGGCGCACGGCCGAAGGCCACCGTGGTGGATGACCGCGGGCACACGATGATGGCAAAGTTCGCAGCCGCAGATGACAAGGACATTGACGTCTCCGCGTGGGAAAAGGTGTGCCTCGATATTGCCCGGCTTTCAAAAATCACCACACCGGAGGCGACCTTAAAGTCCATCAACGGACGGAATGTCTTGCTCATGGAACGCTTTGACCGTGAGTACGACGTTGACGGCAACGAGACGCGGGTGCCGTACATGTCGGCCATGACCATGCTCGACGCGGCAGACAACGACAATGATTTCACGATGGTTGAGGTCGCCGAAGCGTTCAGAGTGGAGGGCGGCAGCAGTGCAGATCTGGCGGAAATATTCTCCCGTACGGCGCTGAATCTGCTTGTGGGCAACACCGACAATCACCTCCGCAACCACGGGTTTCTCTACAAACACGAGGTGTGGCAACTCTCCCCGCTTTTCGACGTGACTCCTGCCACCACCAAGACCGATTTCGCTTTGCCGGTTGCTCCCGGAGAGCCGGACACGATTGACACGCTGCTGGGCAACGCCGAATGGTTTGCCCTCGACCAGAAAGAGGCGCGCACCCGGCTCGCGACGGTGGCCTCAGCAGTGCGTCAGTGGCCAGCGCTGGCGCGGAAAAACGGCATCCCCCCGTCGCAGGACATCTATGTGCAACCCGGTTTTGAAGGCGAGCACCTCGCCCGAGCGCTCACGCTTACCCATGATGTGGAAACACTGGAGGTTGAGGATCGCGACACAACCGAGGGTCTGCCCCGCTGCTCGCGCTGCGGGAGGGTGCTGCGCACTCCCGAGGCGATCGCCCGAGGCATGGGCAGCACCTGTGCATCGAAACAGTGATAACACCGCCGCGCGCGGCACGCCGGTTCCCCCAAACCCTCCGACGGCATAGAGTGTTGTGCATGAGAAAACGCTCCCTTGCCGCGCTCACCGCGGCCGCCCTCGCCTTCGCCGTCCCCGCCCCCGCGCACGCAGGTGTCGCCGAGCTGTCCTCCGCCGGTTCATCGGGCTCCGGTAGCTCGAAGGTCCCCGAGGGCGAAGTCCCCGAGGATGGCCCAAAGGTGCCCGAGCAGCCCGCGCTCGGCAGCGCGTACACGGGCTCGGCCCCGCTCTCGCTGGGCATCGCTGCCGCTGCGACCTTCATCGCGGTGCAATTGCTTATCGACGCCACCCCGCCCCTGCGCCAAGCCGTCGACGACATCGCCAAGCAAGCCGGTCTGCAAGGCGTCTATGGGTCCTCGGAGGGCAACCGCATTTTCGACGTGCCGGCGTGGATCGCGATGGCCGAGGAGTTCGCCGGCCAGCTGCCGCAAATGCCCCGCTAGTTAGGGGTCCAGCTGGCACCAGAGCACCTGACGTAGCGACCAAAGTTAGCCCATGCTAGGTTTGTCACAGTTGTGGTTGCAGTGACTCATGTGACTGGTGTTTAAAGCTCCACGTCGCACTGCCCGAGTGCTGTGGCGGAAGAGCCACAACCAGCCGTTGACAGGGCGGCCCCGGAAGCAGGGGTCGTCCTGTTTTTGTATGTCTACCCTGCAGGAGCTGTGGATGTATTGCTGCCACGTGTAAAAATAATTCCTGTTTACCTGAGCGCTCCACGACTGCTTGCTTTGTACTCAGTTCCGACATGCAAATCGTCTTCTACTTCACAGTAAGGAACTCATTATGATCGCTTCCATCGTTGGCTCCGTCGTCGGTCTGGCTTCCTCCGTCGCAACCATCTGGGCAGTGCTCGAGGTCTACACCACCGCTCAGCGCCACCCGGGCATGCCGATCGACCGCGCAGCCCGCATCGCTGCTGCGAAGTACGGCATCCGCTTCTAAGCTCGACGCGGCAACGCCAAGCCCGAGCGCTGTGGCGGAAGAGCCACACCATGGGGCGATCCCTTTCTCGGGATCGCCCCATCTCTATGTACGACAAGCGGCGGGGGTGCTGCGATCACTTTCTCATGCCTCGACTATTCTGTAAGTCAACCGTTATAGAAAGGATCAATCATGATCGCTACCATCCTCAGTTCCCTCGCCTTCATCTGGGCGATCCTTGAGACCTTTGTCGTTGGTAAAAACCACCCCACCATGCCCATCGCGGAAACTGCACGCACCGCAGCTGGTCGCAACGGCCTCAACTTCTAGTCCGAACCCGCGCGTTCCGAGCAGTAGACTGTCTGCATGTCTGATTTGAAGAAGCTGCTTGACCCCACCACCCGCCCGGCCGTCGCCCAGGAACTGGCCGACCTGGCGGAGACGACCACCGCCAACCAGTCCGGCCTGACCGGCATGGCGATGAAGTCGGCCCTTGCTGCCGGTAAGAAGGCTGACGCGGAGGCTATCCCCAAAGGCATGAACAAGGTGCTGCCCAAGGTGGTTGACGGACTGGGTCCCCACTGGGCGAAGTTCCAAGCCGAGCAAGGCAGCGATTTTGGCAGCTATCTTGCGACGCACGAGAAGGAAGTCGTAGACGACCTGGTCAAAGCCGCCGATGCCGCGGTGGATTCGCTGCCGGGCCCGGTAAAGAAGGTCTACACCTCGCTGCGCAACAAGGCCGCAAAGATTGTCGGCCCGGCCCTGCCTGAGCTTGGTCAGATCGTGCAGAAGCACACCAAATAACACGCCAAAGACAAAAGGCGCGGCCCTAGAAAAGGGACCGCGCCTTCGCCATACAAAGACTAGACGTCGAGGAAGCGAACGTCCTTCGCCTTGCGGGTGATGAAGCTGCGGCGAGCCGCCACGTCGTCGCCCATCAGGATGCTGAACAGCTCGTCGGCGCGCTGCGCATCTTCCAGCTCGACGCGGCGCAGGATGCGGGTTTCTGGGTTGAGTGTGGTCTCCCACAGCTCCTTCGCGTTCATCTCGCCCAGACCCTTGTAGCGCTGGATGCCGTCGTCGGTGTTGATCTTGCGGTTGGCTTCAAGGCCTTCGGCAAGGAGGCGGTCGCGGTCGGCGTCGGTAAACGCGTAGCCGGGCTGGCCCTTCGCCCACTTCAGCTTGTACAGCGGCGGGTTCGCCAGGAAGACGTGCCCGTCCTTGACCAGGTCCGGCATGAAGCGGAAGAGCAGCGTGAGCAGCAGGGTGGCGATGTGCTGGCCGTCCACATCCGCATCGGCCATGAGCACGATCTTGTGGTAGCGCAGCTTGTTGATGTCAAACTCGTCGTGGATACCGGTACCCAGCGCCGTGATGATGGCCTGGACCTCGGCGTTCTTCAGCACGCGGTCCATGCGCGCCTTCTCCACGTTCAGGATCTTGCCGCGCAGCGGCAGGATCGCCTGGTACATGGAGTCGCGCCCGCCCTTGGCGGAACCGCCTGCAGAGTCGCCCTCCACGATGAACAGTTCGGACTTGACCGGGTCCTTCGAGCGGCAATCCGCCAGCTTGCCGGGCAGGCCGCCCAGATCGGAAGCGGACTTGCGGCGCACCAGGTCGCGCGCCTTACGCGCCGCCTGGCGGGCCTGGGAGGAGGACACGGCCTTGTTCACAATGGCCTTCGCCTCCGCCGGGTTGGCGTCGAACCAGTCGGAGAGGTGCTCGTTGACGGTGCGCTGCACAAAACCCTTGATCTCGGTGTTGCCCAGCTTCGTCTTCGTCTGGCCCTCGAACTGCGGGTCGGCGACGCGCACGGAGACGATGGCGGCGATGCCCTCGCGGCAGTCGTCGCCGGAAAGGTTCGGCTCCTTGTCCTTGAGCAACTTGTGCTCGCGGGCATAGCGGTTCATCAGCGTGGTCAGCGCCGCGCGGAAGCCTTCCTCGTGCGTGCCGCCCTCGTGCGTATTAATGGTGTTGGCAAAGGTGTGCACCGACTGCTTGTAGGAGTTGTTCCACTGCAGTGCGATTTCCGCCTCGTGCTCCTCACCCTTCTGCTCGAAGCCGATGACGGTGGGGTGGATCGCGCTCTTGCCCTTGTTGATGTGCTCGACGTAGTCGATCAGACCGTTCGGGTAGTGGAAGGTCACCTTCTTCTCGCGCTTCTTCTTCTTGTTCGGCGCGACGGCCTCGGCACCGGGGGCGTCAGCGTCCTCCACGACCGTCTCGTCGTCGAAGGAGTCCTCTTCCACCAGGGCGGCGGTTTCGCCTTCCTCGGCGATAGCCTCGAGCTCGAGCTCCTCGTCGGTGACGCGCTCGTCCTTGAGCGTAATGGTCAGGCCCTTGTTCAGGAATGCCATTTCCTGGAGGCGGCGCGAGATCGTGTCGTAGTCAAACTCGACGGTTTCAAAAATCTCCGGGTCCGGCCAGAAGCGGATCGCCGTGCCGGTGCCACGGGCGTTGCCGCCCTCTTCGAGCTCCTCCGGCACCGCGTTGGCAAAGCGCTGGTACCAGTGCTTGCCGTCGCGCTTGATGTCCGCCTCCACGCGCGTCGACAGCGCGTTGACCACGGAAATACCCACGCCGTGCAGACCACCGGAGACCGCGTAGGACTCGGAGTCGAACTTGCCGCCGGCGTGCAGCTGCGTCATGACCACCTGCACGGTCGGCGCGCCGGAGGGGTGCATCTCTACCGGGATACCACGGCCGTTATCCACGACCTCGACCCCGCCGTCAGCCAACAGGGTGACATCGACTCGGTCGGCGTAGCCCGCCATGGCCTCGTCGACCGAGTTGTCCACGACCTCCCACACCAGGTGGTGCAGGCCGCGCGCACCGGTGGAACCGATGTACATGCCGGGGCGCTTGCGCACAGCCTCGAGACCCTCAAGGATGGTAATCGATGACGCGTCGTAGTGAGGTTGATGTTCAGCCACTGCTTGGACTCTCCTCTATTGCCAAAAGCGTGTTTAACCCGCTCTATCTTACACGGTGTGGGGGGAATTGAGGGCACCAGGCGAACCGGCGAGAGGGCGTTTCTCGCGCGGTATACGCCCCGCGGCCTACCCGTAGGTGTCCCGCGGCCCGCGGCCTTTGACGTGCAGCGGCCCGTAGCGCCAGCTCTTCGTGCGCGGCCCAAAGATGTGCAGTTTTCTAATCACATCCGGCCCCAGCTTCTCGGCGAGCGCGCGCAGGATGGTGGATTGCATGTACTTCATCTGGGTGGCCCAGGCGGTGGTGTCGCAGGTGATGTGCACCTCGCCGTCCTTGATCATCTCCACCTTTGTGTGCTGGGCAATCTTCGCGCCGACCAGCGATTCCCAGTTTCCCATCACCCAGCCATACGCCATGTGCTCGGTCCAATCGCGTTGACGGACCTCCTTGCCCACCAGCGCCGAAAACGAGGCCACCTCGTAACTTCGCGGTAGCGCGCGCCCGTCCTGCCCGGTCGGCCGCCCCCGGCGCACCCAGGGCCGCTTCTTCTCCTCGGCAAAGTTTAGGCCAGGTACCTGCACCTCTTTACTCTCGCGGAGCATTCGCTTATCGACGCTCCGCCGCGGCACCACATTCACACCCTGCCTTTTGAGGTTCGGCAGCTTCCTACCGCCGCGCCGCGCGGTTTCGCGCAGCTGCTCAAAGGTCTGTTGCACCAGATCGCTCAATCCGGGACACCCCCTCCTCCATCCGCACGGTGTAGCGCGCCGAGACGGCCTTGTCCAGGTTCCCGGGCAGGTCATCGCCCACCGCAGCGGTAATGAGCACCTGCTCGGCGCCCTCCGCCACGTGCACCAAACGCTCGCGGCGCTTCGCATCCAGCTCAGCGAATACGTCGTCCAGGATGAGCACCGGCTCGACCCCGTCCTGCACCAACAGGGCGTATTCGCCCAAGTGCAGCGAAAGCGCGAACGACCAGGTCTCACCGTGAGAGGCGTAGCCTTTGGCCGGCGTATCTCCCAGCATGAGCACAAGATCGTCGCGGTGCGGGCCGACGAGCGTGGTACCGCGATCGAGCTCCTCTTCTCGGCGCCGGCCGAGCTCGGCGAGCATCGCGGCTTCCAAGATCGCCGGGTCGTGCGATACCTCGCCGGCGAGCTCGCGTACCGCTTTATCCAGGGTGGAGCTGTAGTGGACTGCGGCCGGGCGGGATTCGGGCGCGACTGCGGTGTAGGACTCGGTGATGTGGGGCGACAGGGCGTCGATAAGCGAGAGCCGACCTGCGATGACCTGGGCGCCGAGCGCGGCGAGCTGGCCGTCCCACACATCGAGCGTGCTCAGCGCGCTGGCACCCTGCGCATCGTTGTAGCCGCGGCGCAGCACCATGTTCGAGCGCTTGAGCAGCGCGTTGCGCTGGCGCAACACCTTGTCATAGTCAGCCTTCACCCCGCCCAGGCGGCGGGTGCGCAGCGCGGCGAGCGCGTCGAGGAAGCGGCGGCGCTCCGCGGGCTCGCCGGTGACTAAGCGCAGGTCCTCCGGCGAAAACATCACCGTGCGCAACACTCCGGCCAGCTCGCGCGGGGATTTCAGGCGGGTGCGGTTGATCTGCGCCTGGTTGGCGCCCGACGCCTTGAGCAAGAGGTGGGTGGTCAGGGCACGGCCCTCGTTGATGATCGTGGCCGAGACGCGCGCGTTTTCCGCTCCAGCGCGCACCAGCGGCGCGTCCGTGCTCACGCGATGGCTGCCCAGCACGGAGGTGTAATACACCGCCTCAACGATGTTGGTCTTGCCGTGGCCGTTGCGGCCGGCAAACACCGTGACCCCCGGTTCGAGCTCCACATTGAGCTCGGGCCAAGAGCGGAAATCGCGCAGGTCAAGCTGGCTTACGTACACGAAATGCCCTTGCGCACTCTCTCCGGCTTAACCCGGCAGGCGCACCGGCATGAGCAGGTACGTGAAGTGGGTATCCGGCGTGGGGAACTCGCCCTGCGCGTCCGCCTCCGGCAGCTCCTCCGGCTCCGGGATCATGATCGCGGGGCGCGACGGCTCGGTGAATCCGAAAACGACTCGGTCGGTGTCTACCACCGACAGGCCGTCGCGCAGGTAGCCGGCGTTGAACGCGATGAGCAGCTCATCTGCGCCGGTAAACGCGCACGCGAGGGACTCGCTCGCCTCGCCCGAGTCGGCTCCGGAGGCGTGCAGGGACACCTCGCCCGGCGTGAAGTGCAGGCGCACCTGCGCGTTGCGGTCGGCCACCAGGGAGACACGGCGGATGGACTCCATCAGCGGGGCGACCTCCACCGTGGCCATCGACGTGTGCACCTTCGGCAACAGCGGCTCGACGTTCGGGAAGTCGGCATCGAGCATGCGCGTGGTGGTCTCCCGGTTACCCACGTGCATGCCGAAGAGACCCTCGGCACCGACATTGTCCTCGGTGCCCACGGCGATCTCCACCGGATCTTCGAGGTGGGTATCCAGGGTGCGGGCGTTGTCCAGCAGCGTCTTGGCCGGGACCAACAGCTTCGCTTCGACCTGCGGGCTCTTCGGCTCCCACTCGAGGCTGCGCAGCGCGAGGCGGAAACGGTCCGTGGCAGTCAGGCGGAGCTTTTCCCCGTTGATCTCCATGTGGATGCCGGTGAGCATGGGCAGCGTGTCATCCCGGCCCGCCGCCGAGGCGACCTGGGTGACCGCCTGGGTCAGCGCCGCCGGGGCGATCTGGCCGGTAGTCTCCGGCAGGTCGGGGACCTGCGGGTAATCGTCCAAGGACATCAGGGGCAGCTCGAAGCGAGCCTTGCCGCCTACCAGCTTCATCGTGTTGCCGTCGGTGGACACCTCTACCGGCTGGTTCGGCATGTTGGCAACGATGTCTGCGAGCAGCTTGCCGGCCACCGCGACCTTGCCCGGGTTCTCAACCTCGGCACCCAGGCGGACACGCGTAGAGATCTCGTAGTCAAAGCCGGCGAGCTCGAGACCCTCTTCGTGCGCCGTAATCACAATCGCGCGCAGAATCGGCTGCGTGCTCTTGGTGGGCAAGCTGCGCGCTACCCACGCGACGGCGTCGGAGAGGTCCTCCTTGTGGACCCGAAATGACACGCCAGTGCCAGCGGAGTTGTCACCGATGCTCTCGACCATAACGGCGTAACGCTCCCTTGCTTGTCGTTGCTAGGCGGATGTGTGGTTTACCAACTCCGGCCCAAGCAGGTTCCCCCTCGAGCGCCGGGTGTGTAATTTACGTTCTCACTTTAGGCGGAAAGGGTGGCCGTTGCCAGCTTGGGTCACGGAACGTGTAATTCCAAGAATCGGCTGCGAAAGGGCGGGCGGCGGGCGAAAGTGCACAGGCTCTCTTTCTCTTAGGAGAATTACAAGTAAAAGAGTTGGTAACAACAGTAGGTGCTGTGCAATCTGTGGATCACGGGGTTTAGGCCGTGGTAGCCGGAGGAATTGGGGATGTGATTCCGCGTGTGTAATCCCTGTGGATAAGTCGGAGCCATTGTGGATAACTTTTGGGTTGGGGAATTCATCCACACGGAGCCCCGAGTTGTCCACCAGCCTTGCACATGCGAGAACGGGGTTGTCCACAGCCTAAAGTGCCTGTTCGTCGAGTGCCGCGCCCGCGCGGCTCAGCGGGGAAATGTGAGCAACATCGCCAAGTTACAAAGGCGTAATTACACAGGTGTGGAGAAGTCTGTGGATAGTGGTAGCCGTGTGATTGAGGTGGTTATTGGGATTATTGAGGCCGAAAATGACACATCCCACCGAACCTCTCGTGTGATCCGGTGGGATGTTCCTGTTTCGCGCGCAAGTCGCTAGCGCTGATGCTAGCCCTGGCGCGCCTTGTTCTTGATGATCTGGGTGAGCTCTTGAATCTCGTCGTACGTCGAGCGGGTCTCGGTCATCTCCTTGCGGATCTTCCTGTCGGCGTACATCACGGTCGTGTGATCCTTGCCGCCGAACTCGTCGCCGATCTTTGGCAGCGAGAGATCGGTCAGCTCGCGGCACAGGTACATCGCAATCTGGCGCGCATGCGCCACCTGACGGGCCTTACCGGCACCGGTGAGCTGCTCCAGGGTGAGGCTGAAATATTCCGCGGCCGCCTCTTTGATGGTGTCTGCGGTGAGCTTGACATCCGCCTCATCAGGCAAAATATCGCGCAGCGCGGCGCGGGCGTTCTCCAGCGTGATCGGTTCGTTGGACAGCGAGGAGTACGCGGATACGCGGATGAAGGCCCCCTCGAGCTCGCGGATCGACGCCTCGAAGTGGGAGGCGATGAGCTCGAAGACGGCGTCGTCGACCACCGTGCCGTCCGCGGCGGCCTTCTTCATCAAAATTGCGATGCGGGTTTCCAGGTCCGGCGGTTGGACGTCGGTAATCAGCCCTCCCTCGAAGCGGGTGCGCAGGCGATCCTCCAGGGTGGTCAGCTGCTTCGGCGGTCGGTCCGAGGACAAGATGATCTGCTTATCCGCCTGGTGCAAAGCGTTGAAGGTGTGGAAGAACTCCTCCTGCGTACCTTCCTTGCCCTGCAGGAACTGGATGTCATCCACCATCAGGATGTCGAGGTCGCGGTAACGGCGCTTGAAGGATTCCTGCCGGTCGTCGCGCACCGAGTTGATGTAGTCGTTGGTGAATTCCTCGGAAGAGACGTACTTGACCCGCAGGTTCGGCTGCAGCACCTGGGCGTAGTTGCCAGCTGCGTGCAGGAGGTGGGTCTTGCCCAGGCCGGACCCGCCCCAGATAAACAACGGGTTATAGGCACGGGCCGGGGTTTCAGCGACCGCGAGCGCCGCACCGTTGGCGAAGCGGTTGGAAGAACCGGTGACGAAGTTCTCGAAGGTGTAGTTCGGGTTCAGGCTGGTCGAACGGTCCGGGTCGTGCGCGGGCTTTTCGCGCGGAATACGACGCGGCACCGTCGGGTGGCCCTGTGGCTGCTGCTTCGCGTGCATCTGTGCCAGCTCATCCAGGCTCATGGGGATTTGCTCGCCGGGGGCGGTGGAATCCGGGCGCGGCTGCGCCGGAGCTTGTGGCGCCGGCTGTGCTGGTTGGACTGGCTGCGCCGGCTGGCGCACTGGTTCCGGCGAGAATTCTTCCGGCACTGAAGTCGGCGAAGATTCAGCGGGTGCTGGCGGCGTGGGCGCTACCGATACTGCCAGCGCAAAGGGGGTGCCCATGTGCGAGGCCAACAGCGCGGTGATGTGGGGAGCCAGTGACTCCTCCACCACGGTCTTGGCTGCGGCGTGGGGGGCAGAAAGGACGGCGTAGCCGTCGACAAGCATGACGGGCTTGACCAACTGAAGGTAGGAGCGCTGCTGGTAGGTCAGCTGCGGGACCGAGGAATCTGGGCGCTCGGAGAGCTGCAGTAGCTCGGTGACGATGTCGCGCCACAGCGATTCAACGTGTTGCTCCGCCACGTAAGCGCTCCTTTTCTTCGGTCGACGGTGTGTAGACAGTGGGGGCACGCGTCGGTGTGCCGCGGCGGGCGAAACATGTAATTTCAAAACCCACCGCAGAATCCACCGGAATGCGCGATGCCTCCACAAGTTTGTGAGGACCCCGCGGGGCCCTCACCTCATCTTCCACAAGTTTATCCACACCTGTGGATAGATTCGTGGTTGGGTTCTATCCACAACGGGTGCACAACCCTGTGGATAACTTCCGTGGAAGGTAAACATCCCTTTGAACTGCGCAGATAGCAAATTCTGCACAAAAGTCTCAACCTGTACTTCAGAGTTATCCACAGCGCTGCCGCTCGTTGTGAACAGAAGTGATGTGAAATTGTGGTGATAAAACATTGTTACCCGTTGCGACCTCGCAGTGTCTAGATGAGCGCTCAGGCTCGCTTTGTGGATAACCCAAAGCGTCGAACAGGTGTCTGGCACAGCAGTGTCAAGGAAGTAAGGTTCGCGCACTATGCGCGGATAGAACCGGGCCCTACCTGCAGAAAAACACACTTGTGTAATTCCGGGGGCACCCGCAGGCGGCTGTCAACTCGCGGGGCGTGTCGATTTGTCGTGCGGGTCAACCCTCACGTACCCTAGTGGGGTCTGTCGCGCCTGTTGCGTCTGGCGCTGTCACCAGGTACCCCGAGTATCCGGTGCAGCCCGGTCACACCTTGCGCGCTTGAGAGCGCCACCCGCGCCGAGTACCGGGCCACCGTAAGGGCGAGTCTGCGCAGGTGGGGCATGCGGAACCTTGAAATACGCAATCTCAACACATTTTTTTTACCGGAGGCGGCCTCTGCCCCGGGAGGTACGCAGTACGCTGCGCACCGTTGGTCGCCGTGATGCATTTACAAGGAGTCCATCGTGTCTAAGCGGACTTTTCAGCCCAATAACCGTCGTCGCGCTCGTAAGCACGGCTTCCGCGCCCGCATGCGTACCCGCGCTGGCCGCGCTATCGTTTCCGCGCGTCGCAAGAAGGGCCGCGCGAAGCTGAGCGCCTAAGTTTTTCTGCCACCGTGCTGCCTGCCCCGCTGAAGCTTGCCAGCTCGCGCGATTTTCGTCGCACGATGCGTGGTGGTTCGCGCGCAGGGTCGCGCACCCTGGTGGTCCATCTGCGAGCCCGAACCGAGACCGCTATTTCAGGCGGGCCCCGGTTCGGGCTCGTGGTGTCTAAGCAAGTGGGCAACGCCGTGACCAGGCACGCGGTCTCTCGCAAGCTGCGGGCGATCGCGCGCGCGCACGCGGAAGCGCTACCGCGCGAGTGCGATGTGGTCATCCGCGCGCTGCCGGCCTCGGCGCACGCGACGAGCGCGGAGCTGGACCACGATTTCGCCCGGGCTGTAGCAAAGGCCCGGAAGAAGGCCGTGGCGGATAACCCCACGCGCGCAACCTAGATGGCGTACTACAACTTCGCGGGCGGTGAGATCCCCGCGCCCCGGGGACCGCTCGCATCCGCGCTGGTGAAGCTGGTGCGCCTCTACCAAAAGTACGTTTCACCCCTTAAGCTGGGTGGGACCTGCCGTTTTCTGCCTGTGTGTAGCGCATATGCGCTCGAGGCCGTGGCAAGGCATGGTGCTCTGAAAGGCACGCTGCTTGCCGCGGCGCGGGTGGCCAAGTGTGGGCCCTGGCACCCGGGCGGCTACGACCCGGTCCCGGGAAGCATCCCGCACGCTGCGGAAACGAACACACGACGAACCGATGAGGAGTAACTGCCGAAAGTGCTGAACTTCATTTATTGGCCGATTTCATGGGTGTTGTGGGCCTACCACAAACTCTTCGGCGCGATTATTTCGCCAGACTCGGGCATGGCCTGGGCGCTGTCCATCATCATGCTCACGGTGACTATCCGTGCGCTGTTGGTCAAGCCGATGGTCAACCAGATGCGCTCCATGCGCCGCATGCAGGAGATGCAGCCGCGGATGCAGGAGATCCGCACCAAGTACAAGAACGACCAGCAGAAGATGGCCGAGGAGACCCAGAAGCTCTACAAGGAGATGGGCACCAACCCGCTCGCCTCCTGCCTGGTGCCCCTCGTCCAGATGCCGGTGTTCATTGGCCTGTTCCACGTGCTGCGTTCGTTCAACCGCACGGGCACCGGCCCGGGCGCGCTCGGCCTGTCGGTTGAAGAAAACCGCAACATCGCCAACTACGCCTTCTCCCCGGATGACGTCCGCTCCTTCCTGGACGCAGACTTCTTCGGCGTGCCCCTGTCGGCCTACATGTCGATGCCGGAGGACGCGTTCGCGGCCTTTACCGGCGTGGATGAGCTCACCCGCGCGCACATTATCGCGGTCTGCCTCCCGCTGGTCATACTGTCGGCGACGTTTACGCACCTCAACGCCCGCATGTCCATCCAGCGCCAGCAGGCCCGCCGCGCCGCCGGCAAGGTCAACACCCCGCAGGGTGACAACGCGCAGATGATGGACCAGCAGATGCAGATGATGAACAAGATGATGCTGTGGTTCCTCCCGGCCATGATCCTGTTCACCGGTTTCGTGTGGCACGTCGGCCTGCTGTTCTACTCGCTGTCCAACAACATTTGGACGTTCTTCCAGACCCGTATCGTCTACGCCAAGATGGACAAGGAAGAAGAGGAAGAGGAGGCCGCCAAGCGCGAGGCGCAGCGTGCTTCGGCACCGCAGGTTGGCGCCCGCACGGTGGATAAGCGCACGAAGAAGCAGCGCAAGCAGGGCAAGTAGCCCGCATCGCTTACAGCCCGTCGCCTCATCGAGGCGGCGGGTTTTTTCGTGCCTCGCCTTTCATGCTTGTCGACGCCACGATTGCCCCAAAGTACGGCGCATTTACTAGAGTCGGTGCCTAGAGAATTCCCCTTGCCACTAAGGAGTGCACAGCCGTGTCGGAACCCAGCCCGCAAGCAACCCCAACCGAAGCGCTACTGCGCACCGTCTTCGGTGAGCGGTACCCGTTGGCGCAGGCCTACCACGATTCGCTGGCTACGGTGGCCGCCGAGCGCGGCTTCATCGGCCCCAAGGAAGTGGACCGGCTGTGGGAGCGTCACATCCTTAACTGCGCGGTCGCTGCCGAGGCTTTCGACGAGGGCGCATCCGTCGCCGACGTTGGTTCGGGCGCAGGCCTGCCCGGCATCCCGCTGGCGATTGCGCGCCCCGACCTTCAGCTCACGCTCATTGAGCCGCTGTTGAAGCGCTCGACCTACCTCAAGGAGGTCAAGGCCGAGCTGGGTCTGGACAACGTCACGGTGCTGCGGGGCCGTGCCGAAGAGCAGAAACGTGGCCAGTTCGACGCGGTGACCTCGCGCGCGGTCGCACCGCTGGGCAAGCTCGCCGGGTGGTCGCTGCCTCTGGTGCGGCACGGTGGCGCGATGGTGGCGATGAAGGGGGCGTCGGTAAGCGAAGAGCTCGAGCGAGACCAGGCGCAGATCCGCAAGGCTGGCGGCGTGGACGCGGAGATTTTCCTCGTCGGCGAGGGGCTGCTTGCGCAGCCGACCACCCTGATCCGGATCGTGCGAAAGTAGGGCTGGGATGGACGAGCACAACTACGACGACACGCCGATCATGGCCGCGGCGCAGCGGGCCGCGCAGATGACCTCGGGGCGCAAGACGCTGCCGAAGCCGGAGCACCCGCGCGTGCTCACCATCGCCAACCAGAAGGGCGGGGTGGGGAAGACGACGACGGCGGTGAATATGGCGGCGTCGATAAGCAAGCAGGGTCTGAAAGTCCTGGTGGTCGACCTCGACCCGCAGGGCAACGCCTCGACCGCACTCGGTGCCGAGCACACCTCCGGGACCGTGTCGAGCTACGAGATTCTTATCGGCGAGGCTGAGGCCGCCGACGCCGTGCAGGAAAATGCGGACAACCCGAACCTCTTCTGCATCCCGGCGACGATCGACCTTGCGGGCGCCGAGATCGAGCTGGTGTCTATGGTGCGCCGCGAGTACCGGCTGCACGACGCGCTGCGGCGCGGCTTTTTGGACGAGTTCGGCTTTGACTACGTGTTCATTGATTGCCCGCCGTCGCTGGGTCTGCTCACCATTAACGCGATGACCGCGGTGGACGAGGTGCTTATCCCCATCCAGTGCGAGTACTACGCGCTTGAGGGCGTGGGCCAGCTGCTGGGCAACATCGGCATGATCCGCGAGCACCTGAACCACAACCTGCATATTTCGGCGATCCTGCTGACCATGTACGATGCGCGCACCAAGCTCGCCGCCGAGGTGGCCGCGGAGGTGCGTGACCAGTTCGGTCAGGTGGTGCTGAATAACGTGATCCCGCGTTCGGTGAAGGTCTCCGAGGCGCCTGGTTACGGCCAGACCGTCATCGAGTACGACCCGGGTTCTCGCGGCGCGCTCGCCTACTTCGACGCGGCGCGCGAGCTGGCCACCCGCGGCGACTACCAGCCGCACGAAACGACCGGGCCGATCGGCGTGAGCCCGGCGGTGTACGCGGAGCTTGATGGCGGTACAGACGGCGCAGACGGTACAGACGGCGCAGACGAGGGAATGTAAGGAGAAACTCATGGCACAACAACGAAAAGGTGGACTTGGCCGCGGCCTCGCTGCGCTGATCCCGTCCGCGCCCGCATCTACGGACACCACGGGCAAGACCGGCGCGATTGGCAATAGCGCCTCCGACATCATTTTCGGCGACAATGCCGGTGCCCGCGAGCGCCGCGAACATGAGCAGCAGGAGCCGAAGGCGCAGCGAGATGACGCTGCGAACACGCCGAAAAAGAAGAAAGTGAAGGGTGCGCCGACGGTCGGCGGCACCCCGCGCGGCCCGGTTGCAGGCGCACCGACGGTAACTGCGGCGAAGGATAACGTGATGCAGCCGGTGCCGGTAGGCGCGCGCTACCAAGAGGTGCCGCTGGGACAGATCATCCCGAACCCGAAGCAGCCCCGACAGGTCTTCGACGAGGACGAGCTGGCCGAGCTGGTCCACTCGATCCGGGAGTTCGGCCTGCTGCAGCCCATCGTGGTGCGCGACACCAAGGAAGGCTTTGAGCTGATCATGGGCGAGCGCCGCTGGCGCGCCGCCTCGAAGGCCGGGCTGAAGCACATCCCGGCAATCGTGCGCGAGACCTCCGACGAGGACATGCTTCGCGACGCGCTGTTGGAGAACATCCACCGCGTCCAGCTCAACCCGCTCGAAGAGGCCGCCGCCTACGAGCAGCTGCTCAAGGAGTTCGGCGTCACCCAGGAGCAGTTGGCAGACAAGCTGGGCCGCTCCCGCCCGGTGATCACCAATGCGATCCGCCTGCTCCGCCTGCCTGTCGACGTGCAGCGCCGCGTCGCTGCCGGCGTGCTTTCCGCCGGCCACGCACGCGCGCTGCTTGGCGTGAAGCTGGACAGCGAGGAGGCGACCTCGGCCGCGCAGGACGAGCTGGCCAACCGCATCGTCGCCGAGGGCCTGAGCGTCCGCGCGACCGAAGAGGCCGTCACCCTGCTGAACAACAACGGCGCCCTGCCGACGAAGAAGAAGCGCGAGCCCGCGCCCCAACCGGAATACCTCACCGAGGCCGCCAACAACCTTGCGGATGCCTGGGACACCAAAGTGTCCGTGACGATGGGCAAGCGCAAGGGCAAAATTGTCGTTGAGTTCGGCGACAAGGACGACTTCGAGCGCATCATGGGCCTCATCCAGGGCGAAGACTAGCAGCCATGGCGCGCCCCGGGGGTCAGCTCGTCGCGCTGACTGAGGCGACGCTCGCGCGCATCCATCCGCGCGCGGCCTCGAGCGTCTTCTGGGAGCTCGACCCTGCCGCGACCAGCAACAACCCGACCTCCGAGTTGGACAAGGGTGCCTGGCTGCTCGCGCGCTGCTTCGCGCAGGACACCGTCGGGTTCTCCATCGCCGAAGCGACCACCACGACTGGTGCGCTCGCGACATGCTTGTTCTGCCCGCCCGAACACGCCCCGGGCGCCGCCCGTATGCCCACGGCACCGATCAGCCAGGACGCGTGGGCGCTGACCAGCCTGCACATCGCTACCAGCGCGAAGCACCGCGGCTTCGAGGCAGTGCTTCTCGACGCCACCATCGCCGCCGCCACCCGCGCCGGCGCCCAAGCCCTCGAGGTCTTCGGGCTGCGCGAGGAAGGTAACGCCGAGGCTTCCGTTGTTCATATCGCCCGCCACGCTCAATCCATCGGGCTGACCGCGGTGGAGATTCTCGAATCCGCCGGCTTCCGTGTGGTCGCCGACCACCCGGTCCTCCCCCGCCTGCGCCTAGCGCTGCCGCCGGCGCACGACTTACTCGCAGCACACGAGATTGCCGAGATGCTCGCCGACGTCCCCGCGATCTAAGCGCGCATATCGCAGTAATTGCATCACCGCATTCGGACGGCCTACGCGCATCATTCAATCATTCAATCACGCTGTGCGCGGCGATGCGATGAAGGAATCCCAATGATGTAAGATAGCCGCATGACAGCTGCGGATATCCACGAATCAATCACTCAAGGGCAGGGTTTGACTAGGGTTTTCGCACGCCGCAAGTCGGGCGCATTTATCAACGAACGCCGCCTGATTGAAACTATGGCCTCGTTGGCTAACACCGAGGGAGGCACCCTTTTCATCGGCGTGGACAGTGACGGTTCCATCAGTGGATGCTACCCCTTCCACGGCGAGAAGACCGACCCGGCCGAGCTTGCCATGTCGGTCCGCCGCTATACCAATCCGCCCCTGCACGTGGAGGTGGAGATCGCGCGCCTTGACGGCGAGGAGGTCGTCGCCGTACGCACCGAAGCGCACCCGAGCCCCGTCGCCACAACGTGGGGCGCCTACCTCACTCGCCGCCTGAACGCGCACGGCGTCGCCGAGACCGTCGGGATGGACCCCACCTACCTGTTCACCCGCTACCGAGACGCCAACGGCATCGACTGGGCGCTGCTGCCCGCCGAGGGCGCGACACCCGAGGACATCGACCCGGCCGCCGTCCAGCATTTCCGCGAGCTCGCCGCAGCCTTAGGGGGCGAGGCACGCATGCGCCAGCGCAGCGACGACGGGATCGTTCGCGCCTTAGGCTTCCGCGACGACTCCCCTACCCCGCTCACCCTCGGTGCCATCGCGCTCTTTGGCCGCGCGCCCGCTATTCGACGCTGGCTGCCGTACCACCAGCTCGTCATTTCGGAGCGTCGCCGTACGCACCAGACGCACCGAAGCACCGCGCCGCTCGCTTCGATGTTGCACGCCTTGACGGAGAAGCGCGCTGAGCTGGGCCTTGCGCTCCCGTTAGCCGTAAACGCGTTGATCCACCGCGACTACTTCCAGCCCGGCCCCGTCTACGTGGCCTTAGAGGAGGATCGTTCGACCGTGTCGAGCCCCGGCGGGCTTCCGCGCGGGGTGGATGCCCGCGAGCTGGCGCTGGGCCGGGCCACCTACGCCCCGCGTTCCCTGCACCTGGCCACGGCGATTTCGATGACCGGGCTGACCCGCGCCGCCGGCACGGGCATGCCCAGGCTGCGGGAGCAGCTGGACTCCGCCGGCCTGGACCCGGTGAGCTTCGCGGGCACCCACGGCCGCGGCGTGACCGTGACCGTGACGCACGCCGGGCCCGCGGCGAACCACGAGCTCAAGGGCAACGAGGCCCGCGTTTTCGAATTGGTGCAGCGTGCGGGCCGTGCTGGCTTGGCCAGCGGCGAGGTCGCCGAGCGCACGGGCTTGAGCCAACAGCAGTCCTACCGCGCGCTGCGCAAGCTTGTCGACGCCGCGTTGCTCCGCCGCATCGGCACCACCCGCACCACGCGCTACTACATCAAGTAGGCGCAGGGTTTCTAGGCGCGCTCTTCGCGGAGCAAGTCCTGGAAGGAATAGGTGCCGGTGGGCTGGGTGTCAGACTCCATGAGGTAGAGGCGCTTGACCGCAACGACGATGGCCTCGGCGATCGCGTCGCGCTGCGCAGGATCGGTGAGTATTTCCAGGTCCCCCGGGTTGGTGAGGTAGCCGGCGACCACCTCGACGGTAGGCATCTTGGTCATGCGCAGCATTTCCCAGGTACGGGCGTGATTGCGGCAGTTTTGGAGGCGGGTACGCGCCGCGATCTCGCGCTGGATGTAGCCGGACAGTGTCTCGCCCGTCATGGACGAGTTACCGATCTCGCTGCCGAAGTAGAAGGTGGCCACGCCGTTGGCCTTCTCGTTCGGGTACTGGTCGAGCTGCAGGGAGATCACCAAGTCGGCGTTGAATCCATTGGCCAGGTCGGCGCGGGACTTGGCAGAGGGGTTGTCGCCGCGGGTGCGCGAGAGAATCGTCTCCACCCCGGCGGCAATCATGCGGCCCTCGACGCGCTGCGCCAGGTCCCAGACAATGTCCTCCTCGGTGATCGGGCCGTAGCACCCCTCGACGGTCAGGCCCTGCTCCTTCCCCCCGAGCGCCGGGTCGATGACGACCCGCTTGCCCGTGAGCTGCGGTCCCGCCTGGCGGACGTGCTCGCGCTCCCGGATCGCAGTGGCGGAGCCGCCGGTGATGCGCCGTCCCAAACGGCTCAGTGCGTGCAAGGTGTCAGGACCGCACATGCCATCGTCTTCCAGCCCGGAGTTGAGCTGGTAGGTCATCAGCGCCTCGTGCGTGCGGGGGCCGAAGCGCCCGTCGATGCGGTGCGAGTAAAAGCCCAGCTCGTGGAGCTGCTTCTGTAGCTGCACCACATCGTCCCCGACAAGTTCCTGCCCCGGCTGGTAGTTCAGGACGCGGTTGCCCAGCTTGTACGAAGCCTGGCGCAGCTCGCGCAGCGTGAGGTCATCGATGTTGCCGGTAGGCATGATGCCGCGTGACTGCTGGAAGGCTTTGATGGTGTCGGCCAACGCTTCGTCGAAAAGCATCTCTTGCTTGGAGAACTTCCGGGAGTTCCACTCCTCCAGCGACCCCTCGTACTCCTGCAACATGCCGAGGCGCGCGAGCGTGGTGCGGGCCTCAGCGACACGAGCGCTGGAATCGCCAACGCGAAGAGTTGCACGCACTTTAGGCCTTTCTGTGTTCGGGGGCAGGTCCGGGAGTTCACCCGGATTGTGGGAGGTCAAGAGACGTAGATAGCACTATCTTACGCGGCGCGAGGCAGGCTTAGCGAACCCGCGCGCCAGGCGCTTAAAGGTGCTTCTGCACACGCTCGACGACCTCGTTTTTGGGCCGCAAACCAATGAACTCGTCGACCTTCTGCCCGCCCTTGAACACCATCACCGTCGGCATCGACATCACCTGGTACATCATGGCGAGGGCGCGCTCGGCATCGACGTCAACCTTGGCCACCTTGACCTGGCCGTCAAACTCCTGGGCCACCTCGTCGAGGATGGGCGAAAGTTTCTTGCACGGGCCGCACCAGGTGGCCCAAAAATCGACGACAACCGGGATCTCGGACTCGATGACCTCGGACTTGAAAGTCGACTGGGTGACATCTACTGGTGCACTCATGGTTTCGGCTCCTTCGCGGACTCGCTTCTACGTTGCTTCCCCACCTTAGTGCCGCACGCGCAAAAGGCGGGAGGCGCGACCGTGGCCCTCGGTAACAGAAGGGTCACAAGCTAGAGCGTGTTGAGGTAGTGCTGCGCGTCGAGCGCGGCGCGGCAGCCGGAGCCCGCGGCCGTAATGGCCTGGCGGTAGAGGTTATCCACTACATCGCCGGCCGCGAACACGCCCGGCACGTTCGTCGCCGTGGTCGGGGCCTTGACCTGGATGTAGCCACCCTCGTCTACTGCAACCTGGCCCTCCAGGAAGGCCGAGCGCGGGTCGTGCCCGATGGCCACGAACAGGGCCGTCGCGTCGAGCACCTGTTCCTCGCCGGTGACGGTGTTGCGCAGCTTCAGCCCGCTCACCTTGCCGTCGGCCTCCTGGACCTCTTCCACCACCGTGTTGGTGATGAACTCGATCTTCTCGTTTTCGCGGGCGCGCTCCAGCATGATCTTCGAGGCGCGGAAGTTCTCCGTGCGGTGGATCAGGCTTACCTTGGAGCCAAAGGTGGTGAGGAAGGTGGCCTCCTCCATCGCGGAGTCGCCGCCGCCGACCACGGCGATGTGGTGATCCTTAAAGAAGAAGCCGTCGCAGGTTGCGCAGGTAGACACGCCGCGGCCCGTCAGCTCCTCCTCGCCCGGAATGCCGAGGTGGCGCGGCGCGGCACCGGTAGCCAGGATGACGGCACGCGCCTGAAACTCCTCGCCGTCAACGTACACCTTCTTAATCTCGCCGCTAAAGTCCACGCTCTCGACGAGCTCGGGGCGCAGGTCGGCGCCGAACTTCTCGGCTTGCTCGCGCATATTCGACATTAAGTCCGGGCCCATGACGCCCTCAGCGAAACCGGGGAAGTTCTCCACTTCGGTGGTATTCATCAGCTCGCCGCCGAACTCGTAACCCTCGAATACAAGCGGCTTAAGCTCAGCACGTGCCGCATACAAGGCGGCGGTGTAGCCCGCCGGGCCGGAGCCGACGATGATCACGTCGTGTACTGCGTTTTCAGCATCCGCGGCCGCGGATTCCTGCTTCGGTGCAGCCTTCTCAGAGCTGCCGAGCGTATCGACGTTGACCAGGTTAAAACCGGGGTTGGTCATCTTCTTCCACCTTCATCAGTTCACGGGTACGACTTCTGCAGTATTTCCGGTTCCACAGTGTACTGCCCCGCGCAACCGGGGCTGCTAGATGCGATCCATCATCGCTTCCGCCACCACCGATCGCGCACGGTAGCGGCGGGATTTCACAGTGCCCGGACGCACGCCAAGCTCCTGGGCGGCGCGTTCGACGGACATGCCGTGGACGTCGATAAGCAGCAGGGCTCGGCGCTGCGCCCGCGGTAGTTTGGCCACCTCGTTGCGCAACGCCATCGCCGAGGCGACGCCGCGCAGCGGGTCGTGCGAAAGCCTGGTGTTGCGCTCGATGCCCACCTTGTCCTCGTCGTCGATGCTCAGCTCGCGGTCCTTGCGCGAGGTGCGGCGCTTGTAGTCTATGGCCGTGTTGACGGTGGTGCGGTGCAACCAGGTGGCCAGCTGCGCCTCCCCGCGGTAGTTGCGCAGGTTGCGATAGGCCTTGAGCAGCGCCTCCTGCACCACGTCCTGGGCGTCGTGCTCGTTGCGCGAATAGTTGTAGGCCACCCGCATCAGGTGCGGAGTGTGCTTGCGAACGATGTCTGCGAAGGCGTCCTGCTCGCCGCGGGCGTGCGCGCGCAGCAGCTCGCGATCAGTGCGAAATTGCATAGTTTTCCCCCAAAAACTCCCCCAAGTAGATGATGTAGGCACAAGTATGCCCGACCCTTGCGGCGAGCGCGCGAGGGCCGGGCATTTTTATTCAGGAACGGTTATCGCAACTCGGTGAACCCGATGAGCGAGACCTCCTTGACCTGAATTTCCTTGCTTTTCTCGCTCGCCGGCAGGGAGAGGAACACCCCGCGCAGCTCGCCGGACTCATCAACGTCAACGCTGTTCTGGCCCGGGTGGAAGGTGCCCTCGGCCAGCATTGGCAGCGCCTCCGCAGTGAGCGGGCCTTCGTAGTCGGTGGGGATGGCGTGCACGCTGTAGGGGCCGCCGTCGGAGGTGGTGTCGATGAGCAGCTGCTCGACGCTCACCGTACCGGCAGAAGTCGGCGGGGTCAGCGCGATGCCGCCGCCACGCGCGGTGGTCCAGCCGGTCGCGCGGTTTCCGTCCACCGTGGCGGCGGGGCCCTCGGTGTCCTTGTCCGGCTTGGCGGTGTCGCCGTCGTTTGCGCTGTCGCCGGTGCCGGGCTTGCCCGCTGGCTGGCCCTCGGCGTCGATTGGCTGGGCGGAAAGCGGGCTGATGATCACGGGCAGGCCCACGTGCTCGGTGGCCTCCTCCTCGATGTGCTCCGCGCCCTGCTGCACCGAGTCGTGCGTGACCGGGGAGACGGTGTCGTCGCCGGAGAGGAAGCCGATCAGCGAGGCGGTCAGCGCTGCGATGAGCACCACCGCCCCCACCGCGATGGCGGAGAGCAGCACGGTCGTGATCGCGCTGAGGCGGCGCGAGCCGAAGCCGCCGCGCACCTCGTCCGGGTCGTCCGTCTCCTCGGCGACCGGCTCGACGTATTCGGCAAGGCTTGCGTCTTCTGCCTCGTCGCCGTCCGCGTCCGCGGTCTCGGGTACCTCTGCGGCCTGCTGCTGCGGGAGTTCCTCGCCCGGAGCGGGCAGGTTCGCCTCCTCGCGCAGGGCGGCCTCGAGGTCGTGGAAGTCGCCGTCTTCGATGGCGTCGGCGTCGACAAGCGCCCGCGTGCGCTTTGTGATGGCCTCGAGCGCGTCCGAGTTGACGTTGGTGGTCAAAAGCTGCAGTGCCGAGGCGAAGGCGTCGGCGTCTGCGGGACCAGAAGCCTCCGGCAAGATCGCGGGGAAGGCGAGGCGGACGTGGCCGTCGGTGTCCACGCGCAGGCGCTGGCGGTTGTCTAGGCCGAGCGGGATGCCCGCCTCGTGGGCCGCAGCGAGCGCACCCGCGAGCGGGGCGAGCGCGTTGGCGACGGCCTCGGTGTGCAGCGTCTGGCCGCTTTCCGCGACCGCCTTGACCGAGGAGCCCTCGATCCAGTCGGCCACGATCAGCGAGCCGGTGCGGTACGAGAGGATCTCGATGTTCTCGGCCACGGCCGGGTGGTGCAGGTTGGCCAGCTTGCGGGTGCGGCGCGCCACGCCCGCGGCCTGGAGTGCGGCCTCGCGCGGGGTGGCAGGCGCCATGGGCGCGGCACCGGTGGTGTCCACGAAGGTGAGCGCGACGGGTGCGCCGGTGGCCACCTCGCGGGCCTGCCAGAAGCGGGCGCCGGTGGTCGCGCCGTGGTCGCGGATGAGGCGGAAGCGCCCGTCCGAGACGCTGGCGCCCGGCACCAGGCGCGGGCCGCGGACCACGCCGGCCGACATCGGCGGCGGGACCGGGTTGGCGTTGAAGGTGTCGGAGGCGAGGAACTGCGTGGACATATCGCGCGGGTCGACTTCGCCGACCTCGATGGCGGCGTCGTCGTCCGGGGTGATGAAGCGCGACAGCCCCGGGATGCGCGCCAGTGCGCGGCCGAGGTTCTGCACCTCGGGCAGCTTCGAGCGCGACAGGACCAGGCCGGTGACGACAACGAAGATGATCCCTAGGATCATCACCTCGATGAGGAAGCCGAGCGATGGCAGCCCGATAAGCCGGCCGAGCGCGCCCGGGATGTCCGCACCCGCCAGGTCGCGCACCAGCCAGCGCAGCAGGAAGGTCGCGGCGATGCCCACGATTGCCGCGGCGAACGCCCAGATGGAGGTGCGCATGACGGTGGCGGCTTCCAGGGTGCCTAGCTTGCGGCGCAGCAGGAAGGCACCGATGAGCGCGCCGGCGATGAAGCCGAAGCCGTTTGCCGCACCGAGCAGCACGACTACGGACTGGGTGGAGTCGGCCACCATGGGTGCGAGGTAGCTCAGCACGATCTTGGTGGCGGTAATCCCGGCGATGATCATCGTCGGCGTCCAAGCTTCCTCCCGCGCGTAGAAGACGCGCAGGTGCAGCATGACGAGCGCGTAAGGGATGAGCGTGAACGCGGAGAAGCTGATCGTCAGGCCGAGGGTGCGCGCCGTATCGCCGTCGAAGTTGCCGTAGGCAAACAGCGCGTGCCCGATGTCGGGGCCGAGCGCCGTCATGAACACGATGATCGGGATCAGCGCGATGAAGGTGAGCTTCGTGCCGAGCGTGAGGTCGCGGACCACTGCCTCGTCGTCGCCGTCGGCGGCGTTGCGCGACAGGCGAGGCATGATCGCGGTGAGCAGCGTGACGCCGATGATGCCGTAGGGCACCTGCAGCAGCATCCAGTGTTGCTGGTAGATGATCGGGGCGGCCTCGCTCGCCGTCGAGGCGATGCGCGTCGTCACGATGTAGCCGGCCTGGCTAATCGCCACATAGGTGATGATCGCCAGCGCCATGCCGCCGAACTGCTTGAGACGTTCGTCGATGCCCCACAGCGGGCGCAGATCGATGCGCAGCTTGCGCAGCGCGGGCACCATGATCAGGCACTGCACCACCACACCGAGGGTGGTGCCCAGGCCCAACAGCGCCACGTGCGGATTGCTTATCGACGCCGGCGCCGCCGGATGCAAGTGCCCCGGCACCAGCATGTAGAGCAAAAGGACCGCGATGGACACGACGTTGTTGGCTACCGGGGCCCAGGCACCCGGACGGAAGTGCTCCTTGGTGTTCAGGATGGCCATGAACAGGGAGAACATGCCGTAGAAGAAGATCTGTGGCAGCACCAGGTAGGCAAAAGAGGTGGCCTGGACGATGTTGACCTTGCCTTCACCGTCCAAAAACACTCGTGTGAGCAACGGCGCCGCGAGCACGGCGATGACCGTGACGACCGCCATGAGCGTGAACGTGAGCGTAAACAGCTGCCGGATGAACCGGGCACCGTGGTCCTCGTCCTCTTTCTCGGCGCGCACCAAGACCGGCACCACCAGCGCGGTAAGCACGGAGCCGAGCACGATCTCGGTGATGATGTTGGGCAGCGTGTTCGCCGTGTTAAAGGCGGAGGCAACAGCCGGGCCGAGCGCCGCGCCGATGAGGACGGTGCGGATAAACCCGGTAATGCGAGAGATGAGTGTGGCCACCGCCATCGAGCCGGTGGCGCGCACCACCGAGGCGTTGGAGGTCTCCCCCTCCCCCGCGTCTTCCGTGCCTGTCTCGCGGTCCGCCTCGCGCGTGGCGGTGGCGACCGCGGCAACCTGTGCTGCGGGTGCGGCCTTGTCGTCGTCTGGCTGCTCGGGCGTGTCGACAACCTGAATGGTGTCGGTGGTTTCTGCCTTGGTCTCGGCCTTGGCTTCTGCCTTCGCGGGGGCGTCGACATCCTTCGCGCCGGCTGTTTTTGCCGGCGCGGAGCGCTCGCCCTTGGGGCTGGTAGTCAGCATCGACTTGTCGGGCTGCTCCGGGTTCTCCGCTGGTCCCTGCATCTTGGCGGGCGGCTTGGGCACCGGCGCCGGCGGGGCGGGGGTGACTATGCGACGCCGCAAGCTGGCGGCGCGCGCTGCGTCATCCTGCTGTGTCACGGAAGCTTTCTCCATTCGCGTGTGGTGGGTACGGGCGTTTTGGTGCAGCCGTGTCGGGCGGGTCGCTGCCGGTCTCTGTCGTGTCTCCGCGGCCGTCGTCACCGAGGCGGTGTTTGCGCCAGACCGCAAAGAAGAGGAAGGCGGCGATGAGTGCCGCGAGCGCGGGCAGCAGGACTGAGCCACGCACGGCCATCCCGGCGGTGCGAACGGTGATGTCTACCGGCTGCGACATCGCGGCGCCGTGCGGGCCGGCCAGGAAGAGCTGCAGTTTGGTTTCTGGGTTGTCTTCCGGCAGGTCCGCCGTCATCTGCACGGTGACGGAGCCGCGTGCCGGAATACGCATCGCGGCCGGCACGTTCAAGCGTGCGTCTTCGGGGCCGCGGTACTGGATCGAGGTGCGCACCGGCAGGGGCATCCCGTTCTGCGCAACGATCAGCAGGGGGCTCGACGGCGAGGTGCGCGTGTACACATTGCCGGGAGGGATCAGCGCGACGGAGTTGCGCAGTTCGGTGAGCGTGTCGCGCGAGCCACGGAGTGTTTCGCTCGTGGTGGCGACCGCCGCCGAGTACCCGTGCAGCGCGCGGCGCTGGCCGGGGCTCAGCGCGGTGATGAGGTCTCGGCGCAGCGGCAGGGTGTAGCCGTAGCGGGTCAGCGCAATAGAGGGGTCGGGGGCGAGCAGCTCGGTGAGGTCGTTGATAAAGCGCGCCTGCTGCGTCGCCGCGAGGATCTCCGTATCGGCGTACGCACCGGGGTCGGAGTAGTGCGTTCCCACCGATGCTGCCGGCGGGATCGCAGCGTCCGCGGGCTGTGCCAGGTAGCGCTCGAGCGGAAGGGGCGCTGCTCCGCCGTGGGTGACAAGGTCGGCGACTGTGCCCAGCAGCGTGGCGGCGCTGTCGGCGTCCCACGTTGCCGGCGGGGCGACGAAGACGGGCTCGCTCGCGGGCTGGTCTTCGAAAGTCCAGGCCTGCTGCGCAGCAAGGCGGATGGCGCTTGCCGCGTTGGTTGCGCGGGAGACTGTGGAGTCGCGCACGGCGTCGTAACGCGTGAGTTCTGGGGCGTAGCTCGCTGTCGTCGGTTGTGGCCCGACGGAGGCGAGGACGGAGGCGAGCGCGTCCTGGTAGCTGACCGCGAGCACGTTGGGCGCGGCCCAAGCGAAGCGTTGTGCGTCCGGCGATGTTTCACGTGAAACATCGGGGTCCGCCTCAAGCGTGTTGGCGGGCACGAGGACGCGCACGGTGGTCTCTGGTCGTGGTGCGGCGGCGGTTCGCGCGGAGCCCGGGGTGCGCACGTCGAGATTGCTCTGGGTGCTGCTCTCCCCCGCGGTCGACGCGTCGGTCTCGGCGTTGGCGCGTTCCCACGCCGCCTGCATGCCGCCGGTGGGCACGGTCGATTGCGTGTGGTCGGCCCACCCGAGTGCCGGGAATGTCGCGTGCTCCACAGCCGTGCTGGGGACCACGGCGTTGTGCACGCCGGCAGTGCCGAGGACCCGCTCGAGGACGAAGGGCCCGCGCTCGATGGTTTCCCGGACCAGCCACGGGTCTCCCGTGCGCGCCACCGCGTCCAAGTCCGCATTGGCCCACGGCAGCGCGACGGTGCAGCCGATGCGCGAGATTTCGCGCAGCGTGTCCAAGAAGTTGGCGGCGTCTTCTGCCCCGACCCCGGGGGTGCCGCTGGCGTCGTCGCCTGGGCTGCCCCAGCTGTCGCGCAGGCGCTTGGGCTCTTGAACCACGGGCGCTCGCTGCGTATCCACGGTGTAGCCGCCGGCCATGCGGTCGACGGCGGCGACAAGTGCGGGGTCGATTGCGGCGCACGTGGCTTCGCGCACCTGCGGGGTGGCCAGTGCCTCGAGGTAGGTTGTCGCGAGCCGGTCGAGGCGCCCGCCCGGTGCGAGTTGGGCGGCCAGCGATTCGGACTGGAGCACGAGTTGCGGGTCCTCGGGCGCGTCGCCGGTCTCCCCTGGCACGAGGTCGACGGGGGCGGATATCGGGTAGAGCGCGCTGAGCGAACCCGGGCGCGCGCCGTCGTCGAGCCCGCGCACGGAGAGGTGGAACCTTTCGGAGTCGAGGGGGGTTCCCGTGGCGTCGAGAAGCGAAAAAGCGAGCGGGTAGGTGCCGAGATCGCCCATGCCGAGCGCATCGCTGTCGATGTCGAGCTCGAGCTCGGTGGTGTCGCCGGGCGCGAGCGGCGCGGGTAGCGTGTGCGGCTCGCCGACCTGGACATATTCCTCGAGCGCGGCGATGGTAGCCATGCGCTGATCCTCAACTGAGCCGGTGAGCGGGCCGCGGCGAGGCACGATCCGCAGGTCCTCGAGCGGCGCCTCGGAGGTGTTACGGATGCGAAGTTTCACGTGAAACGGGTCGTGCGCGCGGATTGAGTCCGGCAGCTCGACGGCTTCGAGTGTGGCCCGCTCGCCCTCGCCGACGCGCACGTTGGGGTTGGCCCACTGCGCGGCCACCTCCGGGTTATCCGGGTTGGTGGGTACCGGCAGGGTGGCTGCGGCGGTAGGGTATGCGCCCGCGGCGAGTGCCAGCCCCGCAACCGCGAGGGTGGACAGCGTAGCGCCAGCGGGCCTCCTCATCGCGGAGTGGCCCTTCCGGCTTCCGCCTCCGCCCGCGCCAGATTGGGCATCTTGTCGTAGGCCACGCGGGCGAGCTTGCGTTCGTCCGCGTATGCGAGGCGCTCGATGAGCTCGCTCATAGGCACCCAAGCCACCTCGGTGACTTCCGGGTCTTCGTCGTTGAGGATGCCGTCGACGTAGCGCAGCAGGTTATGGTGCACAGTCTTGTGGATGCGCACGCCATCGGACACGAACCAGTAATCAATGGTGCCGAGCGTGTCGAATGCTTCGCCGACGATGCCGGTTTCTTCCCACACCTCGCGCTCGGCGGTGCGCCACTGGTGCTCGCCCGCCTCGACGTGCCCCTTCGGCATGGACCACAGCAGGCGGCGGCGCCGGTCGAGCCGCCCGATGAGGGCGACGTAAATCTGCGACATGTCTACCTTGTTGTTCTCCGGGTTGACCGCCTCGGCCATGCCCGAGACCACCAGGCCGCCCGCCGAGGTCTCGTCGCGCGTCTCCATCCCCGACTGCGCGCGGTTGCTGTACTGCGAGTGGCGGCGGTTACTGCCCTGGCCGCGGCCGCGCTTCCGCCGCGCGGGGTGCTTCCCCGACTGCCCGCGATTGCCGCCGTTCGACCCCTTCGCACCGGAGCGATTGCGATTGCGGCGGCGTTTGCCGCCCTGGGAGTTGCGGCCCCCGGAATTGCGGCCCTCGCCTGCCGAGGCACCCTTGGACGGCCCGGACTCGCCGGACCTCTGCTGCCCCTGCTGTGTTGTCTGGTTGTTGTTCGACCGGTTGCCGCGCCCGCGCCTGCGGCGGCGTCGCCGCTTGCCGCGTTGCTGGCCCCCGCCGGTGCCTGAATCCCCGCCGGCGCTCCCCTTTCCGCGCGAACCAGTACCGCCGGCGCCGTTGGGGCTGCCGGCGGTCCGGTTGGGCCGTGTGTTGTCAGTCATCCGCCTTATCGTATCTGTCTGACCGCCGGTTGTGGTATTTCACAACGCCCTTCCTCTCCTTTGGCGTGTCCGGGTAACGTGTGCATGGTGACTACGCCGAAAACTCCTTCGCCATTGTTCGATCTGCCTGACCCGGCCGACCCCAACGCGGCCGCAATGTTGATGGCTCGTGCGCAGCGGGGCGTGACGGATCTCGCTGGCTTTCTCACGCCGCTGGCGCAGCGTTTCGCGGACCGCGGCGAGACCTTATATATGGTCGGCGGCCCCGTGCGCGATGCGATGCTGGGCAAGCTCGGCCACGACCTAGACTTCACCACCTCCGCGCGCCCCGAGGTGACCCAGGAGATTCTCGAGGACTGGGGCGAAAAGACCTGGGACGCTGGCATCGAGTTTGGCACGGTTGCTGCAGTCAAGCAGGGCAAACAGGTGGAAATCACCACGTTCCGCGCTGATCTCTACGACGGCGTGACCCGCAACCCGGAGGTCACCTTCGGCGACTCGCTCGAGGGCGACTTGGTCCGGCGTGACTTCGCCTGCAATGCGATGGCGATCGAGCTTTCGCTTGTCGACGGCGCGCTTGCCCCCAACTTCCACGATCCCGTCGGCGGCCTCGAGGATCTGCTCGCGCGCCGGCTCGATACGCCGCAGGCGCCGGAGGTGTCGTTCCGGGACGACCCGCTGCGCATGCTGCGGGCCGCACGTTTCGTCTCCCAGCTTGGCTTTGCGGTTGCCCCCCGCGTCTTCGAGGCGATGCGCGCGATGGCCGGGGAGATCAACCGGATCACTGTTGAGCGCGTGCAAGCGGAGCTGGACAAGCTCATGCTTGGTGCCCGGCCCTGGGAGGGCATCGACGTGTTGGTGCAGACCGGGCTGGCAGATGAAGTATTGCCGGAAATCCCCGCGCTGCAGCTGGAGCAGGACGAGCACATGCAGCACAAGGACGTCTACCGGCACTCGCTGACTGTGCTGCGCCAGGCCACTGAGCTGGAGGACGAGGGTCCGGACCTCAAGCTGCGCTGGGCGGCGCTTATGCACGACGTCGGCAAGCCGGACACCCGCGCGAAGAAGCCGGGCGGCGGTGTGAGCTTCCACCACCACGAGGTGGTCGGCGCGAAGATGACGCGCAAGCGGATGCGGAAGCTGAAGTACCCCAAGCACGTGACCGAGGACGTGGGGCAGCTCGTCTTCCTGCACATGCGTTTCCACGGCTTCGGCGAGGGCCAGTGGACCGACTCCGCTGTCCGTCGCTACGTCACCGACGCAGGCGAGCTACTGCCACGCTTGCACAAGCTTGTGCGCGCTGATTGCACCACCAGGAATCCAAAAAAGGCGCGCAGGCTCCAGCGCACTTATGATCACTTGGAGGAGCGCATCGCCGACATCGCGGCCAAGGAGGACCTGGCCCGGGTGCGCCCCGACTTGGACGGGAACGAAATTATGCAGATTCTCGGGCTGCAGCCGGGCCCGGAGGTGGGGAAAGCATGGAAATACATGAAGGAGCTGCGGCTCGAACGCGGCGAGCTCGAGCGCGACGAGGCTGTCGCGGAGCTGAAGAAGTGGTGGGAGGCGGAGCATGGCTGATGGCCTAATTCCCGGCGACCGCGGCCTGGGTTCGCTAAAGCCCGGCATGCTGTTGGTGGCCGACCCGCAGCTTGATGAGCCTTTGGTCGGGCGCTCCGTGTGCCTGATCATCGGCCTGTATCCGCAGGATAATGAGGCGGAAGCACTGATGCTGCATCTGCCGATGGACAAGAAGATCAACGAGCACTACGACGGGTGGGACAAGGTGCTTACCGGCGACAGTGCATATATGCGCGCCGGCGGCCTCACGGACGTCGGTACGGCCCGCTTTGTCGGTGTGCTCAAGGACGGGGTGGACCCCCGCGCGCACATGCACATGAACCCGCTCACGGATAAGATCGCCGTACTGCACGGCTCGAAGGAGCCCGCTCGGCTCATGCATGATGTTGCGGATGCCCGCATGTTTATCGGGCTGACCCTGTTCGATCTGGCGATGCTCCGCGAGGACCTCGGCGACGGCCGGTGGCTGCTTGCCGACGCCCAGCCTGAAGACATCCTCTCCCCCAACGACGCCGACCTGTGGAGCGATGTCATGCGACGCAACCCGGTGCGCTGGCAGGCCAACCCGACAGATTCGGAGTAAGGGCACGTGGCTGTTTCACGTGAAACATTGGCCGAGGTTCGCGGGGGCATCAAGGACACGTGGCTCGTCGGCCTCGGGCTGATTCCGCTCGGCCTGGCCTTCGGGCTGCTCATGACGCAAGCCGGCTACGCCTGGTGGTGGACCCCGATCTTTTCCGTGGTCATCTACGCCGGTTCGATGGAGTTTCTGGCCATCAACATGGTCGCCGCCGGCATCGGTCCGCTGTCTGCGGCTATCACCGGCTTCATGGTGAACTTCCGTCACATTTTCTACGGGCTCACCTACCCACGCCACCGCATCCGCTCGTGGTGGGGTCGCCGCTACGCGGCCTACGCGCTTACCGACGAGACCTACGCCATCGTCTCAGCCCGCGGCCCCAACGCGCCAGTGACCGGCACCAGACTCCTGACCATCCAGGCGGTCTGCCAGTTGCTCTGGGTGATCCCGGGCATCATCGGGGCACTCGCCGGGCAGATCATCCCCCCGGAAGTACAGGGCATGGAGTTCGCGCTCAACGCCCTTTTCATTGTTTTGGCTTACGAGGCGTACACGTCCTCCCGTGATCTTGGGGCGGTCGTCATCTCCGCGGGCATGGGCGTGATTGCGCTCGTGCTCGCGCCCTCGTCGATGCTCATGATCGCGTTGATTGCGTACTTCCTCCTCCTGCTCGTGCGTTACTGGGTGCCCGCTCTAGATACGAAGTTGACGTGGAGGTTGCGCTAATGGGTCTGCCCACAGGCGTGACCCCGGCGATGGTGTGGGCAGTGCTCATCCCGGTCTGTATCGTCACAGTGGCGTTAAGGGCCCTCCCCTTCTCCTTTTTCAAACTGCTCAAGGGGAGCCCGTTTATCGAGTTCCTCGGCGTCTACATGCCCGTCGGCGTGATGACCGTGCTCGTGGTCTACACCGTCGGCGGGGCCGCCGGATCCCCAGGCGGGATTGCGGCGGCGCTCATTGCGAGCGCACTCACGCTCGGGCTCCACGCTTGGCGACGCTCCCCCGGCCTCTCTATCTTCACCGGCACGCTGGTGTACATGCTTTTGGTGAATCTCGTATTTTGATACAGCGAATGACGTTGACAGGGTATTCGAAAGCGAAACTTGTGGACAATACGCATTGGTAGCGTTACCCTTGCACCACTGCCCGCGTTGCGGGCATGTGTCATTCGAAAATTTTGAAAACTAGAAGGTACTCACATGAAACGCATTCTTGCCGCCGGCCTCGCCGGTGTGACCGCACTGTCGCTCGCCGCTGCGCCCGCTCAGGCAGCTGAAGAGTCGAACGACTTTATCGAAGGCGTTCGCGACGCTGCCGACGGGGCGAAGGGCGTTATCGGGGGCGCGCTAGAGGGTGCTGAGGAAGGCGCTCGACAGGGGAACGAAAAGCGCAAGCTGAACAAGCAGCTCGAAGAAGAGGGGTACGGTGCCGTGCCGCAGACCGACGGCGCGAAGAAGATGATGGACGGTTCCATCGAGCAAGGCTCCAGCGCGGACCAAGCGTACGACGCTTCGCAGGCGGGCTGGATTCTGACGTGGATCGCTGTTGCCGCAGCTGGTTTGGGCGCAATTGGTTTCGTTGCAAACCAGGCTGGTCTGCTGCCGAATATGCCGTTCTAAAGCAGCGTGCATTCAGCGCTTCCCCACTGCTCGCATTTTTTGCGAGGGTGGGGATTTTTCGTTCTAGGAGGGTTTCGCCTGCGCCAATAAATCGCGACGTAAGTGTGAGGTTAAACACACCCTACTAATAAAGGGTGCCGTGTAACGTTGCGTCCAAGCACTTCGATGTGGTGAATAGTAAGCAATTGCCAAACAATAGGCAGGCAAAAGCTTGCGGGCCTTAAACCCAAGGTTTTAGGTTTGAACCCACTCGAGGTGCAATCCGGTATCTCGAACCCGATTAGAGAGGAACCCCTCATGAAGCGCACCGCTACCGCTGCAATCGCTGCAGCCACCTCCCTGTCCCTCGCCGTCGTCCCGGCGTACGCACAGGACACCGACGATCCGGCCAAGGATGACACGAACGCGAGCTCCCAGGACAACCAGGACAACCAGGGCAGCTCCTCCCAGGGCGATCAGCAGGACGGTAAGAAGACCGGCTCCTCTGACATCTCCGACGAAGATGCCCAGAAGTACTACAAGGAAAACAAGGACAAGGCCACCGGCCTTGCCAAGCCGAAGGAGGGCAAGGAGGACGAGGACGTCAGCTCCGCACTGCTGTCCTCCATCAAGAGCGACGCTTCCAACGGCTGGGAGCCGGGTAAGACCGCCAACATCTTGCTTGGTACCGGCATCGGTGCACTCGTGCTCGGCATCCTCGCTGTCGTCGCTGGCGGCGGTGCAATCCCGGGCCTGGGCAACATCAAGCTGCCGTTCTAAGCCCCTCGAACGCGTGTAGGCCCCTGCGAAATTTCCTCGCAGGGGCCCTCAGTCTTGCCGTCGAGTGGCTGCTATCCGATCTCGGGGAACTTCACCTTCGCCTCGCCCCACAGGCCCTCGAACTCCATGCGGGTCAGCCGCACTGCGGTGATGCCTTCGATGTTGTCGTAGGAATCCGGGTGCGGCACCGCGGGCATCGGCTCGTTCGCCTGGCCGATCACGCGGCCGTCGACAAACACGCCCGTAATGGTTTCCTCAGGATCGAGCTCGATCATGCGGACCATCGTGCAACGCTCGCTGGTCACTTCCTCTAGCTCCGCGATGTTGAGGAGCTCGCCGCCGAGCTCGGGCACCTGGTAGTGGATGCGCACGTAATGTTTCACGTGAAACGTCTCCTTATGCTTCGTCGCTGTCCGCTCCAGCGTAGCGCGACACGTACGCGGAACAGACCATGAGCTGGACCGTGTGGTAGATCATCAGCGGAATGATCATAGTGCCGAGGGTCGCGCCGCCGAACATGACCGAGGCCATCGGCAGCCCCGTCGCAAGCGACTTCTGCGTGCCGCACTGCTGGATCGCTACCCTGTCGGCGCGGCTGAAGCCGAGTTTGCCGGGCACCACCCGGGTCAGCCACAGCATGACGAGGACGAGCGCGACCGAAAAGGCGACGAGGAAGAGGATCTCCCACAGCGGCAGCTGCTTCCACACCCCGGCCACGACCCCCGTGGAGAAGGCGGAATAGACCACCATCCAGATCGAGCCGCGGTCCACAATCTTCGTTGCCTTGGACTTGGCCAACTGCCTCAAGCGCGCCGAAACGTTGTGCGCTACTTGCCCCAGGACGAACGGGAGGAGAAGTTGGATGGCGATGTTGAGGAACACGGAGGCGTCGATAAGCAAGCCTTCTCCCGAGCCCATAAGCAACATGACGAGCAGCGGGGTGGCCACGACCCCCACGATCGAAGAGAGACTTGCCGCGACGACCGCGCCGCTGATGTTGCCGCGCGCAAGCCCCGTGAGCGCGACCGAGGATTGGACGGTTGACGGCACGAGCGTGAGGAAAAGGATGCCCTGGTAGAGCTCCGCCGAGATGAACGCGGTGAGCGGGCGCAACGCAAGCCCGATCAGCGGGTACAACAGAAAGGTGCAGGTCAGGATCGCCGCATGAAGCCGCCAGTGAGTGAGGCCGCCGAGCGCCTCGCGGGTGGAAAGGCGCGCGCCGTAGAGGAAGAAGAGCAACGCGATGGCGAGCTTGACCGCGACCCCGAAGGCGTCGGCGAACTCGCCGCGAGCGGGGATGAGGAACGCGAGACCTGCCGCCACGATGATGCCAACGACCAACGGGTCCAGTCGTTTGAGGAAAGAAAGCATGGTTGCAGTCTAGGCTGGTCGCCATGCAGCTGAGTGAAAAAATTCGTCTGAGAGAACTTGAGATCCGCAACCGAATCTGGCTGCCGCCGATGTGCCAATACCAGGTGCGCGAGCGCGACGGGATGCCCGGGATGTGGCACGCAGTGCACTACGGGGCCCGCGCGGCCGGCGGTTTCGGGCTGATTATCGCGGAAGCTTCCGGCGTCGTGCCCGAAGGGCGGATTTCACCGTTTTGCACCGGTATTTGGAGCGACGCGCACGCCAAGGCGTGGGCGCCGATTGTAGAGTTTGCGCACACGATGGGAGCGGCGATGGGCATTCAGCTCGGCCACGCCGGCCGTAAAGCGTCGACGTACCCGATGCTGCCCGACAATTCGGGACGCGGCACCATCCCGGTAGGCGAGGGCGGATGGGAAACCGTCGGCCCAAGCGCGATTGCGGCGGACGGCCAGGCAACCCCGCGCGCAATGACGCTCGAGGAAGTGCGCGCCGTGCCGGGCCAATTTGCCGACGCCGCGTGCCACGCCGTCAATGCCGGCTTCGACTGTGTGGAGATCCACGGTGCGCACGGCTACCTCCTCCACCAGTTCCTCTCCCCCATGTCGAATACGCGCGAGGACGAGTACGGCGGTGACTTTCACGGCCGCACGCGCCTGCTGCTCGAGGTCGTGGAGGCGGTGCGCGCAGCGATCCCCGAAGGCATGCCGCTTCTGGTCCGCCTGTCCGCTACAGACTGGGTCGAGCCCGAGGGCTGGCGCGCTGAAGACTCAGAAAGGCTCGCTCCCCTGCTTCGCGACGCCGGCGTGGACCTCATCGACGTGTCCACCGGAGGCAACGTCCGCGCGGACATCCCGGTCGGGCCGGGCTACCAAGTCGACTTCGCGCGCCGCGTCCGCGAGGCTAGCGGGCTGCCGACCGCGGCGGTCGGCATGATTTTGTCGTCCGAGCAGGCCCAGCAGGTGCTCGACGACAGCGCGGCCGACGCGGTCCTGATCGGCCGGCCAGCGCTGCGCGACGCCGAGTGGGCTCTTGACGCACTCGAAAAGCTCGGCGTGCCGGAAGCAGCACTGCCGTGGCCGGAGTCCTACTTCCGTGGTTGGGCCGGCGCGCCCCGCGGCTAAGCGTCGGCGTTGGAGACGGTGAGCTGGTCGCCGGTCTCCTCCAGCACGGCGGTGGTGAGGCCGGTGGTCGCCGGGCCGGAGACCACCTCGCCGCTGGCGGTGTTGAAGACGGAGCCGTGCGCGGTGCAGCGCACGTTCTCGCCCTCGACCACGGTGATCTTCTGCTGCTGGTGCGGGCAGACCGCGGAGTAGGCGACGTACTCGCCGGGGTTCGGCTGGGCGATGATGAAGCGGTCCAGGATCACCGCGCTACCCACGGGCACGGCGGTCTTCGCTACTTCCTCGCTGGGGGCCTCGCCGCAGGCAGCGAGGAACGCACCGGCGAAGGTGGTGGCGGTACCGAGGAGAAACAGGCGTCGAGAACAAGTCATGCCTTGATCGTAGCCTGTTTCATCGAACGAACGTAGGACTCCAGCTCCGCCTTCAACGCCGCCATGTCGTTAATGCGCGCCGGGTTGGGGTGGGTGTGCTCCGTGTACTTCGCAATAATGTTGGCAATCGCAGAGCCCGTAATCGCGCCTGTGGCGCCGGCGGCGATCGCGTCGGCCACGTGCTGCGGGGTGGAGATGCCGAAGCCGAGCAGCACCGGGGCACCCCCGTAGGTGCGCACGTTGTCTACCACCTCTCGCAGCCCCTCGACGGAGGCCGCCTTGTCCGCGCCAGTCACGCCATCGCGGGAGATGGCGTAGATGTAGCCGCGGGACTGCGCGGCGACCCCCTCGAGCGTCGCAGGGGTTGCCTTCGCGGGGGCGATGTAGATCGGGTCGATGCCCGCCTCGACGGCGGCTGCGCTGAAGGGAGCGGACTCGCGCACTGGGACGTCGGGAAGCAGGACGCTGTCCGCGCCCGCGTCGTGGAAGGCGGCGTAGAAATCGTCGAGTCCGCGCACGTAGGCCACGTTGGCGTAGATAAGCATGCCGATCGGCAGGTCCGGGTAGCGCTCGCGGATTGTGCGGACCTGCTCGAGGGCCTGGTCGACGGTAGCGCTGCCGTCGAGCGCACGCACGTGCGCGGCCTGGATCGCGGGGCCGTCGGCAACCGGGTCAGAGAAAGGCACGCCGAGCTCGAGCGCGTCCGCGCCGGCCTCAACGACCGTGTCGATAATCTCCAGCGCGGCCTCCGGGCTGGGGTCGGACAACATGATAAAGGGCACAAACGCGCCCTCGCCTTTGTCTGCAAGCGCGGCAAAGGCCTTCTCGTAGCGTGAGGGTGTTGGGGCGCTCATGCTAGTTCCTCTCTGTGTCAGTGCGGTCGTTGGTGTCGGTCGCGCGGGTACGCTCGATGACCCAGTCCGGGTGCTCATCGAGCGTGGCGCGCACATGCGCGACGTCCTTGTCACCGCGACCGGAAAGCGAGACGAGGATGTGCAGCGGTTCGGCATCCTTGGGGTGCTCGGCTGCGCGCTTGAGCGCGTAGGCCAGGGCGTGCGAGGACTCGAGCGCGGGGATGATGCCCTCGTAGCGCGACAGCAACTGGAAGGCGCGCAACGCCTCCTCGTCAGCGACCGGCACATAGGATGCGCGGCCGGACTTGGCCAGGTGCGCGTGCTCGGGACCGACGGCCGGGTAGTCCAGCCCGGCTGAGATGGAGTAGGACTCCTCCACCTGCCCGTCCGGATTGCGCATTAAGTACGAGCGGGTGCCGTGCAGGATGCCCACCGTGCCCGCATTGATGGCGGCACCGTGCTTACCCACGCCGAAGCCCTCTCCCCCGGGCTCGGCGCCGATGAGCTCGACGCCGTCCTCGTCGATAAACTCCGCGAACATGCCGATGGCGTTCGAGCCGCCGCCGACGCACGCGCAGACCACATCGGGCAGCTTGCCGGTGCGCTCGAGCATCTGCGTCTTCGCCTCTGCGGAGATCACCCGGTGGAACTCCTTGACGATCTTCGGGAAGGGGTGCGGTCCTGCGGCCGTGCCCAGCAAGTAGTGGGAGGTGTGGAAGGTGGCGGTCCAGTCGCGCAGCGCCTCGTTCACCGCGTCCTTCAGCGTGCCCGCGCCGGAGTCGACGCCGATCACCTCCGCGCCCATGAGCCGCATGCGGTAGACGTTCGGCTCTTGGCGCGCCATGTCCACCTTGCCCATATAGATCACGCAATCCAGGTCGAGCAGCGCGCAGGCGAGCGCGGTGGCGGTGCCGTGCTGGCCCGCGCCGGTCTCCGCGATAATGCGGGTCTTGCCCATCTTCTTCGCCAGCAGCGCTTGGCCGATGACCTGGTTCGTCTTGTGCGCGCCGCCGTGGACGAGGTCCTCGCGTTTGAGGAAGATGCGCGCGTTAGCGTCGCCAAGCGGCAGGTTCCTGCACTCGGTGAGCGGGGTGGGCCGACCGAGGTAATCGCGCAGCAGGCCACGGTACTCGGCCATGAACTCCTCGTCCTCGAAGGCGTCGACAAACGCGCGCTCCAGCTGGTCGAGGGCGGGCAGCAGCGACTCCGCGACGAACTGCCCGCCGAATTCTCCGTAGTAGGAGGGCAGGATGGTGCTGCCGCCCTGGGTGTTGTCACTCATTGTTCGTCCTTGGGTAGTGGTAGTTGCCAATGATGTCGAAAGCGCGGCGCAGGGCCCCGGCGTCCTTGCGGCCGGCCCACTCGGGGTATTCCACGCCGGAGTTGAGGTCGAGACCCGCGCAGCCAACGCGTAGCGCGCCCTCGAGGTTGTCCGGGGTCAGGCCGCCTGCAAGCAGCGCGCGCGGCTTCACCGCTTCCGGGATGTCGGCCCAGTCGAAGGTCTCTCCCGAACCACCAGCGTGGGCGTCAAGCACCAGCTTATCGACGCTCGCGTGCAGCCCTTCCGCGATCACTCCCCCATCGCCGGCGCTCATGGACACCGCGCGCCACACCTCGATGTCGCTGCCGACCTCTTCGCGCACGCGGCCGGTAAGGTCAAGTTCGGCCTCCAGCGAGCCCTGGTAGGGGGCGTGCACCTGCACGCCGGTGATGCCAGGTTGGAGTAGGTCGCCGTATCCGGAGGTGCGGCGCGAGACCGCCACATACTTCAGCCCCGGCTCGTGCGCGATGATGTCGGCCGATGTTTCACGTGAAACATTGCGCGGGCTGTGCTCCTCGAAGATGAGGCCACCGTAGACCGCGCCCGCGGCCTTCGCGGCCTGCGCGGCCGACCAGGAGGTGAGGCCGCAGACCTTGTTCGGGCCGTAGACCAGCTCGCGCGCGGCGAGGTCGATATCAGGCTGGCTGGTCAGCTGCGAGCCAACGAGGAAGCCGTCCGAGTGCGCACCGAGTCGTCGCACCGTCTCCACGTCGCGGATGCCGGACTCGGAGACCACCACGGCATCGGTCAGCGCGAGCTTTGCGAGCCGGGCCGAGCGCGTGAGGTCGATGCTCAAGTCGTGCAGGTTGCGGTGGTTGACGCCGAAGATCCTCGCGCCAAGCCTGGCGGCGCGCGCGGCCTCGTCCTCGTCGATTACCTCGGTAAGCACGTCCATGCCAAGCGAGTCTGCGAGCGTGGAGAGGCGCGAGTACGTTTCGTCGTCGAGCACCGAAAGCATGAGCAGAATCGCGTCGGCGCCGAAGTAGCGGGCTGCGTAGACCTGCACCTCGTCAATGATGAAGTCCTTACACAGCACCGGCAGGTGGGTCGTAGACGCCACGGCGGCGAGGTGGTCGTAATCGCCGCCGAAGCGGTCCGGCTCGCACAGCACGGAGATGCCGGCGGCGTAGCGGGAATAGACGGAGGCGATCGCGCCGGGCTCGTAGTGCTCGCGGATCAACCCGAGCGAAGGCGAGGAGGACTTGCACTCCATGATGAAGCTCGTCCCTGGTGCCTTGAGATTGGCGTAGAGCGAGCGCTCCGATTTAGGTAACGTGTCGAAAGCTACATGAGCTACGCGCTGTCGTATTTCGTCAAGGTGACCGTTACGCCCCTCGACGATGTCCTCCAGCACCGTAGGCAGACCGGAATTCTTAGCCACTGTAGTCAGCCTCCTCGTGGCGACGCAGCCATTCCTGCACGGTGCCGTCGTCAAGCAGACGCTGCGCATGTGTGACTCCCTCGGCGATGGAATCGCACGTGCCGTACAGGTAGAACATGGCGCCGGCGGCGGCGGCGATCGCATCGCGGTGCGCCTGCGGGCCCTCGCCGGCGAAGGTCGCGCGCATCGCCGCGGCGTTTTCCTCCCCGTCGCCTCCGCGCAAGTCCTCGAGCGAGTGGCGGGTGAGGCCGAGCTCCTCCGGGGTGATGGTGTAGTGCGAGATGTTGCCTGCCGGGTCGAGCTCCCAGATTTCCGATTCGCCGTGCACCGCGAGTTCGTCGGTGCCCGCGCCATGGACGACGAGCGCGCGGGTCCGCCCGAGCTCGCGCATTGTCTCAGCGATGATCTGGCCCTGCGCCGGGTTCGCGATACCCATGATCTGGAACTCGGGGCGCGCAGGCGAGAGCAGCGGGCCCATCGTGTTAAAGAGCGTGGACACGCCCAGGGCCTTGCGCACCGGCTGCACGTGCGCGATCGCCGGGTTGTACGCCGGGGCGAAGAGGAACGTGAAGTTGGCGGATTCGAACTGGCGCACCGCGCGCTCCGGGTCCAGGTCAAGCGGAATATTCAGCGCCTCGAGCACATCCGCCGAACCGGATTTGGAGGACACGGAGCGGTTGCCGTGCTTGACCATTTTCACCCCGCCAGCGGCTGCGACGAGCGACGCCGCGGTGGTGATGTTGATGGTGTTCGCCCCGTCGCCGCCAGTGCCAGCGGTGTCCATGAGCCCCTTCCCCGTGATGGGGAACGGCCGGCCCGCCGCGAGGAACGCACGTGCAGCGCCCGCGATGTCCGCGAAGGTTTCACCGCGGGTGCGGATCGTGGCCAGCAGCGCGGCGATGTGTACGTCGTCGTAATCGCCCACGGTCAGCGGGGTGAAGACCTCGATGGCCTCCTCCAGCGTGGGCTCCGTGTTGTCCAGGAAGCGCTTGAGAATCTCGAGGGATGAGTCGGTTGCCATTACTTTCTACCTTTCTTCAGAAGCATATCGACGCTGCGCCGCAGCATGGTCGGCCCGGCGGGAGTAAGGATCGATTCGGGGTGAAATTGCAGGCCAATGGACATGTGGTCGTCGGTAGCCGCGGCCATCACCACGTCGCCAATCTCGGTGGTTGTGTGCGCGAGCGCGTGCATGCCCGCCGGCACCTCGGTCGCCCCGAGCGAGTGATAGCGCGCCACCGGCACGAGCTTGCCGCGCTGACCAGGGATGTCGTCCACGGTCATCCCTTCGAACAGCGGCGATTGCTGCCCGGCGGTCGTCAGTTCCATGCTTATCGACGCCCCGTGCACCGGACCGCACGGCCGCACCGCTCCCCCAAAGTGCTCCACAAGCGCCTGGTAACCCAGGCAGATGCCGAGAATGGGAATTGAGCCTTGCGCGCGCTCGATGAGTTCGGCCATGCAGCCGGCCTCGGCGGGATAGCCCGGCCCTGGAGACAGCACTATTAAGTCTGGCTCAGCTGCGAGCACCGCCTCGGCGCTTACGGTGTTCCGGAATACTGTTGAGTCGTACTCAGAAAGCGCATCGACCAAGTTATATACGAAGGAATCCTGGTTATCTAGAAGGACGATCACTTCTCCACCTCCAATTCAGCATTGGCTGCCAACGCGATCGCGTTGAGTACCGCGTACGCCTTGTGCAGCGTTTCGTCGGCTTCCGACTGCGGGTTGGAATCGCGCACCACCCCAGCACCGGCCTGCACCACCGCCGTCGTGCCGGAGACGAATGCGGAGCGAATCACAATGCACGTGTCCATATCGCCGTTGCCCTGCAGGTAGCCGACCGCGCCCCCGTAGGAACCGCGGCGGGTGCCCTCGAGTTCGCGTAACAGCTCCGTTGCGCGAAGCTTCGGCGCGCCGGTAAGCGTGCCCATGTTCATGCATGCGCGGTAGGCGTCGAGCGCGTCGAGGTCTGCGGCCAGTTCGGCCGTGACCCGCGAAACAAGGTGCATCACCCGCGAGTACCGGTCGACCTGCAACAGGTCCACTACCTTGCGCGTACCGGGGGTGGCCACGCGGGCGACGTCGTTACGTGCCAGGTCCACCAGCATGGTGTGCTCGGCGACCTCTTTTGCGTCCGTGCGCAGCTGCAGCTCCATACGGGTATCCAGCTCGTGGTCGATCGATCCGTCGGCGGCCAGCCCCCGCGGGCGCGTGCCCGCAATCGGGTAGAGCTGTAGCTCTCGGTCAGCGTGCGAGTACTTCAGGTTCGACTCCGGCGAGGCGCCGAAGAGTTCGTAGGGCTCGCCGTGCGTATCCATGCCGCGCAGGTAGAACATGTACGGGGAAGGATTCGTCGCACGCAGCTGCAGGTAGGCGGCGAAAGCATCCACGCACTCGGTGACAAAACTGCGCGCGGGTACGACCTGGTAGACGTCGCCGTTGTAGATGTTGCCTTTGAGCTTGTCCACGTCCGCACAGAACTGCGCGTCGGGGATGTCGGCGCGCACTCGGAGGGTGTTGGCCGCAGGCTCGGTGGGCTGGTACGCGTCGCCCGCACCGGGCTCGGCCGACTCGATGTGGGCGGCGAGTTCGTCAAGATCAATGCCCTCGCCTGCCGCGTCGACGCCCGCGAGGTACGCAGTCTGCTCCTGGTGGTCGATGCGCAGCAGCACTTCCGCGAGGACGTACTGGTAGTCGGGGTAGGTGTTTGCGCCGTCCTTGACCTGCGGGAGTGTCTCAAAGGTCTCCAAGAAGTCGTAGGCAAAGCCACCGCCGAGCAGCGGGAAATCCTCGTTGCCGTAACCGGCGTCGATGGTCAGCGCGCGCAGCACCTCAGCGGTGGAGACTGCCGTCAGGCGTTCGCGCTCGTCTGCGGCGGAGGAGGGCGGGAACTCGTAGGTGTTATCCGAAGCGTGGTACTCCCCCAGTTGCCCGCGGAGGCGAGAGGCGAGCACCTCGCCGGATGGTGTGAGCGACTCGACGCGTACCCGGTGCCCGTAGCAGGTGACGCGCAACGAGGCACGCAGGACGGCCACGGATTGGAGCCCGGAGCGGGTAGTGATGTCGGCGGATTCTAAAAGTACCGAGTCATCCGCAGTGGTACCGCCGAGGTGGGCGAACAGGCTCGCCGCGTCCTGGTGATAGCGGACAGCCTTGCGCGTGAACCGGGGTGTGCCGCCCGGTGCGAAGTGGTCGGGGGGATTGCTCATTGTTGTCCTTCGTGTGTGCTGACACCGAGGGTTCTGCGAGCAAAGACCCGCGGTGCTTGCTTACGTACAAGCCGGCGGGCCGTGATGTGTGGATACCTACAATCGATGGCACGCCGATTAAGCGCGCCACCACCAGTTGGTTGAAGTCATGTAAGTCACATACATTAACTTATCGCCATGCACGCCCTCCCGCAAGAAAACGGACAACTTTTCCCACAATGTGAAAGTAAATCAGCCGCTGACGCGAAAACCCGGGATGTTTCACGTGAAACATCCCGGGTTCTGCTGACCGGCCTGTTACTGCTCGCCGTCCGCCTTGCCCGCGGCACGGCGCAGTGCGTCGAGGTTGACCTCCGGCGCGGGGACGGTCTCGGCGGGTTCGTCGGGCTGGTTCAGCGCGGCGTCGGTAAGCTTGGCGGCCCTGGCGCCGTAGTTCCCGCCGACTGCGAAGGCGGCGATCGCCGCGATGAGTGCGATGGCTGGGGCGACCCAGACCCAGCCTTGCGCAATGAATGCGAAGGCGGCGCCGATCGCCATCGCGACACCCGCGAGCAACGCGAAGGGGCCGACGACGCGATGCGCCGCGATCCAGGTGTCTTCGTTCTTGCGCACCTCTGGCAAACGAAGGCCGATGAAGTTATTGCCGGGGAGCTTGCCCGCGGTGGCCATCGCGCCGGGGACGAGGAAAAGAAGCGCGCCGATGATGAACAGGACGCCGAGCACCACGTTCAGCGTGGTCATAGTTGCAAACGGGGACATGCCCTCAAGGATAAACCGGAACGGTGGCAGCGCAAAGTACGGCGAGGCCTTGGCAGTATAGCCGCAATCTGCGAGGTAAATGCAAAAAAATTCAGCAAAAGTTCGCTTTTTTGGTCACAGATGAGGGACAATAACCTTCAAAGGACAGGAACAACCACCTGCCTTTTCCCTGTACACCTTCGGGTCCGTCCGCGGTCCCGTGACCGCAAAAGGTTCCAACAATGAAATCGAACGTTTTGAAGTCACTGCTGTTCTGGGTCGTCGTGGCCATTATCCTCGGCTTCCTGTGCAGCTTGTTCTTCCCCGCTTGGCTCGCGCGCGTCTTTGTGACGTTCAACGGCCTGTTCTCTAACTTCCTGGGCTTCTTTGTGCCCGTGCTCATTTTCGCGCTCATTGCACCCGCGATTGCCGGACTTGGCCGCGGCGCCGGCAAGTGGCTCGGCATCACCGCGGGCGTGGCCTACAGCTCCACCATTATCTCCGGCCTTATCGCCTGGGGCACGGCTTCCGCGCTCTACCCCACGATGCTGAAGGGCTCCGAGCTGATTACCAACGTGGACGACCCGGACGCGGGCGGACTCAGCCCCTACTTCGAGGTTGAAATGCCCGCACCCTTCGAGGTCATGTCGGCGCTGCTGCTTGCCTTCGTCGTGGGTATCGCGATGACGTCGGTGAAGTCGAACACCATGCACGAGGTGCTCGACGAGCTCAATGGCGTGATCATGAAGGTGGTCAAGAGCTTCGTCGTGCCGCTGCTGCCGCTGTTCATTTTCGGCACCTTCCTCAACCTGGGCATGAACGACAACTTCGGTTCCACCATGGCGGCGTTCGGTACTGTGCTGGTCCTGTCGATCGTGATGACGATCCTGATCGTGCTCCTGCAGTACATCATCGCCGGCATCATCGCGGGCCGGAACCCGTTCGTCGCGCTGAAGAACATGCTGCCGGCGTACTTCACCGCGCTCGGCACCTCCTCGTCGGCGGCCACTATCCCGGTTACCTACAGCTCCACGCTGAAGAACAAGGTGGACGAGGATGTCGCCGGCTTCATCGTGCCGCTGTGCGCGACGATTCACCTCTCCGGATCGATGATGAAAATTACGCTGTACGCGCTCGCCGTCGTCTTCATGGGCGGCCTGGATGTGTCCGCCGGCCAGATCATCGGCTTCATCTTCCTTCTTGGCATCATGATGATCGCTGCGCCGGGCGTGCCTGGCGGCGCAATCATGGCGGCCGTCGGCCTGCTGCAGGCCAACCTCGGCTTCGACGAGTCGATGGTCTCGCTGATGATCGCCGCCTACATCGTCGTCGACTCCTTCGGCACCGCCGCCAACGTCACCGGCGACGGCGCGATCGCGATGGTGATCAACAAGTTTGCGCAGGGCAAGATCAAGGGCCAAAAGCTTGACGACGCCACGCAGACCCCCACCCCCGCCACGAACTAACCCCCGCGTCAAAACAACACACCGCCCGTTTGGTTGAACGGGCGGTGTCTTTTTGTGCGCTTACCCGTACGGGTGGGCAAACACCATCCGGTAGCCCGAGCGGCTTCCCCACTCCTTTGCCGAAATGACGCCAATGAAGCCCTTGCCCGGGATCCACGCCGGGCGTGCACTTTTTGTAGCTATCGGCGACGACACCGAGAACTATTCTCGCGCAAGCGCCCGTCGGCATTTTACGTGAAACGTGGTGCGCAGCGAGGTGCTCGAAATCTACTTGAAAGCTACTCGAAACGTACTTGAAACGATTTTATCTAGGCTGACCTGCGGATAACATTCTACTCGAAATTCTTTCGAGTAGAATGTTGAGCCAGAACGACAAGAAGCCAGTGGCTACAGGCCCAAGATATCCGGAAGGAAGACACCCGGAATATCAACGCTTACCCGTGCGGGTGGGCAAACACCATCCGGTAGCCCGAGCGGCTCCCCCACTCTTTCGCCGAAATGACGCCGATGAAGCCCTTGCCCGGGATCCATGCCGGCCCGCCGGAATCCCCATTACGCAGGCCATTGTGGTGGGCGAAGATCGTTTGCCCGTGGACGTGCTGCACCGTGCCGCAGCTGACGCGCCTGCTCGCCACCCCGGTCGCGCACACTTTGTCGCCACCCCGAATCTCGCGCAGCGGAACGATGCGGTCACCGCTCAGCGGGTTGCCGGCGAGCGAAACGCCGGGAACAAATCGGATCCTCGCCATGTCCTTCAGCGGCCCGCGGTAGGTGTACTTCGCCAGTTCGGGGAAGATCTGGCCCGCGTAATCCACATAGAGGTTGGCTTTCCTGGTGATAAGCGTCGAGGACTCGAAGTACCCAATGATCTGCATCCGCGTGTTGAGCACGGGCTGTCCAGCCAGGCCGCAGTGCCCGGCGGTGTACCCAACACGAGCGCGCTTATCGACGTACCCCAACGTGCACTGCCCGTACGTCAGCACATTGTCCGTGCGGATCGCGTCTCCCTGCCGTACCACAGTTCCACGTGGTGCATTCGCGCCGAGTGCCCCGCTGAGCTGCGAGGACCCCACCGCAACCTGCGGCGGCAGCGACAACGCCTCTGCCGTTCCAGTGCTCATGGCACCTCCGATGAGCGTGAGCGCGGCTGCAGCGATGCTGGCTATTTTCTTTTTCATGTAGGCCTCTCTTTCAGAGCAATCGTATCGCGCTGGGTAGAGTCTGGCTGTTCATGTTGGGAATTCTTGGGGCTTTCAGGCCGAGGCACGTTTCCTCACTCACGTCCTCACTACGGTCATCGACATCCTCACTACCGTCACTCACGTCCTCACTACGGTCATCCACATCCTCACTACCGTCACTCACTCTGTCACTCATGTCAGTGAGGGATAGTGACGACATGACGGAGATCATGAATCGCCTAAATCGCCAGGGCAATGACGACCATGCCACTGAGGCAAAGGCGGGTTCCGGGAAGCGGAGCTGGAAAGAGCTGGCTAATTCGCTCGTGAAGAGTGGATCTCGGATTATGTACGGAACGTCTACTGACTCGGAAGTGCTCGAACGATTGCACATCGTAAACGGTGACAATGTTCCAGTGATGGCGGGATTGCTGACCGTCGGTAAGTATCCGCAGCAGTTTTCCCCCAGTTATTCATTGATGTGGCCGTACACCCTACCTTCGAGAAATCGGCGCAGGCGACACGCTTTGTGGATCGGAAGCATTGTGACGGGCCACTTCCCGTTGCTGTGGAGGATGCCATCCAAGCTGTGCTTCGCAACCTGCGAACTCGAACGGTGGAGAGCGGAGGCACGATGGTGGACGAGCCAGAAATTCCAGAGATCGTGCTGCGTGAGGCGATCTCGAACGCGGTCATGCACCGTGATTACAGCGCGGCGGCTCGCGGCATGCAAGTTCATGTTGATGTCTATCCGGACCGCGTAGAGGTCATTAACCCTGGTGGACTCTGGCGGGGTTTGACGGTGGAGCAACTCTATGAGGTGCGTTCCGAATCGCGTAACCCATATATCGCGAGCTTGCTCAGCCACCTCCCGACACCCAATGGCTCGTCCCACGTCGCAGAAAACCACGGTAGCAGGATCCAACGAATGCTTCAGGGGATGAGGGAGAAGGGGCTTCCGAGTCCGGAGTTCCACGCCGAGATTGGCGAGTTCCGCGTGACTCTACAGCGGTTCGGCCTGCTTACCCCGGATCTCGCAGAGTGGCTCGAGCAGCGCGCTCCGAATGCAAGCCGGGACAGGCACGTTGCACTTGCAATTGCTCGTGGGCTTGGCGCTGTCACCCCGCGCGACCTGCGAAAGAACCTCGGGATGGACAGCGACGACGCCCGCTCGCTCTTCCGGACGATGGTCGATGAGGGTTTCCTTGCTGCTACCCCGGACGTGGATCGCTTCGTCCTCGCTGACACCGAGCCGTCGGCATCTTCTGAGTCCACACCGCTTGATGCTTCCGAGCGGCGTGTCCTTGATGTCCTGTCGCAAACTGAGGCTCGGTCGGCGCGTGAAGTCGCCGACCAGGTTGGGCTATCCGTCAGCACTGTTCGCGTGAAGCTCCGGTCGCTTCTCGACGCCAACCTCATCCTCGCCACCGCCCCACCCACAAGCCGAGCGAGAAAGTATCTCCGCGTCTCTAGTGCGCCGTGAGGGCTACTCGAAAAAACCGCGAACATATTCCGGCAAGAGTGTGGGTGGGGCGTGGACTGAAGCTAACGAGTGCGCTAAGCGGCTCGTGTGGACCGAGGACCTCGACGGTTCTGCCTAGAGTGGCATCCCCGGAATCGCGGGAAGGCTGACACCAGGAATCATGCCGGAGGTGGCTGCATAGATGCCGCCACCCAGCAGCCCGGCGAGTACCAGCGGGAGCAGGATGACGAGTGCGATTCCACCCGGGTCATTATCCGTAGCCAGGCCGATGCACACCCCCTCGTTGCTCGATCCGGAATAGCCTCGTTCCGAGGCACGTTCTTGGCGCAGCTTCCTAAACTCCTCTTCCTTACCGGCCGCCTTGGCCTGCTCTTCTTGCGCTTCAAAGGCTTTCAGGCACTCCTGGTACGCCTCCGAGGAGCCGGGCTTGGCGTCGTCGGCGGCGTGTGCCGGGGCGACGGTCAGGGAAAGGGCCGTGGTGGCGGCGAGAGCCGCGATGGCCGTGTGCTTCACGGTTGCGTCCTTCCGGGGTGTGGATTCCGTGTCTTACATGCCCGGGATTGCCGGCAGGGCGACACCCGGGATCATGCCGGAAGCAGCAGCCGCTGCACCGAGCAGTGCAACAATGCCCAGCGGGACAAGGGTGAGCAGGGCGATAGCGCCGCCCTTGTAGTCGTCGTCCTTGGTCAGCATGCCGATGCAGTAGCCCTCGTTGCTGGAGCCGGCAACGCCTTCCTTCTTGGCTGCCTCCTCACGCAGCTTCTTGAAGTCATCGGCCTTACCCTGCTGTTCGGCATCTTTCTCGTAATCATTGTTCACCTTCACGCACGTCTGGTACGCCTCGGACGAGCTATCGGGCTTGTTCGGCGGCGGTACCTCGACCTGTGCGTGTGCCGGGGCGACGGTCAGGGAAATGGCAGTGGTGGCGGCCAGGGCCGCGGTTGCAATGCGCTTCATTGGTTTCTCCTTGAAGAATCTGTTGGCAGGACTGTGATCTACGTCCTATAACCATGAAACAGTGCATGTCGGCTGTCCGCAACCGCTTAGCGGACAAAAATCAATAAGAATATTCGCTTAGGAAAATACTAGGTGGCACGTCACCCACCGCTACTCCCCTAGCTTCTGTCCAAGCGGTGCCGCCAGCACGAGCCGGATGACGTACACACACAGCGCAGGGACGAAAAAGAACACGGCCGGTACCGCCCACGCCAGTGGCAGAAACCGCACCAAAGAGATGGCCAGCCAGAGCACCGCGAGCGCGCCGAGAGTATGCATGAGGTGTTTGAAAGCGAGCACGACTGCGCGGCTCAGGCTCGCGCGGAGGCCGGATGGGTGGGCGTCGATAGGCAGCGATTCCAGCGCGAAGAACCAGACGGAGATCCCGGCAAGGATCATTGCTCCGGACAGCGCGAGTGCCTGGAGGGCGAAGAGTGCGGCACCGTCGATGCCGGCTTGGAAGAGTACCCACTGCTGGTAGACCAGTACCGCGGCCGCGACGAGCAGCACGAGCCACCACGCCGTGGCGGGTCGTGCTTGGTTGCGGAACTCGCGTAGGTACTGCAGCCCGTAGCGGGACCCGATGCCTTGGATCATGTCGCCGACGACCACGTTCGCGGCGCGGAGTGCGGCGCCGCCTGTGACGATCGGCAGGCTCGAGCACACGATGAGCATGTTGAGAATGACGACGTCCGCAAGCAGAGTGAAGGCGGACATGAAGCGCGAGTCCGGGTTAAACATGTTCACCCGCCCCAGCGTAGTTGGTGGGTGCCAAGCTGCAGCGGACAAGATGCCACGGAGCCGCGCCGGGTGACGCCTCCAAGAGGAGCTAGCCCCATTTAGATGGCACCGTCACCTAAAACCCCAGGTCGTTTATTGGCCCCGCGTGCAAATGGAGCTAGCTCCATTTGGACCGAGGCGCCTCGCCCGAGGCAGACCCCACCCAAAAGCAAAGGCGCCGAGACCGAAACCCGGTCCCGACGCCAAGCCAGCCACAGCCAGCCGCAGCCAACCGAAGCGACTAGCCCTTCACCGCACCCGCGGCGACACCTTCAACGATGTGCTTCTGCGCGGACATGTAGAAGACGATGATGGGGATGATCGCCAACACGAGCATGGCCATCATCGCGCCCAGGTCGCGGTCGCCCTGGGAGCCGATGAACTGCTGGATGACCACCGGAATGGTGCGGTACGGCGTGGACAGGCCGACGACCAGGTACGGCAGGAGGTAGTCGTTCCAGATCCACATGGCGTTGAGGATTGCCACGGTGATCGCGGTGGGCTTGAGCATCGGCATGACGACTCGGAAGAAGGTGGACAGGGGCGAGCAGCCGTCGATAGTTGCGGCTTCCTCGATCTCCAGGGGGATTGACTTGATGAAGCCGGAGAACATGAAGACGGACAGGCCGGAGCCGAAGCCCATGTAGAGGATGACCATGCCGATCGGGTTGGCCATGCCGAGGCGGTCGGCGATGACCACGGTGGGGAACATGACCATCTGGAACGGGATGACCATGGAGAAGACGAACAGGTAGTACAGCGTGCTCGTCCACCAGGTCTTCACGCGGGTGATGTAGTAGGCGGTCATGGAGGAGAAGAAGACGACGGCGGCGACCGACAGGATCGTGATCACGAAGGACCACACGATTGCCCAGCCGAAGCCTTCGCCCTGAATGCCGGTGATGTAGTTGCTGAATCCGGCCCACATGTCGCCAACCGGCAGCGCGAATGGGTTGTTCGAGATAGCGAAGCGATCTTTGAAGGAGTTGAGCAGGATGAACAGGATGGGGCCGAGGAACACGATGGTGAGGAAGATCAGCACCGCGTAGATCAAGCCCTTTGCGCCGCCGGAGACCTTGGCCTCGCTCGCGGCCGGCTTTGCAGCAGGTTTCGTTACTTTGGTGGTCATTGTTCTATGCCTCCACTTCCCTGCTGCGGGTGGCGCGCAGCTGGAACATTGCGATGACAACCACGACGACAACGAAGATCACTGCCTTCGCTTGGCCGACGCCCTCGGCACCGACGCGGTTGAACATGGTGTTGACGATGTTGAGGGCGACCATCTCGGTCTGCTGCCCCGGTGCGCCGTTGGTCAGCGCGAGGTTCTGGTCGAACAGCTTGAAGGTGTTCGACAGGGTGAGGAACAGGCAGATGGTGATCGACGGCATCATCATCGGGATGGTCACGTGCCGCAGCATCTCCCACTTGCTCACGCCGTCCAGCTCAGCGGCCTCGATGAGCTCGGGCGGCACGTTCTGCAGGCCGGCGATGTAGATGATCATCATGTAGCCGATCAGCTGCCAGTTCATCAGGATGATCAGGCCGGCGTAGCCGAACTTCCAGTCAGCGGCGATGGTGGTTTCGTAGTGGGCCAGCACTGCGTTGATCATGGACTGCCAGGTGTAGCCGAGCACGATGCCGCCGATCAGGTTCGGCATGAAGAACACCGTGCGGAAAAAGTTCGTGCCCTTGAGTTTGCGCGTGAGCGTCCACGCGATGGCAAAGGCGATCACGTTGACGGTGATGATCGAGACGACCGCCACGGCCAGTGTGAAGCCGAAGGCGGAGACGAATCCCTCGCGCTCTTGGAAGACGCGCCCGTAGTTTTCCAGGCCGACCCAGGTGGCGTCGGTGATCGTGGTGAACTTGGTAAAGGACAGGAAGAAGCCGATGATGAACGGCACCAAGAAGGCGATGGCAAAGGCCGCCAGCGTCGGCAGGACGAAGATGGGGAAATACTTTTTCAGTGTTGCTTGCATGGTGTGCTCCTCTGCCTAGTCCAGCAAGGCGATCTGGTTGGCCATCTCGTACTCCCAGTCTTCCTTGAGCTTGGCCACCACGTCGTCCCAGGTGATGTTACCGATGGCGTACTGGGCGAGGTTCTGGCCGTAGAGGTCACGGAACTGCTGGTTGGGGCTGAATTGGAAGTCCCAGGGGATGGATTCGGTCTCGGTGTCGGACAGCGCTGCCTGCACCTGGCGAGCCAGCGGGTCGTCCGGCACATCCTCGGGGCTGTAGTTGGTAAACGGCGCGATGAAGGAAAGCTCGTCGACAACCAGCTCCTTGCCGCGCTCGGAGAGGAACAGCCAGGTGAGGAAGTCGCGGGTGGCCTGCTGGTCTTCCTCGCTGGCCTTGTTGTTTACCGCGAAGTAGTTCTCGGTGCCGATGTTCAGCCCGACCTCTTCCTCGTTGGGCAGGCCCATGTACATGGGCATGAACTTGATCTTGTCTTCCTTGATCACGTTCGAGGCATCCTCGGCAATCTGCCCCCAGGCCCAGTTACCGTTTTGCACCATGGCCGCCTTGCCGGTGGCGAACTCCGCCATGGAGTCGCTCGTGGCGCGGGAGGCGGCCAGCGCCGGCTTGGTCGTGGAGTTCTGCAGGTACAGGTCGAACAGCTGCTTGTAGTTGTCGCCGTAGGTGAAGTCGATGGTGGGCATGTCCTGGAACTCGTTGATGCCGCGGTCCTCGATTTCGTAGTGGTAGGCCCCGTTCATCAGGTGGTTGGTCCAGCGCCACTCTTCGCCGGCGATGAGGCTGGTGACGGCAAACGCGCCGTCGATACCCAGCTCTTCCTTCTTGGCCTGCATATCTTCGGCAACCGCCTTGAGCGCGCCGAAGTTGTTCACCTCGTCCATGGAGGCTACGGCCGGGTTGGGCAGAGCGAAGTAGCGGTCGAAGATCTCCTCGTTGTAGAGGATGCCAAAGCCCTCCATGGCGAAGGGGAAGCCGCGCACGGTGCCGTCCTTGGCAGTGATCGGCTGCGCGTCCTCGTTGAGCGCCTCGACGACCTCGTACTCGGAGATGTCGGCGAGGTAGTCTTTCCAGATGCCGTAGCCCTCCTGGCCGTTGATCTGGAACAGGGTGGGCGCGTTGCTCTTGGCCATCTCGGCCTTTAGCGTCTGCATATAGGAGCCGGAGGCGGCCGTGACCACCTTGACGGGGATACCGGTCTCGGCCGTGTATTCCTCCGCAATCGTCTCGAATGCCTGCGCCTGCTCAGGCTTGAAGTTCAGGTAATACACGCTGGGCCCATTGTCCGTGCCGCAGGCAACCATGCTTATCGACGCAAGCATCACCGTCGCCACACTCGCCACCACACGCCGAGCCTTGCTGACTCTCGTACTCATCGGCGGTCCTTCGTATTGGATTTTACGTACTCTTCCAGCGTAGGACCGTTGAGTGGGGTCAACAATATGGTTAATACATAACACTTATACGGTGGTATTAGCTGGTGTTACCTATTTGGTCCGGGGGTGGGGTCGGGGGTAGTCGGTACACCATCGCCTCGTCGCGGTGTCCCGGCAGTACCCGCTGGAAGTATGACGCGGCGGCCTCCATCAGTGGCACGAAGCGCTGCTCGTTCTGGCTGAGGAACCACCGGTGGTCGAGGATTTCGTGGAAGATCTGCGCCGGCTCCAGCTTCTCCCGCAGCGTCTCGGGGATCAGCGCCACGACCGGCTCGTACTCGCGCACCATCCACCGGTGCGCCACTGCCTCCAGCGGCAGCTTGCCGCCGTAGCGCACCGCCCGGTAGACCTCCATCTCCCCCAACAGCCGCTGCGCCTGGCCGTCTTGGACATCCAGTCCCGTCAGCCGCAGCAGCTTCTTCTGGTAGAAGCCGGTGGAAAACACGGCGGGCTCGATGATGATGCGGTAGCGGTTGCCGTCGTTTTCAATCTCCAACTCGCCCACATCGAAGCCGAGCGCGTTGATCGCCTCGACCCGCTTGGCCACGGCATCGAACGCATCCCCCTCCACCACCAGCTCACCGGTGACCAGGTCCCAGAGTTCGAGGTAGACGGCTTCGATGGCGTTGCCGAGCGCGATGACGTCGGCGTCCTCGTCGATGGCACCGGCGGCCTGGAGGTCCATGAGTTCGCCGATGATGTTGACACGGGCCACGTCGACGTCGTAAAGCCTGCGGCCCTGTGACAGCGGCTCATGGAATTCGCCGGTCTCCGCATCGACCAGGTAGGCGGAGAACTGGTCCGCATCGCGGCGAAACAGCGTGTTGGACAGCGAAACATCGCCCCAGTAGAAGCCGAGCAGGTGCAGGCGCACGAGCAGCACGGCCAGGGCGCGAACCAGCTTGGACACGATCTCCGCCGCCGGGTCGCGCGAAAAGACGTCGCGATACGGCAGGGAAAAGCGCAGGTGCTCGGTGACAAGGCAGGGGGTCAGCTCCTGACCGTCCTCGCCCCGGCGGTGCGTGATCACCGCCACCGGCACCACGCACGGCACGCCCAGCTCCTGCAGTCGGCGCAGGTTGCGGTATTCGTGGTAGGCCACCCGCTCCCCGATCTCCTTGACCGCGAAAACGAGCCCATCCGCCTCAATCAGGCGCACGGTGTGGCGCGAGATGCCGCGCGGTAGCGCCGCCAAAAGGTCCGTGCTCCACTCCTCGAGCGGAGTGGACCACGGCATCTTTAACAGCGTGGGCGCGTACGTGGGAGAAACAACGCTGAGTTTTTCCAGCACGCCTGACGCTCCTACAGGCGCTCGCCCGTCGCCTTCGAGAAGGCGTGCAGGCCGCCCTCGGCAATCTGGGCGTGGACCACGTCACCCTTGTGTACGCCCGACAGCGGCGCGGTGCGCACCACGATCTGGCCCGAGGTCTCCTCTTGCATGCCCTCTTCCTTCCAGCCGCCGCCGGCGAGGTGGCCGTAGAGGTAGGAGTCGGAGCCCAGCTCCTCGACAAAGTCGATCTCCACGGGGATCGAGTGCTCGGCGTTGCCGTCGACAAGCGTGAGCGCCTCCGGGCGGAAACCGAGGATGACCTGGCCACTATCGGCATCAGTCAGGTGCGCGCGCACGTCCTGCGGCAGCGGAATCGACGCCTGGCCCAGACGCGCCACGCCAGCGTCATCCACATCGAAGGTGGACAGGTTCATCGCCGGCGAGCCAATGAAGCCGGCGACGAAGACGTTGTTCGGGCGGTCGTAGAGCTCGCGCGGCGTACCCACCTGCTGCAGCACGCCGAAGTTCAGCACTGCGATCCGGTCGCCCATGGTCAGAGCCTCGGTCTGGTCGTGGGTGACGTACAGCGTGGTCACCTTCATGCGGCGCTGCAGGTTGGCAATCTGGGTACGGGTCTGCACGCGCAGCTTCGCGTCCAGGTTCGACAGCGGCTCGTCCATGAGGAACACCTGCGGCTCACGCACGATCGCGCGACCCATCGCCACGCGCTGGCGCTGACCACCGGAAAGCGCCTTCGGCTTGCGGTCCAGGTACTCGGTCAGGTCCAGCGTCTTTGCCGCCTCTTCCACGCGGCGGTCGATCTCCGCCTTGTCCTGGCCCGCGATCTTCAGCGCAAAACCCATGTTCTCGCGCACAGTCATGTGCGGGTACAGCGCGTAGTTCTGGAACACCATGGCGATGTCGCGCTCCTTCGGGCTGACGTGGGTCACGTCGCGGTCGCCGATGAGGATGCGCCCCTCATTCGTGTCCTCCAGGCCCGCGAGCATGCGCAGCGCCGTCGACTTACCCGAGCCCGAGGGGCCCACCAGCACCAGAAACTCGCCGTCAGCGATCTCCAGGTTCAGCTTGTCCACGCTCGGCTTTTCCGCGCCGGGGTAGATGCGGGTTGCATTGTCATAGGTCACAGTTGCCATGTTGTCCTCCATCGGCAGGTACGTGCCGAACGATCCGTAGTGGGGAAAAGGGTCGCTCCCCACGTTACCCCCGCCGCGGGTGCGGGTGGGCATCTTCGGCGCGCGCGGGTGTGGGAGGCGGGGGATGGGAGGCGGAGGATGGTAACCCCAGGATGGTAATCATCCCAGGGCATCGTTTGTTGCGTTTATGCCGACCTAGGCTCATTACCATCTGCTGGTTACCACCCTGCCGCTCGCTTTTCGACGCCCACGTGAACCCCTCCCCCGCTATCCTTGGCCCCATGGCTTCGACTCCCGACGGAACACGCGAAAGCGCCACCGCCCAGCCGCCCGCGAAGGGCTCGGCCGCAAAGGACTGGGCGGCGGTGATCGGCGCGTCCGCGCTGCTGGCACTCGGTGGCGGCGCGGCCGGCTACAGCCTGGCCGATGTCCCGGACGCCTCCGAGTTCGCGGTGTCCACGCAGGCGAGCGCCGCGCAGCTGCAAGTCTCGGACCCGCAGAATATTCTGAGCGCCGAGGACGAGCAGCGCATGGAGCGCGACGCGGAGCGCCTCCCCCGCCCGGATACGGTGCAGACCATCCACTACATCTTCCTGGCCGAAGGCCGCGAGAACGTCAACGACTCGGCGGAGAACTTCCTGCGCGACAACTTCCCGGAGCAGATCGGCAACGACAAGTTCGCAGACGGCGTACTCATCCTCGGTGCCGACATGCAGTCGCGCAACAACTTCGTCTTCGCCGGCGAAGACGTTGCTGACCAGCTGAAAATCCGCAAGGGCCAGCGCCTCAGCGACGTGCTGGAGGAGATGAAGCCGGGGCTGCGCGACAACAACCTGCCCGCGGCCGTCTTCGCCGGGGCGAACCTGGCCATGGACACGGATGCGGTCCAGCAGTGGGGCGCTAGCGACGCCGAAGGCTCGCGCATCGGGCAATCCATCGCGTGGGGCGGGATCCCGTCCGGCGCGGCCCTGATCGGCGGCAGTATCGCAGCGACCAGGCGAGACAAGCGCCGCAAGAAGATCAACCAGGCCCGCGCAGACCACGCCCTCCTGGCCAGCGAGTACACGGGTTTGAGCCAGCGCCTTGACGAGCTGGACGTGCGCGCCAACTCAGTGTCTTCGGCCTTTGCCAATGCGGAGATGCGCCAGCAGTGGTCGGAGGTGCGCGACCGCTTCCTGCGCCTGCACGACGTCACCCAGCGCAACAGCGTGGCCACCGACCAGCAGGCGTACGAGAGCGCGGACAACCTGCGCGACGCGGCGCAGACCTTCGAAGACGCCAGCCACGCCGAGGACAACATCAACCGGCTTTTCGCGGTGGAACAGGGCGACGCTGCTGCGCGCCGCAACCTGCTCACCGACATCCGCGAGGACATCGTCCGCGCCCGCTACGAGGTCAAGGACGCCCAGCTCACGCAGGGGTTGGCGCAGCTGCAGGAGCGGGTGGACTGGCTGGATACGCACCCGGATTCGCCGGACTTTTTGGACGCCTTCGTCCGCGTGCTCGGCGATTACCGCGTCCTGCTGGATAGCGTCAAGCGCCGCGAGTTCAGCGACGTCAAGGAGCACAACGAGCTGCACACCCCGCGCCTGACCGACCCGGGCTACGTCTACTCCGGCTACGTGCCGTATGTGGCCCTGGCCTCCTGGCACACCTCCAACGTGGAGGCGGAGCAGGCGGCGCAGTCCTCGTCGTCGAGCTCGGGCGTGAACTCTTCGTTTAGCAGCGGCTTCTCCGGCGCGGGCGGGTCGAGCTCCTTCTAGGGGTACCGCGCCACTACCCCACATCGGTGCGACGATGTGACGACTGCAACACCCGTGCTTTAGACTCCCCGTGTCCCACACAACGCAAGTTTCACGGAGGCAGCCCTTGCCCACAAGCGCACGCGAATTCAATATGGAACACCTCACGGAGGCAGATAAGCGGCAGATCGCCGAGCACAGCTCCGGCACCGCCCCCGACGGCGGCACCCTGTCTTGGGCGATCACGCTGTTCGGTACTGCCGTCGGGGCGGGCATCCTCTTTTTGCCTATCGACGCCGGCAGCTTCGGTTTCTTCCCGCTCCTGTTGATTACACTGCTTATCGCCCCGATGGTGTTTTTCTCGCACCGCACCTACGCGCGTATCGTCGCCGCGTCGCCGAAGAAGGGCCTGGACGTGCTGCAGGTGGTCACGGCGCTGGCGGGGCGCAACCGCGGACTGATGACGGGCCTGATGTACTGGTTGTCCATTTACCCGATCGTGCTGATCTACGGCGTGAGCGTGACCAACACCATGGACAGTTTCGTGGTCAACCAACTCCACGGTCCGCATGTGCCGCGCTGGCTGATGGCCACGGTGTGTGTGGGCGTGCTCACGGGCGCGTACGCGTTGGGGAAGAAGGCGACGCTCGCCTTTGCCAACGCGCTGGTCTATCCGCTCATCATTGCGCTGGCCGCAGTGTCGTTCTACCTCATCCCCCAGTGGGATGTGGCCAGCTTCCGTTCCTACGAGTCGGGCACGCCGTTCTGGCAGGCGATGCTGCTGATCTTGCCGGTGTTCGTGTTCTCCTTCAACCACATGCCGGCTGTCTCCCAGTTCGCGCTCGACGTGCAAAAGCGTGAGGGCGGCGATGTCGCGGCTGCTGAGCGGACTGTGTCGAAGATTGAGGCGATTACCGTCGGCCTGCTCGTGGTGTTCACCATGTTCTTCGTGTGGTCGTGCACGCTCGCGCTTGGTGCTGACGGTATGGAGGCGGCGCGCGAGCAGAACATTCCCGTGCTGTCGTATCTGGCTAACGAGACCCAGACCCCGTTTTTGGCCGTCCTCTCCCCGCTCGTCGCCCTGTGCGCGATCGCCTCGTCGTACTTCGGCCACGTCATGGGCGCCGAGGAGGGAACGACCTACCTCGTGCGCGCCGTCGCGCCGGGGTTTGCCGAGCGCCTGGACCCGAAGAAGCTGCGCTGGGGCATTTACGTTTTCGTCTTCGTCACCACCGTGGCCGCCGGCATTCTCAACCCTTCCATCCTGGACTTGATCTCGGTGGTCGGCGGCATCTTCATCACGTTTTTGGTCTACATCGTGCCGATGCTGCTGTTCCGCTACGCCAAGGATTACCGCCGCTTTGCCAACACACCGGAGACCTGGGGTGTGTTCATCCTGGGCATCGTCATCATGGGCGTGGCTATCTGGCAGATGTTCGCCTAAGGCAGGAACCCGTGGCTCCCGTGGCTACAGGGTGACCACGACGCGTCCACTGTGCTGGCCATCGAGCAGCTGGCGCCCAGCCTCCACGACGCCATCCAAACCGACTTCCTCGGTGCGGATGGCGTTGGTGTCTAAGGACTCGTCGAGGAGCTGCCACGCTTCGTCGCGAAGCGTATTGGGCGTATCCACAGAGTTGATACCAACCAGCTGCACACCGCGCAGGATAAATGGCAGGACGCTCGCGGGCAGGTCGTTGCCGGCCGCCATGCCGCACGCGGTGGCCACGCCGCCCCACCGCAGCTGCGTGAGCGCGTTGGCCAGCACGGTCGAGCCGACGGTGTCCACCACGCCGCCCAGGCGCGCCTTCTGCAGCGGCTTGCCCGGCTCGGAAAATTCGGCGCGGTCGAGTACCTCGCTCGCCCCGAGCTCGCGCAGCCAAGGGCCATGCTTATCGACGCGACCCGTCACCGCCCACACCTCATGCCCGCGCGCGGCGAGCAGCTGGACCGCGATCGAGCCAACGCCGCCGGTCGCGCCGGTGACCAGGACGGGGCCCTCCGCGGTGTCGCCGTAGAGCGCGCGCTCGAAGCCGGCCACCGACAGCGCCGCAGTGTAGCCGGCGGTGCCGATCGCCGCGGCCTCGTGGGCGTTGAAGCGTTCGGGTACGCGGGTGATGTCGGCGGCGTCGATGCGCATCTCGGGGGTGTAGCCGCCGTGGCGGCGCTCGCCGATGCCGCGGCCGTTGACGGTGACAAGCGTGCCGTCGGCAAGCGTGCCGACCGCATCAATGCCGGGCACCGTGGGCAGGTGCCGCAGGATGCCGCGGTTGCCGGAAAGCGCCATGGCGTCCTTGTAGTTGAGCGAGGAGTGGCTGAGGGTGATCAGCGTGTCGCCCTCGCCGGCGAACTCGCTGCGGGTGCCGACGATCTCTGGGCCTTGCTCGGTAACAATCAACGTGCGATTCATGGGCGCCAGTATAGGGATGTCGCGTGGCGGCGGGGCGGCGGAAAATCGTTGCAGGAGTATGCCGAGCGTGGAGTTCTGCTCAGAACGAATGAACGCGCGGAGTCGCTCCAACTCACCTGCGCTGAGTGCGTCTAAACGGAGCTAGCTCCATTTAGACCGACGCCGCCCGCAAAACCCCAGGTCGCGTCCCACCGCAAACCCCAAACGGAGCTAGCTCCATTTACACCGCCCCCACGAGGGGGAACGCCCCGCTGCCCCCTCCGCACGCCTAGACCATTGATTTTCTTAGGCGAGTGTAAGAAAACATCAAGCCGTGTTAATGTGTGGCGCACCACAAAGAAAGGCGGGTATTGATGTCTACCTCACACACCGGCAGCTCTGTCGGGCGCGACGGGAAACTCCCGGAGCAGTACAGCGACGAGCATCTCGAGCTCGGCCGTGCCGAATTCAACACCGAGCACCTCTCGGACGCGGACATGGAGCAGATCAAGGAGCAGCGCGCTGGGGACAAGCCGGATGGCTCGTTCATCTCCTGGGTGATCGCGCTGTTCGGCACCGGCGTCGGCGCGGGTATCCTCTTTTTGCCCATCAACGCTGGCAGCTTCGGCTTTTGGCCGCTGGTGCTGGCCACGCTGATCATCGGCCCGATGGTGTTCTTCTCGCACCGCGCCTACGCCCGGATCGTGGCGGCGTCGCCGGAGAAGGGCCTTGACGTCCTCCAGGTGGTCACCGCCCTGACTGGTCGCAAGCGCGGCCTGGCTACCGCGCTGATGTATTGGTTGGGCATCTACCCGGTGGTGTTGATCTACGCGATCTCGATCACCAACACGATGGACAGCTTCATCGTCAACCAGTTGGGCGGGCCCGAGATCAACCGTTGGCTGCTGGCCACCATCTGTGTCACGCTGCTGACTGGCGCGTACGCGATGGGCATGAAGATCACGCTCTGGTTGGCCAATGTGCTGGTCTACCCGTTGATTGTGGCGCTGGCTGCGGTGTCGATCTACCTGATCCCCAAGTGGGACCTGGCAAGCTTCCGCAGCTACGAGTCGGAGACGCCCCTCTGGCAGGCCACCATTTTGATCATGCCGGTGCTGGTCTTCTCCTTTAGCCACATCGCTGCCCTGTCCCAGCTCGCCCTGGACATGCAGAAGCGGCACGCTGGCGACGTGGCGGCAACGGAGCGGGCGGTCTCGCGCATCGAGCTGGCCGCCGCGGCGATGCTCGTGCTCTTCACTATGTTCTTCGTCTGGTCCTGCGCGCTCGCGCTGGGTGCCGACGGCATGGATGCGGCCCGCGAGCAGAATATCCCGGTGCTGTCGTACCTGGCCAACGAGACGCATACGCCCTTCCTTGCGTGGGTGAGCCCGGTCATCGCCATCTGCGCGATTATCACCTCCTACTTCGGTCACCTGCTGGGCACTGAGGAGGGCACCAGCTACCTCGTGCGCGTCGCCGCGCCGCGCACTGCGTCCAAGCTCAACCCCCGCGCTACTCGACGCCTCGTGCTCACCTTCGTCTTCGTCACCGCCATCCTCGCCGCGGTTGCCAACCCCTCGATCCTGGATATGATCTCCGTGGTCGGCGGCGTCTTCATGGCGTTCCTGCTGTTCATCCTGCCGGCCCTTTTGGCGTTGAAGGCCACCGCCTTTAGGCACTACGCGTTCCGCCCCGACACCATCTTCGTGTTCGTGGTCGGCGTGCTGGCCGTTGGCGTGTCGATCATCGACTTGTTCTAGGCCGCCACTCCCCCGTGCCACTACCCCCGCAGCACCCCGCGGCGTGTGAGATATACCACGTTTCGTGGTGCTGCACTCATCCGCATGGCACCCGTTTTATGAAGCCACCCGGGCACACGCCGGGTTTCTCCGTGCTTATTCGCGGCCATAAACAACTCTTGACCACCTCGAAGGCAAGTGTTCAACATTTCCGCCGGTCATCGCGGTCGACTGTCGAATAGGCATCATGCAAGCTGATGAAAATTATGCGGGGAAAATAATTTTACGCATCTCGCTATGTAAACCGGCGTTGCTTTTGTAAGCTAAGCCAGGAGATTATCGAGGCAGAGCCCGGCGTCTAGAACACGAGACGCCGGGCTTTTCCTTTGCCATACTTTTCTTCATGTCGAGCAGACAGTACACGCTGGATACCTCCGGCCCTCGCTGGCGCTTCCGAGAAACCGAGGCCAGCAAGCTGCGCAACGAGCGCGAACAGGAAGCACGCGAGTACCGCAGGCAGTTCCGCTCGCCCCGCGCGCGCCGCATCCTGCTCGCAATCGCCGCGCTTCTCGCCCTCCTGCCCGCGCTCATCATCTGGAGCCTCTGGCACGTCCCCACAGAGGAGGAGGCCCGCGTAGCAACCGTCTCGCAGGCTCCCGCCACCTTCGTAGACGACCCGGCGGACCTGCTCACCCCCGCGCAGGAGCAGGACCTGCTGCGCGGCGCGGAGGCGTTGCCGCACCCGTCGACAGTCACGCGGCTGCGCTTCATCGTCTTCGATGACTCCCTCGACAATGTCAACGACTCGGTCGAGAACTTCATGCGCGACACCTACCCGGCCGAGATCGGCCCGGACCACTTTGCCGATGGCACACTGCTCGTCGGCGCTGCCATGGAGACGCGCCACCAGTTCATCTTCGCCGGCGAGGACGTCGCCGACCAGCTCGCGCTGCGCAGCGGCTCGCACCTCGACGCCTCGCTCGAGGCCATGACCGAAGGCTTACGCGCCAACGACATTCCGCGCGGGCTTCTCGACGGCACCCGCTACGCCACCGACCCCGAGCGCGTCTACGACTACAAGTTCACCGACGCCCGCCTGCTGCGCGCGCTGGTGCCGCTGCCCGTCGGCGGGGGCGTCTTCGCGTTTGCGCTTGTGATTGGAGGGGTGCCGGTGCGTCGCGTCGAGAAGCGCAAACAGCGCATCGCGGAGGCCCGCCGCGACAAGGACCTGCTCACGCGCGAACACACCGCGCTTGCGCTGCGTCTCGACGAGATCGATAAGCGGGCACGGAGCGTGGATTCGCGCTTCGTCGACGGCGAGCTGCGCGCGCAGTGGCAGCAGGTCAGCGACCGTTTCCTCGAGCTCGATCACGCGGTGCGCGACCTGCCCGTCGCGCTCGACAGTGACGCCCTGGCCAACGCCACCGCGCTTGCCGACGCCGCGCAGACCCTCGAAGACGCCCAGCGCGCCGAGGAGCACATCGACGCGCTCTACCGCATGGAACGCGGCGACGTGGCGGTGCGCCAAGCCCGCCTCGCCGAGCTTCACGACGACGCCACCCACGCCCGCGACGCCGCCGCCAAAGCCGGCGACGAGGTACTCGCAGAAGGGCTCGACAGGATCAGCAACCGCTTCCACGCGCTCGCGGCCAACCCCGAGGACGCGAGCTTCATGGACACCTTCGTCCGCGTGCTCGGCGACTACCAAACCAGCATGGAGGTGCTGCAGGCCCGTCACTTTGCCGCGCGCAAAGGCGTCGACGACTACGAGGCGCCGCGCCTGTGGGAGCCGGATTTCCGCTACCCCGGCTACGTCAGCTACCACGAGCTGTCTCTCTGGGACGCCACCAGCAACAGCCCCAGCACCGGAAGCGGAACGAACTCGGGTTTCAGCTCCGGGTTCTCGGGCTCCGGCGGCTCCAGTTCCTTCTAGGGGGCCCGCGAGCTTCCCGACAAATAGGTGCGAACCCTCTCGCCGCTCGCGCTCTAAATGGGGGGGTGGTGAGCGCTCCGCCGGCCTCGGGGGGGTGGGCCGTGGGCGAGAAGGTTCGCAGAAAGAAGTATGACACGCTTTAAAGATGTTGTCTACCCCAGCGCAAAAACAATTTCTTCCAAAACGCAAACCGCAAGGTCAAACCCCATAAATTTCTCGCAAAACTCGGGCCATTTCGCGTTGCCCGGCGCGCCAACGCCCCCTGTCGTACGATCGCCGTAACCATCCCCGCAAGCTCAAAGGACCCCGACCCATGCCGCAGGACACCACCGCTTCGCAGCTGACCCCCGAGAAGGCCAACGATGTGAGCAGCCGCTCGGCGTACAGCTTCCAGGGCGCGAAGTTCCCGCTGCCGGAGGGCTTCAAGGTCACGCGCAACGACCTGCCGGATTGGCGTCTCGCCCACTTTGCGGTGATCCTGCCCGTCTTCCCGGACGCCCTGGCTAGCCTGGACACGCAGGAGTGGGTCCCGGGCCGTTTCCGCGGGATCAAGTCGATCGAGGTCCCGGTGTGGGACGCGGAGGCCGATGCGTATCGACGCGCCACCGAAGCCCCCGAGCACTGCCTCGACCACGCCACGTACCACTACTCCCCTCGCGTCTTCCTCAAGGGCGCGGAAGGCCACTTCCGGACCCCGTTGAATGAGTCCGTGGGTGCGCGGGCCGTCGACGCGATTGACGGCAGCTCACTGTTTTCCTCTTCGTACACGCGCCACAACGTCAGCGTGCGCGCCAAGCGTCTGCTCTTCCGACCCGACATCACCCCGGAGAACAACAAGCAGCCTCCCGCGGATTCGCGGCAGACTGTTCGCGACGGCGCGCAGTTCGTCCTCGTGGACGACCCGGAGGTGCTCGAGGCAGTAGAGCACAACGTGCGGAACCTCGACCACTTCAAGGGTCGTAGGCTGCACAACCCGCACGCGCGCGTCTCGCTGGCGTGCGTGGAGCACCTGCAGTACACGGGTCCGACGTTGCGCAGTATCGACCCAGAAACCCCAGACCAACACGACCATCCAGACAACCCAGACCGCACCACCTTCCAGAATGACTTCCTGGTCTTCCACGTCGTCGCGGAGCACTGCTCGAGTCAGGCGCTCGAGGCGATCTCCAAGTCACTGCACCGCAACCGGAACAAGCTCCCGCTCCTTAGCGAGCAGCACACAAACCACATCACCGAGCTCCGCAAAGTCAGCCTCTTGCGCTGGCTGCTGAAACAGTTCGACGAAACCGTCGGCGGCACCGGCCTGTCGGTCGCGGCGAGCGGCGGCCTGGCGTGGGCGCAGGAGAAAGGCGGGCCCACCGCCGGCCGGCCCTATACGGCGATCACCGCGATCCCCGCGCGCGAGCGCCTCGAGCTGCCGCGCCGCATGCAGCAGCCTGGTGCAGACGACCTCGGCCCCTGGACGGTACACGACGCCTGGGCGTGGTTCTTGGCCACACGCGCGGACGTCTTCCAACCCGAGCTCACGGCGCTTGACCAGCACTCACTCGACGCATCCCGGGTGCAGCTGTTTCGCGACTGGACCGTCCACTCCGACGAAAACGGCGTCGCGGTCGTGCGCCGCGCGCCGATCGAAAATGCCAACAACTACTTCTGGATGCACACCGGCACCCGCCTTGTGGACCTGGCCATCCTCGTCCGCCGCGCGGACAAGTACTTAGCCCAAATGGCGAAGCAGCTGCGCGCAATGACCTTCGGCTCCACGGAGGTCGACCAGCTGCGGCTGAAGGACGAGTGGAGCGACGAGGACATCCAGCGGGCGTCGACAACCTTGCGCCGCAGTCTGCGCAACTTCGAGGCGCTGCAGACCGAGCTCGTCGTGTTCCGCGACCACCTCTGGTACGAGTCCGTCAGCGGCCGTCCCGTGGATACGGCGGTGCTGCGCCACATGCTGCGCGCCACCGGCACCCGCGACGATTTTGACGAGATCGTCTCTGAGCTGGAGCTTCGCAAGGACATCTACGCCACCCAGGCTGACTCAATCCAGGTCGCGCTCGACACGGTGCGCCGCCAGAAGGCGCAGGAGAAGGAGGAGCGCGAGAAAGAGCAGGAGCGGCAGGAGCGCCGCCGCGCGGAGGAGGATCAGGAGCGCCGCGAGGCCCTAAACATCAACATTGCGATCGCTGGTCTCGCGCTCGCGGTGCCGGGGCTCATCGACCTGTGGCCGCGCGCTGAGGACAGCCACACCGAGTTCGTCATCTCCCTCGTACTCGTGCTGGTGATCGGCGCGGTGCTCTTCTTCCGACTCCGCAGCCAGGGCGTCATCGGCCGCAAGGACTAGGGGCATTTCGCTTATCGACGCCGCGTTGTCCCCCTACTCGCTCCGTTCACCGCTCAGCGCGTAGCGCTGGTTCCTCGCGTTCCACTGCTTTTCCGTGAACACGATGGTGCCCTGTTGCTCCATCGCCTTCAGCGTCGGGTTGATTTGCCCGTAACTCATACCGGTGCGCTCGGAGAGTTCGCGCTTGGTCAGCGGCTGCCCAGCATCGTGGAGCGCTTTGCGGATCAAGGCGATCTTTTCCTCACTCCGCAGGTAGGAGCGGGTCTGTGGTTGCGCAGGAACCGGAGCTGCTGACTCGGGTGTTGCTGGAGCAGGTGTGTCCTCCTGGCGGAACGAGTAGACGGTGCCGCCCGCTTGACCGCTTGTGGTGGCCAGCCCAAATTCCACGAGCTGCTGCAACTCGGCGCGTGCTTGTGTGGAGTCCATTGGGAATTCTTGGCGGTAGGAGGCGTTGGTGAGCGTTTCACCATTGCGCATCCGGATGAGCGCATGACGCTGCGCCGTGGAAAACACTTCCCCGCCCGGAAGATTCGTGGCCCAAGCGAGATCCTCTTCGGAGAGCATGGTCGAAGAAGTCAGAATCGCTTGGAAGTCGATGACTCTATCTTTGAAGTAAGGGGCGGGGAGGAAGGCGTCATGAAGCGCCTCACGTACTGCGGGAATGCCAGTTGCGCTTGCCTCAATGACGCGATGACCCTTCGGTGTCTTTACTGCAGTGCACATGCGGTACAAGACGGGATTGCGTGCCCGAGGTCCGGTGTTGCCAAGTTCGCTTTCGGTCAACCCCCACAGCCCGCCAGGGTTGACCACGATGAGCTTGTCAGCGTGCTTCACTACTTGCGTGTAGGCAAGCATGCTGGCTGGAGACAGGTCACGGTGGACGAGCGCGTTGGCAACGATCTCTCGAATTGCCAACGTGGGAAGCTCCGGCACGTCTTTGCCGTGACCATCAGTAAAGATCGTGGTTGTTTGCAGGTGGTCGGTGACCCACTCGACTACCGCTTCGAGTAAATCGGGGACCGGCCCGGTGAACTCCTCTCTGTCCCGCATTCGCATTGCCTTTGGGTCATTCGGACCGCGGGTGACGTGTGCTTTGACGTTGAGCGGCAAAAACTGCTGAGGGTGAATTCCGAGGGCATAGATTGCTGCCACCGTCGGTTCCCCTGTCTCGGGCGCGACGACGTTGGTGCGGATCAGCTGGTCCTCGCGCGGGAGCTGAGCAAGGCGCCTGGACTGCGAGCGTTCCTGCGCCAGGTACTGCTCAAGCAGGTCCGGGTCGAGGTCTCGTTCGACACTGGCACCTTCTACCGGTGCTCGGTCGTGCTTTGGCACCCCGCGTTGTGAAATAAGGAGCTGTTCCTCGTTTGGGTCGAGCTTGTAGTCACCGTCCCCGGACCGGATGTAGGCCGGGCCGCCTTTCCCAACCCGGAAAGGCTTACGATCCGAGGGCTGCGGAGGGACGATGCACTGCAGTACAGTTTTACCATCAATTGTTGCGGTTTCGATTGCGCCGAGGTGGAGGGGAGGCACAATCTTCTGCCGTGCTTTATTGGCCAGCTGGCTCTCTACGGTCTTTGGGTTGGAAATTCCGGTCACAGGGAAGCTGCCGTCCTCCTCTGCCACACCGAGCAGGATGACGCCGCCTTCTGGCATGTTCCCAAACGCGGAGAGGGTTTCATCAATGCTTTTGGGCAGGCCGTGCGAGGCGTCTTTTGCTTCGATCTTGTAGGTGTCGTTGCCGATGTCTCGCAGAGTGTTGATGGTGGTTTTGATAGCGGTTTCGCTCACGCCAAAAAGTATAACTCAAAATATAAACCAAAATATAAACCAAAATCGAAATCAAAACCCGCAGGTAAAAGGCATGTTTGCACATTGTGTGAACGATTGTGAGTGCGATTCTTCAAAATATAAACCAAAAGCGTAATCAAAATCGCAATCAAAATCGCACTCAGACCCGCCACGCATTCCCGCGTGCACCCGCACACAGCCAACTACCATGTTCGGCATGACCACCGTCGACGCCAAAGACGCCGCAACGTCCACCAAAGACCAAGCCATCTACGCCCCCGGACTGACGGTGCGCGTCCGCGACGAGCTGTGGCTGATCACCAAGGTCACGCAGTCGGTGGACGGCTACCTGCTCACGGTGCGCGGCCTGTCGGATTTCGTGCGCGATTCCACCGCGAGCTTCTACACCGCGATTGACACAATCGAGGTGGTGGACCCGGCGAAGGTACGTGTCGTCGCCGACGACTCGCCTGGCTACCGCACCTCGCGCCTGTGGCTGGAGACCACGCTGCGCCAGACCCCGGTGCCGCTGTACCAGGATGAGCTGTCGGTGGCAGAAGACATGCTCATGGACCCGCTGGATTACCAGCTCACGGCGGTCAAAAAGGCGCTGTCGCAGGACAATCTGCGCCCGCGCGTGCTTATCGCGGACGCGGTGGGCTTAGGCAAAACGCTGGAGATCGGCATGATCCTCGCGGAACTCATCCGGCGCGGTCGTGGCGAGCGCATCCTGGTCGTCACGCCAAAGCACATTATGGAGCAGTTCCAGCAGGAGATGTGGACCCGCTTTGCCATTCCGCTGGTGCGCCTGGACTCCGCGGGTATCCAGCGGATCCGGCAGAAGCTGCCGGGTAGCCGCAACCCCTTCTCGTATTTCTCCCGCGTGATTGTCTCCCTCGACACGCTCAAATCACCGAACTACCGAAACGACCTCAAACAGGTCCGCTGGGACGTCGTCGTCATGGATGAGATCCACAACGCCACCAACGCGGGCACCAAAAACAACGACCTCGCCAAGGCACTCGCCCCCACCACCGAGTCCCTCCTGCTCGCCTCCGCAACCCCGCACAACGGCAACCCGGAATCCTTCAAGGAGATCCTTCGCCTGCTCGACCCCACCGCGGTGCTGCCAAACGGCGAGATCGACAAGGACGCGATCGACCGCCTGCTCATCCGCCGCCACCGCCACAGCAAAGAGGTCGCCAGCGTGGTCGGCCCGAAGTGGGCGGAGCGCGCGGAGCCGAAGAATATCCCGGTGGAGGCTTCGCCGGAGGAAAACGCGGTCGCCCGCGAGCTCGAGACCACCTGGGTCCACCCGGAGGGTAAAAGCCCGATCCCGGAGGCGGTGAACAAGAAGGGCCAGACCTATACGGACCGCCTCTTCCCGTGGACGCTGGTCAAGTCCTTCCTCTCCTCGCCCGCGGCCTTAGACGAGACGATCACCACCCGTCTCAAGTCCGTTGCCGCAGACGATAGGACCCAGCGCGAAGCCCTCGAGCGCCTCCAGGCACTCAACGCCAAGGTCACCACGCAAAACTCCAACAAGTACGCCGCCCTGGTCAACTACTTGCAGGAGATCGGCGTGGGCAAGGGCAAGCAAACGCGCGCGGTCGTCTTCTCCGAGCGCGTGGCCACCCTCCACTGGCTGAAAGAGCACCTGGCCAAGGACCTCAAACTAGGCAAGGGCGCGGTCGAAGTCATGCACGGCGGCCTGTCGGACCAGGAGCAGATGCATCTAGTCGACGCCTTCAAGCGCACCGACTCCCCACTGCGCGTGCTTATCACGGGCGATGTCGCCTCCGAGGGCGTGAACCTGCACACCTTGTGCCACGACCTCATCCACTTCGACATCCCGTGGTCGCTCATCCGCATCCAGCAGCGCAACGGCCGCGTCGACCGCTACGGGCAAACCAACCCGCCACAAATCACCGCCCTCCTCCTCGACACACAAGGCTCAGGTATCGGGGAGTTGCGCGTGTTGCGCCGCCTCATCGAGCGTGAGCACGAGGCGCATGCAGTGCTTGGCGACGCCGCCCCGCTCATGGGCAAGCACACCATCCGCGGCGAAGAAGACGAGATCCGCAAGGTGCTCCGCGGGGAAGCCGGCTTCGACGACATCGTCAAGGCCCCTGAGGAGGTCCTGGAGGACAACTCCAACGACATCAGCGCCCTGTTGGCCCGCGCCGCCCGCATCGCCGCAAGCACAGCCGCGGCACAAGAAGCCCAAGACAACCAAGACCCCCACAACGCACAAACAACCGGCGCGACCAGCCTCTACCCCTCCGAGCTGGCCTACCTCACCGATGCGCTCAACGCCGCCTTCCACAGCCAGCCGGAAAAGCCGGTGACCAACGGCGGCGTCGCCTTCGCCGAGCACCCCAACGGCGTGGCCGAGCTCGCTCCCCCGGAGGACCTGCGCCGCCGCCTGGACGTGCTCCCGCAGGACTACCTCGCCGCGCGCCGGGTGCGCGAGAACTTCCAGCTCGCCACCACGCACGAGCTTGCCGACGACCTCCTGCGCCGCGCCCGCACCGGCGACGAAGGCTCCACCTGGCCGCGCGCCCACTTCTTAGGCCCCCTGCACCCAGTCACGGACTGGGCCGCCGACCGCGCCCTCGCATCCCTTTCCGGCGGGCAGATCCCCGCCATCCGCGCCGCCGAAGGCACGCTCGACTTCCCCACCGTCCTGCTCATGGGAACACTCACCAACAAGCGCGGCCAGGTCATCTCGCGCGCGTTTGTCACCGTGGCAAACGGGATCATCCCGCAGACCATCATCAACCCGGTCGACTGGCTGCACAGCGTGGGGCTCACCGCCGACGCGATCAACACCGGCGACCTCGCACTGCCCGAGAACACCCAGCAGCTCATCGCAGACTCGGTCGAGATCACTCGCGGCCAGCTCACCCCGATGCTGCAAGCCGCGCGCGAGCAGGCCCAGCAGCGCATCGAGTACTGGATGCAGCGCGCGGAAAACTGGGAGGAATCCAGGGACCTCAACCAAACTGCCCTGAGCTCCCGCATCGTGCGCCGCTCCCAGGACCTCCTGCGGCAGGAAAAGGCGCTGATCGCCTCGCTTGCCCCGGATCGGGAGCTCATCCGTCCACTCGTCCTCGTCCTGCCTAACACCCACTAAGGAGATCCACCAATGGCGTCGTATGACTCACTCATCAACGTTGATGAATGGATCAGTGAGCACTTCTTCACCACCGACGAGACGAAGGGCGAGTCCTTCACCAAGTCCGTCAAAGCACGCGTGAAGGAGTGGAAGGAGCTGGAGAAAGAGACGGGCAGTCTCTCGCCCGCCGAGCGTTTCAAGCAGGCTCGCGGCGAGCTGCAAAACGCCTACGCCACCGCGGACCAGGAAGCCGCCCTGCAGATCCTGCGCCGCGCGCTTGGTTACGGCGCGCCCACCCAGCGCACCTACGAGCGCGCCACCCACACCGTCACCTACTTAGGCTGGGCCGGTGCCGACGACACCCTGCTCGTGCTCGAGGCAGACCCCATCGATGACTTAGAGGACGTCACCTCCACCCCGGTGGCCGGCGGCATCACCCAAAAAGACCGCGAGCCGGAGACCTTCCCGGTAGCCAAGCTGGTTGGCGAGCTCTTCCTTACCGACGACGCCCCGGAGTTCATCGTCATCTTCGCAGGCCCCTGGGCAGTCCTTGCCAACCGCGAGACCTGGGCACTCGGACGCTACCTCGGCGTCAACGTCCAGCTCGTTGTCGAGCGCAACGAGGCCAAGCAGGGCGGCGAACTCCAACGCGCCGCAGTCATCCTCGCCCGCGAGAACGTCGAGCGTGCCGCCGACGGCACCACCTGGTGGGCCGAGGTCCTCGAATCCGCCCGCAACCACGCGGTGAAAGTCTCCGAGGACCTTCGCGACGCCGTGCGCGAGTCCATCGAGATCATCGGCAACGACGTACTCGAACGCCGCAAAGAACAAGGCCTCCCCCTCGAAGAGGTTGACGGCAACGAGCTCGCCCGCCAATCCCTGCGCTACCTCTACCGCATCCTCTTCCTCCTGTTCGCCGAAGCCTCACCCGAACTGCAGATCCTGCCCACCGACGCCGCCGAGTACGCAGACGGTTACGGGCTCGGCCGCCTACGCGACTATGCGCTCACTCCCCCACTCACCGAGCAGGCCCGGCGCGGCACCCACCTCTACGACTCGCTGCAGATCCTCTTCGACCAGGTCAACCACGGCCACCACCCGGAGCTCCAAGAAAACGCAGACGAAGACGCCCAAAACGAAGGCCTAACCTTCCGCAACCTCGAGGCCGACCTGTTCAAGCCCGAGGCCACCTCCCTGCTCAGCGGCACCAAGCTGTCAAACCACGCGCTCACCGAGGTCCTCCAGCGCCTCCTGCTGTCCAAGGAGAAAGCCGGCCGCGACCGCGGCTTCATCTCGTACGCCACCTTGGGTGTGACCGAACTCGGCCAGGTCTACGAGGGACTCATGTCCTATCACGGCTTCATCGCCCAGGAGGACCTCTACGAGGTCGCGCCGGGCGGCAACGCCTCCAAGGGCTCCTGGGTCCTCCCCGTCGGCCGGGCGAGCACCGTCCCGCAGGACAGCTTCGTCATGGAGATGCGCCAGCAGCCGGAGGGCGGCTACGCCCCGGCCCGCCGCGAGCACAAGCGCGGCTCCTTCGTTTTCCGCCAGTCCAGCCGCGACCGCGAGCGCTCCGCCTCCTTCTACACCCCGGAGGTGCTCACCCAGTTCACCGTCGGCCAGGCCCTCGAAGTCCTCGAAGAGGAAGGCCGCATCCAAACCGCCGAAGACATCCTGGATCTCACCATCTGCGAGCCCGCCATGGGCTCCGGAGCCTTCGCTGTGGAGGCCGTGCGCCAGCTCGCGGAGCGCTACCTCAAGCTGCGCGAGGCCGAACTCGGCGAGCAGGTCCCACCCGAGCACCGCACCCGCGAGCTGCAGAAGATCAAGGCATACATCGCCCTGCACCAGGTCTACGGCGTGGACCTGAACCCCACCGCGGTGGAGCTCGCGGAGATCTCCCTGTGGCTCGACACCATGACCGGCGAGCTTACCGCCCCCTGGTTCGGCCTCCACCTGCGCCGCGGCAACTCACTCATCGGCGCCCTGCGAGCCACTTACGATCCCTCCCAGCTGAAGAAGAAGGCCTGGCTGAAGGCCGTGCCGCGCCGGGAGTCCGTGGCAAACCTTGCGCAGGCTATCGACGCCGGCCACCGCGACCCCCACGCCGCCGGCCGCATCCACCACTTCCTGCTGCCCTCCCAGACCTGGGGCGCAGCCCACGCTGCGAAGGATCTGAAGAAGCTCGCCGGCCAGGAGCAAAAAGCGCTCGCCGCTTGGCGACGCAGCGTGCTCACCAACTTCAGCAAAACCCAAAAAGATCGGCTCACCCGCCTTGCCGCCCGCGTGGAGACCCTCTGGGCCTTCGCCCTGACCCGCATGAACATCGCGGAGCAGCAGATCCGCCGCGACATCCCCCTGTGGGGCCGCGAGCACACGCCCACCTCGCGCAACGTCACCCGCGCAGAAATCGAGCGCGACCTGCTGAACAATGAGCAGGGTGCTTATCGACGCCTACGCCTTGCCCTCGACGCGTGGAACGCCCTCACCTTCTGGCCGCTCACTGAGATCACGATCGACGATGACGGAAAAGCCCACACCGCACTGCCCTCCTTCGACGAGTACATCGAAACCCTCGAGGACCTCCTCGGCATCGAGGCCCAAGCCCGCGACGAGGCGCAGACCGTCATCGCCAACGCGGACACCTGGGAAGAGCTGAACCACCACGAGGACATGAACCTGAGCCTGTCCGGTGCCAAGCCGCTGGACAAGGTCCTAGAACTCCATCCTTGGCTGCACACCGTGCGCCAGGTTGCCGACGAGCAGGGCTTCTTGCACTGGGATCTGGACTTCGCCGCGGTGTTTGCCCGCGGCGGCTTCGACCTGCAGGTGGGCAACCCGCCGTGGGTGAGGCCTCGTGGAGACATGGACGGCCTCTACTCCGAGGTCGACCCGTGGTTCTCCCTTGCCCACAAGCCAACACAGGCAGAAAAGCGGGAGCGCCGCGAGCAGTGGAACGACAACGGTCATGCTCGCGAGATTGTCTTCACCGGCGCCGGCGGCATCGTTTCCACGGCTGCAGTGCTTGGCGATGTCTCCATGTACCCGCACTTGGCCAACCAGCAACCGGATCTCTACCGCGCGTTCATGGAACGCACGTGGTCGAACATGAGCAGCAACGGTGCTGTGTCGCTGATTCACCCGGAGTCGCACTTCACGGAAAAGAAAGCGGCACCGCTCCGTCACGGCGCATACTTCCGGCTGCGCCGTCACTGGCAATTTATCAACGAGCTCGTACTGTTTGATGTGCACGATCTCGTGAAGTACGGGGTGCACGTTTATGGTCCTACTCAAGAGCAACCTTCGTTCGATCACGCTGCCTCGCTATATCACCCTCAAACAGTGCAGGAGTCGCTGAACCACGACGGCTCTGGCCCACAACCCGGCCTTAAAGACGATAACGATAATTGGGATCTCCGTCCCCACCGCGATCGCATTCAACGCGTCGACATGTCTGCGCTGAAAACATGGCATTCCATCTTGGAAGACGACGATGTCGCGATTGCCGACACCCGCATGGTCTACACCGTGAACACCGAAGCCGCCGCAGTGCTGGCGAAACTCGCTGACAAGCCGCGGATTGGTTCCCTTGGGCTTCAATTCTCCCGAGGCTGGGACGAGACAATCGACAGAAGGAAGGGCTATTTCGAGACTGGTTGGGCACACCCAGAATCTTGGAACGATGTCATCCTTCAAGGGCCACACCTTGGCATTTCGACACCGATGATCAAACAGCCGAACCCGACGCTTAAACACAATCAAGACTGGTCCGAAGTGGACCTTGAGGCCATAGCTGAAGATTTCATCCCCGCGACTGCCTACCAACCCAATCGCGAAACCCAACCGACGTACGATACTGATTACGGGACTTGGGACGACATATCTGAGCGCCAGTTATTCCGAGTTGCTTGGCGGGCAATGGCAGCGCCTACTGGGTTTAGAACGCTCTATCCCGCTCTTATCCCGCCAGGAGCAGCGCAGGTGAACGCGGTCTATACCGGTGCTAACCCGTCCAGTACTCGAGACACGGTTTTGGCAAGTGCTTTCATGTCGAGTTTCTTGCTCGATTTTCTTGTCCGGATCTCGGTGAGCACAAACCTTTCGCCCGCGGTTGTAGAGCGGCTGCCGATTGCGAAAGAACAAGACGAGCTAACGAATCGATTGGTGGAGCTGTTTCTGCGGTTGAACTGTCTCACCGAGGCGTATGCCCTGCTTTGGGAGGAAATCATGGGTACCCCATGGACTTCCGATGCGCCATTGCGGAATGCGTGGGATCGGAAAATTGCGCAAATTGAGATCGACACGATCGTGGCGCATTCCCTTGGTATCACGGCTGATGAGCTCTGCATGATCTATCGCACGCAGTTCCCCGTCATGCGCCGGTACGACGAGGAGGACCGCTTCGACGCGAACGGTCGTCTCGTTCCGAAGGAGGTCCTCAAGGCCGATGCGAAGTTGAAGGATGGTCAGGAGCTTTCGGAAGCAGATCGCACGTGGGTACACCCGCAATCCGATGTGACGTACGTGTTGGAGTACCCATTTAGTCAGCTAGACAGGGAAGCTTCCTTGAAGGAAGCCTATGAGCGGTTAGGTCAACACGGTTCCTAGCTACAAACGACTTTCACTGCTCTCACAGGCCGCGATCGTGAAGCTGGGAAGATTCAAGGAGCGTTGAGTTTTGCGAAGGAGAGAGGACGGAGCGTGCTGGATCTAGGAGAATTAACGGCAGGGTCGAGCCTTTTAAGCACTAATAAGGCTCTAGCAGAAATCTTCAAGGTGACAAATGGGCTTTCTTTACATGAGCTAGTGGGGCCAGTAGCGGAAATTGCCGAAAGCGCCATGCAAGAGTAGATGTCTCCAGTTGTCGGCATCCCATTGCCGTCTGCTCTAACTCTTGCGGACCTGACCCCTGTTTGGTAGACACCTCTGATTCCGGCCGTGTTGGGTCTGGGGGAAGGTAATCTACCTCCATACCTAGGAAGGTTTATTCGGATCAGTTCAAGCGCGACGCGGTCGCGATGTACGAAAACGATCCAACTCTCTCACTCAAGGCCGCAGCCGAAGACATAGGGATATACCGCACCACGCTTCGCACGTGGGTCGACAAGTACGGCACCGGCACCAAGACCCAGAGTTCACCGGTTTCACGTGCTGCTCGTGCCAAACAACTCACGGATGCCGAAAAGATACGCCAGCTGCAGCAGGAAAACGCCAGGCTGAAAGAAGAACGCGATATCTTGCGCAAGGCGGCCAAATATTTCATGGAAGAGACAAACTGGTGATCCGCTTTCGGTTTGTCGATGACCACCGCACCGAGTACTCGGTCAAGCGGATGTGCACTGTCCTTGGGCTCAATCGCAGCTCTTACTACAAATGGAAGGTCAGCAGCGCCCAGCGGCACCGTCGGCTGATTGACGATGCCATGCTGGGGGCGAAGGTCAAGGCGGTCTTTGAGGAGAAAGACCAGCTCTACGGTGCCAAACGTATCGCGGCAGAGCTGACGCATAACGACGCCTACAACGACAACGGGCCGGTCAACTATAAGCGCATCGCCCGGATCATGAAGAAGCTTCGCCTGCGTGGCTACACAAGACCGGCTACCTTTTGTCGGCGATTAGTGTTTCGCCTGAAATTAACCAACTTCGACTCTCTCATTCAGCACGCGTTCCGGCAGCTTTATTTTCCAAGGAGTCATTAAAGAGCTCTACTGAGCCGGATCAGGAGGATAGACTGAAGGTGTCGCACTAATACCAAAACTTGATTAAGAACCGAAGCAAACCTGACGTGCTCTCTGCACGCGAAGTTTGGCGGAAGGAAAATATGAAATTCACGACTTTACGAATAAGTAATTTTCAATCCTTCGGCCCTCAGCCCACCGCCCTCAATCTCACAGACATGAACTATGTCCTAGGGCCAAACGGGGCAGGCAAGACGGCAGTTCTCGAAGCATTATCGCGCCTATTCAGCCCTGTCAGCTCCCAGAGAAAAATTCGTACCAGTGATTTTCACATCCCTGTGGGGCGCAATTTGGCCGAACTTCTCGAAGAGGAACCAACCCTCTGGATCGAGGTCGATATCGAGTTTCCAGAGGCAGAATCTGAGGAATATCACCCGTCAATATCGGCTTGTTTCAACCACATGACGATAAACAACATTGATGGGGTACCACAGATTCGCGTCAGATTAACTGCCAAGTTGGCTTTTGACGGGTTCATCGATGAGACAATCGAGTACATACACCAGGTTGATGAGTCAGGGGAGCCAACATCGCGTACCGAAATGTCACGGTATGACCGTGGCTACTTTGAAGTTCATTACCTGCCGGCGCAACGTGACCCCAGCGAGCACATCGCCTACACAGCTACATCTGTAATTGGCCGGACCCTACGCGCTGCCGATTGGACGCAAGAACTTACCACTCTTTCTAAACTCTCTGAAGAGCTGAATGGCGCCCTTACCTCGAACAACGCAGTATCAAGAATAGGTTTCCACCTGGCAAGAGAATGGAGCGGTCTTCACCACGGAGATTTTTTCACAGATCCCACGATATCTTTCGGTCACGACGAACTAGAAAGAGTACTCCGCCAGCTCACTATTGATTTTTCCCCAGCACATACTGGGGTTTCACTGCCGTACAACCTTCTTAGTGATGGGCAGAAATCTCTTCTGTACATCTCCCTCGTGCTTGGCTGGCAATCGCTAGCTCGACAGGTATTGAGAAGCGAAGAGAACGCACTCGATCCCACTCGACTCCGGCCCCCAGTTCATACAATCATCGCCCTGGAGGAGCCCGAAAATAGCCTCGCCCCCCAGTATCTTGGGAGGATTATCCGACAGCTGCAAAAAGCCTGCAACGAAGGGGACGTGCAGGCCGTTATCGCCACTCATGCTCCGACATTGCTGCGCCGCGTCGAACCAGAGTCGATCAGCTTCTTGCGACTGAATTCAAATCGTGAGACGACTGTCCACCGTATCCTTCTACCGGAGAACAACGACGAGGCGGCCAAATATGTCCGGGAAGCCATACACGCTTACCCCGAGTTGTACTTTTCACGGCTGGTAATCCTTGGGGAAGGCGACAGTGAGCAAGTAGTTCTTCCCAAGATCTTGGCAGCGTCAGGCATCGCTGAAGATGATGCCTCTGTTTCGGTAGTTCCGCTCGGAGGTCGCCATGTGAATCACTTCTGGCGGCTGCTCAACGGATTGAAGATTCCGTATGTCACTCTCCTCGACTTGGATAGCGGTCGACACCAAGCCGGGTGGGGCCGCGTCCGCTATGCCCTAAAGCAAATCAACCAGATAAAGCCGGACACCTTTGCTGAGGAAGATATCAACAGTCTTCCTCAATGGAGATCCCAAGTAGCCTTCCCTCAATTTTTTGATCCTAAGTATGATCAGGGAGTGGGCCCTGTGATGGCTCTTGAACGGGAGGGAGTGTTTTTCTCTAATCCAGTAGACCTGGATTTGTTAATGCTTGAGGCGTTTCCAGTCGCTTACGGTGTCCAATCTAGGAATTCACCGGATAAGGAAGTGATCGTATCGGTATTGGGGAAGTCGCATGTCAACACGCGTTTCCTCGGCGATGAAGTGCTGTCACTGTTCGAACACTACCATGCAAATTTTAATTTGAAGAGTAAGCCCGCCACTCACCTGCACGCGCTCTCACGGCTCAGTGACGAAGAACTCGTCGAAGGGCTACCCCCCGTTTTTCAGCGAATGGTTAACGATATCAAGGCAAGACTGGAGGCAATACCCGAGTGATTCGCCCTGACCAGTGGGGCCCGTCCGATGGATTGACGCTAGAACCCCACGCATTGACGGCCGTTACGAACACGAAACAAAATATCGTAGTCGTAGCAGGGCCAGGTGCCGGAAAAACAGAACTGCTGGCTCAGCGCGCGGATTTCCTACTTCAAACTGGTGCATGCCCCTATCCTCGTCGCATCCTTGCCATTTCTTTTAAGGTTGATGCCGCTCAAAACCTCCGTGACCGCGTACGCCTACGTGCGGGAAGCCAACTTGCGGCCCACTTTGACAGCGTCACATTTCACGCCTTTGCAAAACGCATTGTCGACAACTACCGCCCCGTTTTGACCGGACGATATGCGCTCGTCCCCAACTATCGACTAGATGCTCGTACCCAAATTCCACATGAGCAAATAAGATTCGACGACTTAGTTCCATTCGCCCTAGAAATTCTGAAATCTAGTCCCTATGTCAGGAACGTAGTACGCCAGACTTACACTCACGTCTTTCTCGATGAATTTCAGGACGCCACGGGAGACCAATATAGCCTGCTAAGAGAACTGTTCAAGGGATCACGAACTCTTCTGACAGCAGTGGGAGACGGAAAGCAGCGGATCATGTCATGGGCAGGTGCTTTAGACGGAATTCTCGGTACATTTGCCGACGATTTCTCAGCAAGGTCTCTACTCCTCTACCAGAACTTCAGATCAGCGCCACGTTTACGCAGGATGCAAAACCGCATTGTTGCGGAGATGGATCCTGCTGCTGTTAGCCCCGCAAAAATGGTAGCCGGGAACGATGGCGCCATTGAGATTTGGGGTTTTAATTCCAACTTGGAGGAGTCTAAGGCCCTTGCTGCGCGGATCCAGGGTTGGGTTAGCGAAGGAGTGAAGCCAAATGAAATTGCAGTTATAGTCCGTCAACAAGTAGGTCTTTACACAGCACTGCTTGGTGAGGAACTCGCGAAGCGCGGTGTCCCTTTCCGCAACGAACAAGAAACTCAGGATTTGAATGCTGAGCCAGCTGTCGCGTTAATATTCAACTTTCTACGTGTCGTAGCGGATGATGGGCAGGCAGAGGCATATGTCAAGCTGATGCAGACCTTTAATGGTTCGGGTCATCCGAGAGAACTACAATTGCGGTTCGATCGACAACTGAAAAACTTCCTGCACCAGGCCCGTAAGGAGTTTCAAGCTTCTGCGACGCACGTCGGCGCAACGCAGGTTTGCTCTGAATGGACCAAAAAGTTCCTAGATCTTGTCTCTCGCCCGACCCTAGTGGCTTTGTCGCCTAGCTACCAGCAGGGTGAGAGACTCGACGAAGTGATCGATCAAGCGCTTAGTTCTTTCGAGCAGGAGCTTTCCTACTGCGGAGACCCAGCCCTAGCACTGAAACGCCTGTCTGGAAAGGAGGCCGTTCCATTCTTGACCATCCACAAATCCAAGGGTCTTGAATTCGACAAGGTCATAATTTTGGGGGTAGAGGAAGAAATGTTTTGGGGGAACAAATCGGACGCGCTAGCTGAGTACTTTGTTGCGGTCTCACGTGCCAGAAATCACTTGGTTTTGACCTGGTCCCGATTCCGACCACGCCCACCAAAATATCGAAACAATTGGATCGAACACAGGAATCCACTCTACAAGTTCATCCAATTTGGTTCGGAAGATTAACAGTGCATGGACGCTTAATAAATGGGCCCGGCCCCCGGAAAGCAGACACCATGGGGTGGTGAAATTATGGGGCTCACTCTAGCGCATTGTTACACGGCGAGAGCTTCGTATTCTGTGGGGGTGAGGTACTTGCACCAGGAGTGTCTTCGGCTGGTGTTGTAGCGCGCGCACCACGCGAAGAAATCTCGCCGGCAGACGAGCTGGTTGGCGAAGACCTTCTTGTCTTTGAGGACTTCTCGTTTCAGGATGGCGTTAAACGACTTGATGTATTTCCAGTGTGAACTAGTGTCACATATGAGAGGATACGAGAAGGCGATAACCGCCTTCTACGTATTCCGGATGGGAAGGGATCACGTCCGAATACCGGCTTTACGTCGAAGCATCGGATGGGGTCCCTTCATTTTTTCGTTATGGCTCGTGGTTTCTCTGATTGATCCCGCTCTACCCAATACAGTAGATAAACGTGTCTACCCTTCTACCCGTCCACGCGTCCGAGCACGTCCTCGAGGGCATCACGGAGTACCTCACCACGACGTTCTCCCTGGCTAACCCGGATACGGCCAAAGCGCTGAAGTCTTTTTTGGAGGACAAGGCCACCGGCATGTTCCGCGGGCCGTACGTGCGCACCCGCCTGCCGTACGCGCGCGCCACGGGGTGGGAGGGCCTGTTGGAGTGGCTGCCCGAGTGGTTCACGCCGTATCACCACCAGGCGGAAGCCTTCCGACGTCTGCGCAGCCACGACGAGGCGGGCGAGCGTCGTCCAGAGCCCACGCTGGTCATCACGGGTACCGGCTCGGGTAAGACGGAGGCCTTCCTCTACCCCGTGCTCGCGCACGCGAAGAGGATGCGGGACCATGGCCAGCGCGGCGTGAAGGCGCTGCTGCTCTACCCCATGAACGCGCTGGCCAGCGACCAGGCCAACCGCCTGGCCAAGCTGCTTACCTCCGAGGGCGGCCTGCAGGGCGTGGACGCGGGCATCTACGTCGGTGATCAGAACACGAATGTCACGAAGGTGACGCCGGATTCGCTGATCACGGACCGGGAGACACTGCGCCGCAATCCGCCGGACATCCTGCTGACCAACTACAAGATGTTGGACGAGCTCCTGCTTCGGCCTGCCGACCGCGAGATCTGGCGCACCAGCGCCACCTCGCTGCAGTACCTGGTGCTCGACGAGTTCCATACTTACGACGGCGCGCAGGGCACCGACGTCGCCCTGCTTCTGCGCCGCCTCGGGCTGATGCTCAAGGCGAACCAGCCGGAAGGTTTCCTGGGCGAGTACGCGGACAATCCACTGGGCCGCGTCACCCCGGTGGCCACCTCGGCAACCCTGGGTGGAGAGGGAGATACCGGACGCGTGCTGGATTTCGCTGGCACAATTTTCGGCGAAAACTTCGACCCGGACGCGCTCATCGGCGAGACGGTGCTCAGCTTCGACCAGTGGCAGCAGGAGATGGCACGGACGTATGGGGGGAATACGCGGGCGTCGAGAAGCGAAATGCCCGGTGTCGAGACCATCCGGGAGGTACTTCGCGCGGTGGCTGAGGACGCGACCGGGCGCGAGCACGCCGAGGTCGTGCTGGAGGTCATGCGCACTCACCTGTGGGGCTGCGGGGACACGCTCGAGGAGATGATCGCGGCCTACGCGGCGCACCCGCTGACCAGGGCGATCATTGAGGCGGCGGGTGAGGCGCGCCCGCTGATCGCTCGTGAGGGCGAGGGCACTGCCCTGCCGGCGGAGGTACTTGATCCGGTGGTACTGCGCGCGCTCAAGGGCGAGGAGCCGACCGAGTTTGTCACGCACCTGCTGACCGCGGTGGCGCACCTGCGCGCGCTCGCCGGGGAGAAGTACGGCTTTGAGGGCAAGCGGCTGCCGGGTGTGGATACGCATCTGTGGGTGCGTGAGGTCTCGCGAATCGACAGGGCCGTGACGCCGACTGCCGACGGGTCGGAGTTCCGCTGGTACGACGACGGCGTGGTCGGCCAGGGCGCGGACATCACGCTGGATGCGGCGCAGCTGGAAGATCAGGTGCCGCCGGTGTGGCTGCCCGCCTGCTACTGCCGCGCGTGCGGGCGCGCCGGGTGGGCCACCAGCTTAGAGCCGGGCACCGAGGCGCCGATTCTGGATCCGGCGCAGATCCGCAAGCTTTCCATCGAAGCGCCCGAGCGGCGCCGGCCGTTGATCACCGCGATCAATGAGCTGCGCCAGGCCACCACCGAAGAAAGGGAGTTCACCGCCGACCGCGACGCGGAGGGCAAGCGCACGCCCATGTGGCTGCACACTTCCACCCGTGCGCTGTCGACTACTCCGCCCACGGAGGAAGAGCTCGCCAAGGGAACCTCCGTGCCGGTGCTTACCTATTCTGGCCAGGATGCCGCCGAATACGCCAAAGACGAGGTCTGTCCCTCCTGCGGCGAGACGGACACGATCCGTTTTATCGGCTCGCGCGTGGCCACGCTGCTCTCGGTGGGGCTGTCCAACCTCTTCGGCATGGGCGAGCTAGACCAGTCCGAGAAGAAGACGCTGGTGTTCGCCGACTCGGTGCAGGACGCCGCGCACCGCGCAGGTTTCGTCCAGTCGCGTTCTCACGCGTTCGCCCTGCGTACCTTTACTTTTGGTGTGGTGGGCTCGGACACGGTGAGCCTGGCGGAGCTGCCGCAGCGCATTATCGACGCCGCCGTGGACCGCGCCCGCACCACCTCCGACGCGAAAGCCAAGCAGGCCGAGGCCCGCGCCCGCTACGAGCTGCTGCCGCCGGAGCTGGCGGACACCGTGAACTACCGGCCCTTCTGGGACTTCAGCTGTGAGGCCCAGGCCAGGCGCAACGCCACCCGCGAGGCGAAGCAGCGCCTTGCCTTCGACGCCGCGCTCGAGTTCGGGCAGCGCGCCGACCTGGCCCGCTCGCTCACCCTGACTGGCGCACTGAACGTGGCCGTGGACATCCCGGATGCGGTGCTTGCTTCTGCCGCGCGCGAGGCGATCGACCGCGCTGCGGTGCAGCTCTCGCTTGACGGGGCTGAAGACGGCGTGGCCGACGCGGATGCGCAGCTGCGCTGGGCGCGCGGGCTGGTCGAGCAGGTCCGCGAGCGCGGCGCCATCAACCACCCGTGGCTGAAGTCCTACCTGCGCGACGACGGCAACAGCTGGCACCTGCACAACCGCCTGGCCAAGTCCAAGGGCGTGCCCTCCTTCCCCCGCGGTGGCGCGCCCGAGTTCCCGCGCGTGGGCACGAGCCTGAACGATAAGGACCGGGGCATTACTCCCCTGTCCAGCCCGCGCGGGCGCTACGCCCGCTGGACCGCCACCATGCTGGGTGTGTCCACCCACGACGCGGCGGCCGTGCTGCGCGAGTTCTTTAGGGCGCTGGCCAGCAGGAACGCGGTCACGCCCATCCAGACCTCCACGGGCGGGACCATCTACGCGCTCGAGCCCGAGCAGGTCGTGGTCTCCAGTGAGGCTGCGCCGCACGTGTTGCGGTGTGGGACCTGCCACGCGCAGATGGGCGTCGATAAGCATGCGCGAGAACTTATGGATGGCCAGGCGTGCGGCACCCCCGGCTGCTCCGGCACATACGAGGTCACGCCGATCGAGCCGAACTACTACTCGCGCCTGTACGCCTCCGCGCAGCCGCGCACCGTGGTGGCCAAGGAACACACGAGCCTGGTGCCGCCCGAGGAACGGCTCGCGCTCGAGGACGCCTTCCGCGGCGGCGAGAGCCCGGCCGCCGACGCCCCGAACGTGCTGGTCGCCACCCCGACCCTGGAAATGGGTATCGACATCGGCGATCTGTCCACCGTCATGCTCGCCTCGTTGCCGAATACCGTGGCCAACTACGTGCAGCGCGTCGGGCGCGCCGGGCGCCTGACCGGCAACTCGCTCGTGCTCGCTTTTGTCCAAGGCCGCGGGCCGACGCTGCCCAAGCTCAACGCGCCGCTCGGCGTGATCCAGGGCGCGGTCACCCCGCCCGCCGCCTTCCTCTCCGCGACCGAGATCCTGCACCGCCAGCTCGCCGCCTACCTCATCGACTCCACCGATTTCGAAGCGCTTGGCGTGCACCCGACTAATGCGAAGTCGGTCTTTGGGTACGCGGGAAGGCCCCTGGCTACCGCGTTGCAGGAGGTCATCGCCGCGGGCGTGGAAGACAAGGTGGAGCAGTTCTTGGACTCGCTGTCTGGCGAGGAGCTGGAGCCGGAGCTGCTTGCGCGCGTGCGCGACTGGGCCACCGGCCAGGGGCCTGAGACACTCACCGCCGCGCTGAATGCCGCGCGCGAACAGTGGAACGCCGAGGTGGATCTGCTGCGAGATCGGGCGAAAGCGCTTAGCGACGTGGAGAAAGAGCTGCAGAAGCGCGATGCCAACGCCGCCATGACTGTCGATGCCGCGTTTGTAGACGAAGACCTCGAGCGCGAAAAGCGCAGCGTGAGCGCCGCCCGCAAGCGCACCCAGCGCGACCTGCAGAACTTGTTATCCGAAGAACGCTGGGTCGCCGCCCTGGAACGCTACGGGCTGCTGCCCAACTTCACGCTTATCGACGACTCCGTGGAGCTCGCCGTGGCGATTTCCTACCTCAACCCCACCACCATGGAGTTCATGCCCGAAAGCTTCGAGCTCGAGCGCGGCGTGTCTTCTGCGCTGCAGGAGCTCGCGCCGGGCGCGACCTTCTACGCCCGCGGGATCGCCGCCACGATCGACTCGGTGGAGATGGGCTTTGACGGCCAGAACATTGAGCAGTGGCGCCTGTGCCCGGCGTGTTCCTACGGCACACGCGTCGCGGTCGGGGGCGGGGCTGCCGCCGGTGCCGTCGGCGCGTGCCCGCAGTGCGGCTCGGCTGCCTTTGCGGATAAGGGCCAGCTGATGGATGTGATCCAGATGCGCAAGGTCGCCGCCGAGGTGGACCGTAGTAACGCGACGATCGATTCCACCTGGGACGAGCGCCGCACCACCTTCTTCCACACCGCCATGACCTTCGCCCTGCCCGAACACGCCCCTTCCGGTGGGCGCTGGTACTTAAGCGGCGGCTTCGGTGCCGAGTACCTGCCGCAGGTGGAGCTGAGCTGGTTCAACCTGGGCAAAGGCCAGGCGCAGCGCCGCATGCTCGGTGGGCGCGAGGTCGACGCTCCCCTGTTTACGCTGTGCCGCATCTGCGGCCACGTGGATTCCGCGCGCGGCGAGAACAGCAAGTGGGACCACCGCCCCTGGTGCCCGAAGCGCAAGGAGCGCGAGGAGGACACAGTCACTACCGCGCTCGGGCGCACGCTGCGCACCCAGGGCGTGCTGCTTACCATCCCGCGCACGCTCACCGCGGGCGATAGCGCGACGATCCCCAGCCTCACCGCAGCGCTTAGGCTCGGCTTCAAGGAGGTCCTCGGCGGGGACCCGGACCACCTTAAGGTAGTCCAGGTTGCCATGCCCTCCCCTAGCGGCGACGGCACCATCGAGGCGCTGCTGCTACACGACAACGTGCCCGGCGGCACGGGCTATCTTTCCCAGTTCGCCTCGTCCGAGCAGGTCCGCGAGCTCTTCGTCCAGACGTATAAGCGCGTGGCCGAGTGCGAATGCCGCAACGACGACCGCCTTGCCTGCGCCGACTGCCTGCTCCCCTACACCGACTTCCACGCCAGGGATGTCACCTCCCGCGGGGTTGCCGAGCGCGCCATCCGCGCCATCCTTCGCAACGAGGCTCACCCCGATGCGAGCGCCGACGCCTTCGAGGTGGCGTGGGAGCCGCAGGCCGACGCACCTGCACCCGACGAAGGCTCCAGCCTGGAGCTGCGCTTCCGCGAACTACTGCGCGCAGCACTCGAGGCGAGAAACGTCACGGTGACGGATCGACCCAACGCCGGGCGCATGGAGCTGGACATTGTCTTCCCCGGCTCCGACGGTGAGCAATGGGTCATGCAAGAGCAGGTCAACGAGGGCTACACGGTCCCCGACTTTCTGTTTAGGAACCGCCGCCGCTCCGACACCCGCTCGGTGGCAGTGTTTACCGACGGCTACGCCTACCACGCCAGCCAAGCCCATTTCCGTTTCCCGCAAGACATGCAAAAACGCAGCTCCCTGTACCTGAACAAGGACTACATTCCTTTCAGCATCACGGATGCGGACCTCGACTGGTTCGAGCAGGAAACCGCGAAGACCGTGGCGGCGCCGGCGTGGGTGACTCCTGAGTTACGCCGCCAGATCGCAGGCCTGCCTGAGCTGGACCGCGGCGCGGTGGACTTCCTGCTCGCCTCTCCCCTGACCCAGCTTTTGGACTACCTCAAGGCCCCACGTACGGCCACCTTCCCGGCGCTCGGCCAGGGGTTGACCAGCCTGACGATGGGCGTGCCCGGGATGCAGCTTGATACGGCAGGGACGCTTCCGCGCATTGCGCTGCCGGGCGGGGTCTGCCTTGATCTCGAGGTCAGCGGCGAACCAGCGCGGCTCTTCCTCGATGCCTCCGCGGGTGTGCTCGAGCGCGAGCCCTGGAACCAGTACCTGCGCATGGCCAATGTGCTGTGGCTGACGGGAAGGCCGGTGGAAATGCTGACGGGTGAGGCGGACGTCGATAAGCGCGAGGCCCTGCCCGAGCCTGCGGAAACGCCGCAGGTCGACGGGGCCTGGGCCGAGGCCATCGAGGAGTTCGAGGACGAGGCGACCGTGGTGGCCGCCATGCGCACGCTGGCGGCGCAGCGCGCGAAGCCGGCGGCCGAGATCGGTGAAGAGCTGGCCAGCCTGCCCACCGCGCTGATCTGGCGCGAGGAGAAGGTGGCGCTCATGCTTGAGGACGACCCCACGCACGCCGGCGCCGAGGCCGACTTGGCGCACGGCGGGTGGACCATCCTGCACCCGGAGGGACTCACGGCTGAGACGATCCCGCCGACGCTGCTGGACGGCCCGGCCTAGGTAGCATTGCTGGAAGCGGCACGAGGATACGGAGGATACACGCACGATGGTGACCTTTTCGCTCTACGGCGGGCTCAAGCTCGACGGCAGTTTGATGAAGCCCACGATGGACTTTCTGCAAACACTCGCCGCGGACCCCACCAACCCCTCGCTGAACATCAAGACGATCAACAACTCGGTGGACAAGCGCGTGCGCACCGGGCGGATCAACGACCAGTTCCGCGCCGTCCTTTTTGAGATCAAGGACAAGGACACCCACCACTTCGTGCTCGTGCACGTGGACTCGCACGACGAGGGCATCGAGACCGCCCGCCGCCTCGACCCGGCACGACTGGAGCTGAAAGCCAACGCGGTCAACGGCATCACCGAGCTCATCGAGCGCACCGCGCCGGATTCTGATTCCTTGGACGAGGTTCCCGAATCGCAGCGCAAGGCCGAGGAAGCCGCCCGCGAGGCGGAAGCCCTGGCAAAGGCGCAGGAAGAAGCCGGTATCACGCCGGTAGAGCCCGCCGAGAAGGAAGCGCCGCCGCGCACCGAGCTGGAAACGCACGGCTACACGCCCGCGGACCTGCACACCGAACTTGGCATCGACCAAGCAGTCGCTGAGATGCTCTTCCTCCTCGACCGCGAATCCCAACTCCCCGCGCTGCTCGCCGGCCGCCCGAAGTGGGAGGTCGAAGCGGTGGAAGGCCTGGTCGCGGGCTACAAAATCCCGGATGTTCGCGAGATGCTCGACCTCAAGGTCGACCACCCGAAGCCGAACGAATCCGAGGACGCGCGCTTGCTAGCCGGTCTGCAGCAGCCCGCCGCCAAGCTTGAGTTCGCCTACGTGGACAACGTGGACACCGACTCGCTGCGCGCCGTCATCGAGTCCGGCGACTTCGACCAGTGGCGCGTCTTCATCCATCCCGAGCAGCGCCGCATGGCCGAGGGTGAGCACAAGGGTTCCGCCCGCGTCTTCGGCGGCGCCGGCACCGGCAAGACCGTCGTGGCCGTCCACCGCGCCAATAACCTGGCCAAACGCGCTGGGACCCGGGTGCTGCTCACCACGTTTACCGACGGGCTTGCCCAAGGCCTGCGCGAACAAATGGCCGCGCTTAACCCCGCCTACCCCGCCGCCGAACCCGACGAGCCCGGCCTGTGCGTGACCAACATCGACAAGCTGGTCCGCCACGTCGTCGCCGCTGCCACGCCCGCCACCATCGAGGAAGCCACCCGCCGCGTCCTCGGCATGCCCGCCAGCCGCGTGCAGCCCTACCGCAACGACGAGGCCGCCCGCGTCTGGGAGAGCCTTTTGCTTCTCGACGCCAACGTCGCCGACTCCCTACCCGACGGCACCACCAACGAGACCTTCCTCCAACGCGAATACGAGGCCGTGATCCTGGCCAACTCGATTACCACCCAGGCCGAGTACCTGAAGGTGGCTCGCACCGGCCGCGGCACGCCGTTGAGTAGGGCTCAACGAAAAGTGGTGTGGAAGCTCATGGAGTCGGTCATGCAGACCCAAGCCGTCGACGGCAAGCTGTTTTGGCCCACCATGTCCGCCGTTGGCGCCGAAGTCTTGCGCATCCAGCGCGAGCGTTCGGATCGTGCGTTGTTCGACCACGTCGTGGTTGACGAGGCCCAGGACTTCAACGCCGGACACTGGCGCTTCCTCCGCGCCTGCGTCGATCCCGGCCCGAACGACATCTTCCTCGCCGAGGACTCCCACCAGCGTATTTACGGGCAGCCCCTGACCTTGAGCCACTTTGGCATCTCGACCCGTGGCCGGGCGTCGCGCAAGCTCACGCTGAACTACCGCACCACGAAGGAGAACCTGGACTACGCGCTGCGGATCCTCGACGGGGCAGGGGAGTTTATCGACGCCGAGGGTGAAACGGACAGCACCTTCGGCTACCGCTCCGCTCGCAGCGGCCCTCAGCCGCAACTCGTGCTTTGCAACACCCCGGACCAGGAATTCGACGCCGCCGCGGCCTACATCCGCAACTGGCTGGACTCCGCGGTGATCAAGGACCCCCGCATCGGCGTGATGTGCCGCACCCGTGGCCAGCTCAGCCGTATTGTCGCCGGCCTTGCCGACCACGGCATCGACGCCGTCCAAACCAAGGACGCAGCCCAAGCGTCAGGGGAGCAGGTGGCGGTGATGACCATGCACGGTGCCAAGGGTATGGAGTTCACCCACGTCATCCTGATGGGCGTTGGCCGCGACATCCTGCCGCAACGCTTCCGTTTGGCTGGGCTGTCCAAGGCTGACCGCGTGGCCGCGCTGCAGCAGGAGCGTTCCCTGCTCTACGTTGCCGCATCCCGCGCCCGCGACGCGCTGGTGATCACGACCGTGGGGGAGAGGTCCGAGCTGCTGCCGGAGGTGTAGGGGTCGGGTGTGAGGCCCTGGGTATCAATGAACTGCTGGGCGTCATGGCTGGTGCTGTCTCACTCGAGGGTGGACACGGCGCTGCTGCGGCATTCGGTCCCACAGCCGAGGAACTCGGGGCACAAGGCGCGACTGCAGTGGCAATCGCAGCTGCAACCTTTGGTCTTATCGCCGGTTCACTTATCGGCGGCCCTCTGGCGACGTGGCTGATCAAGCGAAACAACCTCGCCGTGGAAACTCGTGACATCGGCGAGTTTGAAGAACGCGGTGTGGATAATACTTCTGATGTCATGAAGGCTCGGTCGTTGCGACAGCAGCGGCGATCGGTGTTGTTGTCGTGATTGGCGTGTACTTGGGAGACCTCTTCGGTGAATGGACCGGATACTCCCTGCCGGGGTATGTGGGCGCCATGCTCATAGCTATCGCGCTTCGCAACCTCAACGATGCGCTCGGCTGGGTGGAAATCCGCGGTAAGACACTCAAGCTCATCTCCGACGTCTCGCTTGGGTTCTTCCTAACCCAGGCCATGATGAGCTTGAAGATCTGGGACCTGTACGACCTTGCGCTACCGCTCTTGGTCATACTGCTTGTACAGGTGATTGTGCTTGTTCTCGTCGTCGTATTGATTGTCTTCCGCGTACTGGGCAGGAATTACGATGCTGCGGTAATCTGCGGCGGCATGATGGGGCACGGCCTCGGCGGTACACCGAATGCGGTGGCCAACATGGATTCAGTCGGGCGCAAGCATGGACTCCAATCCAAGGTAGCGATGGTGGTCGTGCCACTTCTGGGGCAGTACTTATTGACATCGTCGCGTTGCCCTGGATCGTTTTCTGTCTGAACTGGGTAGCTTAAGCGCTGTTCGATCAGTGTGCGGCTCTTCAAGGCCCTGTCCAGCATCGGGCAGGGCCTTTGGCGTACGGGCTGTTATTTACGGAGACGTTGAAAACGTGCTCCAGCGAGAAAGCGCGTTGTAACTTTGTCTGTAAAAAGTGCCCCAGCGGAAAGCCTTCCGTAACTGCTGCATCATCAAAATCCGGGATCTACGCCACCTGGTCAACATCGTCCATGACCTCACCGCCCGCGGTGTCGGATTGAAAGTCTTGACCGGGCAGGGTGCGGCGATCGACACGACGTCGGCTCAGGGCAAGATGGTCTTCGGGATCTTCGCCGCCCTGGCTGAGTTCGAACGCGAGCTGATCTACGAGCGGACGAAGGCTGGCCTGGAATCAGCGCGGGCGCGTGGTCGCAAGGGTGGGCGTCCGTACAAGATGACCCCGGCCAAGGTACGCTGGCAATAGCGCCGATGGGACAGCCCGAGACCAGCGTCGCTGCGCTGTGCAAGGAACTGGAAGTCACCCGGCAGACTCTCTACCGGCATATCTCACCGACAGGGGAGTTGCGTGAGGATGGACGGAAGCTCTCACCGGTAGCTGTTTTCTCGGTCAGAGTAGGGTGTGCTGCGGCCTTTCCAGGGGACCTCTCGAGATGTCCCTATACAAGAGGTATAGCTGCGGAAAAGTGAAGAAGGGAACGAAGTGCTCACTGCTGGCCCTGTGATGAGCGTTTGCTGGATGTGTTCATACTGTCCGGCTGAGGGCGGGTTTGGCTGGTGTCGCTGGAAGAGTGTTTCTACCTTGCATCAGGGCCGCCCATTGACGTTCCGCTGGATGGAACACAGAGAGATATGTAACGCAGTATTGTCTATACTGTGATGTATCCCATTAAAAGGGTATATTTCCGCCTTTCAGTCGGTAGGAGTACTAGATCTGAATCAGTTCGAGATTCAACATTTCGCACTTGAAGAAGCCAACGACGCCATCGCGGAAGCCGCCCGTCGGGCGGGCGGCTTTACCTCCATCATTGTCCAACCCCAGAAGTAAGGCACCAGTATGACTACCTTGGCCTCAAAAGAAACCGCGTTGCTTGTGGTCCATCTGCAGCACGATATCGTCTCTCCGGGCACCGCATTCGGGGAACTGTTCAATGAGCAAGTGGTAGCTGGAAATATTCTGGCGCAATGCAATAAAGCGATGCAGATCGTACGAGAAGCTGGAGGTCTTGTGGTGCTACTACGTATCGCATTCCAGGATGATTACTCAGATCTAGCTGACTCGATTCCCCTGCTGCAGATGGTTGTTCAGGCTGAATGCCTCAAAGAGGGAAGTGAGGGGGCTGCACTGGTATCAGATATCACTGTTGAACCGGAAGATATCACTCTGACTCACCAGCGACCGGGCCCCTTTACTGGATCGGATCTCGACAAGGTTCTGTCCGAAAAGGGCATCCAGAATGTCGTTGTTTGCGGAGTTGCCACTAACGCCTCCGTCGAATCCGTGGTTCGGCAGGCTTCGGACCTCGGGTACAACACCAGTGTATTAACGGACGCTAGCTCCGCCGCTGATGAAGCAGCACACCAAGCATCGTTGGGGTCCCTCAGTCTCTTCGCCCGGCACGTGACCGTTGATGACTTGATGTCTTAGGTCCTGTTACGAAAGTCGTCGCTGAGTTCGTGTTGCGGTGACACAACACAAGGGAACTCCCGTATAGCGAAGAAAGTACCAACTATTCTCGCTGCCACAGGAGTTCCTCGCGTCCACCCTAAACGCTGAAACCCGCCACGACCTCACCAATGCCCAATGGAATGTACTCAAACCGCTGCTACCAGCGCCAAGACGCCAAGGTTGACCGTGTCGCTACCGGTTACGTGACCTGATTAACGGGGTACGACACCGCATCCGGATCGGTTGCCCTGGCGGGATGTACCTGCCCGCTGTGGCCCGTGGTGGCGGGTCTACGCGTTGTTCAAGTCCTGGCAGTGCGCCGGCATTTGGGCCCAGATTGAATCTCATCTGCAGTCGCAGCCCGATGTGCAGGGAAAACTCGGCTGGGACCTGGCGGTTGATTCCACCACCGCGCGAGCGCATGTCCACGCCGCCGGGGCACGATGTGATCCACCCGAGCGTGTGGATGGTGAACCTGCTGATCACGCGTTGGGCACATCCCGGGGCGGGTGGTCGACCAAGGCGCATCTGGCCTGGGATGGCTATCTGCAGTCGGTGTCGTTTACGCTCACCGCATGACAAGCAGGTGACGCCCCGCAGTTAACGGAGGTACTCGATCGGATCCGGGTCGACCAGCCTGGTAGGGGTAGGCCACGGACCAGGCCAAACCGGGTGTTGGCGGATAAGGCCTATTCCTCCCGGGCGATCCGGGAGCGCTTGCGGCGTCGCGGTATCAAGACCACAATCCCCATCAAAGATGACCAGGCCAAGCATCGGAAAGCCGGTGGTCACCGGGGTAGGCAACCACCGGCGCTCGACGTTGAGGTGTATAATGCCCGCAATGTGGTGGAGTGGTGCTTCAACGCGCTCAAGCACAAACGTGGCGCGGCGACCCGTTATGACAAACTCGCTGTTCGTTTCGAGACCACCGTCCGAATCGCGAACATCGACCGGTGGCTCAAACGACTTTCGTAACAGGACCTAAGAGTGCGCTCTCCTAGGTCACTAGATTGGATTCCAATCTAGCGACTGACCTGGCAACACCGAAAATCACCGAACCGACACCAAATAAGGCAAAATAGTTACAACCACACTGGGCTACTTTTCAAAGAGCGCCAGTGGGCTACATTTCGAAGAGCACTCACAAGTGAAGCACACCTCCGTCAATCCCACTCGCGGTACTTTTCAGCTGTCTAGATAGAGGATCAAACCAGCGGCACCTAAAACTTTGGCGAGGCTGCAGGGGTCCACGCCCCGTCGTCAAGCGAAAAGCCCCTGCGCAGTGCCCGCCGTGCTAAAGTCCGGGATGCAATTGTGGCGCAGGTAAACGGCTGGTGGTGGCGGAAATGATCGATGTGGCATTCGAGCGCGAAGTAGAGGCAGCGCTGCGAACTAAGGATGTCGCCGAGCTGTCCAGCCTGCTGGCCGACATCACCCCGAAGGAAGCTTCCGGGCTCATGGCGCGTATGGGCCGCCAGCAGCGCGCCCTGTTCTACCGCACGCTGCCGAAGGAGGTGGCGGTCACCACCTTCGATGAGCTGGATCCCGCGGTGCAGGCCGACCTCGTCTCGGGCCTGCGCGTGCCCGGCGTGGCCGAGGTCTTCGAGGGCATGGAACCCGACGACCGTGCCGAGCTTCTCGACGAGCTGCCGGCCTCCGTCGCATCCCGCCTAGTCGCGGACCTGTCGGAGGGGGAGCGGGAGCTCACCGGCATCGTGCTGGGCTACCCGGAGGACTCCATTGGCCGCCGCATGAGTCCGGAGCTGATTACGCTGCGTCCGACGATGCGGGTCTCTGCGGCGATTAAACAAATCCATAATCACCTCGACGACGCGGAGTCGATCTACACCCTGCCGGTGGTGGAGGAGGACCGCCGGCTCGCGGGTGTGGTCAGCCTGCGTGACCTGCTGCGCGCCGACGGAAAGACCGAGCTTGCCGCCTTGATGCAGGAGCCGGACTTGGCGGTGGCGCACGAGGCGGCGGAGGAAGCGGCGCGTCGTTGTGCGGACCGCAAGCGTCTTGCGTTGCCGATCGTGGACACTGAGCACCGCCTCGTCGGCCTGCTTACCGTCGACGACGCGCTGCGCATCCTCGAGGAGGCGGACTCCGAGGACCAAGCGCGCATGGGTGGTTCCGAGCCGCTGCGCCGCCCGTACCTTGCTACTCCGGTGTTTGAGATTGTGAAGTCGCGCGTGGTGTGGCTTTTGGTGCTCGCCATCGGTGCGACGCTGACCGTCCAGGTGCTCGAGCGATTCGAAGACACCTTGGCCACCATGGTCGTGCTGTCCCTGTTCGTGCCGCTACTCATCGGTACCGGCGGGAATACGGGCAACCAGGCCGCCACCACCGTCACGCGCGCGCTTGCGCTTGGCGACGTCCGCCCCGGCGATGTACTCAAAGTCGTCTTCCGCGAGGCGCGCGTCGGCATGCTGCTCGGCGTGCTGCTCGGCAGCCTGGGCTTCCTCATCGCGGGCTTTGTGTACGGGTGGAGCATCGGGACCGTGATCGGGTTGACCCTGGTGAGCATCTGCACCGTGGCCGCCACCGTGGGCGGTGTGATGCCGCTGGTGGGCAAGAAGCTGGGCATCGACCCTGCCGTTTTTGCCAACCCGTTCATCACCACGCTGGTGGATGCCACCGGCCTGATTCTCTACTTCCTCATTGCCAAGTCGGTGCTGGGGATCTAGATCTTCAGCGCCCTGGATGCGGCGGCGCAGACCGATTCCAGCACGCCCGCGTACTCGGCGTGGTTGAACTTGCCCGCCTCGCCGGAGATAGAAAGCGCGGCGACGGTGCTCTGCTTGCCGTGGATCGGGGCCGCGATGCAGGTCAGGCCCGGTCGGATCTCTTCCCGGTCGTAGCCGAAGCCGGTTGCGCGGATCTCCACCAGCTCCTCCTTCAGCTGCTCCGGGGAGGTGATGGTGTGCGGAGTCCAGGGGATGAGGTGGCTGTTTAACACCGCATTCGCCGCGCTCGGGTTGTAGGCGAGCAACACCTTGCCCACACCGGTGCAGTAGGTGGGTGCACGCCCGCCGGCGCGCGAGGGGCTGGTCAGCGGGTCGCGGCCGGTCAGCTTGTTCAGGTAGAGGACCTCCAGCCCGTTGAGCACCGCGAGGTGCGTGGTCTGCTGGGTGAGCGCGTAGATCTGGCCCAAGAACGGGGTGAGCAGCTCGCGCAGCTCCCGCGAACGGTTCGTGTCGCGGGGGTTGAGCTGCGAGACCAGCCAGGGTGCCAGAATGTACTGGTTTTCCACCTGTTCCACGGAGTCTGCGGCAAGCAGCTCCTGCAGGATGCGGTGCACTGTCGACTTCGACAGCTGCGCGCGGGCGGCCAGCTCCGTCACCCCCAACGCCCCAAGCGGATCATCGGCCAGGACCTTGAGAATGTCCATGACCTTGGCAGTCGAACTGCGCTTGACTCCCAAATCGAGCGCTGGGATTTCAGAAGACATGGGGTCCATCTTTCTCATGCTAATGGAGTCCACTTTCACCCACTGGGAAAATGGACTCCGTGTGAATGCGTCGGGCTAGGCAGTACGCTCCTTCTGCAGTGCCACGGCGACGTCGATAATCATGTCCTCCTGGCCACCGACGAGCTTGCGGCGACCAACCTCCTCCAGGATCTCCGCGGCCGGCACGCCGTAGCGCTCGGCGGCGCGCTCCGCGTGGATGAGGAAGGAGTTGTACACGCCCGCCTTGCCCTGCACGACAGACGAGCGGTCCATGATCGGCACGCGCGTCATCAGCGGGCGGACAATGTCTTCGGCGGCGTCGAGCAGCTTGTTCGTATCAAGGCCAGTCTCGATGTCGAAGCGCTCGAAGACGGCGGCGAGGATCTCGGTCGGGGAGTTGCCTGCACCGGCGCCGAGCGCCGCGAGCGAGCCGTCGATCTGCTTCGCGCCCGCGCGCACGGCCAGCACGGAGTTGGCCACGCCCACGGAAAGGTTCTGGTGGCCGTGGTAGCCGACCTGCGCGTCGTCGCCAAGCTCCTGCACCAGCGCATCGACGCGCTCCGAGACCTCCTCCAAGATGAGGTGGCCGGCCGAATCGACGACCATCACGCACTGGCAGCCGCCATCGGCCATGATGCGCGCCTGCTCGGCGAGCTTCTGCGGGCTCGCCATGTGGGAGAGCATGAGGAAGCCGGCGGTCTCCAGGCCCAGGTTGCGGGCGTGCTCGAAATACGACGGCGAGATATCTGCCTCGGTGCAGTGGGTGGCCACGCGCAGCATTTTGATGCCGCGCTCCTTGGCCTCGGTGATGTCCTGCAGAGTAGCCAGGCCCGGCAGCGCCAGCGCAGCAATCTTCGCCTGCTTGGCTTCCTGGGCTGCGGCCTCGATGAGGTCCATCTCGTTGGTGCCGGAGAAGCCGTAGTTGAAGGTGGAGCCGCCGAGGCCGTCGCCGTGGGCGACCTCGATGACCTGGACGCCGGCAGCATCGAGCGCGCGGGTGACGTCGCGCACCTGCTCGACGGTGAACTGGTGGGTGACCGCGTGCGAGCCGTCGCGAAGCGTGGTGTCGTTGACGCGGACCTTGTACGGGGGCTTGTGCTCAAAAGTGGTGAAGCTCATGGGTCTTAGTTCCCTTCCTTGTTGTCAGAGCCGTCAAGAATCTTCTGCGCCAGCAGGTCGCCCGTCTTGGTCGCGGCGGAGGTGATGATGTCCAAGTTGCCGGCGAAATCCGGCAGGTAGTCGGCGGCGCCGCGCACCTGCACCAGGGCGGTCACGCGCGCGAGCCCGCCCCAGCGTTCCTGGGCCTCTTCAAACTGCAGGTCTGCGGTGAGCTCGTAGCCAGGCACGTACTGCTGCACCTTTGCCACCATGTCTGCAACGGAGGCAGCAATCTTGTCGCGCAGCTCGCCTGGCACTGCTGCCTCGGCGGGCACGCCTGCGTAGACGGTGTTGCGCATCATCACCGGCGGCTCGGCCGGGTTGAGAATGATGATGGCCTTGCCTTTCTTCGCGCCACCGACCTCTTCGAGTGCGCGGGAGGTGGTTACCACGAACTCGTCGACGTTGGCGCGGGTGCCGGGGCCTGCGGACTTGGAGGAAATCGAGGCGACGATCTCCGCGTACTCCACGTCAACCACAGAGGAGATCGCGGCAACGAGCGGGGTGGTCGCCTGGCCGCCGCAGGTAATCATGTTCACATTCCACACATCGTCCACCGCATCGAGGTTGACCGGCGGGCAGACGTACGGGCCCACCGCAGCCGGGGTGAGGTCGACGGCATGGATGCCCGCCTCGCGGTAACGCGGCGCGTTCGCGGCGTGTGCCCCTGCTGAGGTTGCCTCAAAAACGAAGTCGGGCAGCTCGTCCTTCGGCAAGCCCAGCAGCCAATCGACGCCCTCGGCCGAGACAGTCAGACCTTTGTCCGCGGCGCGCTTCAGGCCGTCGGAGTCCGGGTCGATGCCGACCATGTACGTCGGGTTGATCAGCTCGCTGCGCTCGAGCAGCTTGATCAGCAGGTCCGAGCCGATGTTGCCGGAGCCGACGATCGCGGCGGTAAACGGGCGTTCGGTCACTGGGGTGGTCATATGCGCACTCCTTGGTCTTTAAGAGTTTGGGTATTAGAAGTGAATGGTCAAGGTGCCGAGGCTGCCAAAGTCGGCGGTGGCGGAGCTTCCCGCATCCACGGGGGCTGCGCTGGTGATGCTGCCGGGAAGGACCCACTGGCCTGCAGCGAGTACGTCGCCCTGCTCGTGCAGGATGTTCGCCAGCCACGCGACGGCTTCGAGCGGGTCGCCGAGGACGTCCTCGCCCTTGCCGGTGCCGGTGACGTTGCCGTCGATAAGCAGCGAGCACGTCGTCGCATTGAGATCCTCGAGTGCGACATCGAGCGGTGCCTCGCTGATTGCGACTGCGCCGCAGGAGGCGTTGTCTGCGATGGTGTCGGGCAGCGTGATGTCCCAGTCCTTGATGCGGCTATCGATGATCTCGATAGCGGCGTGCACGGACTCGATCGCCTCCGCGACGTCAGCGCGCGTGATGTTGCCGCCGGAAAGCTTCTTGTTCAGCAGAAACGCGAACTCCGGCTCCACCTTCGGCGAGATGAAGGTATCGGCCGCGATACGCGCGTCGTCGCGGTAGAGCTGGGCCTTGGTGAAGAAGCCGAAGTCAGGGGAGTCGACGCCCAGCTGCTTCTGCATCGCCAGAGAAGTCAAGCCCACTTTGCGGCCGACGATCTCGCCCCACTTGGCGGTCAGCGCGGGGATCTGCGCCTTCTGCACACGGTAGGCATCCGCAATGTCCATGCCCTCGAAGGAATCGCGCAGGGGCGGAATCGGGTTGCCGGTTGCATATGCGTCAACGAGCGCGGCCGCGGCATCGCGGACAGCCTGCTCGTTCCTCTCAGTTGCGTTGCTCATGTACGAGAGCCTATGCAGGGTCCGCGGCAGCCGGGCGACGTATTCCGCGTCACGGAACGCGCCGGGAAAAGCGGGTGGGTTTTCGGGTGGGCGTCCCCAACATTCCCCCCGAATTTACAAATGTGTTCCGCGAGGCGGAATTGAGGGTGCGCTTAGTCGCGCGTGTGATTGGCTTTGAATAGACGCGAGCAAGGTGAAGTGACTCACTTGCTGCGAGATATGGTGGAGAGGAAGGAGCCAGACATGAGTGCAGCGAACGCAGACGTCGACGTGCTGGTCATCGGTACCGGTCCCGTCGGCCTCGCGCTGGCAAACCTGCTCGGCATCCGCGGCGTCTCCGTCGCGGTGATGGAAAAGCGCGACCAGCTCATCGACTACCCGCGCGGCGTCGGCCTCGACGACGAATCCATGCGCACCATCCAGGCGATGGGCCTGGCCGAAGAGTTCTTGCCCTACACCATCCCCCACCACATCATGCGGCTTGTCGACGGCGCCGGCAACGTCATCCTGACCAACAACCCGCAAGGCGAGCCCTACGGCTGGCCCCGCAAGTTCGGCTTCCTCCAGCCGCTGGCAGACAAGGCCTCCTTCGACGGCCTGTCCCGCTTCCCCCACGTCACCACCACGTTCGGCCGCGAGCTGATCAAGATCGAAGAGGTCGCCGGCGGCGTGCGCGCCACCTTTGACGTCGTGAGCGGCGAGGAGGGCGAGGAACGCACCGGCGAGCAGGAGACCGTCACCGCGAAGTACCTCGTGGGCTGCGAGGGCGGCCGCTCCTTTACCCGCAAGTGGATGGGCACCGAGTTCGAAGGTAAGTCGCCCTCAACGCGCTGGGTCGTCGTGGATGTGAACAACGATCCGCTCGGCGCCCCCAACGTCTACCTCGGCGCCGACCCGAACCGCCCCTACGTCTCCATCGGCCTGCCGCGCGGGGTGCGGCGCTGGGAGTTCATGCTTTTCGACGACGAACCCACCGAAAAGGTCGAAGACAACGCCTTCATCGAGGAACTGCTCGCCGAGCACATCCCGGAGGGCACCAAGCTCGACGTGATCCGCCGCCGTGTGTTCACCCACCACGGCCGCATGGCGCGCACCTTCCGCAAGGGCAACGTGCTCATCGCCGGCGACGCCGCCCACCTCATGCCAGTGTGGATGGGGCAGGGCTACAACTCCGGCATCCGGGACGTGACCAACCTGGCGTGGAAGCTCGCCGGCGTGCTGCAGGGCAAGTTCAGCCCCTCGCTGCTCGATACCTACGACGTCGAGCGCCGCGACCACGCCAAGGCCATGATCGACTTGTCCATGACCTTCGGCACGGTGATCAAGCCGACCGACAAGAAGGTCGCCTTCGTGCGCGACACCGCCGCGAAGCTGATGAACCTCTCACCGCGGGTCAAGGACTACTTCGCCGACATGAAGTTCAAGCCGGTGCCGCGCTACGGCCGCGGCGCCGTGGTGGACCAGGCCACGCTCAAGCCCGGCGTGGCGGATCGCTCGAACGACCCCGCGCGCCGCCCGCGGATCGTCACCTCGCGCGTGGCGGTGAACAGGTTGTCGCCAGTCGGCCTGCAGCTGATCCAGCCGAAGGTTGAATACGAAGGCGAAGCAGTGCTTCTCGACGAAGCGCTGGGCCTCAACCACGCAGTGCTGAGCTGGGGCGTCGATCCGGCCCGACTGTTCACGCCAAAGCAGCTCGCCGAGCTGGCCGCAGCCGAGGTGAAGCTGGTCTGCGTGGTCAGCCCGACGCAGGTCGAGTGGGCGAAGCAGTACGTGTCGGAGGGCACCGAGGTGGTCTCGGACATCACTGGCGCGCTCAAGGGCTTCTTCGATACCCGCGCGGTGGGCACCGTGCTCGTCCGGCCCGACCGCTTTGTCGCGGCGGCGACGCTCAACGCGCAGGCCGGCCAGGCGTGGGAATCGTACAAGCGCGCAGCACACGTCCGCGCGTACCAGGCCGACACGGACAACTAAGGAAGGAAACGGAACATGACTGTCAAACTCGTGGCAATGTCGCACTCGCCACTGCTGGGCTACAACGACCCTGGCGAGGAGGTGAAGCAGGAGATGGAGGGCAGCTTTGAAAAGGTCCGCGAGTTCGTCAAGGACTACGACCCGGACTTGATCATCAACTTCGCGCCCGACCACTACAACGGCTTCTTCTACGACCACATGCCGCCGTTCTGCGTCGGCTTCCAGTCGGTCGGCGTCGGCGACTACGACTCGCAGGAGGGCTTCCTGGACACGCCGGAGGAGCTGGCGCAGGACCTGGCCCAGTTCATCATGGACAACGAGGTCGACGTAGCGATTTCGCGCCGCATGGAGATCGACCACGGCGCGGTGCAGCCGATGGAGATCATCTACGGCGACATCGCGGCCAAGCCCGTCATCGCCGTCTACGTCAACGGCCTGGCCCGCCCGTTCGTGCCGATGAAGCGCGTGCGCCTGCTGGGCAAGGCGATCGGTAGCTGGGCGGCCGCGCAGGACAAGAAGATCCTGCTCATCTCCTCCGGCGGCCTGTCCCACGACCCGCCGGTGCCGCAGTGGGTCACCGCCGATGAGAAGGCGCGCAAGCTCATGCTCAACGGCCGCTACCCCACCCCGGAGGCACGCGCCGAGCGACAGGAGCGCGTCATTTCCACCGGCCGCAAGTTCGCCGCCGGCGAGATGACCAACATCTTGGACCTCAATCCCGAGTGGGACCGCGAGTTCATGCGCCGCTGCGCGTCCGGGGACCCCACGGCATTCGACTCCTACACCGTCGAGGGCATGGACCGCGAGGCAGGACACTCCTCGCACGAGGTGCGCACCTGGGTCGCCGGCTTCTCGGCCCTGGCAGAGGCAACTGGGGGCAGCTACGACATCGAGTTCGAGTACTACCGCGCCATCAAGGAATACATCGCCGGTTTCGGCATCATGCTGGCTAACTAACCACCAACCACACAAGGAGAGTACGACATGACTACCGTAAACATTCCGGATTACACCACCGACCCGTTCTTCGGCCTGGAGGACAAGTGGATTGAAACGGCACCGGGCGAGCTTACCCACTACCACGACCTTGGCGAGGGCGAGCCGATCCTCTTCCTGCACGGCTCCGGCACCGGCGTGACCGCCGCGGCGAACTGGTGGCTGAACCTGCCCCAGATCTCCGAGGTCGGCCGCACCATCGCGATCGACTCCATCGGCTACGGCCAGTCCATCGCCGCGCCGGGCACCGAGTACGGCATCCGCGAGTGGGTCCGCCACGCGGTGCGCGTACTGGATGCCCTGGGCATTGAGAAGACCTGGATCGTGGGCAACTCCCTGGGCGGCTGGCTCGCGTTCCAATTCGCGCTCGACTTCCCGGAGCGCCTCTCGGGCATCGTCTCCATGGGTACCGGCGGTGCGAAGCTGACCAAGGCGCTGAAAGGCCACTCGAACCCGACGCTGACCGAGGAGGGCATCCGCGATACGCTCGAGCTCTTCGTGGTGGACAAGACCCTGGTGAGCGACGAGCTGGTCAAGCTGCGCTACGAGTCCGCGCTCAACGACACCGCCAGCGACCGCCTCAAAGAGGTCGTTGCCGCTCGCGACCGCGACCGCGACGCGCTGCCGCTCGACTTTGACAAGCTGGCCGAGCTGGAGATCCCGGTGCTGCTCATCCACGGCATGCAGGACGCGGTCATCCCGGTCTCCCGCACGTGGGAGTTGGTGCAGACCATCCCGAACGCGGATGCGCACCTGTTCTCGCAGACCGGCCACTGGTCCCAGGTTGAGCGCAGCGAAGAGTTCAACCAGGTGATCATCGAGTGGCTCAAGCGCCACTTCTAAACCTTTTCCTTCACTCCAGGGGCACCCAGACACGCTCGTTTGGGTGCCCCTGCGCCTTACATAGGGGACAAAAGCACTATGCACAACACCATTTCGCGGGCGCGGCCGAGAGACTACGCGTACTCAGTGTTTGCCATCGTGGTCATGATGGGCGGCACCGCCCTAGTCACCACCAGCCAGCTCGGCACGCCCCCGGTTTCGTCTCCCGTCTACGCCATGACGCTGATCGGGGGGCTGAGCTTCGGCGGGTGGACGTTCGCGCTCAACCTCTTCCTCATCGCCGCCCAGTGGCTGATGCTGCGCCAGGACTTCCCGCCCAGGTACTGGCTGCAGCTGCCCGCCCTGATTGTGGGCAGCGCGAGCCTCGACGGGTGGATGAGCGCGTTTCGCCCGCTGGTGACTGACGCCTACGCCCTCCAGGCGCTCGAAGTTGCGCTTGGTCTTGTGTTTCTCGGATTCGGTGTGTCCATCTTGGCCACCGCGAACGCGGTGTTTTTGCCGGGGGAGGGGTTCGTCGCCACCGTCTCGACGCTCACGCGAAAGCCCTTCTACAAGGTCAAGCTCGTCTTCGACATCACGTGCGTCGCACTTGCGGTGGTGCTTTCCGTCCTCTGGGTGGGCAACTTCGAGGCCGCCCGCGAGGCCACGATCGTCTCGGCACTCACCCTCGGCTTTATCGTCGGCGCTTGCACACCGCTGGCCAAGCGCCTGGTCAAACCGGTCGTCTAAGGCACGCAGAACGCCCCGAAAACACGCAGTTTTCGGGGCGCTTTCGTATCCAGCCGTGCTAGCGCTTCTGCGGCGGCAGCGAGTAGGTGCAGCCGACCTTCGCCAAAAGCTTGCCGGTCTCCTCGGAGTGGATCTCCGTGTCGGTGACGATGATCGTCCGGCCTGCGCGCACGATGCGCGAGGTGGAGATGGCATCGCCCGAGTTCACGTTGGACACCACGTTGATGTTTGAGGCCACCGCGAGGGGGAACACCCCCTTCGGCACCTGCTGCATGGCCAGCCACGTGGCGGACAGGTCGGCAAGGCCGAACAGCGCCGGCGCGGAGAACATGCCCGCGGGCTGCGAGACCGCCTGGGTCAGCGGCATGCCTAGCTTGACTACCTCCGTGTTGCCCTCGATGGGGTACAGCTGCAGGGTCTCTTTCACGTCATGCACTTTCTCGTACATGGCGTTCCAATCGTCGATAAAACTCATGTCAGCTCCAGGTTCTTCGTGTCGGTGGATTGGTTGGCCACCCAGTCGGGCTCGGCAACCATGAGGGCGTGCTCCTCGCCGGTGCGCAGCTGCACGTCGAGCACGTAGCGCATGCCGGCATCCTCGCAGGCGGAGATCTCTTCCACGTTGTCCGGCTCCACGGGCACAATCACTCGGCGGCACTTCGGATCCGTGGCAAAGACCTCACTGATTCGCTGCGCGAGCGCTTCCGCGTTGTCGTACGGCAGGATGACGTCGTTGGCACCGTATGGGTAGGTGTGGCGTACCGGGTGGTCCTTGACGTATTGGAAACTCACGAGACAACCTCCCCGATCGTGCCCTCGCGTACCGCCTGGCGCAGGAAGAGCTTGTCCAGCTTGCCGCCGGAGTTACGCGGCAGTTCGTCCACCACGACCACCTTCGACGGCAGCTTGTAGCGTGCGAGGTGGCGCGAGCAGTGGTCGCGGACGCGCTCGAGGGTGATCTCGCTGTCGTCGATACGCTCGATGACCGCGACGATCTTCTCGCCCCACTTCTCGTCGAACTCGCCGACGACGGCGGCGCGGGTAAAGGAGGGATCCTCGGCCAGGATGCGCTCGACCTCGGCGGGGTAGACGTTCTCGCCGCCGGAGATGATCAGGTCCTTGAGGCGGTCGACGATGTAGTAGAAGCCGTCCTCGTCGACGTAGCCGATATCACCGGAGTGGAACCAGCCGGCGGTGTAGGACTTCTGCGTCATCTCCGGGTTGTTCCAATAGCCCAGGGCGACGTTCGGGCCCTTCACCCACATCTCGCCGTGGCGGCCCGGCTCCTTGATCCGCTCGCCGGTGTCGGGGTCCATGAGCTTGACCTGGGTGTGCGGCATGGGGAAGCCGCAGGAACCCAGCTTGGACTTGGTCATGTCCGCCGGCAGGTAGGTGGCAAACGGGGCGGTCTCGGTCAGCCCCCACGCCTGCTGGATGTTGATGTCCTTTTCGCCGTACTTCTTAATCAGCGCGGGCGGCACGGGCGCGCCAGCACAGATGATCGCGCGCAGGTTGGACAAGTCGGCGGTCTGGAACTCCTCGGTCTGCGCGATGGCGGAAAGCATCGCCGGGACCATAAACACCGAGCCGATCTTGTGCTCTTCCAACAGCGCAAGCGTGGCCTGCGGGTTGAAGGCGCGCTGGACCACGAGCGTGTTGCCGCGGAAGAAGGAACGGATGGCAAAGGAGTTCAGCGCGCCGACGTGGAACATCGGAGCCACGGCCAGCGAGGTGTCGCCGGGGCGGGTATCCACCAGGGTGTCCACGTTGATGGAGTTCCACCACAGGTTGCCGAAGGAGAGCTCGGCACCCTTCGGCAGGCCGGTCGTGCCGGAGGTAAACAGCAGCAGGGCGAGGTCCTGCATGGTCCTGGCACCGGGCTTGCGCAGGCTCTCTGTGCCCTCGTCGGTGAACTTGGAGGTCGCTGACCAGAACAGCGGGATCTCTTCGTCCACGGGCGCCGCCGGATCATCGTCGACGACCACGATGTGGTGCTTTTCAATACCGAAGACGGACTTTGCCTTGCCCACGTGCGAGCCCTCCACCACGACGGTGTGCGGGGTGCCTAACAGGAAGAGCTTGGCGGTCTCCGGTGCGGAGAGGCGGAAGTTAAACGGCATGAACGTCGCGCCGATCCACCACGCGCCGAACATGGCGAAGAGGAAGGAACGGGAGTTCTGCCCGATGTAGCCGATGCGGTCGCCGCTGTTTACGCCGGCGTCGACAAAGTGCGCGGCCCAGCGGCGCACCTCTTTGGTGAACTCGGCGTAGGTGAAGGACTGGCCTTCGTACCACAGAGCAACGCGGTTTTGGAAGTGCCGCTCATGCCGGCACAGTTGGGTACATGGATTGACATCCACATCATTGGGATCTTGCTGAACGCCATACACGATCATAGGTCATCGCCTCCTGCAGACTTTGCGAATCCTCGGGCGGCGATGCCGCCATCGACGTTGATAATGTGCCCGGTGATATTGCCCGCGTCCTGCTTGGATGCAAGCAGCACGTACGACCCGGTGAAGGTCGCTGGGTCGAGCGAAATATCGTGGAGCGGAATATAGGGGTTGGAGCCACCAGGGCGGCGGTCGAAGATCTCCGAGACGGAGCGATCGCCGAGCCCGCTCGCGGCCGGGCCGGAGAGCGACGTGCGCATCCCGCCCACCGCGACACCGTTGACGCGGATCTTCGGCGCCAGCTCGTAGGCGAGCTGCACCACCAGGCCGCGCCCCGCGAACTTCGACGCGGTGTACGACGGCCCGCCGCCCGCGGCGTAGAACGCCGAGTTGGAGAGCGTGAAGATGATCGAGCCGTTGGTCTTGAGCAGGTGCCGCCAGGTTGCTTCGGCGGTAAGTAGGTAGCCCTTGACGTTGACGGCCATGACTTCGTCGAAAAGCGCGGCGATCTCCTCGCCGCTCAGGCGGGTAAACGAGCGGTAGAAGTCCCAGATCCCGGCGTTCGGGATCACCGTGTCGAGCTCACCGTAGGTGGCAATATGCTTGTCGACGGCCGCGTGCAGCGACGCCGGCTCGCGCACATCCGCAGCCAGCGGCAGCACCTTGTCGGGGTTAATCTCCTCGGCGGCCTCGCGCGCGCGGTCCAAATCGAGGTCGACGATGCTCACGCTTGCGCCCTCGTCGACAAACCGCGCGGCGAGCGCCTTGCCCAGCCCCGAAGCGCCACCCGTAATCAGTACCTTTTGTCCCTCGATCATCGTGTTCACGCCCTAGAAGAAGGTGGAGATGTTCTTGGAATTCAGGACATTGATGTCGAGCAGGATGCGGCGGTCAAAGACCTTGTAGCCGTCCTCGGTGCGGCGCAACAGGTCGGTGCGCGTGCCGACGAAGATGTCTTCCTCGTGCTCGAGTCGGGTGCGGTAGACCATGAAGTTGGTCCGCGTCTCGATCACGTCTTCCTCCGTATCCGCGACGGTGCCGTGGAAGGCGATGAGGTTGGTGATCAGGTGGCGGGTGCGCGACGGCGGATCCTCGGACCAGGCCATGCCGGAGTCGAAGCGGCGGATGCGCCAGGCCAGGGAGCTGTGGGTCTCGTCGTAGTAGGCGAGCCCGTCGCGGTCGGCGATGGCGAGCGCCTGCTGGCGACGCGTGCGGTTGGTGCGCGTCGGTGCCCAGTACTCCAGGTCTTCGTCGAAGTTTTGCAGCCAGTCGGTGTAGCGGCCCTCGTCCAAAAGCGCCGCCTCATCGTTGTAGAAGTTGAGAAGTTCGTAGTACTGCTCGGCGTCCACACGGCTTCCGAGCGAGACATCTTCTCTGCGTAGGTAGTCAGTCATGGGAAATCACATCCGTCGTTATCGAGCCAGCTTCTTCAACTGGATCGAGGGGTCAATGAGATTGGAGGGAGTTACCGGAATCTCGCGGTCGATGATGCGCCGGGCGGCGCGCACCGCGTTCGAGTCGTTGTAGCTGGCGGCGCCAACCAGGGTGGTGCCGTCGGCGACGCGGAAGGCGACTGCGGGGTTGCCGTCCGCGTCGGGGCGGATGAAGGTCTCGCCCGGGGCGGACATGTCGCCCACGCCCTCGACGTGCACGCCGTAGCGATCGGACCAGAACCAGGGCGCGCTGCCCTTCGGCGCGTCGAGGCCCGCGATGGAGGCCGCCGCCACCTTCGCGTCCTGCACCGCGCTGTCCCAGTGCTCGTGGCGACGTTCCAGCGTGCCGTCCTCGTTGCGCAGGCGCGCGCAGTCGCCCACGGCCCACACGCCCGGCAGGGAGGTGCGCTGTTGCGTATCCACGATCACGCCGTTGTCGATGTCCAGGCCCAGGGACTCGGCCAGGGCGGTCTCCGGGATCAGGCCGATGCACAGCAGTACGTGGTCGACCTCGTAGGAGTCATCGTTGTCGACGTGGATGGTCTTGTGGTCGCCGTCGTCGGTGATCTCGGTGGTCATGCCGCGGACAAACTTCACGTTGTGCGCCGCGTGCAGGTCGTGGAGTCGCTTGGCCAGCTCCTCGCCGACCGCCGGGATCAGCGAGACCGGGGCCGGGTCGATCAGCACGACCTCGGTACCCAGTTCCTGGGCCTGCGCGGCAACCTCGGCGCCGATCAGGCCGGCGCCGACGATGCCGAGGCGCTTGCCCTCGCCCATCGCGCTACGCAGGGTGCACGCGTCGTCGAAGGTGCGCAGCACGGTGGTGTGCTCCTCAAAACCCGGGGTCTTGCCGATGCGGGCGAACCCGCCGGTGGCCAGCACCAGGTTCTCGTAGGGCAGCGGGTCAGAATTCTCGAGGACGAGCGTCTTGCCCTTGCCGTCGATACGCACGACCTTGTCTTTGACAATGGTGACGTTGTTTTCGGCGTACCAGTCTTCCGGCACGAAGCACAGCGCGTCGTGGTCCTTGGACCCGGCGAGCACGTCCTTGCTCAGCGGCGGGCGGTCGTACGGGATGCCCTCGGGGTCGATGATGGTGATGGGGGCGTCAACCCCCTTGGCACGGAGTTCGCGGGCGACGGTAAAGCCGCCGATGCCGCCGCCGATGATTGTGGTCGAAGCCGTCATGGTTTACTCAAGCCCTTCCGCGGCGACACCGGGGGTCAGCCAGATCTCCTCGCCGCGAAGCTCGACCTTGTGGGTCTTCACGTTCTCGGTGGCCGGCATGCACAGGGCCTCGCCGGTCTTGAGGCAGAACTTCGCGGCGTGGAGCGGGCACTCGACTTCGGTGCCGTCGACCCAGCCGTCGGCAAGCGACGTGACCTCGTGGGTGCACTCGTCGTTAATCGCGTAGACCTCGTCGTCCTCGGTGCGGAAGACGGCGATGGCGTCCTTGTAGCCGGAGGTCTCCGGGGAGATGACGATGGCCTCTTCCTGCTCGATATCGTCCAGAACAGCGACTTTGATGGCGTCAGACATGGCAGATGTTTCCTTTCAGTGCGGGTGCGGTGGCGAGTGTGTTTTAAGCTTCTTCGTGCCAGGCGGGGGTGTTCATCAGCTCGCGCCAGCGGCGGTAGAGGCCGCGGCCGGCGGCGTCGGAGTACAGCTCCGAGGTCATGCCGGGGTAGCCCTCGCGGGATTCCACGTTGTCCAGGCCCATCTGGTAGTTCAGGGCGGTGTTGGCAACCATGAAGGCGCCGGCGTTGGCCTGGCACTCGGACCAGTTCTCGCCGTCGTCCTGCTCAAAGACGCCGGACGGGCCGAAGGTGCGCAGGTTGTAGAGGCGCTGCGCCTTCGCGACGTCCTCCGGCATGCTGCGGTCCAGCACCGTCCAAGCCCACACCTCCATCTTGTTTGGCCCCTTCGGGTGCCACACGCGGATGGAACCGTTGACGGGCAGGTAGGAGAAGTTGGGGAAGACCGTGGCGTGGCCGTTGGTCAGCGGGCCCGTGACCTGCTCTTCCGACAGGCGCTCCTTGAGGAACTCGTAGTCGTAGTACTCGTGGACCGGCTGCGCGTCGAAGCGGTTCTTGGGGTGGACCGGGAAGCCTGCGCCGTGGCCGTGCTCGTCGGTGAACTGGCGGCCGGTGCGCTCCGCGATCTCCTTCTTCGGTCCCTTGCCGGAAGGCGAGAGGATCATCAGCGCCGAGGCGTGCGACATGGTCACGTGGTACCAGTCGGTGGCGAACTGCTCGGCGGCGAGCTTCCAGTTGCCGTCGAGGACCCACTTGGTCACGCCCTCGACAACGTAGGTGCCCTCCGGGTCGCGGTCCATGAACGCGTCGATGTACCAGCGCATATCGCCCAGCGAATCCTCGAGCGGCTCCGCGTCGGCGTCCCAGTTGGCAAAGATGAGGCCCTTGTAGCTCTCCACGCGCGGGACGGCGGACAGGCCCCACTTGGCCTTATCAAACTCGTCGTTGTAGTAGTGCTCGCCCGGCACCGAGATGAGCTCGCCGTCCAGGTTGTAGGCCCAGCCGTGGTAGGTGCAGGTGAAGTTCTTGGTGCGGCCGTGGTCTGCGCGGCAGACGCGGGCGCCGCGGTGGCGGCAGCTGTTGAGTAGGACGCGGATTTCCTTCTGCTTGTTCATCACCGCGATGACCGGGTCCTCGCCCATGTAGGTCTGGAAGAAGTCGCCGGGTTTGGTGAACTGGGACTCGTGCGCGATGAACAGCCAGGAGCGCGCGAAGATGCGGCGCATTTCTTGGCGGTAGATCTGCTCGTCGCTGAAGATGCGGCGATCGACGAGCCCCTTGTCGGGATCCACCATTTTGCTGACATCAAGGTTGGTGTCTAGCCCTGCGGGGCGTTCCAGGGAGGGAGCGCCAAGGGAGGGACGTTCGTTTTGCATGGAAAGCTCCAATCGACGTGCTGTGAAAGCCAGAGTGGGAATGCTCTTGGGCAAAATGTGCTGCAGGTGCGCTCAAATGGGAGTTGTGAGACGCCTCACCGCAACCTCTGGAATGAGCATTCCACAAATGTGGGAACAAAGAGATAAGGTTCCGCCACGCGGAACGGCGGGGGTGGCCCCGGTGGTCCGGTCGGGGGTAACGCGGGCCCGCACTACCGCAAAGTCCCCGCCGAAAGGGGGTGGCGGGGACTTTTGCAGGGCGAGCGCGGAACGCGCGCTTAGCCCTTGAACAGGTTGGTCTCGGTAAAGCGCTCAGCGTGACTCATGTGGTGGGCGGTCTCCTTGGAGAAGAAGATCGCCAGCGAGGAGACGACGAAGAGCCCGGAGATGATGATGGCCAGCGGGGTCAGCCCGGTCTCGGGGGTGACAAAGCGGGTCGCAACCAGCGGGGCGGTACCCGCGCCGAGGATCGACGCCGCCTGGTACGTAATCCCGGAGCCGGTGTAGCGCAGCTCGGGCACGAACTTCTCGGAGATGAAGGCGCCGATCGGGCCGTACTGCGCGGGCTGCACCACGCACACGAGCAGGACCATGCCCAGCCAGATCTTGGTCGGGTCACCGGAGTCGATCATGTTGAAGACGATCCAGATGCCGACGATAGAGACGAGCCCGCCCGCGAGCATCACCCGGCGCCGACCGAGGCGGTCGGACAGGGCGGCGAGCGCCGGCATGACAAAGATCGCGAACGCCGAGCCGACGGTCACCATCATCAGCGCCGTCGAGCGGCTGACCGGCGATGCCGTGTCCGCCGTGGCGTTGACAATGTAGGGCACCATGAACGACCCCTGCAGGCCCTGGACGAACAGGCCGGCCATACCGGCGAGCGCGCCGAGGACGAGCTCGCGCGGAGCCTCCTTAAGCATGCGCACCAGCGGCACGCCGGTGTGCACCTTGCCAGCGCGGCGGGCGGCCTCAAACTCGGGGGATTCCTTCACGTTCGCGCGCATGAACAGGCCGACAATGACGATGGCCGCCGAGAACAGGAACGGCACGCGCCAGCCCCAGTCGGTGACGAAGTACTGCTCCGGGTTGGCAAAGTTGTCGCCGGACATCTGAGCGAACACCGCGAGCACCAGCGTGGACAAGATGGCACCCGCCGGGCCGCCGGCGATTGCGATGGACGCACCGAAGCCCTTGTTCTTGGCCGTGGAGTTCTCCATCGCCATCAGGGTGGCACCCGCCCATTCGCCGCCGATGGCGATGCCCTGGATGATGCGCAGGATGACCAGCAGGATCGGCGCGGCCGCGCCAATGACCTGCGAAGACGGCATCAGGCCGATGGAAATAGAGACCAGCCCCATCGTCAACAGCGTGATCACCAGGACGTTCTTGCGGCCGTACTTGTCGCCGAAGTGGCCGAACGCCATCGAACCGATCGGGCGGGAGAGGTAGCCGGTCAGCAAGATGACGAAGGAGAGCATCGTGCCCAGGCGCGGGTCGATGTTTGCAAAGAAGAGCTGCGGGAAGACCAGGCCGGCCGCCGCCGCGTAGAGCAGGAAGTCGTAGTACTCCACGGTCGAGCCGAGGAAGGAGGAGGCGAGCGCGAGGCGCCGCTCTTTCGGTGTGCGCTCGTGCTTCGCGTGATCGGCCGGTGGAGCGTGCGTGATGTTGGTCATGTGGTTCTCCAAAGGGTGGGATGGGAAGGTGGCCGGCTAGCGCGCGGACCACACAACAGAGTGGGAATAGTTTTCGGTGGCCGCGGGCAACAGGCGGCCGTAGTGGTACTCGAAGGATTGCTGCCGGTAGAACTCGCGGGTCAGCGCACCGCGCTGCGGCGTGGTCGCCTCGCGTCCGGAGTCGCCGCGGTACTCGCCCGTGGCCATGCGGCCGAACCAGTGATGGTCGTAGATCGTCTGGTCCGCCCACACCTCGAGCAGCATGAGGTGGTTGTCCAGTTCCAGGTTCTCCATCCACGCGTAGTAGCAGCAGCCCGGCTCGCGGCGTGTCTCGGTAATCTCCTGGGCGGTCAGCGCCCGCATCTCGGGGTTGTCTACAAAGGCGTTCTGGATGACAATGCTCACCGGTCCGCTCGCCGGCCACATGATACGGGAATCGGCGCCTGCCTCCGGTGCCCAGACGCCGTCGACCAGGGCGTATGCGGACTGCTCGTAGAGCTCGGTCGCGCCATCTTGTACGAACTGGTGCAGGTGCGGCAGCTCGGGCAGCTTCTCGACGACCGCGGCATAGTCAGCCACCTGCTCCGCCAGAATCGCCACCGCGCAGTCTTCATCCTCGACCGCGAGGGTCTGGTACGCTTCTGCCTCTTTGATGCCTTCGCGCTGGCGCAGCGAGGCGACGTCGGCAAGCAACTGTTCGGGGGAGTCGGTCGCTCCCCGGTGGATGATGCGGATCATACGAGCTCCTCAAAGTCGACGACCCAGTCCGGCGCGGCGAATTCGGGCTTCGGGGGCTCGCGGCGGATGACGATCTCGATGAGGTAGCCGCCGAGCGCCTCGAAGGTGTCGAAGTAGCCGAACTCGGCGGCGCCGCCGCGCAGGCCGGAGCCCATGCACAGCGGGTGGCCGGCCTCGGTCATGGAGGCGACGACCTCGTCCCAGTCGGCGTCCTCGGTGGTCATCCATGCGAAGTAGTGGTGGATGCCGGGGCCGCGCTCGTCGAAGAACTCGCGGTTGTAGTGGCAGTCGCCGTGGTTGACCGAGATGATCTCGAAGCCGAAGTCGCCGGCGGTGCCCTGCGCGGTGAAGTAGCCGGTGTCGCCGTCTTTGCCGCGGTAGTAGGGCTTGTCCAGGCGGCCGAAGCCGGTCTCCCAGGTCTTCATCTCGAAGCGCTGGATGCCAAAGACGTCGCGGTAGTGGGGCAGCGCGGCCATGACGTCGTGGACGAGCACGCCGAAGTGGTACATGCCCTGCACCGGCTGGGTCGGGCGCGTATCGGTGCTCACCGAGGCCGGGTCGTCGGCGCTGGCCGGGAGCATCTCTACGAGGAAGCCGCCCAGGTTCTCGCGGGTGTCATAGAAGGTGCGCGTGGTGCCGTCCACCGTGGCGGTGTAGGCGACGTCGTAACCGAGCGACTCGAAGTGCTTGGCAACCGCCGCCTCGTCGGCCGCCGTGGAGCGGACCTGCAGGAAAGCGATGCCCTCGCGCTTGGTGCGCAAGAACTCGTTGAACGGGCTTTCGCCGCCGGTCGGCTCGATGAGCTCGAAGGTCAGGCTGGAGGCCGGGCGGCCGCCCGGTCCCTGCTCGCCTTCAACGGCTGGCGTGGTGCCCACGGCGCTGCGCCACGTGCCCGGGGTGGCGGCGGTGCGGCGGCCGTGCGCGATGGCGTCGGTAGGCGCGTGCTCGCCCGTTTCCCAGTCGGAGATGCCGTAGATGCGGGAGTATTCCTTCATCTTGGCGTCGAGGTCATAGACGACAACGCCGATGCGAAGCAGGTTCGTAGTTTCGATCTGTGCGGTCATATGCAGGTCCTTTCCTTAGTAGAACAGGGAGAGGTTCTTGACAAGAATGGTGGCCATATCGAAGCGGATCTCGCGCTCGAGCACTAAGAATCCGTAGCGCGACTCCGGGTCGCGGACGATGACGTCGCGACGCTCGCCCGCAATGGTGTCCTGGTAGCGCTCGCCGCGCGAGCGGTAGATCATGAAGTTCGAGCGAACGGCGAAGGCCCCGTCGCTGCGCTCATCGATGCGCAGGTTGGTCAGCATGTGGCGCGAGCGTGACGGCGGTTCCTCCGCCCACGCCATGTGCGTGTTCAGGCGCACGACGCGCTGGCGCAGAAACGCCTTGGACTCCTCGAAGTAGACCGAGGTGCCCTTCGGGTAGAACTCCTCCTTGCGCTCGCGGGCCACGCGGTTTTCGCGCACCGGCGCCCAGTAGTCAACGTCTTCGTGCATGCAGTCGAGCCAGTCCTCCCACTGCATGTTGTCCATCATTTCGGCTTCGTCGTAGAGGAAGCGCGCGATCAGGCGCTCGTCTTCCGCGCCGGCGGGGCGCTGGGTGACCGGCTGCTCGGTAGTCGTCGTCATTGGTGTGCTCCTTAAAGTGTCGGGTCGAGTAAGTCCGCTAATCGACGTTGCCTTCGTACGCGCCGTCGGACGCAGCAGCGGCCTTGGCGGCCTCCGGCTCCATCACCGCGGTGAAGTCGCGCTGGTCAACTTCCGGGACACCGCCGCGCTCCTGCTTGAGCTGGTCCCAGGGCTTGTCTTCCATCAGGTCGCGGTAGAAGCCGTACATGTTCAGCGCCGCGTTGTCCGAGTAGACGTGCGCGGTGGACGCGCCGGGGTAGCCGTCATCGTCGTAAGCAACGGGGACGCGACGCATGTTGTAGGTAAACCCGGTCTCGCGCGACTTCGCGCCGCGGAGGATGTGCTGCATCTCCTCCCAGTTCTCCGCGTCGTCCTGCTCGAACATGCCGCCGGGGGAGAAGGTGCGCATCACGTCGACGCGGATCGCCTCCTTCACCTCTTCCGGCGCGTCCTTCGGCACGAATGCCCAGGACCAGATCTCCATCTCGTTCGGCCCGCGCGGGTGGGTCACGCGGAAGGTGTAGTTGCCCAGGAGCATGAAGTTGGGGAAGACGTTCATGTGGCCGCGGACCTCGCGGAACTCGCCAAGCCTCTCGACGATCGACTCGCGGATCGTGTCCTCCCACTCGATCAGCGCCGGGCCGGTGTTGGGGATCTCCGCGTCGCGCTTGCCAAAGAAGGCGCCGCCGTGGCCGTAGGGGCTGAGGAACTGGCGGCCCTCGGGGATCTTCTTGCGGCCGGTCTTGCGGTCGAAGGTGTCGGAGCCGGAGCTGAGGGCCTCCACTGCGGAGACGTGCGAAATCTCCGAGTGCTGCATGTCCGAGGTCGGCTGCTCAACGTTGAACTTCCAGTTCGCCGGCAGCACCCACTTGTGTACGGCGATGGCTTCCATGCCGCCCTCGTAGCGGTCGAGGTAGCCGTCCAAGTAGTACTTCGCGTTGCCGAGGTACTCCTCGAGCGGCGGAATGGTCTCGTCCCAGGAACCGAAGATGAAACCCTTGTAGTTCTCGATGCGCGGCACCTTGATCGCAGACAGCTTCGACTTGTCGATGCCGTCCGGGTACGCGTTGGCTTCCTGCGGGATGGAGACCAGGTTGCCCTCGAGATCGTAGGCCCACCCGTGGAAGGAGCACATGAAGGACTTGGCCTGGCCGCGGTCGGCGCGGCAGATGCGCATGCCGCGGTGGCGGCACTGGTTCAGAAAGGCTTTGACCTCGCCCGACTTCTGGCGAACGACGATGACGGGGTCCTCGCCGATGTAGGTCTGGATGTACGAGCCGCGCTTCGGCAGCATCGACTCGTGTGCGAGGAAGACCCACGTGCGCTGCCAGACCGTCTCCAGCTCTTGGCGGTAGATGTCTTCGTCGGCGAAGATTTTGCCGGAAACATACCCTCCAACGGGGTCAATGAGCTTAGCGATCTCACTCATAGCCACTTCTCCTTAGTGATCTGCGTCATCTTTGGGGGTGACTTTAGACCGCGAGGAGGCAGCCTGGAATTAACGTTCCAGTGGACGGAACACAGTTGGTGTAAACGGGGGTGGCTAGGAGGTCGCGTAGTGGGAGCGCATCTGCGCAATCGCCCCGATGGTCATGGCTTCGCTCATGCGCAGCGCGTTATCGTGCAGCGCGACGCCCGCCACCATGCCGATGCGTAGCCGGTTAAACAGCCACGCCACGTGGGTGGGGTTGACCTCGTCCGACAGGTCGGTCGTTTCCAGCCAGCTCGCCAGCCGCTGCTCGCTGCTGCGCGAACCCGCAATCAGCGCGTAGCCTGCAGGCGTCGGCGGCTTCCGGCGTTGAGCCGCAATCAACAGCCCGCCCGCAGCCACAAGCGGGGACGCGTGCAGCCGTTCGTTCATCGCTACGAGCTCGCGCGCCAACGCCTCGGCGATACCCACGTCGCGCGCGTCCGGCAAGCTGTCGAGTTCGCCCTTCATCTCCAGGTAGGGGCCCACAAACGCGTCCTTGATCAGCGCGTCCTTGTCCTCGTACTTCCAATAAATCGAGCTGCGAGCAACCCCGGCAGCAGCGCAAATCTGCGAGAAGGTGGCCCCCTCGTACCCGCGCTGCGCCACCAGGGATCGCACGTGTCCCAAAAGGTCCGTGGGGGCGTCTTCCTCGCGTGCCGCCGGGCCTTGCGCCTCGGGGGCGGTGACAAACGGCGAGGCCGCAGCCGCGAGCATCGCCTGCGCCATCAGCTCCAGCCGCGCCTCGGTGTCCTCGTCCTTGAGGTACACATCACCAATAAAGTGCCCGTCGAGGAACCATTGCGTCAGCGCGCTCATCCGCGCCGCCGCCTGCTCGACGTCCAAGCCGCTCTCGCTTCTCGACGCCACCAGCGCCCGCCCCCACCACTGACGGAACGCGCGCAGCGCATCGGCACGCCGGCGTCGGAAAGGCTCCTGCACGGGGAGGGCCTGGGCGGAACCCTCCAGGGCTAGAAGCAGGCCGGTGCGCACCGCGCGGCCGCGCTGCTCGGACTCCAGCACCGAGGAAAGCAGGTGCCGCAGCTGCTCGATCAACGGCACATCCGGAAGAAACGAGGACCACTCCTGGGCAATGGTGCCATCCGGGTACTGCGCCTCCAGCGATGTGGAGATCAGCGTGTCCTTGTTTTCGAACATCCAATAGATCGAGCTCGCGCTGGCGCCTGTTTCCTTCTTGATCGCCGCGATGGAGGTGTTGCTGTAGCCATTGCGCTGCACCAGGCGGTAGGTGGCGTCGATGATCTCGTCGTACTTCTTCCCGCCTCGCGGGGTCACACTCTGAGCCATTGGTAACGCAGCTTTCCTACACCTTCAAGGGCCGGGCGACGCTTCAGCGGAGCGGGGCCGGAGAAATCCACGTAATTGTACCGAACCGCGCCGTGAAAACGCAGCTGGGTGGTGAAGCTACAGACCCGACTCCTGCAACACGTCCCGGACGATCTCGGCGATGTGCAGCGGTGCCTTCCCAGTGCCCTGCTGCACCTGGGTGCGGCAGGAGAAGCCGTCGGCAGCCACGATGCCGTCGTGCTCGCGCACCTTTGGGAAGAGCTCCCTCTCGCCGAGCTCGAAGGACATCTCCGCGTGGCCATCCTCGTAGCCCCAATTGCCGGCCAGCCCGCAGCATCCGGTCTGGATCTGATCCTGGTCGTACCCCAACGCGGCGAGGATGGCCGCCGATTGCTGCGGGTCACCGAGCGACCTTTCGTGGCAGTGCACCTGGGTGAGCACCGACCCGGACTGCGGCGTGATGCGGCCTTGCGCCACGAGTGCTTCGATCTTGGGCGCGACTACCTCGGAAAACGACTTCGTTGCTGCGGCGAGTCGAGCGACTCGTGGGTCGGAAGTCTGAGAGACAGCGTCGTGCTGCAGCATCGTCGTGCACGAAGGCTCGATGGCCACCACGTCTAGCCCCTGGGCTATGTAGGGCTCGAACACCTTGGCAGAATGCTCGAGCACCTTTCGTGTCATATCGAGCTGTCCTGTGGAGTGCCAGGTCAGCCCGCAGCAGACAAACTCCTGGGGGATGATCACCCGAAAACCTAAGGCCTCCAAGACCTCGACGGCCGCCTGTGCAGGCTGCGTATTGAGTTTCGAGTTGAAAGAATCCGGCCACAACACGATCGGCTCTCCGACGTACTTCGGGGCGCGCTTTTTCGCCCACTTCTGCAGGGATTCTGGGGCGAAGCTAATCAACGGGCGTCCTGCGTCTAACCCACCGGCCTTCGCCATCACCTTCGCGGGGATGCGGGATTGCATGAGTGCGCCCGCGATGCGGGGGACGAGCGGGAGTCGGTGGGCAATCTCGCTGAGAATCGGCAGCCACCCCATGAGGTAGTGGACGCGCGGCCGGAGTTTTCCTGCGTAGCGGTCGTGCAAAAATTCCGACTTGTAGCTCGCCATGTCCACATTGACGGGGCACTCGGATGCGCAGGCTTTGCACGACAAGCAGAGGTCAAGGGACTCCTCGACATCGGATGGCGCTACCGTTTCGCCCCGGAACAGCTCGGAGAGCACGCGGGCGCGCCCGCGGGTGGAGTGAACCTCGTCGTGCGTGATCTGGAAGGAGGGGCACATTGCACCATCCATGGAGCGGCAGGCCGAAACTCCGACGCAGCGGTTCACCGCGTTGGTAAAGCTGCCTTTGTCCTGCAAAAACAGCTGGGTGGGCTGTATTTCGTTGCGTCGCTGGCTTGGCTCCATGCGCAGCCCTTCGGTGACCGCATCAGCCCACACCAGCACGCCCGGGTTCATGACTCGTTGCGGGTCAAACAGGAGCTTGAACTTTTCAAACACGGAGCGAAGTTCTGCGCTGTACATCGCCGACAGCAGCGACGACCTAGCGCGCCCATCGCCGTGCTCGCCGGAAAGCGAACCGCCGTACTTGCTCACCAGGGTTGCAGCCTCGTTCATGAAGCGTTCAAAGTTCTCGATTCCCTCCTGGGTGTGGAAGTCGAAGCTAATGCGTACGTGCACGCAGCCTTCGCCAAAATGTCCGAAGGGGATGCCACGGTACTCGTACTTCGCCATCAGCGCGTAGAGCTCTCGCAGGTAGTCGGCGAGGTTTTCGGCCGGAACGGCGGAATCCTCCCAGTTTGGCCACGCTTCGCCGCCGTCGGGAAGCCGGGTGACCGTGCCAGCCGATGCCTCCCGGATGCGCCACAGCGCTCGCGCTTCCTGCGGGTCGCTCACCACGACGGCACCTGTGTGCTCGATGGACTCGGTCAACGCATTGGCGACGGCGACAGCCTCCTCTTGCGTATCGCCGGTGGTTTCGCAGTACAGCCAGCCACCCGCGTGCGGCTGCCCCGGGAGGTTATCGCCGGCGTTCTCCTGTCCATTCTTCGACCGCAGTGCGGCGAGCAAGTCTCCCCCCATGCCTTCAATGGTTGCTACGCCTGGTTGACGCAGGCGGGGTGCGGCGGCCGCGGCGGCAAACACATCGCCGAAAGATAGGACAGCGAGGGCTGTGTGCGCCGGTTTGGGGATAAGGCGGACCGTCATCTGCGTGATGACGCCAAGGGTGCCTTCGGAGCCAGCGAGAGCCTTGGCGACGTCGGTGCCTAAGTAGTGCAAACCGTAGCCGGAGACCTGGCGGGGGAAGCGGCCGAGCTCTTCGCTGATGAGCGCTTTGTGTTCGGCGTAGAGATCCTTCAGCGCCTGATCGAGTTCAGGGTCGTCGCAGCCGGATTCGGAAAACGTGACTAATTTCCCACTTGGGAGCGCCATCGTGATGTCGATGAGGTTTTCGGCCGCAGTCCCGTAGGCCACCGAGTGCGAACCGCATGCGTTATTAGCGACCATGCCGCCGATGGTGCAGCGCGAGTGCGTCGAGGGGTCCGGGCCGTAGGTCAGCCCGTATTCCGCTGCTGCCTCACGGAGCTGATCGCAAACGACGCCCGGCTCCACAACGGCGGTGTGCGTCGTGGGGTCGATGGAAAGGATCCGGTTGAAATGGCGGGAGGTATCGATGACCAGCCCGTCGCCAATCGCATTCCCGGCTACCGACGACCCGCCGCCGCGTCCGACGATCGGCCACCCCTGCTGTTTGGCGTATGCAATGCCCGTAAGTACATCTTCCACCGACTCCGGCTCGAGCACTGCGGCCGGAACACGACGGAAGAGCGAGGCGTCTGAGGAATAGGCGGCGCGGGTAGGCATGTCGCGGCGAAGTTTCTGCAGGAGAGAGGGGTGAGACTCAGGTACCATTGTGTTCCTTATGACGAGAAAAGCGGATGCGGTGGTGGACTACGTTCGAGGTGCCATTCAGTCAGGGGCCATGAAACCGGAAGAATGGTACAGCGTGGCGCAGCTGGCTGAGGAGATGGGGGTTTCGCGCTCTCCCGTGCGGGAGGCACTGCTGAAACTGCAGGAAGCGGGGCTTGTGAGATTCGCGAAGAACCGTGGATTTGAAATTATTGAGACGGGCGCGAGCGACGTGGCGGAGATCTTTGCTATCCGCCTGGGGCTCGAGCCGCCTGCCGCGTATCGCGCTGCGCGTCTGCGCACTCCGGAGCAATTGGCGACGGTCTACCAACTGATGGCTGACATGCAGAAGTGTGCTGACCAGGGGGACGAATCCGAGTTCTTCGTGTACGACCGGGCGCTGCATGTCCAGCTCTACGAGATGAGCGGTTCGCGGTACGGGCAAGGCGTGATGGAACGACTCAGGGATATTACCGGGATTCTGGGGCACACCACTGCGGGCACGTCGAGGACGCTGCACGACATCCTCAACGAGCACCGACCGATCATTGAAGCGATCATCGCGGGCAATCCCGCGGAAGCTGCCGCCACGATGCGCGAGCACCTCACGATTACGGGAAAGCTGCTGACCCGCCAAGCGCTCCTTGCGGAAATCGACGAGGGGCAGGATACGTTGGCCGACAGCTTGATTGCCGAGAAGGTCGAGGCGGTCTGGTCGAACCACGTGATCGATGTCTAGCAAGCTACTCCCTAGATTGTTTGCGTTCTTGCTCAATTTCGCGCTCTTTTGCTGCCTGTGCTTTTCGAGCCTGCCGTGCCTCTGGCCGGTAGCCGAGCACGAACGCAGAAAGCGCACACAGCGTCGCCGCGCCAAACACCCACGGCGCGAGCGTGTCATCGACTCCGGTGACGACGTCGCCGCTGCCCATGAATACTCCGATTGCTTGCAGGCTGACCAGGACGAAGCCACCAATGAGGAAGGCAGCGAGGAACACATAGAAAAGCACGCGGAAGATCTTAAAAATGGCAGACACTTTAGACTCCTGGGACGTATACCGGTAGGAAGCCCATGCCAACGAGCCACGAAAGCAGGATCATTGGCAGGACGAAGTACATGATCAGCGGGACAAACATTTTGGTCGGGTTGGCGTCGGCCATCGCGGCGGATAGGTAGATCGGCGCGCCGACGGGCGGGGAAGCACCTTCGGTGGCGGTGCACAGCAGCACTGCCACGATCGCGATGGTTGGGTCGATCCCAACGGCGGTGAGTGCGGCGACGGCGGGCGCGCCGACCGCAGCTGCGGTGGCGGTAGAGGAAAGCGGGGTTGCCACGATGACAGCGAGTACACCGACGACGACAAGCATCGCCCACTTGGGAAGGTCGAAAGCACCGAGGGTGTTGGAGAGCTGATCGCCGACGCCAAGCTCCTCCATGATCGCCGCAGCGGCGAGTGCAGCGAAGAGGGAGATGCCAACCGTCGCAAAGCTCGGTAGGTCGTGCACGATCTGAGCGCGGAACTGCGCATTGTTGCGTCGGATGCGGCCAGCACCCTCGATAAGCGCGATTACGGTGATGAGAATGGGGACCCAGACGATGATCGAAATAGCTTTGACGCCGTCTTCGCCAACGCCGGTGGACTCTTTGAGCCACGACGCGACGGGCCCGATAGTCAGCAGCACTGGGATGAGAATGCCCAGGAAAATGGACGGGGAGCGCCAACCTTGCTGCCACGCAGTGCTGAAGGGCACGATGTTTTCTGATGGAGTCCGCGGAATGTTGTCTTTTCGCGTCCAGTACCAGACAACAATCAGTCGGTAGAGGACCGCGTAGGCACCGGCGCAAGCAAGGGTGACGTACACCTGGCTTGCAGAAGAGGCCGCTGCCGCGGGCATTGCCAGGATGATAAACATTGTGGAGTTTGGCGGAAGCGCAACTCCGAGCCCAGAGTTGCCAGCAACAAGAGTCGCAGCGCGATTGGAAGAAAAACCAGTCTGCTTCATCCACGGGATGGTGACGGAACCGACCGTTGCCGAGTTGCCGGCGGTCGACCCGGCAATGAGCCCCATCATGGCGGAAGACAGGGTCGACACATACCCCGCGCCGCCGCGCAGCCTGCCGAAGATTGAGTTCAAGATGGTAATCAAGCGGTCGATCAAACCGGTGGACTGGACGATTATCCCCATAAAGACGAAGGCCATGCCAGCGAAGGTGACTTCGGAAGAAATTGCACTGGTGATGCCGTGCCAAAGGAGCTGGGGTGCGTCTTTCCCGCCGAACAGGGCGACGCCGAGCAAGCCGAGCAGGAGCGCCTCAGCGATATCGCGCTTGAGGACAACGTTGATCAACACCGTGATCGCGATGAAGACGAACAACGCTAGTATGCCCATGCCTCATTCCTTTCAAGTAGCAAAAAGTGATGTGAAGCACGTTACCGGTAACATGTTACAGCGCGCAGTTTTTTCGCGAATTACCCTCCTGTGGGGGTGGAAGCAGAGGGGCTATTGGGAATTGTCGTGGCTTTCATGGGGGACGCAGCGGGTTCGCCGGGTCGTTGACGGTGCGTAGTGTGAACGGAAAACGGGAATCGGGGCTGCGTGGCGTCGGCAAGCGGAAGCTTGGAGAGGTGAATGGACTGAGCGTTTATGCTTGGGCGTTATGCGTGCGCTCGATCGATTTCGGAACTTCCTGATCATGGCCGGTGGATTCATCGGACCGTTTCAGGGGCAGTCGATCGCGGTGGTGCTGCCGGAGTTCGCGGCGGACTTTGGGATTACGCTGCGGCAAGCGTCGCTGACCATGACTGCGTTTTTAATGTCTTTCGCCACGGCCATGCTGTTTTCCACCTACCTGGTGCGCAACCTGCAGCCGGCGAAGGTGGTGCGCTGCGCATTTGGCGTGATCGCGCTCGCAGCTGTTGTGCTCGCGCTGACCCCGAAGTGGTGGCTATTCGTCGTGGCGTTCATAGCCGCCGCGCTTGCCAACGCCTTCACGTCCCCGTTGCTCCAACTCATCCTCAAAGCGATGACGCCCGAGGACGAGCTAGGCAAAGCGCTTGGTACGTACCAGGCAATGCAGTCCTGTGGGTTGTTCTCCGCGCCGCTGCTTGCCGGGCTGAGCGTGCAATTTGCCAGCTGGCGAGCAATGTACGTGGTGCTGTTCTTCCTTGCGCTCACCATCGTGGTGACCGGCTTGCCGTCGACGCCGCCGGCGGGCGCGGGCGGACCTCGCGGAGGTCGCCTGCTCAGCTGGCCTGTGGTGCGTGCGGCGCTGACGCTTCTGACTATCGGTACCTGCGTCATCGGGTTTGGGTTCCTGCTCGCCCTCTATGTTGGTGATCGCTTCGACGCCGACCCGGCACTGCGCGGTGTGGTGGTGATGGCCGGCGGGTTCACCTCCTTCATCTTCGCCCGCTGGGTAGGCTCGCTCGCCGACCGCTTCGGTGCACGCATGGTGATCGCTGGCGGACTGGTTGTCGCTGCCGCGGCGTTCGTTGGAATCGGTGTGATGCCGTCGCTGATCCTGGTCGCCGTGCTGTGGGGCGTGGCCGTACTCGCCGCGCAAGGCACGCAGATTTCCATCAACGTGCTCACCCTGCGCGCGCCCGGCGGTGCGCAGATCCTGTCGACCGTCCAGGCGTTCCGGTTCTACGGCAACGCGCTGACCCCGCTCGTGTTCCTGCCGATCTACAGCGTGGCTGGGGCGTGGGTGTTTGCGGTGGCGGCAGCGGTGCTGCTGGCGATGAGTGCATTGACGGCGGCGGGGGCTGGTGGGGTGGGGCGCGTTCGTGGAGCGAACGTGTAGATAGGCCGGGGAAGTTATCTATCCTGCGGGTTTACTGTATTTTTCATGCGTGAGATGCGCTGCCTATCCCCTGAGCTTGTGAACTGTTCGAGGATATCGGATTCTTATGGTGCAAGTAACTAAAGGGTGCGCTGGGCGTCGAAAAGCAAGAAACCCAACGCACGACCTGAAAGGACGTTTGGGGACGTGAATACCCTCGCCAACTTCACGACGAGAGTCGTGCAGAAATACCTGCCGGACGCGTTTGTGCTCGCAATTTTCCTCACCATCATTGTGATTCTGGCCGCGCTCGGTCTGACGGACTCCGGTCTTACGGAGGTCATCGGGTACTGGGGTGACGGATTTTCCAACCTGTTCGTCTTTGCCATGCAGATGGCGCTCGTGCTGCTGACAGGTTTTGTGCTCGCGCTCAGCCCGGTAGTGGAGAGGCTGCTGGGTATGCTCACCGATATTCCGAAAAAGCCGAACCACGCGTACGCGCTCACCGCCGTCATTTCCTTTGTGTGCTGCTACCTGAATTGGGGCCTCGGACTCGTTGTTGGTGCGCTGGTAGCCCGCGAAATGGGCAAAAAGATTAGGGGCGTGCACTTCCCGCTCGTAGTGGCTGCTGCCTACTCCGCGGAGATTGTGCGAGGTCCCTCTTCCGCAATTCCCGTCGTGATGGCCACGCCCGACAACTTCTTGTACGACAAGGTCGGACTCATCCCGATCACTGAGACGCTGTACAGCTGGTGGAACCTAACGATCACCATTGCCATCTTCGCGGCCATCGTTGGGTTCTACCTGGTCATGCGCGTACCTGAGGAAGAGGCCGTTGGCTTCGTCGATACCGTCGATGAGGAACATGTGCACGACGAGCCGGAAGGCGAGTTGACCTTCGCAGAACGCTTGGACAACTCCCGCGCCCTGCTCATGTTGTTAGGTGTCCTGCCGCTGGCATACCTGGTGATGTACTTCGTCGAGGAAGGCTTCAACATCAACCTCAACACGGTAATCCTCATCTTCCTCACGCTCGCCTTGTTCGCACACCGCAGCGTGAAGGAATTCCTCAACGCTGTGCAAGAAGCCATTACTTCCACCCGCGGCATCATTTTGCAGTTTCCGCTCTACGCCGGTGTCGCCGGCATCATGAGCGAATCAGGACTGGTAGAAACCTTCTCCAACGCGTTCATCTCCATCGCCAACAGCACCACCTTCCCATTGCTGACCTTCCTATCCGCAGGTCTGGTCAACGTGTTTATCCCTTCCGGTGGCGGCCAGTGGGCGATTCAAGGTCCCGTCATGCTGCAAGCCGCCGAGGCGATGGGTGCAAGCATCCCGCAAACGATCATGGCATTCGCCTGGGGCGACTCCTGGACCAACCAGATTCAGCCTTTCTGGGCACTCCCATTGCTGGGCGTAGCCGGCCTCAACGCGCGAAGCATCATGGGCTACTGCATCCTTTGGCTCGTGATCACCGGGGTGATCATCTGCGCTGGGTTTACGCTGCTGACCTTGCTATAAGAGGCGCTTTGGCGCATTACACTCGAATACATGGGAATTGAATTTGAGCAGGCGACGTTTCGAGGCACCGCCTACCAGGTCGAGGACCTCGATTCCGTCTCCGTGCTTTTCCATGGGGAAGATAAACGCGGCATCTACCGGCTGAGCTTTGCTAACGGGGAAGCCTACGTTGGGCAGGCAGAGAACGTGGTTCGCCGCTTTGCCGACCACCGACGCCGCTGGGACGACATCGTAGGCTTCGAATTCTTCCCCGTCCCCGGACCCGAGCCGCTGCTCGCTGCGGAGAGGATCCTCATCGCGGAGACTGAGCGTACATGCTCACTCCGCAACGTGGTGGACACGAAACGTCCGCGTGGCGAAAAAGATTACGTCATCGAGGTCAACGAGGGCAGCAGCGTGTCGCTTCCCTGGGAGCGTTCGAAGCGAAAAACGCTTGACGACGGGGCGCGGACGAAGTTCCTCCAATTAGCGCGCCGTCCGGACTACTTTTTTACCCGAGAGATCGCAGGATGGTTCATTTACCAGACCATCCCCGACCCGCTGGCCACGCGGGGCAAACTGTGGACCGTGTCCTGTTTGCCGTCGACAAATAAGCGGCGTGACTATTTCCGCACGTTCTGTATCAGCGCAGGAAACCTTGAAATGATGGTTGGGGAGGTATACGACGAGACGACCCCACAGGTGCGTATCAACACCGAGCGAAACGAAGAATTCTCAAAGTATCAGGGTATCCATCACGGGTGGGAGATGGGGGACGCGGAATATCCGATCGCACAAACGACGTGGTGGCTCTTCAACGCCTTTTACCTCTATGACGTCGTCATGGGGCAGGAAGAGTTTCCTGCTCTTGACGCAATGCTGGAGAGTGCATACGCACTCAATGTCCGGATGATGCGTCGTGGGGGCACGATGTACCAGCGTTTCCACAACACAGAGCTGGGGGCTGACTTAATGGGTGCCGCCGCGAAGTGGGGGAACCCAGAGTGGCTTGGAACGGATGCGTAATTGCTGCCGGTTGCTTCTGTTTACGCGCTAAGCTTTAACGTTCCGTGAAACATGCAAACTTCGGCCTCTAAACTTTAGGGTTTCCGAAAACCTTAAAGGCTAGTGCTGTAAACATGGGCGTGGTTCTGCGAGGAACCGTGGGCGGTTGCCGCATGTCTATGCATCGGGGCTGAGGACACTGATGTCTTCCGCCAGGATTGCCTGATCGACTTTGATGCCCACCGCCGCGCCAGCGCCCATGGCTTGTGAGACTTGATCCGGGGAGCTGACCACGTTGCCTGCAGCCCACAGCCCGGGTTGCGAAGTTCGGCCATGGTCTACACCCACCCAGCCGGCAGGTGTGCCGTCGAGGGTAGAACAGCCAGCTTGTTTCAAAAGTGCGTCGTTTGGAAGGAAGTCGGGACCGGTGAAGCACGAATCGAAGGCAGAGCGAGCGCTGCCATTGTGTACAAAGACTCCGACTTCGGAATCAGCATGAGGACTGACCCGAGTAACTGGGGCATCATTGATGGCGATACCGAGGGTGTGGAGAATGCCGCGCTCTGCATCGTCGAGAAGAAGCCCATTGGGGAAGAAAGTGAGCTGGTTTGTCCACTTGGGCAGTAGCCTGGCGATGTTGATAGTGAACGGCGGGTTCGCGCCACCGACAAGCGCGACCTTCTGGCCGCGGACCTCGTAACCGTGGCAATACGGGCAGTGGAACACACGCGTTCCCCAAAGTTCCTGCAAGCCAGGGATATTCGGGAGTCTGTCGGTTAAGCCTGTAGCGACAATAACGTGGCGGGAGCTGAGTTTTTCTCCGGTGGACAGTGTGGTGAGCCATCGGTCGTCGACACGAGTGAGTGCGTCTGCTGCCGCTTGCACGAGTGTGCCGCCGAAAGACTCAAACTCAGTGAGACCCTTTCTCGTAGCTCCATTGGCGGAATATCATCCATGCCGATGATGCCGTGGGCATGCTCGCTGAAACGATTGCGTGGCTGGCCTGCGTCGATGAGCGCGACAGTTCGATTGGCACGTGCGAGCGTGATCGCTGCGGCAGTGCCGGCGAAACCGCCGCCGATAACGACGACGTGGGGTTGGTTGTGGGACATGCAGGTCCTTAAGGAGCGTGATTGATGTGGTGCTGATTCGTGGAGACATCGTAAACGGAGCTAGCTCCATTTGCAGCGACTCCGGCATCAAAACCCCTGGTCGCGCAAAGACGAAAACTTCAAATGGAGCTAGCGCCGTCTAGGCCACTTTGCCCGATAATAATGGGTTAACCTGGTCAGAGATGTGCTGCAACCGACAGAGGAGTTTCCCGCATGGGTTTTCAGACCCCGATGATCGAGCTCGAAAAGTTTCTGGAGCGGACCAACAATGGAACGATCCAGTTGCCCGATTTTCAACGTGGATACAAGTGGGACGAAGAGAGGGTCCGACAACTACTCATTACGGTGTTGCGGGGGCACCCTATGGGCGTCGTCATGCTCTTGGAAACCGGAAATGACCAGGTTCGATTTAAACCACGGGCGATAGAAGGAACAGAGTTTCCGGAGGGGACGAAACCACACTTCCTGCTTCTTGATGGGCAGCAACGACTTACTTCTCTGACACAGGCCTTGTCTGGTGACGGGGTTGTGCAAACCAAGGATTCTCGGGGCAAGCTCTTCGATCGTCGCTTCTTCGTGGACATCAACCTGGCTGTGGAAGACCCGCAGAACATCGAAGATGCGGTGATCGCCGTGCCTGCGGACGGCAAGATCAAGAAGAACTTTGACCGCGACATTGTGCTTGATCTGAGTACGCGTGAGGCGCAGCAAGAGCAAGGGTACGTTCCGATCACCCTGCTGTACGACTCAGAGGAATGGTTCTCGTGGGCCATGACAGCGCCGAATCCGGAAATTGTACAGCGCTTTGGCAGCCTGTTTGTTTTCCCAGCGAAGAGTTACAAGCTTCCGGCTATCGAGTTGGATCGAGAGACTGATAAAGCCGCTGTGGCCACGGTTTTTGAGAAGGTAAGCATTGGTGGCCTACCGCTGAACGTTTTTGAACTTCTTACGGCTGTGTTTGCCGGTGACGCTGAGTACTACGCCAAAACAAACAATGACTTCCGTCTGAACGATGATTGGCAGGAGACTCGTCAGTACTGGGCACAGTACCCGGTACTGCACAAAGTGGAGAACACCGACTTCCTCCAAGCAGTGACGATGCTTGCAAGTTTGAAGCGGAAGCGGGAAGCCACCGAAGGCAGCAGGAAAATTGGTGTCACTGCGAAGCGCGAGGACGTACTGAAGCTCACGCTTTCCGAGTACCTCGACTGGCGCGATCCTCTTCGCGATGCATTCATTTGGGCTGCGGACTTCCTCGCAGACCTGCATATCTTCCAGGCGACTGATGTCCCGTACTTAAAGCAGCTCGTGCCGTTGGCCTCGCTGCGCGTAGAGCTTGGGGCCGATGCTGACTTACACCAAGTTCGTGCGCGCTTGGTCAAGTGGTACTGGGCGGGTGTCTTCGGAGAGCTGTACGGCAGCGCGATTGAAACGCGTTTCGTCCGAGACCTTGAAATGGTTCCGGCCTGGGCCCGTGATGTCACGGCACCAACACCCCGTACCGTAGCAGATGCGAACTTTGTAGAATCCCGACTGCATTCCATGCGAACTCGGAACTCCGCAGCGTACAAGGGGATTATGGCGTTGCTCATGGGGAACGGATGCATTGATTGGATGGAAGCGAAAACGTTCGGGGCGTACCAGTATCAGCAGCTGGCTGTTGATATCCACCACATCTTTCCGCAGGACTGGTGCAAAAAGAACGATATTGATTCGGAGCAGCGCGAGTCCATCGTGAATAAGACGATGCTTAGTGCACGAACCAACCGGATTATTGGCGGTGTTGCTCCCTCGCGTTATCTGTCTAAGGTGCAGGAGAAAGCGCAGCTGGACGCCGGGGAAGTGGATGAGATACTAGCCACGCATCTTGTGTCCCCAGAGGCACTGCGCGCAGACGAGTTCGAGGCTTTTTTCTCTCATCGTCGGGAAGCACTGTGCGCGTTGGTTGAAAAGGCGATGGGCAAGGGAGTGCCACGGGACGTGGCTGATGGCCGTGGCGAAGAGGACTCGACGCATTTCGAGCACATCAACGAGGAATTGGAAGAACTGGAATAGCTCCGACCAACTACACACCCCGCAGCCGCTCGACCGCGTAGTCGAAAACGATGCGTTCTTGCTCGATGCGCAGGCACCCGGTGGAGGAGTGGCTGCGCAGGTAGTCCAGGGCGTCGGCCTCCCCAGAAGTAAGCCGCACCGGGATGAAGCGACTGGGGTTCGGCTCTTCGACGGCGAGCGCGTCATGGTCGCGCGCGGTATCCAGATCCATAAGCACGGACTGGGCGTGAGGCAGGTGTTCGCGCACCGTATCCAAGATGTAGAAGCCGTAGGAGTCCAGGTCGCCCCAGTACAGCACCTCTTTCGAAGCAAGCCACGGCAGCTGTTTCGTCAGCATTTGGGCCTGTAGGCCGCTGCTGAAGATCGCGATGGTGTCGGGCATGTCAGGCAGGGCGAGGAAGGTCTGGTGGTTCTCTACGAACAGCACGCGGCGTGCGGGCAGGTCAGTGAGCTCGGAAAGTGGGCAGGACCAGTGCCGCACCCCGCAGAATGCCAAAGAAGAATCCAAGCTGCGCAGCTCCACCAGAACGGGCTTCTCGCGAAAGCCCAACTCGCCGACCACGGCGGTCAGCACCGCACGGTGGGCCTCGACCCACTTCGAGTCCACGCCGAAGATCGGGAGCTCGCGGACGTAGTAGTCAGACGCGTCGTGCGTGCGCAGCCACTGCACCACGCTGACAAAGCGGGTGGCAGTGGCACAGTCCCATGCCGCCCACGCTGCGAGTTTGCTAGTCAAAGGGGTGCGGCAGCCGTCGCCAAGCGAGGCGCACAGCCCGTCGAGCAGTGTGTTGATGCGCTGCCAATGCTCGGCGCGACCGGCGACTCGGGCCGCGGTGGCGGGGCTGTCCAGCACCACGCGCGCCGGGAGCGAGTAGGTGCCGAGGT
>ERZ1673749.69-NODE-69-length-151541-cov-7.615760_pt1 | contig 151541 bp, 140 predicted proteins | sample MGYA00580204_ERZ1673749 | MGnify/ENA primary metagenome ERZ1673749 (study PRJEB41218, sample SAMN15661745) | gut metagenome | host: Homo sapiens | place: Canada: London | collected 2015-08-20/2019-03-30 | study: EMG produced TPA metagenomics assembly of...
GAACGCACCGTAGAAATACGGTGTTTTTTGTGCCCTTTTTGATGATTGGATATTCTGCTTTGTCTGTACATATACATCTGATCGTTATCATTCCAGATAACCCGACTGCAAAAATACAGCCACAGTCTCTGTTTCAGCAGAGGTCCTGTACCTTTCGGTGGTATCATTATTGCTTCGCTCTTCCCGTAGGAGTCTTCGCCTGCACGAGCCGGATTATCTCCGGTAAGCATGTTCCTCAAGATGTATCAGCTCCTTCAATTGTCAAGGTGCAATCGGAAGAACTGTCTGAACCTCTTTTACGTTTGTGATTTTTGGAAATCAGAGGATTTTCAATTTGCCTTCCATATACTCTGTATTGGGAGCGACAAAATCGGACATGATTTTAGAAATTTTTTAAGATTATTTTTTGAAGTGTAAAAAGACATAAAAAAAGATGCCAGGATTTCTCCTGACACCGTAGTGACTGTGCCAACTTCGTGCCCAGTGGGCACAAGGTTGGTTCATTATTCTTCATTTTCTATTGAGTTTGATTCTTTCTCTGTCTTCTTGTTTTTAGATATTATCCTATGACCTGTATAAATAGCCATAATCATACAAAGCAAAGAACTTGCCGCAAAATATTTATGGCTTGATTTTGAACCTTTATATCCGCTATAAAAAGTTCCTAGCATCGTTATCAATGCTCCGACAGACCAATATTCATGAGCTTTCATTCTAACATCTCCTTTTGTATTAATTTTAATATGTGCCTTTTAATGAAATATGCAAACAGGAATTTGGAACGTGCTTTATAAATTTTTTCCGATCCCCTCAAGTTCGTTCATGGAATCCTTGTTTTTTTCAAGTTCATCTCTGGCTGTTGCGTAATATGATTTTTTGAAAAGCATATCCCATGAAAGATATTTTGCCATACAGTCAAACTGCTTATCAATCAGCTCATACTGGATACTGTCTACAGGAGAACCACCTACAACAATCGTGCCAACTTTTTTGTTTTTTAACTGCAATCCACGGCAGTAGCACTTATCAATGATAAGTTTCAATTGTGCTGACATTCCCCACCAATAAACTGGTGTAGCAAAAAGAATCATATCTGCGGCAGCAATTTTATCAATTGTAGGATTTGTATCATCCTTATCGACGCATCCCTTAGAGCATTGACAGACACCACATCCCTTGCATGGTGCAATGTTGAGTTTGTCAGGTTCAATGATTTCAATTTCATTCTTTTCTGATGCTCCTTTTATAAATGCATTGATTGCTGTCAGCGTGTTTCCTTTTCTGGCACTTCCATTAATGATTACAATTTTCATGCGTGTATCCTACAACTTCCGATTTGTAAAACACATTCTTTTTTACATAGGCACAGTATACCACATTTCCTGTGCCTATGCTATATCATTTAATGCTTCTTCCGATATGAACTCATCCTCTCCACAGAAACCTCCGGATAGAAGTAAGTAAGAATCGTTGCTTTCGGAACTCCTGCAGCCAATGCTTTCTTCACTTCCTCTTTCTGCTCTACTTCATCCTGCATGGAGAATCTTCTGCTTAATTCCGCATCACCAAGCACCATAAACTGCTCATAGGTAAGAGAATCTATATACACATTCTCGCCCTTATCCTTCAGTTTTTCATAATACTTTTACAAACTCCACTGCGTTTTTTATATCTTCTTCATCTGGATGCCCTTTGGCAATACCACCCACCAGTTTAAATGGACCAAATGTGTCATAGCCCTTGCATCCGAATTTTCCTATCACTTTAGAACGCTTCTTGTCCAAAATCTGTTCTATGGATTTGTAATTCGCACTTCCACCATAAGTACAGATCAGAAATACCTTTTTATCGTCCGGTAGATTCTTCTCTGCAAATTCCAATATCGACTGATGAAATTTTGAAAAATAGATTCCTGATGCAAACCCAACTATATCATAACTACTCAGATCTGCATCTGGCTGTTTTACAGCATCAATCAAATCAACTTGGCACTCTTCTGCTATGTTTTTTACTAATTTTTCTGTATTTCCATGATGTACAGATGCATATACGATTACTTTTCTCATTTATTTTCCTTTCTGCCTACTCCATCACCACAAATCGTATTGTTTCATAGTCTCTGCATTTCGATATTCATGTTTCTCATAATATCCTATCAACTTTCCCTCATCTCTGAGTGCCACCATATAAACATCCTTATTCTGTTTCTCATTGTGAAAAGTGTAAACGATATTATGGCTTTCATCTACTGCAAACCAATCCACTACCTGCTGTATTCTATCCCTTGATTCCGGATTATGACAATCTAACAGGCTTCTTCCGATAAGTTTATCGCCACCTCGCTTCACATAACTGATAACAGCTGCCGGATTCATGTAAATAATCTCATGTTTAAGATTGCATATAACAACGGATGCCCTGTCCTGATCAACAATACTCTTATAAAAGCTGACCACATCTATCTTTTTATATATTTTTTTCTTCTTACTTTTCTCCATTTTATGTTGTCCTTAAAACTTCACTACTTCCGGTTCATGTGTAAATGATGAAAATGTAGCTATCACATTTTTTAAATAGAATACTTCTGTATTTCCATCATCTGCCGAGTACATATTCTGTAAAGATGGATAAGCATCAAGCATAGACTGTCTTGCTTCTCTTCTGTCATCTTCTACAAGTTCTCCGGCTACACGAAGCCACTCACCATTTTTAAATGCACAGATTTCCACCTTTGGGTTTGCGTGAATCTGTTTTGAAACATCCTTCACCTTTCCGGTCTGAATATACAGCTTGCCTTCAAAAATATGTGCTGTTCCAAAAGGTCTTACCCTTGGCTGATCTCCTTCCACTGTTGCCAAATAATATGTCTCTGCTTCTTTTAAAAAATTTACTACTCGTTCCATTGTATAAACCTCCTGCTATTAAAATCTATCAATAATAGAATTATACCATTCCATCGCTTCTTATGCACTAATCAACCGTATCATAAAACCCCTGTTTCACATCCTTCCAAACGTAAACCAGGGGTTTCACTTATATCATTCTATACCATAGACAGCGCATATACTATCTATTCACTTTTACTCTGTCTCATAAAAGACTTTCTTATCTAGAGCTTTATTCTGATGTGCAACGATTGTTGTACATACAGCATCACCTGTGATATTAACAGCTGTTCTTGTCATATCAAGGATACGGTCAATACCCATGATCAGTCCGATTGCCTCAACCGGAAGTCCGACAGAGTTAAATACCATTGTCAGTGTAACCAGACCAACACTTGGTACTCCGGCTGTTCCGACAGATGCCAGTGTTGCTGTTCCGATAACGGTAATATAGTCTGCCATACTCAGATGGATTCCGAATGCCTGTGCTGCGAACACAACTGCAACACCCTGCATGATGGAAGTACCATCCATGTTGATCGTTGCTCCGAGTGGAATCGTAAAGGAAGAAATCTTCTTGGAAACTCCGACTTTCTTAGAAAGTGTTTCAATAGAAAGCGGGATTGTCGCATTTGATGTCGCTGTAGAGAATGCAAATGCCATAACCGGGAAAAATTTCTTGATGAAGCGGATCGGGTTCAGTCCTGTGAAAATCTTTAACAGAATCTGATATACTCCCAGACACTGGATCGCAAGTGCCAAAAGTACTGCGATCATGTATTTTGCCAGCGGAACAAATGCACTGAATCCGATTGTAGCAAAAGTACGGCTGATCAGGCAGAATACACCGATTGGTGCAAGGCTCATGATCATCATTGTCATTTCCATCATAATGTCATTGAACTGGCTGAAGAAGTTCGCAACTGTCTCTGCACGTTCACCCATCTTCGCAAGGATAACACCAATGATCAGCGCAAATACGATAACCTGAAGCATTGTTCCACTTGCCAGGGAATTGATCGGGTTGTCCGGAATGATATTTAGGATTGTATCTGTCAGGGAAGTTGCTTCCATTGTCTCAACTGTGGACGCACTTGTCTTGATTGCACTCATATCAAGTCCGATACCCGGATTGATCAGATTACCAACTGATAAAGCAACTGTTACAGCAAGAGCTGTTGTTGCGAGGTAGAATACCAATGTTCTGACACCTACTGTTCCGAGCTTCTTCGTATCTCCGATTGCCATACTTCCGCACACAAGGGAACAAAATACAAGCGGTACAACAAGCATCTTCATCAGACGGATGAATCCCTGTCCAATCACATAGAGGATTCCTTCTACAATAATATCATTTTTTACCTTGCTGTCTGGAATCAGATAACAAAGTACAATTCCAAAAACAGCACCTAAAAGCAGAGCAATGAAAATCTTGGTCGTCAGACCAATTTTCTTCTCTTTCTTTTCATCTTTCACATTCTTATTTTTCATTCTAATTCTCCGTTCTTTCTTTCATATACTCTTCTAATGACTCTTTCCAATCCGGCATATCATACATATCAATAATACGGAGAATGAAGTTGTCCAATACCGCATACGGTGGTCTGACAGAAGAAAGGTCTGACTGTTCTGTCGGAACTGCCTTTAATTCAACGTTTTTCCCTGACAATCTCAAGATCTCCTGAGCAAATTCGTAACGATTGCAGACTCCACTGCAAGTTACATGATAAGTACCATATTCATTCGTACTGATCAGATACAGGATCATTCTTGCGAGATCTTTGGCACTTGTCGGGGAACCAAACTGATCTCCTGCTACAGAAAGTGTTTTTCCCTGTTCTGCCACTTCGAGCACACGGTTAACAAAGTTATTTCCACCTTTTCCGTAAACCCAGTTACTGCGGATAATGAAATGCTTGTGTGTGAATTCTTTCACATAATTCTCACCAGCTCTTTTGGATGCTCCATAAACAGTCAGTGGATTCGTATCATCAAATTCTGTATACGGTTTCTTGCTCTGTCCGTCAAATACATCATCTGTTGAAAGCTGGACGATCTTTGCGCCATTCTTTCTTGCGACGATACTTAAGTTTCTTGCTCCAAGTGCATTTACTCGGTAAGCATGTTCTGGTTCTTTTTCGCACAGATCGGTGTCTGTAACACCGCAGCAGTTGATAATCACATCCGGACGGTTCACAATACCGAAGTTAAGAACTTCCTCTGTGTTTGTAATATCCAGATCATCCAGATCCGTATTCAGCACTTCGATCTCTAATGGATCCAGAATGTCGTTCAGCGCTCGGCCAATCTGGCCGTTTGAGCCGGCTATCCATACTTTAATCATCTCTCATTTCCTCCTTCTCATGCAATGAAAAAGGCGCTGAATCCAATCAACGCCTCTCATATACTATAAAATAAACGTCAATAATATTTTATCAACCTACTGTTTCCGTGTCAAGATTACACTTTTAGTCTATCAAGAAAATATCATGGTTTTCCTGAATCTTCTCTATAATCTCATGGCTGCTTATCCCTTGAAGTTCTACACTGTTCTGACTGACATAAAGAAACACAAGAAACAGAAAAGTGGACAGGATCAATCTGGTAGTAAAGCTTCCTCTGCTATTTTCTTTCTTATCTAGATCTTCTGCTCCATTTCCTGCACTTTGCTCCAGACCATCCGGATATAATTCCCGATATAAACGACCATATCTTGGATGAATTGCCGGTGTTATCATACCGGTATTCCGCTGTCGTCTGCGATTTTCTTCCCACAATCTACGCCTACGGACTTCTGATTCTTTTTCCTGCACGAAAGATCCTCTCCATCTTCTTTTTTTCTAGTTTATGAAAGTTTCTTCTGCTTTATTCTTCCAGGAAAATCTGATACAGCGTTTTCTACCGGTCAGCCAGTTCTCCTGTAATGTCTTCCCAGGTAATCCCTTTTTCTACCATGAGAACCATTGCATGATAAAGGAAATCAGATAATTCATACTTCACTTCCTCGACATTTGGATTTTTTGCAGCGATCACAACTTCTGTCGCCTCTTCTCCAACCTTTTTCAGGATCTTATCCAGACCTTTTTCAAAAAGATAGTTCGTATAGGAACCTTCTTTTGGATTCTCTTTTCTATCCGCAATTGTCTGATATACAGACTCAAAAATCTGAACCGGATTCTTGGCATCGTAATCATTTCCAACAATTGTTGTATAGAAACAGGAGCGGTTTCCCGTATGGCATGCTGCTCCGATCTGTTCTACCTTTGCAAGCATCGTATCTCTGTCACAGTCGATTGCAAGAGATTTCACATACTGGAAATGCCCGGATGTCTCACCTTTGATCCACTGGCATTTTCTGCTTCTGCTATAGTAAGTCATGCGCCCGGTTTTCACAGTATGCTCAAATGCTTCCTCGTTCATATATGCCATCATTAAGACTTCATTTGTCTTATAATCCTGAACAATCACTGGAATTAATCCGTCTGAATTCAATTTAAACTCACCGAAATCCATCTGGCTTTCAAAAGAAGTCATTTGAATTCCATTTTCTGCACAAACTTCTTTAAATTTGTTAAAGTCCATATCCAGACGACTGATGAATCTTCCTGATATACCTTTTACACCATCACTCTTTAAAATATTAAGGATCTCGTTTTCATCCATCGTATCCGTGACAACAACACACTGCGTTTCTGTAACATTTACAACAGAATTCAGATCCAGTCGATGCATAAATATCATCTCTGTACTATATGCTTCGATCAGATGCTGCTGTTTAAACAATGCATCGAAATCATTTAATGATACAGCGATTCTCTCTTTTCCAAAACGCTTGGATACTTCCTCGATTAATTCAATGGAAAGTGCTTTTGAGAAATTCAACATTGCACGTTTCGCTCCGGCATAAAGAATCTTCTTCACATCTTCTGCACGTCTGATGTTTCCTCCGACAACCATTGGAATACTGATTGCACGGTTGATCTGTTTGAGGAAGTTGATCGTCTCATCATGTTCTTCATCTGAGTCTGACAGATCGAAAATAATCAGTTCATCCGCTCCTCTTTCATTGTAGTGGCGCGCAAGTTCCATCACATCATCTGCGATCACAGTTCTGTCATCGAACCACTGCACCGCTTTCCCTCTTTCTATAAAAATACAAGGGGTCAGTCTTTTATACATAATTCCTTCTTACTCCTTCTGTCACGCCGTTAAAGGCTTCCCTTTGTAGACCATACTTCTTTTATTCTTGGCTCTTCTGAAACCGCCATATCCAGAGCCTTTCCGAATGCTTTAAATAAAGCCTCTGCCATATGATGATTATTCCCTGCATCAAGGATCTTAAGGTGCAGGTTCATTGCAGCACTATAGGAAACTGCATAGAAAAATTCACGCACCATCTCTGTATCCATTGTTCCAAGCACCGGTACTGTAAAATCTGCCTGAAAGTTCAGATACGGTCTGCCTGAAAGGTCAACTGCTCCAAGAGCAAGAACCTCATCCATTGGCAGTACAAAATATCCGTATCGCTTAATTCCGGCCTTATCTCCAAGTGCCTGTGCGATTGCCTGTCCCAGTACGATTCCTGTATCTTCGATCGTGTGATGGGAATCCACTTCAAGATCCCCACGCACCTTAACATTTAAATCAAATAATCCATGTCTTGCAAATCCATCCAGCATATGATCAAAAAACGGAATTCCTGTATCAATCTGATTCTTTCCCTGTCCATCCAGATTGATTGTCAGTTCAATATCTGTCTCTTTTGTCTTTCTTTTGCAGCTTCCGATTCTGTTCTGCATCACACTCACAGCTCCTTTTCTCTTATTTTTCAAATCTTACTTTGATTGAATTTGCATGTGCTGTCAGATGTTCTGCCTCTGCAAATTTCTCGATATCTGTGTGGATCTTCTCAAGTGCATTTCTTGAGTAAGAAATAATGCTTGATTTTTTAATAAAATCATCTACAGATAGCGGTGAGAAGAATTTTGCTGTTCCGTTTGTCGGAAGGACGTGGTTCGGTCCTGCAAAATAATCTCCGAGCGGCTCACTGGAATATTCTCCGATGAAAATAGCTCCGGCATTACGGATCTTTGTCATCACCTCAAACGGATTCGCTGTCACGATCTCAAGATGTTCGGAAGCAATAGAATTTGCTGCATCGATTGCATCCCCCATTGTCTCTGCGACGAGAATATGTCCATAATTATTCAGGGATTTCTGAATGATCTCGCCTCTGGAAAGCTCTTTTACAAATGCATCTGTCTGTGCAGATACTTTCTCTGCAAGTTCCATACTTGTTGTAACCAGAATTGCAGATGCCATCTCGTCATGCTCTGCCTGAGACAGAAGATCTGCTGCCACGAAACGTGGATTTGCCGTCTCATCAGCAAGAACAAGGATCTCACTTGGTCCTGCGATTGAGTCAATGCTTACGAATCCATAAACCGCTTTCTTAGCAAGAGCTACATAGATATTTCCAGGTCCTACGATCTTATCTACCTTCGGAATAGACTCTGTTCCATATGCAAGTGCCGCAATTGCCTGAGCTCCACCAACCTTGTAAACTTTATCTGCACCGGCCTCTTTTGCCGCAACCAGTGTTGTCGGAGTTACCTTCCCATCTTTTCCTGGAGGTGTTACCATGATGATCTCATCTACACCTGCAACCTTCGCCGGCATGATATTCATAAGTACAGAAGATGGGTAAGCTGCTTTTCCGCCAGGAACATAAACACCGACTCTCTGGAGTGCTGTCACTTTCTGTCCAAGAATTGTTCCGTCCGGTTTACTGTCAAACCAGCTGTACTGCATCTGTTTCTGGTGATAGTCTCTGATATTCACCAGTGCTTTTCTGATAATCGCGATCAGTTCATCATCTACCTGCTCATATGCTTCTGCGATCTCTTCTTCCGTTACAAGAAGATGCTCTGCGTCCAGTCTGACTCCATCAAATTTCTCTGTATATTCAAATACAGCCTCGTCTCCCTTTTCTTTCACCGCATTCAATATTTCCTGAACACTTGCTTCAAACTTCCCATAGTTATTCGGGCTTCTCTTTAAAAGGTCATCCAGAAGATTCTTCTTCGTATTCTTATTCAGTTTCTCTATACGCATTTGTCTATTCCTCCCTCAGAAGATTTCTTAAATTTGTGATCAGCTCTTTGATTCTGTCATTTTCCATTCGCATGCTGACCGGATTGACGATCATTCGCGCTGACAGCGGACACACTTCTTCAAGTACGACCAGTCCGTTTTCTTTCAATGTAGAACCGGTTTCTACGATATCTACGATGACTTCAGATAAGCCAACAATCGGTGCAAGTTCGATCGAACCGTTTAATTTCACAATTTCTACTGTCTGATGTTTCTTGTTGTAGAAATAATCTTTCGCGATATTCGGATATTTCGTTGCCACACGGATCAGTTCATGATGTTTCAGTTTTTCTGCTGCCTCTTCATATCCACACACACACATCCTGCATTTTCCGAATCCAAGATCCAGGACTTCATGGACTTTACGTCCCTCTTCGATAATCGTATCTTTTCCGACAACTCCAATATCTGCTGCTCCGTACTCTACATAAGTCGGCACATCCGGTCCTTTTGCGAGAAAGAATTTCAATCCCAGTTCTTCATTTACAAAAATCAGCTTTCTGGAATCCTTATCTTTCATTTCCTCGCATGTGATTCCAAGACGCTCCAGCATCTCCAGTGTCTTCTTTGCAAGTCTTCCCTTTGTAAGGGCAAATGTTAAATATCTCATTGATCTGCTCCTTTATTGCTGCTTTGTTTTCTTTTTTGTATTGACCAGCTTCTCTTCTCCTGTCTGAAGATTGATCACTTCAATCTTCCGGTCCTCTCTTAAGTAAAGCATACTTGCAACAGAAGAACGCTTTCCATACGCTTCAAAAGTCTCTCTTTCATCCCAGGAGTTTCTCTTCATCATCTCGACATTTTTTCCTTTTGCACGAAATGACCTCGCAAGAGAAATTGCCCACTGTTCCGTTGCATCCGTATAAACAAGCAGATTACGGTGTCCTGTCTCTACTTTGATCTTCTGACGATCCAGTGCACTCATAAGTTCATCCAGAATGATTGCAAATCCGATCGACGGTGTCTTCTTTCCAAACTTCTCAAGAAGGTGGTCGTAACGTCCTCCACGTACAACTGCATCTCCGGTACCATAAGTATAGGCACGGAAAATGATTCCTGTATAATATCCATAACTTCCGCTCATGCTCAGATCAAAAGTTACATGATCCTCTACTCCGTAAATCTTCAGCAGATCATAAATCTGGCGAAGACGTTCTACCGCAAGTCTTGCTGCTTCACCCGGAGCAATGCGTCCTGCATCTGCAAGGATCTCCGGTCCACCTGTCAGTTCCGGAAGCTGATGGAACGCTTCTTTCACCTGATCGTCAATCTCATAATGATCGAGAATCTCTTCCACACCAAAGAAGTTTCTGTTCGCAATCAATGTACGGATCTCTTCTTTTTGTTCATCTTCCAGATTCGTTGCCTCGAAAAGACTCTGAATAAAATCAACATGTCCGATACTTACCTGGAATTCCTTTAGGCCGGTTTTCTTAAGTCCGTCCACAACCATTGCGAGCATTTCTGCATCTGCCTCGATAGAATCCACACCGATCAGCTCTGCACCAAGCTGTGTATTTTCTTTCAGGCGTCCACGATAACTGGAATGATTGATAAATGTATTTCCGGCATAACACAGACGAATTGGAAAATTCTCTGTCTCAAACAGTGTTGCTACTGCTCTTGCAATGGACGGTGTAATATCCGGACGCAACGCTAGAATATTCCCCTCTCTATCAAAGAATTTATAAAGATCTCTGATCGATGTCGAACCGATCTCCTTGCGGAATACATCAAAATATTCAAATGTCGGTGTCTGTATGTCCTGATATCCATATAAATGCAATACAGTATTCAGCTTTTTCTGCAATGCCAACTTAATGGCACATTCTCTATTATAAATATCCCGAACGCCTTCCGGGGTATGTAACTTCTGCTCCATGTCTCGTTCACCTTCCTGTCTTTTCTTGGTTTTTCACTTTAGTGTGCTACCACGTTAAAACCTGTTTGTAATTATACGGACTTTGTAGGATTCTGTCAATCCCTCGTTTCCAAATCTTTCTGAATTAAATCCAGATACGGCACAAAATAGCCATTTTTCAGTTGAAAAAACCATTCCGGATCTAATTCTTCCAGCCGGACACTCTTGCGTCCCCCACTCTGCGCGCGGTCCCAGAACTTACGGATCTGTGTATACTGCATGTAATAAAGCTCATTTCTTGCTGTATAATAGATCAGAAAAAAAGCAATCCCGCCCTGCCGTTCAAACTTTTCCATAAAGTCCATCTGATGCTCATGTACATTCTGAAGTGGGAAGGTATCTACATTACACTCTTTCGCATCAAAACAGACCGGGATTCCCTGCACTGCTCCGATATAGTCTACCGTACTTGCTTTGTCGAAATACGCAAGTGTGATCTGTCTGTGGTCTTTATCCATACGTACCGGAGTGATCGGTGTCGGGATTTTCTGCATCAGTGCAAGTCCCATCTCACTGTATCTTTCATTCGAATGATTGATAAATTCCTCCAGTGTCGAACCTCTAAGTCCTCTCGAGTTCCATGTTGCCATCTCACATCACTCCCTGCGCTTTACAGATTTGTTCAAATAAGGCCGGGACAGGTGCTTTGATGATCTTTCCTGAAAGCTGTTTGATATCTCCCTCGCAGTTCTCCGGGAATTCCAGACGGTAAGCATGCAGGAGCTGGGAACGAAGTCCGTATTCCTTTTTCAAAGCATCGTTAAATGACCGGTTCCCGTATTTGTAATCCCCTGCAATCGGATGCCCAATGGATGCCAGATGTGCACGGATCTGGTGTGTCTTACCGGTGATCAGATGCACTTCAAGAAGTGTTGTTTCTCTATTTCGTGCAAGCACTTTGTATTCGGTATCGATTGCTGATGCTTCTTTCCCATCTTTTGTCTGTTCAGCCGGCTTTTTCTGACTCACCGTAACTTTATTTGTCTTTTCATTCTTGACGAGATAACCATGAATCCTCTGATTCTCTTTTACCTGCCCTTTTACCAGACAAAGATAATATTTCTTAAGTGTACGGTCACGGAACATCTCGCTTAATCCCTGTAATGCCTGCAGTGTTTTTCCTGCTGCCACGATTCCGCTTGTATTTCTGTCTAAACGGTTACAGACAGATGGATGAAATGTATGCAGTTCTTCTTCCGTGATTTTCCCATTTTCCAACAGATAATCAATAAAATACTCCACAAGAGAAGTATCCGTCGGGGATGCCTTCTGGGAGAGCATTCCGACCGGTTTATTGATAAATACAGCAGCCTCATCTTCATATAAGATATCTAACTGTACCTTCTTTCCCGCTGTCTGTTTTCTTGCAGAGGACGCTTTTTTCTTCGAAAACTGTGAATGATCGATAAAGTTCTCAATCGTCTCTTCCGCAAGAAATAACTTAATCACATCCCCCTGTTTCAGCTGTTCATTTCCAACTGCTTTTTTTCCATTCAGGGTAATATTCTTTTTTCTCATCATCTTATAGAAAAAACTTTTTGGCGCTTTATTGAGATACTTTGCAAGGAATTTATCCATGCGCTGTCCTGCCTCATTTTTCTGGATGCTGATCTCTCTCATCGTCTTTTCCTCTTTACATTGATATATTCAGAATAAGATTACGGATTTCCTGTTCTCTTGCTTTCGTATCTTCCTGCTCTACTACAGCAATATTTTCAAGTCCCTCCACGCGGGCCAGAAACGGTGTATACTGATTTAAGATCTTAACAGTAAAACCTGTGTACTGATTCTGCGCAAGGATTGTCTTGATATGCTTTCCAAGTTCATCTGTATTTACTTTCTCATAATGTGTGTATCCGTAAATGTTGTGTCCCGAAATTACGATACAGTCTGCTGGCATGATATGCTCTTTGCTTGTAATTATAAGATCATAACAAACTGTTAAATGTTTTGATTTTCCTGCGATTTCCTTCGCCTGTGACAGTTCAATTGATTGATATGGATAACGTGCGATCACACCTACAAGTGCCTTTGATGCCGGAAGACATCCAAGGATAGCAACAACTGTCAGAAGATTCAGCCTCGTATGTGTCTGCCAGTAACCAAGAGCAAAAATTGCCAGAACGATTGCAAAATAAATAACCGTTCTTAAAATCTCCACTTTTCTTTTATAATTCAGATAACCTGGTTTTCCTTTTTGTATTCTCTTCATTTTTTCATCCTGTTCTAAATTTAATATTTACAAGTTCTGCATATGAACGAGTAGTCCGTGTGGCAGCAGTTTTATTCCAAAGTAAGTTAATTTCATTGGGATTCCATAAACGGAGACTGATTTCCCGGATCTGCAGTCCTTCAACGCCTGATGAACCACTCTGTCTGCCTTCGCCATTGTCAGTTTCTTCAAGATATTCTGCGGTTTCCCGGAAAACTTGAAAAACTCCGTATCAACCGGACCCGGGCAGACTGCTGTGACGACAATTCCTTTTTTTCTCAGTTCTTCTCCCAATGATCTGGAGAAGCTTAAGACATAGGACTTCGTTGCCGCATATACTGAGAAATACGGTTGTGGGCAAAATGCAGATGCGGACGCAAGATTGACGATCCTGCTGCCAGCACGCAGAAATGGCAGACACAGCAATGTCATTCTTGTAAGAGACCGGCAGTTTACATCCACCATATCTGTCTGGATCCGGAATTTTTCAGACGAAATCTCTTCTACACTTCCTGACTTGCCAAATCCTGCTGAATTCACAAGCATTCGTAAATCCGGCTGTTCTTTCTCAAGTGCATCTCTCAATTCCTTATATACCTTTTTCTTCTGAAGATCACCTGCAAAAATCCGAAGAGGAACTCTGCTTTCTTTCGCAAGCGCTTCCAGACGCTCTTTGCGCCTGGCAATCACCCAGATCTCATCCAGATTTTTATAAAAATATCCAAGCTGACGTACAAATTCTCTTCCCATTCCCGAAGATGCTCCGGTTACGATTGCAATTTTCATCCTGCTTCCTTTCTTGAATCCTGTCTGTCAGATACTTAAATGTACCTATTTTCTATTCTTCTTAGAATGAACATTTCTGATAGATTTCTTCTTATTTTTCCCTTCAACTCTTCCTCTGTGTTCAGAATTGTTTTGTCTTCTCTGACCATTTGAACCTTTTGATCCTTTTTTCGGTTCCTTTCTGTCGGCTTTTTTATCATTTCCTGAACCACGCATCTGTCTCGGTCTCACAAGACATTTCGGTCCGAATCCGATCAGATCAGATCTTCCTGCTTTATGAAGTGCTTCAATCACCAGATCATACAGCTCCGGATTACGATATTGGATCAACGCTCTCTGCATTGCCTTCTCATGCGGACTCTTCGGAACATAAACCTTCTGCATCGTTCTCGGATCTACCCCGGTATAATACATACAGGTGGAAAGAGTTGATGGTGTCGGATAGAAATCCTGCACCTGCTCCGGCATATAGCCAAGATCACGACAGTACTCTGCAAGTTCTACCGCTTCCTTCAGAGTAGAACCAGGGTGGGAGGACATCAGATACGGAACCAGATACTGTTCTTTCCCGATTTTCTCATTCATCTTATAAAACTGTCTTGTAAACTCTTCATAGACTTTGTGCTCCGGTTTTCCCATCAGAGACAGGACAGGCCCTGCCACATGCTCCGGTGCTACCTTCAACTGTCCACTGACATGATATTCACACAACTCTCTTAAAAACTCCTGCTTCTTATCTGCGAGCAGATAATCAAAGCGGATTCCTGAACGGATAAACACCTTCTTAACTTTTGGAATATCTCTCAACTTTCTCAACAGACTGACATAATCTCTGTGATCTGCGTCCAGATTCTTACACGGAGACGGGAACAGACACTGACGCGTTTTACAAACGCCATGTTCCATCTGCTTTTTGCAGGATGGATGCCGGAAATTTGCTGTCGGACCGCCAACATCATGAATATATCCTTTAAAGTCCTTATCTTTTGTAATTTCTTTTGCTTCTTCAATCAGAGATTCATGACTTCTTACCTGGACAATTCTTCCCTGATGGAACGTTAATGCGCAAAAACTGCATCCTCCAAAACATCCTCTGTTGCTGATCAGACTGAATTTAATCTCCTTGATTGCAGGAACTCCGCCTTTTGCCTCGTAAGACGGATGGTAAGTCCTCTGATAAGGAAGAGAGTAAACATCATCCATCTCCATCTGTGTCAGTGGTGCTGCCGGTGGATTCTGTACTACATACAGATGATCAGAATATGGTTCTACAAGACGTTTTCCGTTAAATGCATCCGTATTCAGATACTGTGTGTAAAAGCTGCGGGCATAATTCATCTTGTCCGCTTTGAGGTCTTCAAAGGACGGAAGGATTTCCGCATCATAAATACTGTCTAATGATTTTGCTTTTACAACCGTACCGGCTATATACGTGATATCCTCAACCGGTATCCCGGCATCCAGTGCTTCTGCAAGCTCTATGATCGAATGTTCGCCCATTCCATAAGAAATCACATCTGCACCCGAATCGAGCAGTACAGAACGTTTCAGCTTGTCTGACCAGTAATCATAGTGTGCCATTCTTCGAAGACTTGCTTCGATACCGCCCAGAATGATCGGTGTCTTTTTATAAGTCTGACGAATCAGATTTCCATATACTACGCAGGCATAATCCGGTCGTTTTCCCATCTCGCCGCCCGGTGTATAGGCGTCTGTCTTTCTTCTCTTTTTGGATACAGAATAATGATTTACCATAGAATCCATATTTCCTGCAGAGACAAGAAATCCAAGTCTTGGTTCTCCGAACACCTGCACGCTCTCCGGCTTACACCAGTCCGGTTGTGCAATGATCCCAACACGATATCCTCTGGATTCCAGAAGACGTGTAATGATTGCGTGACCAAAAGATGGATGATCGACATAGGCATCTCCTGATACATAGACAAAATCTACCTGATCCCATCCTCTCTCTTTCATCTCTTCTCTGGTAATTGGTAAAAAATTTCCTTTCATGCTTTCTCCCTGTTTAACGTAATAATGAACAGTCACGCAATGCTTCCAGTTCCTGTCCTGTTAATTCTCGATATTCTCCTAATGCAAGCCTCGGATCAAGTACAAGGCTTCCCATCTGCAGGCGTTTCAGATAAATAACCTCTTTTCCGACTGCATGGAACATTCGTTTCACCTGATGAAACTTTCCCTCTCTGATCGTCAGTCGGATTTTGGAAATCTCTTCACTTTTCAGAATTTCCAGATGAGCCGGAAGTATCGGTTTCTCTTCCCCGATTTCAAGTCCTTCTGCAAATTTTCTCACATCTTCTTCCGTAACTTTTCCATCGATTCTGGCGAAATAGACTTTATCTACATGCTTCTTCGGTGACAAAAGCTGATGTGCAAGTTCGCCATCATTTGTGATCAGTAAAAGTCCCTCTGTGTCTTTATCTAATCTTCCAACAGGAAAGAGATCCTTTCTCTGCTTTTCATCAATCAAATCTAATACAGTACTGTCGTTTTTATCTTCCGTTGCAGAAACCACCCCGGCTGGCTTATTTAACATGTAATATTCATATTCTGCATAAGCAACCATCTGTCCCTGGTAAAACACATGATCTTTTTCTGTGTCAATCTTGATCTCCGGACGTTTTACCGTCTCTTCATTAACTCGAACCTGTCCTTTTGTGATTGCTTTCTTCACTTCTGTACGTGTTCCGATTCCCATGTCTGCCAGATATTTATCCAGTCTCAGTTTCATGAGTTCCACCGCCATCCCGGAAGGTACTTATTCTTAAGCATCTGATTCACAAGCTTTCCAAAACCAAGCGGATATCCATCCACACAGATCAGATACCATCCCTTGTCTTTCGGCTTCACAAGATCCTCCACATCCAAAGTCTCGCCTTTCAGATATTTCATAACGCGTTCGTCTTCTAATGGAAGATCGATCACCTGATCATATTCTTCCTTTTTCAGATTCATCGCCAGTGCCTGACTCGGCTCAAAACGATTCTTCTTCAGTTCACCCATCAGTAGGCCTGTTCTTAAGAAACGGATTCCACGAAGTGTCGGAAGTCCTTCCGGCATATAATACACTTTCTCTCCACGCAGATCCATGCGAGAGGAATCGAATTTTCGATCAATATGACCAAGAAATTCTTCCAATTCTTCCGGAAGCTTCTTGTTCTTCCCACTCTCCGGAAGTCTCTTTCCTTCTTCCTGTTTTTCGCCCTTTTGAAGAAGTGCGAGGAAATGTCCTTCTCCCTTCATACGATGAGGGAAAATACGAACCGTCTTTTCAAATTCCGGATTCTTGCTTTCTGTCACCTGCGGCATTCCATCTGCAAATCCTTCGTAACCTTCCATCTCACAGATCTTAAATTCCGTGTATTCCTGAAGCAGATATTCAATCGTCTGTTCATTCTCTTCCGGTGAAAATGTACAGGTGGAATAAAGCAGCATTCCACCCGGGCGCAACATCTGGGCCGCCTGTGTCACAATGCTTCTCTGGATCTTTGAAAAAAACTCCGGTCCGTGTTCTTCCCATGCTTTCACCATCTTTTTCTCTTTACGGAACATGCCTTCCCCGGAACAAGGTGCGTCGATCAAAATCTTATCAAAATACTCTGGGAAATAAGAAACAAGCTTTCCAGGCTCTTCACTTAAGATGAGCACGTTTCCGATTCCAAATAATTCAAGATTCTTCAAAAGTCCCTTCGCTCTGGAACTGCTCAGATCATTCGCAGCCAGTACACCGGTTCCTCCAAGCTTTGCCCCAAGTTCTGTGGCCTTGCCTCCAGGTGCTGCACAGACATCAAGCACACGGTCTCCCGGCTCTACCGGAAGACGATCTGCCGGTGTCATGGCACTTGGCTCCTGCAGATAATAAAGTCCTGCGAAATAATATGGATGTTTCGACGGCTGGATATTATCTCCGTCATAATAGAATCCATTATGGATCCACGGAACCGGCTCTAACGGCCAAGGTGCGATCTTCAGGAAATCTTCCACAGAAATCTTCGCTGTGTTCACGCGCAGACCATAGTGACGCGGTTCATCATAACATGCCGTATATGCTTCATATTCAGAACCAAGAAGATCCTTCATTTTCTCTTCAAATACTTTTGGTAAATTCATATTTATTGTTTGCTCCTTTGCAATATCAAGATCAAAATACTTTACATTTAACTATATCATATTTCCATAGCTCCGGTATAGTTTCTTTTTTCTTTTCATAGAATATTTTTGTAAAAGGAGGTTTCCTATGCTTCTGGCTCTCATACTGCTTTCACTGTTTTTTACGATGCTCCTCTTTCCTGAAACTGTATTCCAGGGAGCTTGTGATGGCCTGCTTCTCTGGTATCAGATTCTGATACCGACCCTTTTTCCTTATCTTATTGTCACAGGACTTTTGTTGAAAACAGATGGTGCTGCTGTTGTCTCCCGTCTGCTTTTCCGTCCTTTCCATCTGCTCTTTGGAACTTCCTTCTATGGAAGTTTCGCCGTTCTGTCCGGCTTTTTATGCGGTTATCCAATGGGTGCAAAAATCATTGCCGACCTTCTTCTTCAAGGAAAAATTTCTCTTGAAGAAGCTTCTTACCTGCTGTCCTTCTGTAATAATGCAAGTCCATCTTTCATTATTACTTTTCTTGTTTTAAATACAATTCATCAGAAAGCTTTCTGCATTCCCGTTTTACTGCTTCTTTTCGGAACTATGATCCTCTTAAGCTTTCTTCAACGGATTCTAAGACATTTCATCAAAAATAAAGATTGGATTTTCCCGGAAATGTCCGAAGTTTTCACACAGGAGAATTCCATTTTTTCAAAACCACTGACGCACAAAATGAATTTTTCCGTGTTAGAATCTTGTATCCTGAACAGTTCAGAAACGCTTGTAAAAGTCGGAGGTTACCTGATGATCTTTTCTGTACTTCTTGCATTATTGGAACTTCTGCCGATTCGTTCACCTGGTTTTCTTCTCCTGAAATCTTCTCTTGAGATGACAAACGGAATTCTTCTCCTGTCTCAAAGTCTTTCCCACCCCCAGGTTCTTTATCCGTTGCTTCTCGCACTTACCTCTTTTGGTGGATGGTGTTCCGTTGCCCAGACACAATCCATGATTGCCGGTACAGGACTTAAACTTTCTTCTTATATAATACAAAAACTGACCGCCGCACTGGCAGTCAGTCTTTTGACATTTCTCTATCTGAAATTTTTATAATACAATGTAATGACTACCTCAGGTCTCCCTGTCCATTCTCATCATAATATCCGTCATCGGATGGAACTTCAAGTTCTGAACGGTTAGAGCGGACTGTATCGTAGCACTCCTGTAAAGAATTGATCAATCCGTCATACTTTGTTGTATAACTGTCCAAAGTATGTCCGATAATGCTTTCTGCATTTGCAAGAAGATCATCTGTATACTGGATCGCACCAACACGGATTGTATTTGCATCCATTGTTGCGTTATCAAGAATCTCCTGTGCCTGTGCTGTTGCCTGAGTTACGATCTCATTTGCCTGAGCATATGCCTGCTGCATGATCTCATGCTCACTGACAAGCTCTGTTGTCTGAACCTGTGCTTCCTCGATCATTGCATCTGCTTTTGCCTTTGCATCAGCAAGAATCGCATCTCTGTTCGCAATAATCTTCTGATAACGTTTGATCTCATCCGGTGTCTTCATACGAAGTTCGCGAAGTAACTCATCCAGATGCTCCTTATTTACAATAATCTTTGTTGTAGACAACGGCTGAAACTTACAATCTCTGTCTATATATTCTTCAATTTCTTCAATGATCTGTTCAATACGGCTGCTCATTGTTACACTCTCCTTTTTTCTTTCATCTTTTCTCTGAGTGCGATCTCGACGGCTTCCGGCACAAACTGTGATACGTCTCCCCCAAAAGCGGCAATCTCCCGCACTGTAGTCGAACTTAAGTAAGAATATTCTATACTTGTTGTCAGAAACATGGTCTCTATATCAGGCTTCATCCTCTGATTCGTCTGCGACATCTGCAGCTCATATTCAAAATCGGTAATCGCACGTAATCCCCTGATAACCACATCTGCACCTATCTGTTCCGCAAAGTCTACCAGCAATCCATCAAATGGTATAATCTCAACATTCGGCAGATCTTTCGTCACTTCCTTTAACATTTTAACACGTTCTTCTACAGAAAACAACGGCATTTTTGCTTTATTATTCAGTACTCCGACAATTAATTTGTCTACGATTTTACAAGATCTGCAAATGATATCATAATGTCCACGGGTAACGGGGTCAAAACTTCCCGGATAAATTGCTTTTAACATACTTCTTCCTTTCCGGCTTTCTCAATAAATACATGCTTGTTTGTCTTATATCTCTTCTCTTTGATCAAAGAATATCCCAATTCTGGAAGATATCCAAAATCTGTATCTAACGAAGCTTCTACGATGATCACCGTATCTTCATAGATCAGATCCGATCCTGCAAGGTATTCCAGAACTCTTTTCTCAAATCCCATATTATACGGTGGATCCATGAATACAAAGTCAAAAACCTTTTCACCTTCCAACTGATATAATGCGTTCATCACATCCTTTGTCAGTGTAAGTCCCTTCTTCTCCAGACGTGTGAATTTCAAATTCTCCTTGACACATTCCATCGCCTTAGGATTTTTCTCTACAAATACTGCTTCTTTTGCTCCCCTGCTGAGAGCCTCTATTCCGATTCCGCCACTTCCTGCAAACAAATCAAGGAAAATACAGTCATACATCTGCGGACTTATCATATTAAACAAAGTCTCTTTGATCCGGTCCGTTGTCGGTCTTGTCTCTATCCCCTCAAGAGTCTTCAGTTTTAGGCTTCTTGCGCTTCCTGCAATTACTCTCAAATATCGACACCTCCTGTCATTAACTATGGTGAATTTTAGCAGAAAAAAGCACCCGGGTCAATGCCGAGTGCTTTTCTCTTTTTCATTTCTTGTGTTCTTTTTACTGTACATGACAGTTTTTGAACCGCTTTTCTGTCTGATGCAGACCGCTTCTGCAGACGATTTTTCTTCGCCTGTTACTTTTCTGCCATCTGCTTCTCCTGCTGTTCAATCATCTTTTTAACCATATAACCGCCGACAGAACCATTCTGTTTTGATGTGAGGTCTCCATTGTAGCCGTCTGTTAACGGAACTCCCAACTCGGATGCTACTTCGTACTTGAACTTGTTCATAGCTCCTTTCGCCTCAGGTACTGCTGTTTTGTTAGATGAACGACTTGCCATGATCTTTTTCCTCCTTTTGCATTTTGTAACTTTACTATTTAGCTTTGTTACGCTGTTAGTATGTGGAGGAAAATTAATTTTAAACTGGTAACTTCTGGCAATCACTGATGCAGTCGAATTGCTCCATTGCTGTACAATTGCTGTAATCCGCAAACATCACAATGTTGTTTCCAGCATGATCTCATCCAGTTTTATCCGTAAATGTTCTTTCAATTTGCGATGCTCAGGGAATTCCAGTTCCGGATCGTCCAGAAGAAGTCTGTCTGCCTCTTCACTTGCGTTTTGAAGCAGCTTTGCATCTTGAAATACATCGGCAACTTTAAAATCAAGCACGCCACTCTGCCGGATTCCAAAAAAATCCCCCGGGCCACGCAGTCGGAGATCTTCACTTGCGATAAAGAAACCATCATTTGAATGATTCAGGATATCTAACCGTTCCTTCGTTTCTTTTGATTTCGATGCTGTCATGAAAATACAATAGGACTGATACTTTCCACGACCAACCCTTCCTCTCAACTGATGAAGCTGCGCCAGCCCGAAACGTTCTGCATTTTCGATCATGATTACTGTCGCATTCGGCACATCAATTCCCACTTCAACAACTGTTGTTGAAACAAGCACCTGGATTTCATTTCTTCCAAATGCATTCATCACTTCATCTTTCTCTTTTTCCTTCATCTTTCCATGCAGAAAGCTGACATTGATTGAATCTCCCAACGTTTCTGAAAGCATCTCGCAATAATCAATAACATTTTCCGCTTCCATTGCTTCACTTTCTTCAACCATCGGACAGATCACATAGCACTGACGTCCTTGTGCCACCTGTTTTCTTATGAATTCATAGGCCTTCGGACGGTATCCTGTATCCACAACACAGTTTTTGATCGGAAGACGGTTCTTCGGGAGCTCATCGATCACAGAAATATCCAGATCACCATAAAGAATAATTCCAAGTGTTCTCGGAATCGGTGTCGCACTCATTACGAGAATGTGTGGCAGGTTTCCTTTACCTGCAAGCATTTCTCTTTGTTTTACGCCAAAACGATGCTGTTCATCCGTCACCACAAGTGCCAGATTGTGATAGATTGCTTTCTCCTGTATCAATGCGTGTGTTCCTATAATAATTGACGATTCCCCACTCTCAATCCGGGCATAAGCTTCTCTCTTTTCTTTTGCTTTCATAGATCCGGTCAAAAGTTCTGCCCGCAGTGGGATCTGATACTGTTCCAACATGTCTTTGATATTTTCAAAATGCTGTCTTGCAAGTACCTCTGTCGGTGCCATTAACGCTCCCTGATAGCCGTTCAATCCTGCAAACAGTAATCCAAGAACTGCCACGATTGTTTTACCTGATCCAACATCCCCCTGAACAAGTCTGGACATGACATATTGACTTTTCATGTCTTTCTGCATATCATCCCATACCCGCAGCTGTGCAGCCGTCAGTTCATACGGCAGTTGTCTCAGGAATTCGCTGATTTGAGGCTGATCTTCAAAATGGAATCCGTTCTTCATCCTGTCCTGTGTATTTTTAATCTGGCGCAGAGAAAGAATAAAAACAAGAAATTCCTCAAAAACGAATCGTTGTCTTGCCGCAAGAAATGCTTCTTTATTCTCCGGGAAATGCATCTCCCGCACAGATTGTTCATAAGGCCGGAAATGATATTTCTTCGTAAATTCATCCGGAAGAAAGTCATCCTGTTCCCGCACCTGTTCTAATGCCTGACGTAGTGCTTTGATTACTGCATTGTTTGTCAGACCTGCTGTCAATCCATAAACAGGCTGCATGGTGTTGATCTTTTCCTGATAACGAACTGCCGGATCGTAAATCTCCGGATGTTCCATCACAAGGGAATCTCTTTTCTTCACAACCCTGCCGCGGAGAACAACTGCTCCTTTTCGTCCAAGTGTATTTCTTAAAAACGGCATTCGAAACCAGATTACCTTTATTGTTCCTGTCAGATCCTTTAAATATGCAGTCGTGATCTGTCTTCCTTTTCCCGGAGAAACCTGTACACGCCCAAAAACACTGCCGCAGATCGTGCAGACTTTGCCTTCCTCCACTTCACTGATTGGAACCGGTTCTCCAAAAATCTCATACCCTCTCGGATAATAATGAATCAGGTCATCCACTGTGTAAACTCCGATTTTTTCGAAGAGCTTCTCCGTTTTTTCGCCCACACCTTTGATTGTTCCAACTCCTGCTTTTTTACTCATTTATGTCTGTCTCCTAAACAAAATAACCGGAACACTTTTCCCAAATGTCCCGGTCTGTTCCTGATTTTATTACAGTGCTACTGTTCTGTTTCTTTGCTGACAGTTCTCTTACTCAACAGAAAGTACATAATAGTAGATTGGCTGTCCGCCGGAATGTACATCAACATCTACATCCGGATATAAATCTTCAATCTCCTGTGCAAAGTTCTCTGCACTCTCCTCCTGTACATCCTGACCATAATACAGACTGATCAGCTCTGTGTCTTCATCCACCAGCTGTGCAAGCATCTCTTTTGTTGTCTCTTCCACAGACTGTCCGACAGCAAGAATTCCACTGTCTCCGATTCCCATGATATCTCCCTCATGGATCTCTTTGTCATCAATGTGTGTATCACGGACTGCATAAGTAACCTGTCCTGTCTTCACATTTCCAATTCCTTCGATCATTGCTTCCAGATTCGTCTGTGCGTCTGCATCCGGCATATAGTTAATGATCGCAGTAATTCCCTGCGGAACTGTCTTGGAAGGCACAACAATAATATCCTTATCCTCTGTCAGTGTCTGTGCCTGATTGGCAGCAAGAATAATGTTCTTGTTGTTCGGAAGGATAAAGATATGTTCTGCGTTCACCTGATCGATTGCATTGAGCATGTCTTCTGTACTTGGATTCATTGTCTGACCGCCTTCAATAATGTAGTCAGCACCAAGCTCACGGAAAATCTCATTCATTCCTTCTCCGATAGAAACTGCAATAAATCCGACTTCTTTGCGCGGCTCCGCCTTTTTCGCTTCAGCCTGCTGTGCAGCCAGTTTCTCCGCATCTTTGATCAATCTCTCCTGATGCTCTTCTCTCATATTATCAATCTTCATACGTGAGAGCTGTCCGTATGTCAGCGCTCTCTGGATTGCAAGTCCCGGATCATTCGTGTGTACGTGGATCTTAACAATATCATCATCCGCTACACATACGATAGAATCTCCGATAGACTCCAGATATGCTTTGAACTCTGTCTCATCTTTCGCTGTGAATTCTTTTTCCAGCATGATGATAAACTCTGTACAATATCCGAATTTAATCTCTGTTTCTGCCTGTTCAGAAGGCTTCACCATCTTTGTGCCGGCACTTGCCTCGATCGCAGAATAATCAATCTCTTTTCCCTGGAATGCATCGTATGCACCACGCATCACTTCCAAAAGTCCCTGTCCACCGGAATCTACTACGCCCGCCTCTTTTAATACCGGAAGCATCTCCGGTGTCTTTTCAAGAACTTCCTGCGCATAGTTGATCACTTCTGAAATAAATGTATCCAGATCTTCTGTTGTCTCTGCAAGCTCTGCCGCTTTCTGGGATGCTCCCTTTGCTACAGTAAGAATTGTTCCTTCCTTCGGCTTCATAACAGCCTTATAAGCAGTTGCAGTTGCACGTTCACATGCCTTCGCAAGTGTAATTGTGTCAATCTCTTTATGTTCCCTGATCTCCTTTGTAAAGCCACGAAGAAGCTGGGATAAGATAACTCCGGAGTTACCTCTTGCTCCACGAAGAGAGCCTGAAGAAATTGCTTTTGCAATCGCCACCATATCAGGATTCTCCAGCGCCTTTACTTCTTTTGCCGCTGACAGGATCGTCAGTGTCATATTTGTTCCTGTATCACCATCCGGCACCGGAAATACGTTCAATTCATTAATGAACTCCTTCTTTGCCTCAAGATTCGCTGCTCCCGCAAGAAACATCTTCTGAAGCAATTCGGTGTTTATCGTTTTAACAGCCACAATTGTTCCTCCTTAATCTATCACTCTGACACCTTCAACGAAGATGTTGATCTTATCTACTTTCATACCAGTAAATTCTTCTACCTTATATTTTACATTATTCATAAGGTTGTCAGAAACTGAAAGAATATTCACTCCATAGGAAACGATCACATGAAAATCAAGCGTAATTACATTATCTTCTGTGATCTCAACATGAATTCCCCTTGTCAGGCTTTCTCTTTTCAAAAGATGCACAAGGCCATCTTTCATATTAACTGCTGCCATTCCTACTATGCCAAAGCACTCAATTGCCATTGAGCCTGCATATTTTGCAATGACTTCAGGATTGATTGTAATGATTCCAAGATCTGTACTCATACTTCCCTTCATCATATATTCCCTCCAATTCTATAGGTTCTTTCCATATATAACATGACTATTATACTATTACTTTTTGTTTTTTACAATACAGTTTTGATTTTTTTAAAATAACACTTGCATTACTCGAAAGTTTCTGATAGAATATCATTGTTATGAGTCTAAAAGACCAGTTTAGATTGTTAGGAGGTGCAGTCATGGCTAAATGTGCTATTTGTGAAAAGGGTGCTCATTTTGGAAACAATGTAAGCCACTCTCATAGAAGATCACCAAAAATGTGGAAATCAAATGTGAAGTCTGTAAGAGTTAAGACAGAGGGCGGTTCTCAGAAAATGTACGTTTGTACTTCTTGCCTGAGATCAGGACTCGTTGAGCGTGCTTAATTCTCGTTTGATGATTCAATATGACACGGTATAAAGAACTTTATCTGTTTATTCGGATAAAGTTCTTTTTTTATCTGCAGAACAAACAATATGCCAGTACAATACCGGTAATTGCGATCACAGTTCCCCATAAGACATCAGAAAGCAGCATCATGACGATCATTCCTGCTGCAAACCAAAACAATGCAAATCCAAAAACTTTCTTCACAATACTGCTCCCAATATTTTCTATATTCTAGTAACTATTTTATTCTGCATCCAGAATATCTGCTACATCTTCTTCTGTTAATTTTTCATCTTTTGATGTAAAACGGTCTACCACATCAGGTACCATATCCAAAAGTTTTGTAATTGTATCCTGATTCTTGATATTCACAAGTTTCGTCTTTCCATCCTGAATAACGATCACAGCACTCGGTGTGATCTTTCCACCGATTCCACCGCCTGCTCTGTCTTTCTTTTCAGCGTTAAAAGAACCTGCTCCAATACCAAAAGAGACATCTACCAATGGAAGAATGATTGTTCCATTGATATGGATCGCATCTCCGACAACTGTCTTTGATGAAACAACGCTGTCCATTCCCTGAAAGAGTGATTCTACTGTTTCTTTAAATTTGTTTCCGTCTGCCATAATCCTGACTCCTCTCATTTTATATATTTTCTAATGTGTTTGTAGGTAATCTTCACATCTTTATTCCAGAATAGCTTCCATGCAGGAACAGCAAAGTAAATAACCCGGATCTTCCCTTCTGCAGATGCATTTCCCTCCAGCTTTCGTTCTTCAAAATCCGGCTGGATCTGAACATACTCACCAATCAGTCCGTAAATACTCCCCAGAAAAGCTAACATATATCCTGTCCAGGAAGGATCACTGAATCCAAATGTAACATTCGCCTGAAGCTTTTTAGGCTTCAGAACATGTAACAGATGGCAGAGTTCTTTCTTCACTGCCTCGAATGCCCGTTGATGTTTCTCATAAGTTAAAAAAGCGGTCAGAAATTCTTTTTTCTCTCCTGCTTTTTTTATAGTACCACAGAGTTTCTGAAATGTATATTTGATTTTTTTCAATTTAGATTCCGTCTGTACGTTTTCGGGCCTGCGCTCCTCTCGAACTTTCGTCTTTTCTGCCTCTGACTCTTTTTTTATCTCTGGCTCTTTTTCTGATGCTTTCTCAATTTTCACATCTTTTTCCGGTGGATTATTCTTTACTTCCGTCTTCTTACCTTCCAAAGGTTCTTTTTCCAACGGCTCAGGAACCGCCGGCTTCTCTGACATTTCCTTTTGTTCCTCTTCCGAACTGTCAAATTTCTTCCAGGCAAGACGAAACTTCCATTTTAATTCTCCATGTTCATAAGACGCTGATCCGGAAATCAGATGAAACAGCCAACTGACCTTTCCATATGCCACAAGGGTATCAAGTGTATTCTCCCCTTTTGCAGAAAATCTGTATTTCACCGGATAAAACAAGATTGTTAAAATCAGTAAGAGTAAAATTACGAGCAAAAAAAGGAGAATCCATCCAATTATTTTCAGTATAAGAAACAGGATATGTATCATACGCTTCGAATCTCCTTTTTCTCAAACTCTTCCTGACGATCCAAAAGGAACTTTCTCAAGTTTACCTCTCCCGTCTTCTCATATGCTTCTTCCGCAATCCTTTCGATCAGACTCAATGCGCCATCATACCCATTCGCAATTCCAACAATAAATAAAGATGCATTGTCAAATATATGTTGCTTTAAAAGAAGCGACGAATAATATTCTAAATGGTTCTGCTTTCCCTGTGAAAGCGTAATTACATAGACAGAAGGCTGCAGTTTATTTTTCTGCAATTTTTTTATTAATTTCAGTTTTTTCTCTTCCCAGCCTTCGCTGACATATAAATCACAGAAAAATTTTGTCTGCATCTTTTCTCCTCCCATTAGTTGTAATAGGCGTCTAAAATATCCCCGGCGATTGCCACTGCTTTTCCGCTGGAACTTCCATCCGAACCTTCTGTGATCACACTGATTACCAGATCCGGATTATCCACATTTGTAAATCCCATAAACCAGGAATGTGTCTTTTCTCCATCTGACATACTGTACTCTGCTGTTCCCGTTTTTCCTGCAGCAGTATAGGATCTTCCTTTTAAGACAGATCCTGTTCCTTCCTCTACAACAGCTGTCATATACTCTTTCAATTGTGCAGCTTCATCCGATGTCATGACCTTCTTATAACTTTTCGGAACATTCTTTCGTATCTGGGAGCCCGTATAATTCGTCACACTTTCCACAAGATATGGCTGCATCATGGTTCCACCGTTCGCCACTGCCTCGGCAATCAGTGCCATATGATATGGACTTACGGTTGTCTTTCCCTGTCCCATTGCCGTCATCATTACTTCTCCCTCACTGGAATTCTGATCCAGTGCAAAGGAGCTCTTCGCTGCATTCAGTACACCCGGAAGCGATTTATTGAACAATAAATCTTCCGCCGTCTGACGGTATTGCGTCAGATCCAGGCCAAGACCAATATTGGCAAAAGATGAATTACAGGAATTTGCAAAGGAACTTCTCAGATCCTCTGAGCCATGTGCATTTCCATTAAAGCAGTGAATTGTAATATCTCCCTGTGAAATCTCTCCATTACAATCATATGTATAATTCGGATAATCACTGTTCTGACGCATAAAAGCAAGTGTTGTAACCACTTTAAACGTCGATCCTGGAGCATAAGATCCTTGTGTCACACGATTCAACAGCGGACTGTTTTCTTCATCTGAATTCAATTCTGACCAGTCACTTAAAATATTATTCGGATCATATGCCGGTTTGGAAACCATGGCGAGAATCTTTCCCGTACTCGCCTCCATTACGATTGCCGCACCTTTGTTTGATCCAAGCGCATCATAAGCCGCCTGCTGCAGATTTGCATCCAATGTTGTTACAACTGTATCTCCTCGATTCTTCTTTTCACTGAATTCATTCTGCAGTTTTTCAAGAAAGAATGCATTTGATGTCAGAAGCTCAAAATTCTCTACCGATTCCAGGCCCGTAGTTCCAAGTTTGGAATCACTGTATCCGATCACATGAGCAAACACTTCTCCATAAGGATACTCTCTCGTCTCTGATCCATCATCCCCAACGGCTGTCTGTGCAAGCACATTTCCATTCTTATCAACAATGCTTCCTCGTATAATCGTATCTGCATAAGCATCCTGTCTTTGATTATATGGACTGTTCACTACAAGTTTTGCCCGCACGACCATAAAATATACAAGATATCCCATCAACGCGATAAAGAGAATCACGAAAAAGTAAGTGACTCTAGCGAACTCTTTGTTCCGAACGCGTTCTCCGCTGTCTTTGCTGCCGCTGTTCCGGGACATCCTCGAATCTCGGTCTGCTTTTTGTTGTTTTCTTACCGGTCGTTCTTCCCGATTCATTTCTTAAATCCCTTTCTCTTTGTCTTGCTCTGTCTCTGTTATCTCCATCATATTCTCTTCGTCTGTCACGTCCATCCTGACGGGATCTTCCTGATTTTGCATTCGAACTGCTCTGGCGGCGTCTTTCATTCTGCCTGCTGCGGTTTCTCTGTCTTGCGCGCTGCATCTCAATCTGATGCTCTTCTTCTGCTTCTTCATCTTCTCTGACAATGTAGAGCCCCTGAATAATCCCAAACATGATCATCGTACTTAACAGAGAACTTCCACCATAACTGACGAATGGAAGTGTTACTCCGGTTAACGGAATGAACTTTGTCACTCCTCCGATCTGCAGAAATACCTGAAAAATATAGCAGGTTCCCAGACCAAGTGCTACTAATTTATAAAAGAAATTACGCAATTCCATCGCAATATTCAAAAACATCACATAACAGCTGACGCATACAAGGATCAGACACAGTGTAAAAATCAGTCCCATTTCTTCTGTCATTGCAGAGAAGATCAGATCCGTCTCTGCCACTGGAATCGTATCCGGCTGACCACGGAATAATCCTGTTCCAAACCAGCCGCCACTTCCAATCGCAAACAACGACTGGGCGATCTGATATCCCCCTTCGCTATAAGCTGCAAACGGATCCTGCCATGCCGCAACTCTGACCTTAATGTGGGAAAACAGATGATATCCAATCACTGCAGCTCCACACCCCGCTGCCACACCTGCAATTGCATATAACGGCTGCCTTGTCGCAACATACAGCATAATCAGATACACAACAAAGAAGATTAATGCAGCTCCAAGATCCGTTGACAATACAAGGATCAGAACATGTGCTGCCGCTATCGCAGTCGTAACAACAACATTCTTAAATTCTGTCGATTTATTCAGGCTTGCTGCTACAAAAAATACAAACAGAATCTTAACAAACTCAGAAGGCTGCAGACTCACAGGTCCAATATTGAAACTCAGCTTTGCTCCTCCAAGTGTTGCTGCAAACAATGCAACGATAAGAAGTGCTGCTCCTCCAACTGCTGCATAGATATAAGTCCAGTTCTCCAGGAAAGTCATCTTCCGGATCAGAACCGGAACAATAAGACCAAAAACAATACCAACAACAACAAATACCAGCTGACGGATTGCAATTCCATAAGGAGACTTACTCTGTGCGGAAAGCCTTGTGATCATGATCATTCCCGCTGTGATCAACATACACATATTATTGACAACCAGTCTCGAAACATTCGGGTAAATCAGATTGTATAATAAGATGACTGCCATCACAATCACTGCCAGTGCACCATATATGAACATCATCCTCAGATCCTGCGTTGCAAAATACATTGCAATAAATGCAGTGATCTGTATCATAAATAGAAGTACATCCTGACGGATCAATACTTTGTTTTCCTCATCTTCATAACTTCTCGTAAAGATTGAAAAACAGGAAAAAGTATATACCGCCATCAAGATGATGATAAGGTATTTTGATACCTGAATAATAATATTAGCCATATTTCACCTGCTTCAAATAATTCCTCTGTTGAAATGTCCTGTTGTAAAATCTGTATCTTCTTTTCCTCTGGCAACAGTTTTTTCATCTGTTACAAAAAATGTATTCAGAACTGTTTCTGTCTGTTCTTTATCTTCCAGAGTAAACTGGATACGGCGCATCTTTGGATACAATTCATTCACTCTGTCCCATTCCTGTCTTAGATTGATCGGATTTTCCGTATAAATCACATTATAACAGAGATCACAATAGTTACGCGCAAAGAATTTTTCGTCTCTTCTGTCTTGAAGCACTCGTACTCCCGGTTTCTTAGAACAGCCTGAAGTTGTTCTCTCAATACACTGTGCAGATACCATAACCGGAATTCTTCCGTAAACAAGAAGTTCACCGTTTCTGATATCAAGTTCTCTTAGTTCTCTGCTGTTAAGCTCCAACGGAGCTGTAAAATCCTCAACTTTTTGCTGGTTCCAAAATTCTTTGCCATACTGATTAAAGATATATAGATTATGGTCTAATATAATCTTTTTGTCAAATCCTCTTTCTTTTAAGAAAAAGAAAGCTTCAAAATTTCGAATAACAACGCCGTCAATTGGCAATTGATTAAAGTTTTCAAATTGTCTTCCAAACCATTCCTGCGCATTCTCTCTGAAAATATGTGGAAATACCAGATACAATTCAACTCCGCTTTTTCTCCAAAAATCAATCCTGTCTCTGACATGTGTGTCTGAAAAACCTGTGCCAAACAACCGGAAATCTAATGCAATCCGGCCAATCCTTTGAGTTCCCTGTCCATAAAGTTCCTCTTTCTGATTCAAAAAGCTGAACACGGTCTCTAACTGTTCCTCTGTTTCAATAAACACAGAATATCTGTTCAGATTTCCATTTCCTGTCTCTTCTTTAAATGTTTCTACCTGTGTCGTTGAAGGATTGCATTCCCTGTAAAAAGCAGTTGCGATCTCTCTTCTCAATCCATCCAGTGCTGCTCTTCTTAAACTATTCAGCTGCTGCATCGGAAGAAATGCATCCTGATCCATAGATATTTCCAGATCTTTCAGGAAAAATAGCGTACCGCCTGTCTTCGCAAGCTGTGTGCGAATTCTCTCTTCCTCCAATGGGCGCTTCTGTGCACGTTCAACTGCATGTTCTGTATATGCTGTATAAGAAAATTCCCTGCAGCAGACCGTAAAAGATGCCGGATATCCAACCTGAAGGCTCAAAAATCCATAAATCTCCTCCTGCCGGTCTTCTTTCCTGTATTTCTGATCCAGACTCTCAATCAGTTCTTCATTTCGGATTCTTCTAAAAACAAAGCCTTCTTTAAAACGCATCCCCTTCGGCACAAGAAAACGTAACTTTTCTCCCTTTGTGATCTTCTTGCCAAGTGTATAATTATCTTTCCCGCTACCGATTTCAAGAACATCATGTGCATGCAGATCTGTCAAAGCCTGAGCTGTGACCTCACGTCCATTTTGCGACAGACATCTGGCTGCTGCTACTCCGGCATGATTCGGACGATCCAGTGCCAGCATTTCTCTTCCATTATGCTGCTTATAATATCCGGTATCTGAATCACCGCGATTATAAAGATCCATCAGGTTTTCGCGGTCTTCCGGTTTCACCGCATAACCACTTTTCCCTTTTTTCAAATATAAATCCACATATTTCCGATACATAGCTGTTACTGCTGCCACATATTCCGGTTTCTTCATGCGTCCTTCTATCTTAAATGAGTCAATCCCGGCTTCAACCAGTTCCGGAATTAATTCCAACGTACAGATATCCTTCAGGCTAAGAAAATATTTCTTCTGACCATCTACTGTATAAGGAAGTCTGCATGGCTGTGCACATTGACCACGATTTCCACTTCGGCCGCCGATCACACTACTCATCAGACACTGTCCGGAGTAACAATAGCAAAGTGCTCCATGAACAAAACACTCTACTTCAAGATCCGTTGTTTCATGAATCTGTCGAACTTCTTCCAACGAAAGCTCTCTTGCCGGGACAACTCTTGCCGCCCCCTGACTCTCTAAAAACTTCGCTCCTGCCGCACCAGTGATTGTCATCTGTGTACTCGCATGGATATCAAGATCCGGAAAATTGCTTCTGATAAATTGGAATACACCCGTATCCTGAACGATCACTGCATCCAAACCTTTCTCATATAATGGTGCCAGATAATCATACAGTTCTGCAATCTCATGATCTTTTAATAATGTATTTACTGTAAGATAAAACTTCTTCCCATAAATATGAGCACGCTCAATTGCTTCGATCAGCTCATCCTGTGTAAAATTGTTTGCATATGCTCTTGCTCCAAAACGTGCTCCTGCCGCATAAACGGCATCTGCACCTGCATTCATTGCTGCCTGAAAACATGCAAAGGATCCCGCCGGAGCCAGAATCTCCACCTGTCGGTCTTTTCTCATTCTTCTGTCATTATCCTTCTCTTTATTGTTATGTTCACATAATTCGCGTAAACTATGAGAAACACGCTCCGCGAGTTTCTCAAGTTATCGCGACAGTCGCCAAGGTCTCGTGCAAGCACGGACTTTGGCTCGTTGTTCGCGTAAATGAAAAAGGCTGCCAAAGTGACAGCTTTTCTCATTTACCTTCTTCGGTTTTTCATCTCTGTCTCGAGCTTAACAATCTGCATCTGAAGGTCATTATTCTCTTCTTTCATCTTTGCAAGCTCTTTCTCAGCATTCTCAAGTTTGATCTGGGCTGAAATCAATTCATGCTTCAGATCATACATCTCTTTATCTTTGAGCTCGATATCGCTTTCCAGGGAATCTCCCTGTTTCTTTGCTTTAAAATAATCATCTGCAATATTAAGTGCAAGAAGGACATTCCTTGTGTCTGCACTCTGTTTTCTGTATCCTTCACTGTTCGTACATTCTGTGATTTTATGATTAAGATAGGAAGATACTTTCTGCAGATACTCTTCTCCTTCAAAGCCACTGAGAGTATAGACTTTTCCTCCGATTAATACTTCTGTAAAATGTTTTGCTGAACTCATAGCTTCCTCCTCGAGTTTCTATTCTTCTATTATAGACTATTTATCCTCAAAAACCAACTATTTTTTCAGAATTTCTATACTTCTCTCGGAATTCCAAGATGTTGGTAAGCTAATTCTGTTACAACACGACCTCTTGGAGTCCTCTGAATGAATCCATTTTTCAACAAATACGGTTCGAAAACATCTTCTAATGTGCCTGCATCTTCTGAAATCGATGCGGCAAGTGTCTCAAGTCCTACCGGTCCTCCCTGAAACTTCTCAATCATTGTGATCAGAATGTTACGATCAATATGATCTAATCCGAATTTATCCACGTCAAGAAGATCTAATGCATAATTTGCTACTTCTTTTGTGATCACACCATCATATTTAACCTGTGCAAAGTCACGCACTCTTTTCAGCAGACGGTTCGCAAGTCGCGGTGTTCCCCTTGATCTTCTGGCAAGTTCCATAGCACCTTCTTCTTCAATCTCTACACCTAGAACATGTGCAGAACGCAGAATGATTGTCTTCAACTCTTCTTCATTATATAACTCCAAATGATGCACTACACCAAAACGGTCTCTGAGCGGTGCTGTAAGCATTCCTGCTCTTGTTGTTGCCCCAACCAGTGTAAATTTGGGAAGATTCAGACGAACAGACCTTGCTCCCGGTCCCTTTCCGATCATAATGTCGATCGCATAATCTTCCATTGCCGGGTAAAGCACTTCTTCCACCTGACGGTTAAGTCTGTGAATCTCATCCACGAATAATACGTCATGTTCCTGCAAACCATTCAGAATTGCAGCCATCTCGCCTGGTTTCTCTATTGCCGGTCCGGAAGTAATCTTCATATTTACACCCATCTCATTCGCTATGATTCCTGCCAGTGTTGTCTTACCAAGCCCCGGCGGTCCGTAAAACAGCACATGATCCAGTGCTTCCCCCCTTGCTTTCGCTGCTTCTATATAAATACTAAGTGTCTTCTTTGCTTTCTCCTGTCCGACATATTCCGATAAAAGCTGCGGCCTTAACTGTCCCTCTATCTTACTGTCTTCTTCCAGATTCTCTGTCGTTATAATTCTCTTCGCCATAACCGACCTCTCATTTCATAACTCTTTACTTCAAATTTTTATATCTGATCAGAGCAGATTCTTTAACGCTTCTCTCAAAAGATCTTCTACACTCGCACAATCAACAGATACCTTCTTCACTGCACGTAAACTCTCTGCACTTCCATAACCAAGTGCTGTCAGCGCCTGTACCGCTTCCGCCTGCATTCCGGTATCTGTCGCCTCAATTTCTTTTGACTGTTCACTGCCATGTGCTGCCTGTTCCAGAACATCCTCAATGCTCATCTTATCTTTCAACTCCAGAATCAGCTTTTCCGCGGTCTTCTTCCCAATTCCAGGAGCTGATGAAATTGTTTTTACATCTCCGGCCAGCACGGCAAAACGAAGTTCATCCGGAGAAAGGCAGGAAAGAATATTCAACCCGGCTTTCGGTCCGATCCCGCTGACACCGATCAACAGTCTGAAAACCTGAAGATCTTCGCCTGTTAGAAATCCATATAATTGCATTGCATCCTCACGCACGTTGAGATATGTATGAATTTTCACTTCTTCCCCAACTGCCGGAAGCATGGATAATGTCTGCTGCGACATATAAATTCCGTATCCGATTCCACCCGCTTCCACAATCGCTTTCTGCTCCTGGACTGCTGCCAGTTCACCTCTAATATATGATATCATCTTCCTCTATCCTTTTCCCGCTGCACCAAAACCGCAACGCTTCCATAATAATTATACCAGAGAAATTCCCTGGATCCTTTTTAAAACTTCTTTTGCCACAAGTCCGATCAGCAGCCCGGTCACTTCTCCTGCCACTAACAAAACCGGCAGATAATACCCCACCTGATATGTCTGTACAACAACCATTGCAACAAGAAGCTGCCCGATATTATGTGCTGTACCTCCGCCAATACTGACTCCGGCAACACTGAACCTGTCTGATTTCTTAAGGAAAACCATAACAAGGAAACTCAAAAGTCCTCCTGATAAACTATATAGAATACCAAACAGATTTCCGAACATGAAGCCCGATAAAATAATCCTTGTCACGGAAAGTGCCAGTGCCTCTTTTATCCCCATCTTGTACAGAACAAGAACTGTCATAAGGTTCGCCAGACCAAGTTTTGCTCCCGGTATTCCGAAATTAATCGGAATCAAAAGTTCCACATAGCTAAAAATCAATGCCAATGCTGTAAATACGCCAAATATCGCTACTTTTCTACCGTGCAATCTCATCCACCTCCGGTTCTTCTCCACCACGGATCGTTACTACAGTCTGATTCGGCAGACAGATTATACTTTCCCCGTCTCTTGAAATTGCTCTGTGGTTTACACAAATCTGATCCGGACAGTCAGCATCTTCCATACGAACCTTTCCGTCCTTTATGAGTACTTTATTCTTATCATTTACATCAATTTCCTGATCCTGTTCCAAGCGGTATCTTCCATACAACTCGCCATTTACCTGAATCTCTACTTCACTGTATTCATCTGTAGTTTTTAAGAGCTGTAAACCAATCGTTAAAACAGCTACAAAAAAAATAGCTGCTGCAAGTATCCAGTCATTCTTCTTCATTCCGCACCATCTTTCTTCCATAATGGTTTTGCTAATTCATCATAGCACAACCATATTTTGAATGCAACCACATGTTCGATTGTATTTTTATTCAAACCTCGTTATAATAAACACATCATTCATTTATATTAAGAACGGAGATTTTATGAAACACAAAAAAATACTGGCTTGTTTCCTTACATTTTCTTTTCTGCTGACCGGATGTTCCACAAAAGATCAGTCACAGTCGCTTTCTATGACAGGAACCTATTTCGACACCGTTGTTAAGATTGAAGTCTGGGGAGCAGATTCTAAGATCATGGATGGCTGCAAAGATATCTGTGAGAAATATGAACAACTCTTAAGTCCTACGATCGATTCCAGTGAAATCAGTCAGATCAATCAGGCACAAGGTGCCTCCGTTTCTGTATCGAAAGAAACTGCTGATTTAATTGAACTGGGAAAATATTATGGGGATCTTTCCGGAGGAAAATTTGATATCACAATCGCTTCTGCCAGTGATCTTTGGAATTTTCACAATAATGCGGATCATAGCATCCCTGACGCAGAGCAGCTGTCCGAAGCAGTTACTCATATCAATTATAAAACTATAGAGGTCAACGGAACAACGGTAACAATGTCAGATCCTTATGCAAAGATTGATCTGGGTGGTATCGCCAAAGGCTATATTGCAGATCAGGTAAAGAATTATCTTGTAGAAGAAGGAATAGAACATGCCTATATCAATCTCGGTGGTAACATACTGACACTCGGTGGAAAAACGGATGGTTCCAACTTCCGGATCGGTATCCAGAAACCATTTGCAGAAGACGGAACAGTGATGGCTGTTCTTCCGGTATCTGATAAGTCCATCGTATCTTCCGGAAATTACGAACGATACTTTAAGAAAGACGGAAAGATTTACCATCATATCCTTGACCCTTCTACAGGATATCCCATAGAAAATAACTTAAACCAGGTCACGATCATCTCTGACAAATCGGTTGACGGGGACGCCTTAAGCACAACCTGTTATGCACTTGGACTGGATGAAGGATTAAAACTTATCCGAAGTATGGATAATATAGAAGCTGTATTTATTACTGATGACAATACGATTTATAAAAGCAGTGACTCTGTCGATTTAATCACTGATATTAATAATTAAAGAAAAGGAAGCTGATCGTTTTAAATCTTCAGCTTCCTTTTTTGACTTCTTTTTTCAATAAGATCCTGTCGTATTATTAACGTAAAGTAATAATCTTTCTCGGGCATTTTTCTACACAAACACCACACTCTGTACATTTATCTGCATCGATATGTGCAAGGAAATTCGTTACAGTGATCGCTCCTGCTTCACAGTTCTTCTCACAAATGCGACATCCGATACATCCTGCCTGACAGATTGCCAGCTGTACTTTTCCTTTTGCATTGGAATTACAGCGTACAAATGTCTTCTGCTCATATGGAATCAGCTCGATCAGGTGTTTTGGACATGCTGCAATACATTTTCCACATGCCTTACATGCTTCTTTGTCAACAACAGCAATTCCATCTACTACATGAATTGCATCAAACGGACAGGCAGCAACACAAGAACCAAATCCAAGACATCCTGAATTACATCCCTTTGCTCCTCCATTCTGCATCATGCTTGCCATCGTACAATCCTGAATACCTGTGTAGTCATAATCCAAGCTTGCTTTTTCACAGGTTCCGGCACATTTTACAAAAGCGGTCTGTCTCTCCTGTGTGCCTGCTGCAACACCCATGATATCACCGATCTTTGCAGCAACAGGTGCCCCACCAACCGGACATCCACTGACTTCTGCTTCACCTTTTACGATTGCAGCTGCAAGTCCTGAACAGCCTGCATAACCGCATCCACCACAGTTATTTCCCGGGAGAACGCCTAAAATCGCTTCTTCACGTTCATCTACTTTTACAGCAAACTTCTTACCTGCGATTCCGAGGAAAACACCGATGAATAAACCGGTTCCACCGACGACTACTGCCGCCAAAATAATTCCTGTCATACTCATTTGCTCTTCCTCCTAAATTAATCCCGAGAATCCGAAAAATGCAATTGCCATCAGTCCTGCTGTAACAAGCACGATCGGAGTCCCCTGAAATGACTCACTGATATCATTGTATTCAATCTTCTCGCGAATTCCGGCCATTAGCACAATTGATACAAGGAATCCGACAGCTGTAGCAAATCCATTTACGACACCTGTGAGAAGTCCCATACCTGCACTCATGTCATCATAGTAGCCATTCTGTACGTTTGTCAGTGCTACTCCGAGAACTGCACAGTTCGTTGTGATCAGCGGAAGATATACACCGAGCGCATTGTATAATGATGGCATCGCCTTCTTTAAGAACATCTCTACAAACTGTACAAGTGCTGCGATAACAAGAATAAATACAATCGTATTCAGGTAAGATAATTCTCCTCCCATGATATTTGGATTTCCGAGAATAAACTTATAGATCAATCCAGTTACAAAAGATGCGATCGTAATAACGAATACAACCGCTCCGCCCATTCCGGCAGCAGTCTTCACATTCTTGGATACACCGAGGAACGGACATATACCAAGAAACTGGCTCAGGACAACATTATTTACAAATGCTGAACCAACTGCAATTAATAATAATTCTTTCACTTTCTGTCCCCTCCTTTATTCGTTCTTTGCGTCTTCTTCGCCTGTCGGGAAGATCTTTCCACTGCAGGATGAAGCATTTCCACAGCTTGCACAGCCTTCTCCGTATCCGACTGTCTCCGGAACCTTCTTTCCTTTCTTTGCCATATTGTTCTTTACTTTATTCTGTAAAGCGACAAGACCAGCAAGGACAAAGAATGCTCCCGGTGCAAGAATGAAGATTGTCAGTGGCTCGTAAGATTCCGGCATGACACGGATATCAAAGATCTTACCTGCACCGATCAGTTCTCTGACAATACCAATTGCTGTAAGACCAACAGTAAATCCAAGTCCCATACCGATTCCATCAAAGATAGAAGGAAGAACCGGATTCTTTGAAGCATAGCTCTCTGCTCTTCCGAGGATGATACAGTTTACAACGATCAGAGGAATATAAAGTCCCAGTGAATCATAAAGGCTTGGAACAAATCCTTCCATCAGGAACTGTACAATTGTTACGAAAGAAGCAACAATAACGATGAATGCCGGCATTCTGACAGAATCCGGAATAATCTTTCTCAACATAGAAATCAACATGTTAGACATGATCAATACAACTGTTGTAGAAAGTCCCATACCAACACCGTTGATCGCAGATGTTGTAACCGCAAGTGTAGGACACATACCAAGCATAAGAACGAAGGTCGGATTTTCTTTTACAAGGCCGTTATACAGCCGTTCTGTACATTTATTCATTACTTCCGCCTCCTAACTCATTTTGAAAATATACAAGTGCAGAGTCTACTGCATTTGTCACAGCATTGGTTGTGATCGTAGCACCACTGATGGCGTCGATCATGTCATCTCCTGACTCTCCTGTCTTTGTATATGTAAACTTTTCTACATTCTTATCTTTAAACTGATCTTTGAAATCTGCTTCCTTAGCTTTCATTCCAAGACCTGCTGTCTCACTGATACTGAGCATCTCAATACCTGTTACTGTTCCATCTTCCCTGATACCTACAGAAATATCAATGTCTCCGCCGTATCCTTCATGTGATGTAACATTTACAACATAACCAACTGTCTCGCCGGAAGAGTCTTTTCCCTCAGCCACCTCAGAAATATCATCTGAAGTGTATCCATTTTCTTTCAGAAGAGCAGAAGCTGCATCAGCATCAAATTCTGTATCCGATTCAAATGTCTCTGCATCTGAAAGAACAGAACGAAATGCTTCCTGTTTTGCCTCCTCCTGTGCTTTCGCGATCGGATCTTTTGTCACACCATATACAACTCCGAGAAGGAGACCTGCAACAACAGTGATTGCTGTCAAAATCAACGTGTTTTTAACAATTTTATTCATTACTTTTCTCCTCCTTTACCAAATGGTTTTGGAAGAGTAACCTTCTCGATCAACGGAACTAAAAGGTTACTGATAATGATCGCATAGGAAACACCTTCTGCTGATCCACCAAAAAGACGGAACAGACCTGTCAGACATCCAAGACAGATTCCAAAAAGGATCTTTCCTTTGCTCGTGATCGGAGATGTTACATAATCTGTTGCCATAAACCATGCTCCAAGCATCAGACCACCACCACAAAGATGCGCTGTGATGTACTGAGGATCGAATCCATGTCCTCCAAACAATGTGATAAAAATCACAAATGTCACAATGTAAGTTCCAGGAATTCTAAGATCAATTACACCCATAAGAATCAGGAACATTGCACCGATCATAATTGCAACTACAGAAGTCTCTCCGATTGTTCCTCTGATATTTCCGAGAAGCATAGACAATGTATTCACTGTTTCTCCTGCTTTCAGTTCTGCCAGAGGAGTCGGTCCTGTCACTCCGTCGTAAACAAAATAAGTCATCTTTCCTGCAAAACAGATCAGCAGAAAACAACGTGCTCCCAATGCAGGGTTCATGAAGTTCTGTCCAAGTCCTCCAAACAACTGTTTCACAACAATGATGGCAAATACTGCACCAAGCACACCCATCCACCACGGGAGTGTCGGAGGAAGATTCAATGCGAGCAGAAGTCCTGTTACAACCGCACTGAAATCATTGATCGTAATTGGCTTATGCATTAATTTTTCATAAAGATACTCAGATAAAACAGCCGCTGCCGTTGTAACAACTACAAGAATCCAGGCATTCTCATGACGGAAATTCCAGATTCCGAAAAATGTAGCCGGAAGAAGTGCGATCACAACATAAAGCATAATGTTGCTGCTTGTCACTTTATCACGGATATGCGGCGAAGAAGATACGTTATATTTCTCGTTCACTTTACTTCAACCTCTCTTATTTCTTCTTTCTATTCGCCAATGCTGTCTTACGCATTGAACCAATTGCCTGTTTCAGCTGACGTTTCGCCGGACAGACATAACTGCAGGAACCACATTCCACACATTCCAATCCATTCCATGCAACAAAAGATGCCTCATCTTTTCTCTTTGAAAAGTCTGCAAGTCTGGATGGAATAATTCTGCTTGGACAGATCTCCACACATCTTCCACAGTTAATACATGCAGTCTCAAGACTCTTTGCCACAACGTCTTCTTTAAAAAGCAGAATAGAGGAAGAAGTCTTTGTAACCGGTGCATCCATTGTCACCATGGCAAATCCCATCATCGGTCCTCCGGAGATCAGTTTCTGCGGTTCCGCTTTCAAACCTCCTGCTGCCTCAACCAGCTCTCTGTGGTTTATTCCAAAAGGAGCCATAAAGTTTCCTGGTTTTTCGACTGCATCGCCGCTCACTGTAACAACACGTTCCATCAACGGTTTTCCTTTGATTACCGCATTGTGGATTCCAATCAAAGTCTCCACGTTATCAACAATACATCCTGCATCTGCCGGAAGCATGGTAGAATTGATTGCTCGTTTTGTCACTGCATAGATCAACTGACGTTCTGCCCCCTGTGGATATTTTGTCATCAATGCTTTCACATCAATTCTTGGTTCGCCGGCAACTGCTTTCTGTAACTTTTCAATACAATCTTTCTTGTTATCCTCTACAGCAAAAACACCTCTTGCATTTGGGAATAAAGAAAGGATGACCTTCATTCCGCTGACAAGATCTTCTGTATACTCGAGCATTCTTCTGTAATCTGCAGTGATATAAGGTTCACACTCAGCACAGTTTGCAATAATATATTCTATCTTATCCGGTTCCTTCGGAGAAAGCTTTACCTTTGTAGGGAATCCTGCACCACCCATTCCTACGATTCCGGCATCTCCAATCTTATTAATGATTTCTTCCCTTGTCATCTCTTCCAAAGGCTTTACCGGTTCATATTCAACTTCCTTATACTCTCCATCGTTTTCTACAACAATGCAATCCACCTGGGATCCAGTTGGATTAAAACGTTGTTCCAATCCTTTCACTTTACCGGAGACAGATGAATAGATCGGAGAAGATACAAATCCTCCCGCTTCAGCAATCAACTGTCCTTTCAGCACACAATCGCCTTTCTTAACTACCGGTTTAGCCGGTGCTCCTATATGCTGCGAAAGTGGATAGACCAGTTCACCCTGAGGTACTACAGGTCTGATTGGCTGATCCTTTGAAAAACGTTTTCCATCATCCGGATGGATTCCGCCTTTAAATGTCAAAAGCACCATCTCATTTCCTTCCTTTCTTTTATCATTGTCATTACAACAATAATCTTTTAATTTTGTAATACCTATTTTACTAGAATGCGCTCTGAAAATCTAGCAAATATGTAATAATTCTTGTATCTTTCGCTATACATCTTGTCGAATTTTTAACAGAAAAAGAACCTGCCAATGGCAGGTTCTTCTAAAAAATAATTTATATCTTATTCCTCTGTCTCTTCAGCGTTGTCAGCCTCAAGAGCTTTCATGCTCAGACTGATCTTCTTCTCTGCTTCGTTAAGATCAACGATCTTAGCTGTGATTTCCTGTCCGATTGCAAGAACATCAGATGGTTTCTCAACATGAGCTCTTGAAATCTGGGATACATGAAGAAGTGCGTCAACTCCCGGTGCAAGTTCTACGAATGCACCAAAGTCTGTCATACGTGCAACTTTTCCTGTAACTACTGTACCTACAGCGAAATCTTCTGCTGCATTTACCCATGGATTTGTCTCTGGGAATTTCAGGCTGAGCGCAATCTTTGTATCATGAATGTCTTTTACAAGAACTTTCAGTGTATCTCCTACATGGAATACTTTCTTCGGATTGTCAACTCTTCCCCATGACATCTCTGAGATGTGAAGAAGTCCGTCAACACCACCAAGGTCAACGAATGCTCCGAAATCTGTTACATTCTTAACAGTTCCTTCTACTGTATCACCAACATTGAGTTTCGCGAACAGCTCTTTCTGCTTCTCAGCACGCTCTGCTACAAGAAGCTGTCTTCTATCACCGATCACACGGTTTCTTCTCGGGTTGAACTCGCTGATTACGAATTCGATTTCCTGTCCTTCATACTTGCTGAGATCTTTCTCATAAGAATCGGAAACAAGGCTTGCCGGGATAAATACTCTTACTTCATCAACTGTTGTACAAATACCGCCGCCAAGAATCTGTGTAACTGTAGCTTTCAGCACTTCGTGGTTTTCATATGCTTCGCGCAGTCTCTCATTTCCTTTTTCTGCAGCCAGTCTCTTATATGTAAGAAGAACCTGACCCTCTCCGTCATTTACCTTCAGTACCTTAACTGTCATTGTATCACCTACGGATACAACTGTTGTAAGGTCAAGAGACTGATCGTTGGAATATTCGCTCTTTGTGATGATACCGTCTGCTTTATATCCAATGTTCAGGATAATCTCATCCGGTTTCACGTCGATTACTGTACCTTCGACAACCTCTCCATTGTGAATTGTTTTAAATGACTCGTCTAACATCTGTTCAAAAGATAATTCTGACATTATTTTGAACCTCCTCAATTATATTGTTGGGCGTGGATGCCCCTGCTGTAATACCTACCGTTTCCACTGACCCTAATTGATTCAAATCCAAATCGCCAAGTGTCTGTATATAGTACGTATTGTTACATGCTTTGCGGCATATTTCAAATAACTTCTGGGTATTGGAACTATGTTTGTCACCAATAACGATCATAGCATCCACCGTCTCTGCTATGCTCTGCGCTTCTGTCTGGCGCTCCTTCGTAGCATTACAGATTGTATTTAAAACACTTACATCATAACTCTTTTTTTCAAGAATTTCAACTAATTCTTTAAATTTATTGTAATTAAATGTCGTCTGGGCAACGATACAAATCTTTTTTCCCTGCTCACAAGAATAATTTTCTGCTTCTTCCTTTGTCTGAAAGACCTCTACATGATCTCCTGCCCATCCCTTAATTCCCTGAACCTCCGGATGTTCCGGATTTCCAATGATAATAATATTCTCGCCCATCTCACTGTGTTTCTGCACGATATTATGGATCTTCTTAACAAATGGACACGTAGCATCTACAATCTGGATTTTCTTACTTTCCAATCTGTCATACACATCTTTTGCCACCCCGTGAGAGCGGATAATAACAGTTCCCCTTTCCAGTGTATCCAGCTCCTCTTCGCTGCGAAGGACGATCACACCTTTCTGCTCCAGATCTTTCACCACTTCTTCATTATGGATAATCGGACCATACGTATAGATCGGAAGATTCTGATTCTCTTCCACCTGTTTGTAAACTGTATCCACTGCACGCTTAACGCCGAAACAAAATCCAGCTGATTTCGCCTTTATTACTTTCATTCTATCCAACTCCTGCAAATTTATCTATGACAATATCTGGAAATCGTGTTTACAACTTCTTTCAGTGTCATATCCGAACTGTCAACAAGTATTGCATCCTCTGCTTTTTTCAGTGGCGCGACCTTTCTTGTCATATCACGGTAGTCTCTTTCTTCAATATCTTTCTCTATCTCTTTCAGATCGCACTGTACTCCCTTTTCAACAAGCTCTTTATATCTTCTCTTTGCTCTGATTTCTACGCTTGCTGTAAGATAGATTTTTACATCTGCATCTGGAAGCACATGGGTACCAATGTCTCTTCCATCCATGATCACATCCTTCTCTCTTGCAAGCGTTCTCTGAAGTTCCAGGAGTTTTCCTCTGACTTCCGGAATCGCAGATGTCATAGAAGCCATATTTCCAACTTCTTCTGTACGAAGCTTTGCTGTAACATTCTCTCCATTTACATAGATCTGCTGGATTCCGCTTTCATAACCAATCGTTACTTCCACATCTTTGCAGGCCTCTATAATCTTTTCTGTATCTTTTGGATCAATTCCAAGATTCAGAAAGTGAATGGCCAATCCACGGTACATTGCGCCGGTATCTACATAAATATATCCGTTTTCTTTTGCAACCTGCTTTGCAATTGTACTTTTTCCTGCCCCTGCCGGTCCATCGATTGCTACATTATATCCCATTTTTATTCCTCCATCTTTTCTTTCTACATTCCATTTTCAAATCTAACAGTAACATCTATTCTTCCTGTCACAGGATTCAGACATTCCCCAGTAAAATTTCAATCACATCCTGCGTTAATTCCGGCAAGATACCCTGTTGACCACGCAATCTGAAGATTATATCCTCCGGTCATTGCATCAAGATCAAGCACCTCTCCGGCGAAATATAATCCTTTCATTTTTTTTGATTCCATTGTTCCCGGATCGATCTCCTTTACAGATACTCCGCCTTTTGTAATGATTGCTTCATTATAACTGCGAAGCCCTGTCAATGTCATTGTAAAATCCTTGATCAGATGAACCAGTCTCTGTCGTTCTTCTTTTGTAATCTCATTCACTTTTTTCTCAGGTTCGATCTCCGAGAGTTCTATCATAACAGGCTTTAATTTTGCCGGAAAGAGTGAATCGATTGAATTTTTATACTGTTTATTATGGTTTGCATCAAACTCTCTGAGGATTCTTTTATCAAGTTGTTCCTCACTCAATGCCGGTTTTAAGTCTATATGAAGTGTAAGTTCTTTTTTTCTTAAAGTTTTTCCCACCACACTGCTCGCGCTCAGAATAACCGGTCCTGTTACACCATAATGTGTAAAAAGCATTTCTCCGAATTCTTCGTAGAGTTTTTTCTTCCCATCTGTGATACAAATTTCTATATTTCGAAGAGATAATCCCTGCAATTCTTTCGCATACCATTGTCTGACTTCCATCGGTACAAGTGATGGAAGGAGTTCTGTCACTCTATGCCCTGTTTCTTTCGCAAAACGATATCCATCGCCTGTAGAACCCGTAGAAGGATAGGAAATACCACCTGTCGCAACAATCACAGCATCTGCCTTCATTTTCTTTCCATTAGTTAATAAAACCCCGCACACTTTATCCTGTTCACAAAGCAGTTCTCTCACCTCTGTGTGAAGAGAAACAGCTACTCCTAATGATTTTAACTCTCTTGAAAATGCTGCGATCACATCAGAAGAATGATCTGAAACAGGGAAAACTCGTTCTCCACGTTCAATTTTCGTCTTCACACCAAGTTCTTCAAAGAAATCGATCACCTGCTGATTTGTAAAACTGTAAAATCCACTGTATAAAAATTTCGGATTACTTGTCACCGCTGTAAATAAATCTTCTATATCAGCGGCATTCGTTATATTGCAGCGTCCTTTTCCTGTAATGAACAGCTTTTTCCCAAGCTTTTCATTCTTCTCAAGCACCTGAACATTCTGACCATTTCTTGCAGCGAAAACTGCCGCCATCATCCCGGCAGCCCCGCCGCCCACTACGATCACATTACTCATGCTCTATTCTTCTCCTTTATTCTGTCTGTAAGACTCGTTCGTTCCTGCGCTGCCACCTTCCTGGCTGCTTTCTTCTCCGCTGTAAACCTGATATTCACCCCAGATTTACTCCAGAGTCTCTAATGTCGAGACAACTTCTTTCTGTTTTTTCATACAGATTGCAACAATCAGAGCATTGATCACACTCAATGGTGCAACAAGTGAATCGACAATAGATGCCATATCACTTCTTGCGATCAGATTGCAGGAAGAATACTGATTCATAGGTGAATGGATACTGTCAGTAAGTGTGATTACTTTTGCCTTTCTATTGCTCGCAAATTCCAATGCTTTCAATGTTCTCATCGAATATCTTGGGAAACTGATTCCTATAATCACATCTCCTTCCCCGATTCGAATGATCTGTTCAAAAATCTCACTGGAACTGTTTGTATTTACTGTAATTACATTGTCGCATACAAGATTCAGATAAAATCCCATAAAAGAAGCAAGTGGTGCACAGCTTCTGATTCCCACAACATAGATTCTCTTCGCTTCTAAAAGGGTATCAATCGCCCAGTTAAATGCCTTATGATCGATTGCAGACAAGGTCATCTTGATTTTCTCAATGTCTGACTGAAGAACTGTTTCAAGGATCTCACTCTGTGTAATTCGTCCATAGGTCACTTCCATACGCTGGATTGAATTCAACTTATTACGGACAAGTTCTTCCAATGCTTTCTGAAATTCCGGGTATCCCCTATATCCAAGCTGGGTTGCAAATCGTACAACCGTAGATTCACTGACACCCACAATCTCTCCAAGACGCGCCGCTGTCAGAAATACAGCCTTATCATAATTTTCTTTCACATATTCTGCAAGGCGCTTCTGCCCCTTGCTCATCTTCTCATATTTTGCTTCGATCCTTCCGATCAGCTCATTCATATTCGCTTCAATATTGCGTTCTGATGTTTCCATTCTTTTACACTATTCCTAATCCCTAAATATTTCATTGTCCGTCCAGCAGCTTCAACAGATACATAAGAGTTCTGTTATATCTCTGCTTTGCTGATTACTTCACAGCCCGCGTGTACTCTTTCAGCCAGATTCGTTCTTCCTCTGAAAGGTAAGGGGACACTTTTTCATAAACCTGCTTATGATAATGATTCAGCATTTCTTTCTCTTCTGTACTCATTTTCTCCGGCAAGATTGCATCTAGATCAATTGGTACATAAGTAAGAATTTCAAAATTCATAAACTGTCCATACTCATTCTTAACTGTTTTTCTGACAAGCAGCTCATTTTCCAGACGAATTCCATGGGAACCCTCAATATAGATCCCCGGTTCATCTGTGATCACCATATTTTCTTCCAATGCCGGAGCCTGTCTCTCTCCCTCTTTCCAACGGAAATTAATCGGTCCTTCATGGATATTCAATAAATAACCAACACCATGCCCCGTCCCATGATTAAAGTTTAATCCTTCTTTCCAAAAGACCTCTCTTGCAATACAATCCAGATTCGCACCACTGCATCCATAGAGAAATACAGTGTTTGCCAGGCGCAGCATTGCTCTTGCAACCAGTGTGAAATGTTCTTTTTCAATATTCCCCACTTCTCCAAGTGCAACCGTACGCGTAATGTCGGTAGACCCTTCCAGGTAATGACCTCCTGTATCTGTCATGAAAAGCTTTCCTTCTTTTAAAGGGACATTGCTTTTCTCATCCGCACTATAATGAACAATTGCCCCATGTTCTCCATATGCACTGATCGGGCCAAAACTTGGTCCGAGGAAATGCTCCTGCTCTGCACGTAATCCTTCCAGCCTGGCAGAAGCAGACAACTCTGTAATCTCCACTCTGCCAATATTCTTCTTTAACCAGTACATAAACTTTGTATGTGCAACAGCATCCTTCAAATGCGCTTTTCTCAAATTCTCTGCCTGTGTTTCATTTTTAACTGACTTCATCAGGATTTCCGGGTTCTGCTTATCAACAATCACCGTCTCTTTGGAAATGGCCTGATAAAGACTATAATTCATGATTGCAGAATCCAGAAGAAGCTTATCTTCCGATGTCATTTCTGAAACTTTGCGATAAATATCCTCATACGGATAAATCTTCACTTGATTTTCTGCTAACAAATTTATAATATCGTCAGAGAATTTTCTAATGTCAGCAAACAGCTCAACTGAATTATTATAAACGATTGCGTAAGAAAGAACAAGTGGACAATATGCAATATCATTTCCTCTTATATTTAAAAGCCATGCAATATCATCAAGACTCGATAAAACATGTGCATTGCATCCATTTTCTTTCATTATTTCTCTGATTCGCTCTAATTTGGATCCAATTTTTTCGCCTGTATATTCATCTTCTAGAGAAAATACAGGTTCCATAGACATTTCAGGTCTTTCCTTCCAGATATTCTGTGCAAAATCTAAGCTGTATTTCAATGATGCGCCATTCTCGTCTGCGATATGACAATATCGTTTTCCTTGTGCATAAGTCACTGTACGACCATCAAATCCCAGAACATCCCCTTCTTTCAGCTCACTTTTTAAAAATTCTTCTATCGTTGGAACATCAGATTCTCCTGATTTATAGAGCATGATCCCGCTCCCCTTCAACTGAGCTTCTGCCTGAATAAAATATCTTCCATCTGTCCAGAGTCCCGCTTTATCCTTTGTAAAAACTGCGGTACCTGCTGATCCTGTAAAGCCCGTTATATATTCGCGGAATTTAAAATAATCACCGACGTATTCACTGTGATGATAGTCATCTGTAGGGATGATATAGCAGTCTATTTTCTGCTGTTCCATTACATTTCGTAATCGCTCTATTCTGTCTAAAACACTCATATCTGCCTCCATATATTCCAACAATCAAACTCATATTACAAAAAACTTGATTATTCAATAATTGTACACATCTATGATACCACCAAATAAATTTCCTTACAAATGAAAAAGACCAGAAAATACAAATCTTTCAATCTGTTATCTTCTGGTCTTTCTATTCAATTCATAATCTAACTAAATCAGTCAGGATTATACCGGATAAGATCCGTTCTCTGTATCTGCTACTGTAGCATCTACTTTTGTCTGCTGAGCCTGTCTGTATTTGAAGAAGTCAACAGCAACCTGTGGGAACAGTGCATATGTCAGTACATCCTCATCCTGCTGGATCCACTGTGCACACTCTTTACGAAGTGTATCAAGCTCATCCGGGATAAGATCTGCCGGACGGCAAGTGATCGGTTCTTCATCTCCAAGAGCCTTCTTCTGAAGTTCTGGATCAACCGGTTTTGTTGTCTTACCGTATTTACCTGCAAGCACATCCTTTGTCTCTTTTGTGATCATCTTATAACGCTCACCCATCAGTACGTTGAATACAGCCTGTGTTCCAACGATCTGTGAAGATGGTGTAACAAGCGGTGGCTCACCAAGATCTTTACGTACACGCGGTACCTCTTCAAGTACTTCGTAGAACTTATCTTCTGCTCCCTGCTCTTTCAGCTGGGATGTCAGGTTGGAAAGCATTCCTCCCGGTACCTGATACAGAAGAGTCTTGATATTAACACCAAGGTTCTTCGGATTAAGCAGTCCGCTCTCAAGAGCATCGTCGCGGATCGGACGGAAGTAATCAGCAATCTCTGCAAGGAGACTCTGATCAAGTCCTGTATCGTATGGTGTTCCCTTGAATGTCTCAACCATAACTTCTGTAGCCGGCTGAGATGTTCCAAGTGCGAATGGAGACATTGCTGTATCGATGATGTCAGCTCCTGCCTCTACAGCTTTCATGTATGTCATGGAAGCAACACCTGATGTATAGTGTGTATGCATCTCGATCGGGATATTTACTGCATCTTTCAATGCACCAACAAGCTCTGTTGTCTTATATGGAACAAGAAGTCCTGCCATATCCTTAACACAGATTGAGCTTGCGCCCATGTCTTCGATTCTCTTTGCAAGGTCTACCCAGTATTCCATTGTGTAAGCATCACCGAGTGTATAAGACATTGCAACCTGTGCATGAGCTTTCTCTTTGTTCGCAGCTTTTACAGCTGTCTGAAGGTTTCTCATGTCATTGAGGCAGTCGAAAATACGAATGATATCGATTCCGTTTGCCACAGATTTCTGTACGAAATACTCTACAACATCATCAGCGTATGGACGGTATCCAAGGATATTCTGTCCACGGAACAGCATCTGAAGTTTTGTATTCTTGAATCCATCACGGAACTTTCTAAGTCTCTCCCATGGATCTTCTTTCAGGAAACGGAGGGAAGCATCGAATGTTGCTCCACCCCAGCACTCTACAGCATGATATCCAACCTTGTCCATCTTCTCAACGATTGGCATCATCTGCTCTGTTGTCATTCTGGTAGCAATCAGAGACTGATGTGCATCACGCAGAATAGTTTCTACTATTTTAACTGGTTTTTTTTCAATTTCTGCCATTTATTTATCCTCCTAATTTACTTAACGCCGAAAATAGCCATAAATGTTCCGGCTGCTACTGCAGTACCGATAACTCCGGCAACGTTCGGTCCCATTGCATGCATAAGAAGGAAGTTTGTAGGATCTGCCTCAGCACCAACCTTCTGAGATACACGGGCTGCCATAGGAACCGCAGATACACCAGCGGAACCAATCAGCGGGTTAACCTTACCATGTGTAAGGACACACATTAACTTACCGAAGAGAACTCCGGCAGCTGTACCGAATGCAAATGCTATAAGACCAAGGATAACGATCTTGATTGTATTCCAGTTCAGGAATGCTTCAGCACTTGTTGTAGCACCTACAGATGTACCAAGAAGAATAACTACGATGTACATCAGGGCATTGGAAGCTGTCTCTGTCAGCTGTCTTACAACTCCACACTCTTTGAACAGGTTACCAAGCATCAACATACCAACAAGTGGAGCTGTTGTAGGAAGAATCACACATACAACGATTGTAACGATAACCGGGAAGAGGATTCTCTCAAGCTTAGAAACCGGGCGAAGCTGATCCATCTTGATCTTTCTTTCCTTCTCTGTTGTGAGAAGTTTCATGATCGGTGGCTGGATGATCGGCACAAGTGACATATAGGAGTATGCTGCTACGGCGATCGGTCCCATGATAGCTGTCTGCTGCAGTTTACCTGCAAGGAAGATAGATGTCGGGCCGTCAGCTCCACCGATGATGGAGATAGCAGCTGCTGCTTTGTCTGAAAATCCAAGAGCCATAGCTCCAAGATAAGCTGCGAAAATACCGAACTGAGCTGCTGCACCAAGCAGGAAACTCTTCGGGTTTGCGATCAGCGGACCAAAGTCTGTCATCGCTCCAACTCCAAGGAAGATCAGAGAAGGAAGGATGGACCACTCGTCAAGCTGATAAAAGTAATACAGAAGTCCACCAGTTCCGTTCGCTGCATCCTCAGCATGAAGCATAATATCCGGATAGATATTTACAAGCAACATACCAAAGGCAATTGGAACAAGAAGCAGTGGCTCAAATTCGTGGCGAATTGCCAGATAGAGAAACACGCAGGCAACAGCAATCATGATCAGGTTACCAAATGTAAGATTCATGAACGCTGTCTGTTCTACGAGGTTTCCCAATGTATTTGAAATATATTCCATTTGTAAAAACCTCCTGGTTCAGTTACTAGTTTAATGTAGCAAGTACAGCTCCTGATTCAACAGCATCACCTACTGCCACATCAATGCTGGCAATAGTTCCTGCCTCTGGGGCAACAACTGGGATCTCCATCTTCATTGCTTCAATGATAATAACTGTATCTCCAGCCTCTACCTTCTGTCCAACAGATGTAGGAACCTGGAATACTTTACCTGCTGCTCCAGCTTTTACCTGGATGCTTCCAGCGCCTGCTGCCGCTTTCGGTGCTGCTGCCGGTGCTGCCGGTGCTGCTGCTCTAGGTGCTGCAACCGGTGCTGCTGCCGGTGCGCCTGCACCATTCTCTTCTACTGTTACATCATATACATTTCCGTTTACTGTGATTGTATAGTTTTTCATCTAATTATCCTCCTGATTAATTCCATCTGTTTGATTTTCTTCTCTTAATAGAACGAACAACAAATCCATCTGTAGAAGTTCCCTCTGCTGCTGCAATTGCTGCTGCGATTACTGCTACAAGTTCTGCATCATCTTCTGCTGCAGCTACCGGTGCTGGAGCTGCCTGTACAGGTGCTTCCTTCTTCTCTTCCACTTTCTTATCTTTATTTGCCAACTTCTCCTGAAATTTCGGAATGTATCCAAGCAGATAAATAATGAATGAAATGAAAATCAATACAACGAATACAGTTCCCATACCAAGTACCGTATTCAGACCGGCTTTCTCAAGGATTTCTCCTGTTGAATAATGAGCAGAAACATCCATACTCTCCATGTTGCCCTTTTCGTCAAAACTGAAGACGATGTCTGCATCTCTGTTTTCATATTTTGCTTCAGATGTGAGTGAAACTCCATCGTTCTTTACTTCCATTGTCCAGTCGCCATGTTCAACATAAGCACCGCACTCTTCTTCTGCTGCTTCCCAGGAGCTGATCATTGTAAGGAAGTCCTCTCCATCAACCGGAAGTCCTACATTCATAAGCTGTGTGTCAAGCTGAAGATCACGCATATCAGAAAAGCTGTCAAGCTGCTCTGTTGTCATCGCTTCGAAATTCTGAACAACAAACTCAGCATACTGTTCTAATGTTGCCTGATCATATTCTGTTGTCTCAGACTTACCACATCCTGTGAAGCTAAGAACGAGAATGAGGATAAGTCCTAATAAACTGATTTTTTTCTTCACTTCGCCTCACCTCACTAAACCGTTCCGTGTTTCTTAGCCGGACGGTCCTCTCTCTTTGTGAACAGCATCTCAAATGCTCCGATCACATATTTTCTTGTATCTGCCGGCTCGATGATCGCATCAACATATCCTCTTGCTGCTGCTGAATTCGGGCTTGACTGAAGTTCTTTGTATTCAGCTGCTTTCTCATTAAGAGTCTCAGCATCTGCGTCTGCGTACATGATCTGTGCTGCAAGCTTCGCATCCATCATTCCGATCTCTGCTGTTGGCCATGCATAAACAAGATCTGCACCAATTGACTTACTGTTCATAGAAACGTAAGCACTTCCGAATGCCTTACCAACGATTACATTTACCTTCGGTACTGTAGCGTTAGCAAATACATATGTCAGTTTTGCAACTGCGCTTGCCATGTTCTTCTCTGACTCTACTGTAGCAGCAAATCCTGTTACATTTGTCAGTGTAAGAACCGGGATTGAGAATGCATCACAGAAGTTTACAAAATCTGTTGCTTTCTTGCATCCGTCTACTGTAAGAACGCTGTCGAACTCAGCCTCTACTTCAGCTTCTGCATTGTATACTTTAGAGCGGTTTGCAACAACACCAACTGTCATTCCGTTCAGGCGGATAAATCCTGTAACCATCTCTTTTGCGTAGTCTTTCTTTGTCTCAACCAGAATCTGATTGTCAGCAATCTGTGCCAGTGCGATTGCTGTATCTTCTGATGCGTTAGCAATGTCTGCGCAGATACGGTTCAGGTCATCTGTGCATTCCTCATAAGACATATCATCTTCGTTGTTTGCCGGAAGCATACATACAAGATCACGGATCTGTCCGAGGATCTCTGCCTCTGCACCGATTCCGTCTACAAGACCTGCTGTCTTGCTCTGGTAGTCAGCGCTTGCTGTGTTACACTTGGAAATCTCATTTCCTTCCAGTGCATTTGGAGAATTAACGAAAAGTTTTCCGTCTTTTGCTTCCATAAATGTGAAATCTGTAAGCCCCGGAACAACTGCAAGACCGCCGCCGCACATTCCAAAGATTGCTGTAACCTGCGGAATCACACCTGATGCAAGTGCCTGTTTGTGATAAAGGCTTCCAAATGCCTCAAGTGCATCTGTAGCTTCCTGAAGTCTGAGTCCTGCACAGTCGATCAGTCCGATCACCGGTGCTCCCATCTTCATAGCCATATCATAGATTCTTGCGATCTTCTTCGCATGCATCTCTCCGAGTGCTCCACCCAGAACGTCAGCATCCTGGCTGTATACATAAACCAGGTTACCGTCAATCACTCCATATCCAGTGATAACACCGTCAGAAGGAGCTGCCTTCTCCTGCAAGTTGAAAGTTGTGCTTCTAGCTGTAACAGCTCCGCCAATTTCAACAAAGCTTCCCTCATCAAGCAGTGTGGCAATTCGTCTGCTTGCTGAGTTTTCTGTTGCATTGTAGCTCATATTTTAGCCCTCCATACTTATAAAATAATTTTAAAATAAACCAAAATTTCTGCCTATTGTATTATATACTAGGACGATTAAAATTTCAATTCATATTTTCCGCAAATTGACATTTTTTTCACAGGACATTGTTTTTGTCGAGCTTGGATTCTTCTGTTCCGAATAAAGTTTCCACTTTTGCACTAACATCCGCAGAAGCGCGTTCTATGGTTGCTTCATCCACACGGCCCGCTCCACCTCATCCCTTCGAATGTCTGTAACGCTTGGGACAGAGCACTCACCGTGTGTGGTTTGTGTCTGTCCCAAGCTAACAGACAGAACGAAGTGTATTCGGAACCGCTCTTATGCCTTAATCGTGGATGAAGCAACCATAAAACGTGCCTCCGCTACGTTATCTAAAGAAGAAGTTTTTATCCCAAACAAAACGAATCCAGAAGACAAATACAGAATTAACAGCCGGGAGAAGGTGGAGCTTTGTCGATCACCTTCCTCTTCTCTTTCTCTCTTAATCATCTGTAATTGTTTTCCGGATTCATAACACATGAGATACATTTATCTATTATGAATAGACAAGTGAGGAAGCAGCTTTATTGTTGAGGACACATGTAAGGCAGGAGCGTTCCGAATACACTTTGTTCAGTATGTTAATAAGAGCCAGAACAGGCACCACACACGGTAACTGTTCTGGCTCTTATGTTACATACTTTCAAAGGGATGAGGTAGAGCGGGCCGGTGTCTGATGCAATAAAGCTGTTTCCTCACGCCCTCATTCGACATAAAGTATATATTTCAATCAAATGAATCCTGATCAACAATTACAGTCTCTTCGCTATTGCTTTAATAAACTCCTCACTATTGAGTACTGTCGGATTCTCGATTGTTGTGATCAAAGCGAGGTCTTTTGTCATCTCTCCTGCTTCGATTGTGTCGATTGTTGCTTTCTCAAGTTTATCTGCGAAGTCCATCAGATCTTTGTTTCCATCCAGCTCGCCACGTTTTCTGAGAGCTCCTGTCCATGCGAAGATTGTTGCAACTGAGTTTGTAGATGTCTCTTCACCTTTCAGGTGCTTATAATAGTGACGCTGTACAGTTCCATGAGCAGCTTCATATTCATAATATCCGTCCGGAGAAACAAGTACGGATGTCATCATAGCAAGTGAACCGAATGCGGAAGATACCATGTCGCTCATTACATCTCCATCGTAGTTCTTACATGCCCAGATATATCCACCTTCTGATTTCATAACACGGGCAACAGCATCATCGATCAGTGTGTAGAAATACTCAATTCCTGCTTCTTTGAACTGATCAGCATATTCTGCATCAAAGATTTCCTGGAAGATATCTTTGAATGTATGATCATATTTCTTAGAAATTGTATCCTTTGTTGCAAACCACAGATCCTGTTTTGTATCCAAAGCGTAGGAAAAGCAGCTTCTTGCAAAGCTTTCGATGGATTTATTGATATTATGCATTCCCTGTACGATTCCAGGTCCATCAAACTCATGAACCAGTTCTTTTGTCTGGCTTCCATCTTCTGCTGTGTATACAAGTTCAACCTTTCCCGCTCCCGGAATCTTCATCTCGGATCCTTTATATACATCTCCATAAGCATGTCTTGCAATTGTAATTGGTTTCTTCCAGTTCTTTACACATGGCTCAATTCCTTTTACAACGATTGGAGCGCGGAACACTGTTCCATCAAGAATCGCACGGATTGTTCCGTTCGGGCTCTTCCACATTTCTTTCAGATCATACTCATCCATACGTGCTGCATTCGGAGTGATTGTTGCACATTTTACGGCAACTTTGTATTTCTTTGTTGCGAGTGCGGAATCAACTGTTACCTGGTCATCTGTCTCGTTTCTGTGTTCCAGGCCGAGATCATAATATTCTGTCTTGAGATCAATATATGGCTCAAGAAGATTATCCTTGATCATCTTCCAGAGAATTCTTGTCATCTCATCTCCATCCATCTCTACCAGTGGTGTTGTCATCTTAATTTTTTCCATCTTTTGCTTCCTCCTGATTATGTTTTTCTTCTATTTTCTTTAGGTTCTGCATGACATGAACAATATGTTCCTTTGCAAGCTGTTCTGCCAGATCCGGGTTTCTGTCCCTGATTGCCTGAAGAATCGCTTTATGCTCCTCAATTGACTTCTCGGCTCTTGCCTTCACATTGATCGAGGACTTTCTTGCCATTTGAACATATCGGTGAAAATCTGTAAGAACATGACACAACATCCTGCTTCCGGAAGCCTCATATAATATCGTATGAAACCTTCCATCTAATCCTGTTACTTGTTCTTTATTGTATCCATTTTCTTTCTTCATCTGAAATTCTGAAAGTAAAATAGTCTCTTCTAATTCTTCTAACTGGTCTTCTGTAATATATTCCGCCGCCCATCTGGCGCACATTCCTTCCAGATACTTACGCATCTGATAGATATCCCAGATATCCTTCTGGCTGATTCCGGTAACATAAGCACCCTTATTCGGTACAATCGTCACAAGACCTTCTAATTCAAGCTGTCTTAACGCTTCCCTTACTGGAGTTCTGCTAACCCCGAGTTCTTTCCCGATGGTAGCCTCTCTGAGTTCATCCTGTTGTTTGTATCTGCCTTTGAGGATATCTTCACGGAGTCTCTTAAAAACACGTCCTCCCAGAGAACGGTCCTGATATTCTTCCATGATTTCCTCCTATTCTCTTTTTGTATGATTGTATACGATTATACAAATATTGTCAAGATGATTTCATGTCGATATCATTGCATTAAAAATGTATCCATTTTTGTGTAATACTACTCTATACCATCTGTTCATTTTTTATATGCTTTGTGCCATATCTTATTTATCAACTTATTGTATACAAAAAGGTGGTCTCTCACATAGAAAAACCACCCTGTTCTTTTCGTTATAAATTAGCTTTCAAAATCAGCTTAGCCAAATTACACTTCATTTACTTTTTATTTGATCACACGCACACCAAGTACATCTGTGATTGATTCCAGTTTACTTACAACTTCATCAGAAACGCTTCCGTCCACATCAATTACTGTATATGCATATTCCTTCTTGCTCTTATTTGTCATAAGTGCGATATTCTGATTCTCCTGTGCAAGAAGTGTTGTAAACTGACCGATCATATTCGGCACATTACGGTGAAGAATTGTAATTCTGTCTCCGTCAGCTTTTGTTCCCACGTTGCAATCCGGATAATTAACGGAATGTGTAATATTTCCGTTCTCAAGGAAATCACGGATCTCAGCAACAGCCATCTGTGCACAGTTGTCTTCTGACTCTTCTGTAGATGCTCCAAGATGCGGAATTACAATTGCGCCTTTTACACCTACAATTTCCTTTGTTGGGAAATCTGTTACATAACGGTGTACTTTGCCTGCTACAAGTGCATCAACGATATCTTCCTGATTTACAAGAACATCTCTGGCGAAGTTCAGAATTACAACGCCCTCTTTCATCAGACTGATTGCATTCTTATCAATCATTCCCTTTGTGCTGTCAAGTGCAGGTACATGGATTGTGATATAATCGCACTCTTTATAGATTTCATCTACTGTTGTTGCGTGATGGATACTTCTGGAAAGTCTCCATGCAGAATCTACGGAAACATATGGATCATATCCATAAACTTCCATTCCAAGATGTGTTGCTACATTCGCAACAAGAACTCCGATTGCTCCAAGTCCGATCACACCAAGTTTCTTTCCGGAAAGTTCTGTTCCTGCAAATGCTTTTTTCTTCTTCTCAGCAATCTTTGCGATATCTCCATCTTCCTCGAATTCCTGTACCCACTGAATTCCACCAACGACATCTCTGGCTGCGAGAAGCATTCCTGCAATCACAAGTTCTTTTACACCATTCGCATTTGCTCCAGGTGTATTGAATACAACAATTCCTTCCTCTGCACATTTATCAAGCGGAATATTATTCACTCCGGCTCCCGCACGAGCGATTGCTTTCAGGTTCTTTCCGAATTCCATCTCATGCATTTTTGCACTGCGGACAAGAATCACGTCAGCTTCATCCGCATTTTCTGTCTTTACATAATTTTCATCCAACTTATTCATGCCAACGGCAGAAATTGGATTCAGGCAATGATATTTAAACATCTTACAGATTCTCCTCTTCAAATTTCTTCATAAAGTCTACAAGTGCAACAACACCCTCATATGGCATTGCGTTGTAAATGCTGGCACGCATTCCGCCTACAGTTCTATGTCCTTTCAGATTCTCAAATCCAGCTTCTTTTGCTTCCTTAACGAATTTTGCATCCAGATCTGCATCGCCTGTCACGAATGGTACATTCATAAGAGAACGATCTTCCGGGACAACAGTTCCTTTGAACAGTTTGCTCTGATCAAGGAAATCATAAAGAACTTTTGCTTTCTTTTCGTTGCGTTCTTTCATTACTTCAAGTCCGCCCATCTTCTTAAGCCATTTGAAGACTTTACCACAGATATAGATTCCGTATGCCGGTGGTGTATTATAAAGAGATTTTGCATCTGCATGTGTCTTATATGTGAGCATTGTAGGTGTTCCCGGGAGAACATCCTCTGTGATCAGATCTTCACGGATGATTGCGATCACTACACCGGCAGGTCCGATATTTTTCTGAACTCCACCATAAATCATTGCATATTTTGTTACATCTACAGGTTCGGAAAGAAAACAGGAGGAGACATCTGCCACAAGATCTTTTCCTTTTGTGTTTGGCAGTGTTTTAAATTTTGTTCCGTAAATAGTATTGTTTTCACAGATATATACGTAGTCTGCATCTTCTGAAATCGGAAGATCGGAGCAGTCTGGAATGTATGAAAATGTCTTATCCGCTGAGGATGCAACAACATTTACCTTTCCATATTTTTCTGCTTCCTTAGCTGCTTTCTTAGCCCACTGTCCTGTGACAATGTAATCAGCAACCTTATTCTTCATCAGGTTCATAGGGATCATAGCAAACTGCTGTGACGCTCCACCCTGAAGAAACAGTACTTTATAGTTATCTGGAATATTCATCAGATCTCTGAGATCCTGCTCAGCTTCTGTGATAATTTCCTCGAAAGCTTTGGAACGATGACTCATCTCCATAACAGACATTCCTGTTCCCTTGTAGTCCAGCATCTCTGCTGCCGCTTCCTTCAGTACTTCTTCTGGCAGAACCGCCGGTCCCGCTGAAAAATTATACACTCTACTCATTTTTAATTACCTCCTGTTATTGTGTATCTATAGAAACTCCGTTTTCACAGATTTTCTCACATAAAAATAAAATATTCCTTTATTTATCAGCCATACAACTATGTGGCTGAAACTTATTATTTTTAGTTTTCTTTTGCTTTCAGATCCTGCTCATCAAATGCTTCGCTGATCGGTGCTCCCGGCGCAACCATAGGCCATACCTTATCATCACAGTCGATCATACAATCGATCAGAACCGGTTTTCCACATGTCAATGCTTTCGCAAAGCACTCTTTAAACTCCTCCTGTGTTGTAGCTCGAAGTCCTACTGCTCCCATCGCTTCTGCAAGCTTCACATAGTCAACTGCATCACGGAGAACTGTCGCAGAATATCTTTCATCATAGAAAAGATCCTGCCATTGACGAACCATACCGAGTACATGGTTATTAACTACAACCTGGATAATCGGAACATCATGTCTTACAGCTGTTGCGATCTCATTCATATTCATACGGAAACATCCGTCTCCGGCAATATTTACAACAATTTTATCCGGACATCCTGTCTTCGCACCGATTGCTGCTCCAAGACCATATCCCATTGTTCCAAGACCACCTGATGTTAAAAGTGTTCTTGGTTTCGTATATTTATAATACTGTGCTGCCCACATCTGATGCTGTCCGACTTCTGTTGTGATAATTGCTTCTCCATTTGTCTGACGATAAATTTCTTCTACTGCAAATGGACCTGTAAGTACATCCTTATGATATGTTAATGGATATTTCGCCTTGTAATCTTTAATCTTATTCATCCATTCCGGATGAGACTGCTGTGGAAGATGCTCATTTATTTTCTTCAGGACTGCTTTAATATCACCTACTAACCCAAGATCGATCATGACATTCTTATCCATCTCTGCCGGATCAATGTCAATCTGAAGAATCTTCGCATCTTTTGCAAATGTTGCAGTATTTCCGGTTACACGGTCACTGAATCTTGCTCCTGTTACGATCAGAAGATCGCATTCACTTACTCCAAAGTTCGATGCCTTTGTTCCATGCATTCCGAGCATTCCGGTATATCTCTCATCAGTTCCCGGGAAAGCTCCTTTCCCCATCAGAGAATCTGTTACCGGTGCATCTACCTTCTGTGCAAATTCATAAAGTTCTTTACTTGCCTCAGAAAGAACAGCTCCACCACCTACGAAAATATATGGTCTCTGCGCTTCTTTGATCATCTCAACAGCTTTCTTGAGATCCTCTTCTTCTGAATGGATTACCTCTCGGTTATATACACCTGGATATTCCTTCTCATACTCTGTAACTTTCGCAGTAACATCCTTCGGAATATCGATCAGCACCGGCCCCGGTCTTCCAGTCTTAGCAATACGAAAAGCCTTTCTGATTGTTTCTGCAAGCTTTGTTACATCTTTAACGATATAACTGTATTTTGTAATTGGCATTGTTACTCCAGCAATGTCGATCTCCTGAAAACTGTCTTTTCCAAGTAATGGGACACCGACATTACATGTAATTGCAACAATCGGTATAGAATCCATATATGCTGTTGCGATTCCTGTTACAAGATTTGTTGCGCCCGGTCCGCTTGTTGCAAGGCAGACCCCTACTTTTCCTGTAGCTCTCGCATATCCGTCAGCCGCATGTGCTGCCCCCTGCTCATGAGAAGTCAGGATGTGACGGATCTCATCACGGTGTTTATAAAGTTCATCATATACATTTAAAATTGCTCCACCCGGATAGCCAAATACAGTGTCAACGCCTTGTTCTTTCAGACATTCGATCACGATTTCTGCTCCATTTAACTGCATGACGTACTCTCCTCCTGGTTCTTTATTTTATTTTGCCTTCGGTACTTCGAGAATTGCTCCGCGGTTACCTGATGTTACCATAGAAGCATATCTTGCGAGGTATCCTGTCTTAACCTTAGGTTCTCTTGGCTGCCATTTTGCTTTTCTTGCTGCCAGTTCTTCATCCGATACATCCAGCTCTAATTTCAGTTCCGGAATATTGATCTTGATAATATCTCCCTCTTCTACCAGTGCGATCGGTCCGCCAACTGCTGCCTCCGGTGATACGTGTCCGATAGAAGCACCTCTGGATGCTCCACTGAATCTTCCATCTGTGATAAGAGCTACTGTAGATCCAAGTCCGTATCCTGCAATCGCAGATGTAGGATTGAGCATCTCTCTCATTCCAGGGCCGCCTTTTGGTCCCTCGTAACGGATTACAATAACGTCTCCAGGATTGATCTTTCCTGTCTTGATTGCTTCTGTCGCTTCTTCATCACTTTCGAAGATTCTTGCCGGTCCTTCATGTACAAGCATCTCATCACATACTGCAGAACGTTTTACAACACTTCCGTCCGGTGCAAGATTTCCTTTCAATACAGCAAGTCCGCCTGTCTGAGTATATGGGTTGTCGATTGGACGGATAACTTCCGGATTCTTATTCTCGCATCCGGCAATATTCTCTCCTACTGTCTTTCCTGTTACAGTCATGCAGTCTGTGTGAAGAAGTCCCTTCTTATTCAGCTCATTCATAACTGCATAAACTCCGCCTGCTTCGTTCAGATCTTCAATATAAGTATGACCCGCCGGTGCAAGATGACAAAGGTTTGGAGTCTTCTCGCTGATCGCATTTGCAAAATCAATCTCGAAATCCATACCAATCTCATGTGCGATTGCCGGAAGGTGAAGCATGCTGTTTGTAGAGCATCCAAGTGCCATATCAACTGTAAGTGCATTGAGGATTGCATCTTCTGTCATAATATCTCTCGGGCGGATATTCTTTCTTACAAGCTCCATCACCTGCATACCTGCATGCTTTGCAAGCTGGATTCTTGCAGAATAAACAGCTGGGATTGTTCCATTTCCTTTCAGCCCCATACCAAGAGCCTCTGTCAGACAGTTCATACTGTTTGCCGTATACATACCGGAACAGGATCCGCAAGTCGGACATGCTTTATTCTCAAATTCGCAAATGTCTTCATCATTCATCTTTCCGGCTGCATAAGAACCTACTGCCTCAAACATACTGGAAAGACTTGTTTTACTTCCCTTTACATGTCCTGCAAGCATCGGTCCGCCGCTTACAAATACTGTCGGTACATTCACACGGGCAGCTGCCATCAGAAGTCCCGGTACATTCTTGTCACAGTTTGGAATCATTACAAGTCCGTCAAACTGATGTGCCATAGCAAGAGCTTCTGTAGAATCTGCGATCAGATCTCTTGTTACGAGAGAATATTTCATACCGATATGTCCCATAGCAATACCATCACAGACAGCAATTGCAGGAACCATGATTGGTGTTCCTCCGGCCATTGCCACGCCAAGTTTAACTGCTTCTGTGATCTTATCCAGATTCATGTGCCCCGGTACAATCTCATTATAAGAACTTACAACACCGATCAGTGGACGATCTAATTCCTCTTCTGTAAGTCCCAGTGCATTAAACAGAGAACGATGTGGTGCCTGCTGAATTCCTTTTTTAACTGTATCACTTCTCATTTTAAAATCCTCTCTTTCTGTAACAACTGCTAATTACTTAATATATTCGCAGATCTTATCTCCCATCTGGGCTGTTCCAATCTGTTCTTTTCCTTCAGACATAATGTCGATTGTACGATATCCGTCTTTTAATACTGCTGCAACAGCATTTTCAATCGCATCTGCCTCTTTATCAAGATCAAATGAAAATCTCAGCATCATTGCTGCTGAAAGAATTGTTGCGATCGGGTTTGCGATTCCCTTTCCGGCGATATCCGGTGCTGAACCGCCACTTGGTTCATACAGACCGAATTTTGTATCGTTCAGACTTGCACTTGCAAGCATTCCGATAGAACCTGTCACCATACTTGCTTCATCGGATAAAATATCTCCAAACATGTTCTCTGTCAGGACAACGTCAAACTGTGCCGGATCCTTCACAAGCTGCATTGCACAGTTGTCAACAAGCATATGTTCTAATGTAACTTCCGGATAGTCCTTCGCTACTTCCTCAACAACTTTTCTCCAAAGCCTGGAAGAGTCAAGTACATTCGCTTTGTCAACACTTGTGACCTTCTTGTTTCTCTTCATTGCAATATCAAAACCACGTTTTGCAATTCTGCGGATTTCATTTTCATTATAAGTAAGTTCGTCTTTTGCGGTAAGGACACCATCAATCTCTTCTGTGCTTCGTTTTCCGAAATAAAGACCGCCTGTCAATTCACGCATGATCATTAGATCAAATCCTCTGTCCGCGATCTCTTTCTTCAGTGGACACGCACCTTTCAGTTCATCGTAGAGAACTGCCGGCCTTAAGTTTGCAAAAAGATTAAGTCCCTTTCTAAGCTGTAACAGACCCGCTTCCGGACGTTTTGATGGTTCGAGCTGATACCATGGAGAAGTCTTCGCATCACCACCAATGGAACCCATAAGAACTGCATCACTGTCCTTTGCCAGCTGAAGAGTCTCTTCTGTAAGCGGCACCCCGTTCACATCAATTGATGCTCCTCCCATCAGAAGCTGCGTGTAGGAAATAGAATGACCATAAACTTTCGCTGTCTGATCCAGCACCTTCATTGCCTCATCTACGATCTCAGGACCGATTCCATCTCCTTTGATTACTCCAATTTTCATTTCCATATCTAACTCATCCTTCCAAAATGTAAAAATCTTTTTTTATCATACCGCATTTTTTTCGCTGTTTCAAGTATTTCGAGTGAAAAAATAGAGGGCACTCTGTATTTTATCGAAAATTGCACTTTTTCAGGCACATTTTCTATAAAGTAAAAGACCAGAAAGAGTCACACTCCTTCCGGTCTCATTTTTCCTCTTATTCAGCACCCGGCTTCTCAATCTGAGCAATTGCAGCCTTCTGCATAGGAATACGGCAATTCTTATTATTACCGAACTCAACAATCACGTCATCATCAGTAATATCGATGATAACACCATAAAATCCACTTGTAGTAAGCGCTGTATCTCCAATCTCCATATCAGCGAGCATTGCCTGGATTCTCTTCTGCTCCTTTTTCTGAGGACGCATCAGAAGAAACCACATACCACCGAGGATAACAGCATAAACAACAATAATACCTACTGTTCCCATTGAAATTTCCTCCTGACTATTTCTTAAACCTATCTGTCCAGTACTTTTTAAGTACTAATAGACAATAAATCTACTATACACAAAAACAGCTTCTAATTCAAGTGTTTTTCTAATATTCCATGTATATTTAAGTTTATTTTTATACATTTTCTATAAAGTTAGATCAGAAACACTATTTCTGTTCCATGCCTTCCAATTTTCTCTTCTTGTATGCCTGGAATTCCCCTGCATCAATCGCATCACGGATTTCTTCCATCATTGTGTTATAGAAATACAGATTATGAAGTACACACAGACGCATTCCGAGCATCTCTTTTGCTTTCAAAAGATGTCTGATGTACGCTCTGCTGTAGCTTCTACATGCCGGACAGTTACATCCTTCCTCGATCGGACGGTCATCCAGTTCATACTTGGCATTAAACAGATTCATCTTTCCATGATTTGTATATACATGCCCATGACGTCCGTTTCTTGACGGATATACACAGTCAAAGAAATCCACTCCTCGATCTACTGCCTCCAGAATATTAGCCGGTGTACCAACACCCATCAGATAAGTCGGCTTGTTTTCCGGAAGATGCGGAACCACTGCATCAAGAATACGGTACATCTCTTCGTGGCTTTCTCCTACTGCAAGTCCACCCACTGCATAACCATCCAGATTCAGTTCTGCGATCTGCTGTGCATGTGCAATTCGGATGTCCTCATAAATTCCACCCTGATTAATTCCAAACAGCATCTGATGTGGATTGATCGTATCCGGCAGAGAATTCAGTCTTGCCATCTCCTCCTTACAGCGCTTCAGCCAGCGCGTCGTACGCTCTACAGAATTCGTCATATACTTTCTGTCTGCCACACTGGACGGGCACTCATCAAATGCCATCGCAATCGTGGATGCAAGATTAGACTGAATCTGCATGCTCTGTTCCGGTCCCATAAATATCTTATGACCATCAATATGTGAATTAAAATGAACTCCTTCTTCCTTGATCTTTCTCAACTTTGCAAGGGAAAATACCTGAAATCCGCCGGAATCTGTCAGAATCGGTTTATCCCAGTTCATAAATTTATGAAGTCCTCCGAGTTTCTTCACAACTTCATCTCCCGGACGAACATGAAGATGATATGTATTAGACAACTCCACCTGCGTCTTAATCCCTCTCAGATCATCTGTAGATACTGCTCCTTTGATTGCTGCTACTGTTCCAACATTCATAAAAACCGGAGTTTCAATTACTCCGTGAACTGTTGTAAAGCGTCCTCTTTTCGCACGCCCGTCCTTCTTTAAAAGTTCATACATAAGCTTTTTTCCTCTTCTTTTCTTTTTGGTTTTCAGACTATCAAAGCCTGCCAATAGTTATGGCAGGCTATATTTATCTTTGCATTTCCTTTAATTATGTATTATAACAGGTGTTCCCGTACTAAGCATTCCGTAAAGACTTGCCGCCTGGTCTAATGGCATATTGATACATCCATGAGAACCATTCGTCTGATAACGGCTTCCTCCAAAGCTTGGATTCCATGTCGCATCGTGGAATCCGATTCCTGTCCAGGTCACACGCATCCAGTAATCTACATCTGTACGATAACTTGGCTGTCCTGTAGAAGGATTAATTTCTCCGACCAGTGTCTTATCCCTCTTCATCTCAAGAATCGAATAAACTCCTGTCGGTGTCTCTCGCTCCGGTGTAGGAAGTCCTGTAACAACGTCTGTCTCTAATTGTACAGCTCCGTTAACCACATACCACATGTGCTGAGCCGGGATATCTACTTCCAGATAAGTCGTTCCCCAATCCTGCGCGTCATGTGTAGCTGCCGTCTGTGCATAAGCAGGTTCTTTCTCGACAACCTCACCTTTCTTAATGCTGTCAACAAGCGCAGTCAGTTCTGCTGCCTCGTCAACTGACCAGCCGTAAGTACCTCCTGAGACATCTACGGTTTTTCCTCCCGGAGTTGTAATACTTCTTGTCGTTCCAACCGTATCATAAGTCTTTCCGAATTCACGAAGCCACTCTTTCACCTTTGACTCATCAAGCGTTGCATTCATATCCTCATCATATGTTACCCAGCCTGAGATCAGATCCTTGTTCACAACCACATCCTGGTTTGTCATCTTATAAGTGATGCTGGCTTTCAGATAATTGTTCATCGCATCACAGGCTTTCTGAACTTCCGGAGACTCTGAAGTATACTTCGGCATAGCATAGCACTTCTTATCCATCATATTTAATTCACTCTTGAAGTTTGTGATCGCATCCTTCACTTTTGCCTTAAATGTATCCACATCTACTTTCGTACCATAAACCTCAGGTTCAACAACAAAACTGTTCCCATCATACTTTGGATAAGCAGACTGTGGATCTGTCTGCTCCTGATTCAGAGCCTGTACGGATTCAATCTTTGACTCCAATGCTGCTTCGTCATATCCAACCTCAATTGTGACCTCAGCTGAACTTTTTAAGAAAAATGCCTGTGGCCACAAAAATGCATTCTGTTTCTTCAGTGCATCCTCTATATCTGAATTTTCCTTATATACAAGTGAAATATCCGATCCTTCGATTGCATCTGTCATATTATTCTGTTCTACAATTGTCAGTTTATAATCTGCCACCTGATTTTTAATATAATTCTCTACCGCCGCCGCATTCTTACCAGAAAAGTTCTTTCCGTTAATCTGCGTATTAATATAGAAATGACTCATAAAAAAGACTGATATTGCAAGATAAACAATAACAAGACCAGCAATAATACCACCGATAATCATCCAGATCTTCTTGTCAATCGTCTTCTGCTTTTTCTTTCTTCTTACTTTGCGTCTTCTAACTACTTTCTTTTCAGACATTCTAATTCTCACCCTCGTCTTTTGGATTAATCCATCTTTTTGATTCAGACTTCATTATATTACGCTTTTTCCAAAATGTACACCCCAAACTTTCATGAAATACGCACAAATTAAACTGATGTTGAATTGTTAATTCGAACGAAATCTTTTAGAAATACTTTTGTAATTTATTTTTGAAATTCTGTTGAATTCTACAACATTTTAACTTGCGTACACCTCTTTCTTCCTATATAATTGCACTGTACCCTCAGTTATGAAACACAACAATATGTTTCGTATCTGGGGGTATGATACGGAAAAGAATGATATATGATATACAAAAGAGCATTTTATACGCACTTTTTATATACCTTATTGATACAAACGAAAGGAGTTTTAGATATATTATGAGCGGTTCAACATTTGGTACTTTATTTCGAGTCACTACCTGGGGCGAATCCCACGGTCCCGGAGTTGGTGTAGTTATAGATGGATGCCCTGCCGGCATCCCTTTATCTGAACAGGATATTCAACAATTTTTAGATCGTCGCAAACCGGGACAGAGTAAATATACAACGAAGCGGAATGAATCTGACTCTGTCGAGATTCTGTCCGGAGTCTTTGAAGGAACTACAACCGGAACTCCTATTTCTCTTCTCGTGCGGAATCAGGATCAGCGTTCCAGAGATTATGGGAATATTGCGACATCTTATCGTCCGGGACACGCAGATTACTGCTTTGATCAGAAATATGGTTTCCGTGATTACCGTGGCGGTGGACGTTCTTCCGGCCGTGAGACGATCGGCCGTGTTGCTGCCGGTGCAATTGCTTCAAAATTACTTGGCGAATTAGGAATTGTGCTGACAACTTATGCAAAATCCATCGGTCCTGTCACTGTAGATGAAGCTGATTATGATTTTACTGAGATTACAAATAACAGTTTTTATCTGCCGAATAAAGATGCTGCCAAAAAGGCTGCTGAATATGTTTCTACTCTTATGGAGCAGATGGATTCCTGCGGCGGTCTGATTGAATGCCGTGTTAACCATCTTCCAGCCGGTCTCGGTGAACCGGTCTTCGATAAACTGGACGCTTTACTTGCACAGGCAATCATGTCTATCGGAGCCGTAAAAGGTGTCGAAATCGGCGATGGCTTTCAGAGTGCCTCTTCTACCGGAAGCACAAACAATGATCCTTTCTGCATGCAACAGGGACAGGTTATGAAAACTTCGAATCATTCCGGTGGAACTTTGGGTGGCATGAGTGATGGTTCTCAATTAATCTTAAGAGCTGCGATCAAGCCAACACCTTCGATCTCTCAGATGCAGCACACTGTAACTAATTCAGGCGAAGAAATCGAACTGTCTATTCACGGACGTCATGATCCAATCATCGTACCGCGCGCAGTTGTTGTTGTGGAAGCAATGACCGCACTCACTCTCGCTGATCTGCTCTTGCGTAATGCAGTCAGCCGGATGAATCAGATAAAACAATTATATACGGAGGATAAAAATGTCTAATAAACTGATCGATATCATAGATATTACCAAATCCTATGACGAAAATGTAATTCTGGATAAATTAAATCTTTATATCCGTGAGAACGAATTTCTCACACTCCTTGGTCCTAGTGGATGTGGAAAAACAACACTATTACGTATTCTCGGTGGATTTGAGACACCGGACTCCGGTAATATTATTTTTGATGGAAAAAATATCAACAGTCTTCCGCCAAACCGTCGTCAGCTGAATACCGTATTCCAGAAATATGCCCTCTTCTCTCATATGTCCATTGCAGAAAATATTGCTTTTGGATTGAGGATCAAAGGTAAATCTAAAGGCTATATCCGCGATAAAATTCATTATGCCTTAAAGCTTGTCAATTTGGAAGGATACGGGGATCGTTCTCCTGACTCCTTAAGTGGTGGTCAGCAGCAGCGAATCGCAATCGCACGTGCGATTGTAAATGAACCAAAGGTTCTTCTTCTTGATGAACCACTTGGTGCATTGGACTTAAAACTTCGCCAGGATATGCAATATGAACTGATCCGATTAAAAAATGAACTTGGAATTACATTTGTCTATGTAACGCACGATCAGGAAGAAGCTCTTACAATGTCTGATACGATTGTCGTTATGAATCAGGGATACATCCAGCAGATCGGCACCCCGGAAGATATTTATAACGAACCGCAAAATGCATTCGTAGCTGATTTTATCGGAGACAGTAATATTATTGCTGCAACCATGCTCGAAGACAAAGTTGTCCGTATGCTCGGTGCTGTCTGGAAATGTGTAGACGTAGGATTTGGTCATAACCGTCCGGTCGATGCTGTAATCCGTCCGGAAGATATTGATCTTGTCAAGCCTGGAGAAGGTGTTATTGACGGAATTGTAACAAACTTGATCTTTAAGGGCGTTCACTACGAGATGGAAGTTCTTGCCAACAACTATGAACTTCTCGTACATAGCACAGATATGTTCCCTGTAGGAACTGAAGTCGGAATCAAAGTGGATCCTTTTGACATCCAGATTATGAAAAAACCAGAATCTGAAGATGAGGAGGCACCTGCTGTTGAAGAATAGAAAATTATTTGCCGGGCCTTATCTTTTCTGGTCCGTGTCATTTATTATTATCCCACTGCTCATGATCTTTTATTATGGTCTGACAGATAAAGAAGGGACTTTTACCTGGTCTAACATTGCAATGATGGCTTCGCCTGAAAATCTGAAAGCACTCGGACTTGCACTGCTGCTTTCCCTGGTCAGCACACTGATCTGCCTGGTTCTTGCATATCCTCTTGCAATGATTTTATCTGAAAAAAACATGAACCAGACAAGTCTTATCGTACTGATTTTTATTCTTCCTATGTGGATGAACTTTCTTCTGCGTACACTCGCCTGGCAGACACTGCTTGAAAAAAATGGTGTGATCAACAGCATTCTTGCATTCTTCCATCTGCCACAGCAGTCTATCATCAATACACCGGGGGCTATTGTATTAGGTATGGTATATAACTTCCTGCCTTTTATGGTGCTTCCTATTTATAATGTATTGGCAAAGATTGATAAAGATGTCATTTACGCAGCAAGAGATCTTGGAGCCAATGAATTTCAGACATTTACACAGATCATCTTTCCTTTGAGCATTCCTGGAATTATCAGTGGTATCACTATGGTCTTCGTACCTGCGCTGACGACCTTTGTTATTTCCGACCTTCTCGGTGGAAGCAAGATTCTTCTGATTGGAAACGTGATCGAGCAGGAATTCAAACAGGGAAGCAACTGGCATACCGGTTCCGGTTTATCCCTGGTGCTGATGATCTTCATCATCGCAAGTATGGCTGTGATCGCCAAATATGATAAAAACGGGGAGGGGACAGCATTTTAATGAAAACTATAGCAAAAAAGATCTATCTGGCACTGATCTGCATTATTCTGTATGCACCGATCGTGACTTTGATGGTCCTCTCCTTTAACAATACTAAAACACGTTCCAAATGGGGCGGATTCACCGGAAAATGGTATGTGTCTCTTTTCCAAAACAAAGAGATTATGAATGCATTGTACACAACACTGATCATTGCATTGCTCTCTGCACTGATTGCAACATTGATCGGTACTTGTGCCGCACTTGGCATGCAGGCAATGAATTCAAGAATGCGTACCCTTTTTATGGGAGTTACAAACATCCCTATGCTGAATGCCGATATCGTAACAGGAGTATCCCTGATGCTTCTCTTCATTGCATTCCGCTTCACACTTGGATTCAAAACAATCCTTTTGGCACATATTACATTCAACATACCTTATGTCATCTTAAGTGTAATGCCAAAATTAAAACAGACGAACCGTAGAACTTATGAAGCTGCACTAGACCTTGGAGCTTCTCCGGCCTATGCATTCTTCAAAGTAGTACTTCCAGATATTATGCCTGGAATTTTCTCCGGTTTCCTGCTTTCCTTTACAATGTCTCTGGATGACTTTGTGATCACGCATTTCACAAAAGGTCCTGGTATTGATACACTCTCAACCAAGATTTACAGTGAAGTCCGTAAAGGAATCAAGCCTGAAATGTATGCACTTTCAACCATTATGTTTGTTACAGTGCTGTTACTTTTGATCCTGATCAATATGTCACCTGCCGAAAAGAAAAAAGTAGTAAAAATAAAGCGTTTCGGAAAAGCACAAAAATTTGGAAGATTTTTCTTCCAACGTCTGGTACCTGTTGCTATGGCTGTGCTTATTATCATCGGTGGTTTTATTTATGGAAAGAACGATGTTATCTCCTCACAAGGCCAGGTAATTGTTTATAACTGGGGTGATTATATTGATCCTGATGTTATTGATATGTTTGAAGAAGAAACCGGTATTGATGTCGTATATGAAGAATTTGAGACAAACGAGATCATGTATCCAAAAATTCAATCGGGAGCGATTGCATACGATGTCGTATGTCCATCTGATTATATGATTCAGAGAATGATTAAGAACAATCTTTTGGAAGAGATTAATTATGACAACATCCCAAATTTGAAATATATCGATCAGAAATATATGGATCTTGCCAAAGGATTTGATCCTGATAATAAATATTCTGTCCCTTATCTTTGGGGGACTGTCGGAATCCTTTATAACAAGAAAATGGTAGATGAGCCAATTGACAGCTGGGGTGTTCTGTGGGATGAAAAATATAAAGATAGCATCCTTATGCAGGACAGTGTAAGAGATGCCTTTGGTGTCGCTTTAAAATACCTGGGCTATTCATTAAATTCAACAGACTTAGATGAACTTCAGGCTGCCAAAAATCTGCTGATTGAACAGAAACCTCTTGTGCAGGCATATGTTATCGACCAGGTACGTGATAAAATGATTGGAAATGAAGCAGCTCTCGGAGTAATTTATTCCGGCGAAGCACTCTACTGCCAGCAGGAGAATCCAAATCTCGATTACGTGATTCCTAAGGAAGGTTCTAATCTTTGGATTGATTCCTGGGTTATTCCAAAAAATGCAGAGAATAAGGAACATGCAGAAGAATTCATCAACTTCCTCTGTAGACCGGATATTGCAAAAATGAATTTTGAATACATCACTTACTCCATCCCTAACTCTGCCGGGCAGGCATTGATCGAGGATGACTACATGAGAAACAGCACGATTGCATTCCCTGATATTGATCAGTTGAAAAACTGTGAGACGTTTAATTTCCTCGGAGATGAAAATGAGGCGCTGTATAACGAATTGTGGAGAGAAGTGAAGTCAAAATAAATTTGCATTTAGCAATAAGAATATTGGCTGGTTCAAAATTTAAATAAATGAAGAAGGGCGTGTTTGGACGGTCTCTTGCAACGATATGCAGGGCCCGTTCCCTCAGCCTTTTGAGGGATTGTAACAAAGAAGCGAGATATGCACCGTGTGTGGTTTGTATCTCGCTTCTTCTAACAATCCGCGCAAAATGTCTTCGTACACTCTTACGCCAAATGCATATCTTATGCAAGAGTCCATCCAAACACTCAGGTTCATCAGATCAGAAATGATTTGAATACAGATTATTCTTATCGAAATGCAAATCAGAAGGAATATGAAAAGGGAACGCTATTGACTAAAATTTACAAATTGGCACAAATTGTGTCATATAGTCGATAGCGTTCCCTTTTTTACTTCCGTCCGGAATTCTGTATTTAAGTGTTGAATTCGTTCCACGGCAATCCCTTCTGTCCTGGATAATGTAAGTGATGTGGATACTTTATTGTTGAGGACACATTTTAAGGCAGGAGCGGTTCTGAATACACTTTGTTCTGAATGTTAGAAAAAGCCCAAACAGAAATCACTCACGATGCCTGTTTGGGCTTTTTCGTTACATTCATTCAAAGGGATGAAGAGGAGCGGGCCGGTGTCCGATGCAATAAAGTATCCATATCACGCCTTTACCCGACAAAAGTTTTTGCTTCATCACTCAGAATTCAAACATCTAAATACAAATTTATACCACAAAATTCATCTTCTGATCATCGTACTGCACGGAAAATCCTTTTCCTTCGAGGTACTCTTCTACCACCTGATACATCTCATCATATCGTCCTTCGCAGGCACAATTACCAAGTGGTTCGATCCAGAAGGATTGTCTTCCACAAGTGTCCCTGAGATGAATTCGGAAATTCAGACCTTTATCTTTAAGAATTCCATTTAATTCTATCACATCATTAAAAGATACATAACTCATTTTAATTCTCCTCTTCTTTACCTAATAAAATGTGTTGCAATTCGTTCTTCTTTCTCCGGAAGTCCAAACTGTTCTTTACCCAAGGCAATACTCTTCATAAGAAATGTCATGTTTCTGGCGAGGACTCTCATAGTCTGCTTTCCTTCTCCATCCTGCTCTGCTTCTCCTGGTATTCTTCCATGAATACTATTCCAATACTGACTGGAAGCAACTGGCATTCCAGAAATTGTAAAGTATTTGTTTAACTCATCAAATGTTGCTGAACATCCACCGCGCCTTGCACAGACAACACTTGCTCCTACTTTCATAGTCTTATCAAATGGTGTGCTGTAGAACAGGCGGTCAAGACAGGCGATCAATGTTGCATTTGCGGATGCATAATAGACTGGACTTGCGATAACCAGTCCGTCTGCTTTCTCGAATTTCAAAGCCAGTTCGTTAACTACATCATCATAAACACATTTTTGCTTGGAAGCACATCCTCCACAGGCAACACATCCACGGACAGGTTTATTTCCAACAACTACTGTCTCTACTTCTACTCCATTTTCCTGAAAAATCTTTTCCATTTCTTTTAGTCCTACACTAGTATTTCCGTTTGCTCTTGGACTTCCATTAATCATAAGTACTCTTAATTTTTCTGCCATTGTTTCTCCTCCTACAAACATTATTGTCTTATCTTCAAAGTTCTCAGATACTCTTTTTGTTCCGGCGTGATCCGATAGCTTTCGATTGCCTTCTGGATTGTCTTATTATGTGTCCATACGTCCATCTTCTGTTCTTCTAGAAATGGAAGAACCTGATCATACTTTTTGGCAAGTGCTGTTGCGAAATACCATGCCCTGGCCATATTTACATAATACTCTTCTGAACGGATTGCGGCAACCTTCCCCGGATATTCTAACTTAAATTCTTCTTCCAGATAATAGCGCATCAGCATATTGATTCCAAATCGGATCGTATATATATGCTCTGATTCCAGCCATCGATCTATCTTTTTGATATAAGAATTCAGATGATTCTTCACTGTTCTGACTGCCAGAAGATCACAGGTTGCCCAGTTATCTATATGGGGCAGAAAGCGCTCCAGTTCTTCTATACAGAGTTCATAATCTTTAATCTGCTCGATCAGAAGCCCATGCAGATTGTTCTCTTCATAATATTGATGTGGCAGGATCTTAAGAAACTGCTTTGCCTCTTCTGTCTTCCCGAATTTCTTTGCATAAGTTCGAAGTACAGGGACTCTCACTCCTATCACTGATTCTTTCTCTACTGTTGGCATCAGTTTTGCGTGAAAATCCCGATATTTTAGATCCTGCATTGCAAAAAGGTCCTGCTGCACTTTTGGTATTACTTCTTTTTGAGTCATCTTTATTCACCTGCTTTCTGTTAATTTGCAGTATAACACACACTTTATTCCACTGCAAGTATATATAGAACAAACGTTCTTCTGTATTTTATTTCTTTTTTTTGCTATACTTATCTACGTATAAAGTTGCTGCTCACACCCACTATGAACAGTAACTAAAAATTCTCTGACTCTTTTGCTGTTACTGCTCACACTATATATTACCAGCAACACAGATTCGTCAGAGAATATAAGGGAGATAAAAATATGCTGACAGTAATGAAATTTGGCGGAAGCTCCGTGGCCGATTTGGAGCACATCCGCAACGTAGCAAACCGCTGTATCGCAAAGCAGCGCGAAGGCAGCCAGGTTGTTGTTGTCCTGTCTGCTATGGGAAAGACTACAGATAATCTGATCGCAACAGCAAAACAGATCACAGAGCAGCCTTCCCGCAGGGAATTAGATATGCTTCTCACAACCGGTGAACAGGTTTCTGTATCCTTAATGGCAATGACTCTGATTTCCATGGGCGTCAGTGCAGTGTCACTGAATGCATGGCAGGTTCCAATGCATACAACTTCAAATTATCAAAATGCACGATTCAAGAGAATTGATTCCGAGCGTATCCGTAAAGAGCTTGATGCGAACAAGATCGTCATCGTAACCGGATTCCAGGGAATCAATAAGTATGAAGATATCACAACTCTTGGCCGCGGCGGCTCTGACACAACAGCGGTTGCTCTTGCTGCTGAACTCCATGCCGATGTCTGTGAAATTTACACCGATGTAGACGGAGTATATACCGCCGATCCACGCGTTGTTCCAAACGCTCATAAAATGACGGAGATCACTTATGATGAGATGCTTGAGATGGCCTCTCTTGGTGCGAAAGTCCTTCACAGCAGATGTGTAGAAATTGCGAAAAAATACGGTGTAGAACTTCTGGTATGTTCTAGCTTAAACCACAATTCAGGAACAATTGTAAGGGAGAAAACGAAAATGGAAAAAATGTTAATCAGTGGTGTGGCAGCCGATAAAAATGTAGCCAAAATCCGTGTTGCCGGTCTCGGGAACGAGCCTAGTAGCACATTCCGTCTTTTAAATCTTTTAGATAAGAATAAACTGAACATTGACGTCATGATCCAGTCTCTTGGTAAAGACGGTACAAAATCTGTATCCTTCACTGTTGCAAAATCGGACATGCTCCGTGCTTTGGATCTGTTAAATGAAAGCAAAGACTATCTTGGCATTAAGAAACTGGATTCTGATGAAAATGTTGCCAAAGTTTCTGTCATTGGTGCCGGTATTCGTTCTCATTCAGGTGTTGCTGCAAAGATGTTCGGTGCACTCGCAAGTATTGATGTCAACACAGAGATGGTTACTACATCTGAGATTCGCATCACTGCTCTGATCGATGAAGCCTATGCAGATCTTGCAGTACGTAAACTGCATGAAACTTTCTTTGATTGATTCTTTATACAGAATAATTGACCAGCTACATAATCAACTTAATCGATTGCAAACTATAAGAATGTAATGTAAAAAGTAAAGCAGAATCAAGCGACAGTAAGGATTAATAATTCCCTTCTGCCGCTTGATTTTTATCTTATTTTCGTTCTGAATAATTACATTTGTTTTTTATTTTTCACTGCACATTATGCTTCTTCCTCTAACGACGTTTTTCCGCGCAAACGTCTGTAATAGAATCTTCCTTTCCCAAGAAGAATCGTAAGATAACGGAGTACCGGCTCTGTTGCAATCGCAAATACAACAAAAAGCATGATACACTTTGTTGTCATTCCGGTAATCGCAAACAACTGATTCAAATAGATACTGCAGAACAATAATCCTGCGATACATCCACCAAGAATCCCTGCACGAAGCTTATTCATCGGTGCACTGATCTTATAGAGGATCATAAATCCTACAATTGCCAGAAGCATCGTTGCTGCTGTTGAGATATCCTGCTCTCCTACTCCAAATGTCTTTCCGAAGACAACCAGTGCCCCAACTGCCAATGCATCTGTAAGTGCTGCCGGAAGTGCTTTCAGGAATACATTTGTCAGGAAATGTCCTTTAATGATATTCTTGTTCGGCTCAAGTGCAAGGAAGAACGCCGGAATACCGATTGTAAACATACTGATCAGTGATACCTGTGATGGTTCCAGTGGATAAGTAAACATAAATACTACTGAGAAAAGACTCAGCAGGAAAGAGAATATATTCTTAACCAGGAACAGGCTCGCCGAACGCTGGATATTATTGACTACTCTTCTTCCTTCTAATACAACCTGCGGCATACAAGAGAAATCTGACTCCAGAAGTACGATTTGAGAAGCCTGTGCCGCTGCCTCGCTTCCTGATGCCATTGCAATACTGCAGTCTGCATCCTTCAAAGCAAGCACATCATTCACTCCATCTCCTGTCATAGCAACTGTTTTCCCAGCCTCTTTAAGTGCCTGAACAAACTGTCGTTTCTGGTTTGGAGTTACACGTCCAAACACTGTCTTCTCAAGAATCGCTTTCTTAATATCTTCTTCTGTCTCAAGACTTGATGCATCCACATAATTCTCAGCATTTTTAATACCTGCTGTTTTTGCAACTTTGGAAACTGTAACCGGATTATCTCCGGAAATAACTTTCACTTCAACTCCCTGCTCTGCAAAGTACTGGAATGTTTCTTTTGCCGCCTCACGGATTGGATTCGCAAGTAAGATATAGCCCAACGGTGTTACCGGCTCTGTCAGTGCTTTTCCATCAATCTCCGCTGCATAAGTACCAAATACAAGAACACGGGCACCTGTAGATGCAAGCTCTGTGATTTTTTCCTTATGTTGCTCGTAATCATCCAGAAGTACAAATTCCGGCGCTCCAAGAACATATGTCTTATCTTCAAATGTAGCACTGCTGTACTTTGTCGCAGATGAAAATCCTGTCTTGGAAATTGCTTTTGCGCCTGAAGAATGTGTAAAATATTCTTTCATTGCAGCCATTGTGATATTATCGTTTGTCATAGCTGAAACAAAATCTCCGACCATAAGACGAAGAGATTCCATCTTTTCCGTATCGTACTGCTCCGTTGGAATAAGTTCCTGTACCTTCATCGTATTTTCTGTGATCGTACCAGTCTTATCTACACAAAGTACATCAACACGCGCAAGTGTCTCAATACATTTCATATCATGAAGCAATACTTTCTGCTGTGCAAGCCGAATTGAACTGACAGCAAGTGCAACGCTTGCAAGAAGGTAAAGTCCCTCCGGAATCATTCCGATCACAGCCGCTACCATTGACGTAATACTTGAATGGAATGATGCATTTTGGAATACCAGAGACTGTGCAACGAGTATGATTCCAATCGGAATGATTGCCACACCGACGCATTTAACCAATTTATCCAGCGAGCGGATCATCTCTGACCGCTCACCATTCTGCATTTCTTTTGCTTCCAGTGTAAGCTTTGAAATATAAGAATCTTCACCGACTTTATCAAGTCTTGCATGACATTGACCGGAAATAATAAAACTTCCTGACATCAGCTGATCTCCGGCATGTTTTGTAATCTCATCAGACTCGCCTGTCAGCAGAGATTCATTTACCTGTACTTCACCTGCACAAACCTGTGCATCCGCACATACCTGCGCGCCGGCTTTAAATATGACAATATCATCAACTACCAACTCTTCTGCATCAATCAACGATCTTTTACCATCTCGCACTACAGTCGCTTTCGGTGCATTTAGCATGGTCAGATTATCCAGCACTTTTTTGGCACGCACTTCCTGTATAATACCGATCAACGTATTTGCAATAATAACCGGAAGAAAGGTCAGATCCCGGAAGGATCCAACCAGACATAACAAAATAGCCAGAACAAGAAAGATTAAGTTAAAGTAAGTAAATACATTCTCATGTACAATCTCTTTCGTTGTCTTCGATGGAGGATCAACTGCCCTGTTTACCCAGCCATGAAGTCTGTGCTCCTGCACCTGCTGTGCTGTCAATCCGACTTTATAATCCGGATTGTAACGGGTTGTCGGTATCCGCTTCTCTATTTCTTCTTCAATCTCTGTTTTCTTGTTTCTGCTTCTTGCCATCTGTTACTTCCCTTCTGCTTCTTCCAACGTCTCCGTTCTCGTCAAAATCTGCATAAATTCTTCTCCTGTAATTGTTTCTTTCTCATACAGGTATTTTGCAAGCTCATGAAGTTTCTTCTGGTTTTTCTCCAAAAGATCCATCGCTGTATCATATCCGTGTTTTACGGTATCTACAACCATCTGATCAATATCTGCTGCTGTCTGCGGTGAACAACTTAAACTGCTGTCTCCTCCCAGATATGGATTGTTCTGCGTCTCAAGAGCAACCATACCAAACCGGTCACTCATTCCATAACGCGTGATCATTGCTCTTGCAAGCTTTGTTGCCTGCTCGATATCATTCGATGCGCCTGTTGTGATAGAATTAAAAATCAGTTTTTCTGCACATCTTCCTCCGGTCAGTGTCGCGATCTTGTTGATCAGCTCTTCCTGTGTCATCAGATTCCGTTCTTCTGATTCAACCTGCATTGTATATCCCAAGGCACCTGATGTACGCGGAATGATCGTGATCTTTGTAACCGGTGCTGAATTCGTCTGTAATGCTGCTACCAACGCATGACCGATTTCATGATAAGAAACAATTAATTTTTCCTTGGAAGAAAGTACCTGATTCTTCTTCTGATATCCGGCGATAACAGTTTCAATACTTTCTTCAAGATCTGCCTGCGTTACATATTTACGGTTCTCTCTGACTGCGCGCAGTGCCGCTTCATTTACCATATTTGCAAGCTCTGCTCCTGATGCTCCTGATGCAGCTCTTGCGATTGCATTAAAGTCAATGTCATCTCCAAGTCTTATTTTCTTCGCGTGAACTTTCAGAATCTCTTCACGCCCTTTAAGATCCGGAAGTTCCACCGGAATACGGCGGTCAAATCTTCCCGGACGGAGAAGTGCCGGATCAAGACTGTCCGGTCGGTTCGTTGCAGCAAGAATCACAACACCCTTAGATGCATCGAACCCATCCATCTCTGTCAGCAACTGGTTCAATGTCTGCTCACGCTCATCATTTCCACCATATCCTGCGTTATCTCTCTTTTTACCAATTGTATCAATCTCATCAATAAATACAATACAAGGTGCTTTTTCATTCGCCTGTTTGAAAAGATCACGTACTTTAGAAGCTCCCATGCCAACAAACATCTCTACAAATTCTGAACCAGAGATTGAAAAAAATGGTACATTTGCCTCTCCTGCAACTGCTTTTGCAAGCAAAGTTTTACCGGTTCCCGGAGGTCCTACAAGAAGTGCTCCTTTCGGACATACTGCACCGATCTCCGTATATTTCTGCGGGTTATGAAGAAAATCCACAATCTCTGTCAGCAGTTCCTTCGCTTCATCTTCTCCAGCTACATCCTGGAAAGTGATTCCTGTTGTAGATTCCACATAAACCTTCGCATTGCTCTTTCCGAACTGCATGAACGGATTTCCTGCTGCACCTCCACCCATCTTGGCCATCATCTTCTTTGCAAGCCACTGTCCTAATGCCCAGAAAATCAAAAGTGGTAAAATCCATACAAGAAAAAAGCTAAGAAGCGGATTCATCTCCTGCTGTGCGACTCTTCCGAATTCACATCCCGCATCTTCCAGACGATTTACCAGATTTGGATCATCAAACGTTGTTGTCTCATAATATTTCGGTTCCTCGCTATTATCTGTAAAATAAATAGTGTCTCCATTCAACTCTACTTTTGATACTTCTTTTCCCTCGACCATAGTAAGAAAGGTTCCATAATCGACTTCTTTCACCTTATTTTTTCCCAGAATATTAGGAAAAAGAAATGTGTTAAGAAGCACGAGAATAATCAAAGCAATCAAATAGTAAAAGATTAATGGCTTCTTTGGTTTCTCGACTTTCTTCATACTTCTGTTCCTCCTATTTTCTAAATTTTGCACGAACTGCCTTTATCATCTGTATAATCGGAAGATTCAATGCTGCAAGACCATACACAGTAAGTAACTGCGATAATGTCAGTGTCTGCACTTTAAAGATGTTATGCAGTCCAGGGACAGTCACGACAAGCGTGATCAGAATCATTCCAATTACAAAAGCACCGATCAGGTAAATGTTATTAAAGACTCTTTTTGTAAATACAACCGGACAATTTGATTTACAGTTAAACCCATGGAACAATCTTGAACAGCAAAGTGTTGCAAATGCCATTGTACTTGCAAGTAGTGCATTACCGTCTTTGTATCCAATTGTAAATGCAATCATGACCATGGTACAGATTGATAATCCTTCCAGTCCGATATTGATCAAAAAGTCTTTCGTTAAAATGGATTCATTTATCGGTCGTGGCTTTTCTTTCATCACATTTTTCGAATGTGGTTCCAATCCAAGAGCAATTGCCGGAAGACTGTCTGTCAGCAGATTAATGAACAACAGATGAACCGGTGCGAACGGTACCGGAAGTGCCATCAGTGAAGCATAAAGCACTGCCAGGATTGCTCCAAAATTTCCCGAAAGCAGAAACTGAATGGATGCTTTAATATTGCGATATATATTTCTTCCATTCTCTACTGCTTTAATAATAGTCGCAAAATTGTCATCTGTCAAAACCATTGCTGCAGCGTCTTTTGACACTTCGCTTCCGGTAATTCCCATCGCCACTCCTATGTCTGCCTGTTTCAGTGCCGGAGCGTCATTCACACCATCTCCTGTCATGGATACAATGTTTCCTTTTTCCTGCCATGCACGCACAATACGGATCTTGTGTTCAGGAGAAACTCTGGCGTAAACAGAAATCCCTTCCACAAAGTCTTTCAGTTCTTCATCGGACATTTTGTCAATCTCTGCACCCTCACAGGCTTCAGATTCATTTTCAAGAATTCCAATTCTCTTTGCAATGGCAGCAGCTGTCACCTTATGATCTCCTGTAATCATAATCGGACGGATTCCTGCACATTTACACTCTTCTACAGCAGCTTTTGACTCTTCTCTCGGCGGATCCATCATTGCGATCAGCCCCAGGAATATCAGATGATCTTCATCCTCCAGCGTAAGTTCCGTCTCATCTGATACTTCTTTATAAGCAAATGCAAGAACTCGTAATCCCTCTCTCGAGTATTTCTGATTCTGCTCTTCGATTACTCTTCTTGTCTCTTCTGTGATCTCATGAGTCTCCCCTTTCATCTCAACCCAGTCTGTCCGGTTCAAAAGAACATCAACTGCTCCTTTGACAATCATCGTTGGCACTCCGTTTAATGAATGCTTTGTTGCCATCATCTTACGGTCGCTATCGAATGGATTCTCACTTTCTCTTGGATACTTTACTCTGACTTCTTCCGGGTCAAGACCAAGACTGCTTCCTAAATTAATCAGTGCTGTCTCTGTCGGATCTCCGATCTCTACACCATCAATATTCGTAGAGTCATTACAAAGAATACTGCTGATAAGGAGTCTGCTCTGAGACAGATCCCGGAGATCAATCTTGTCTGCGGAAATGCTCTGGCCATCTACATAATAATGCTCTACTGTCATCTTATTCTGTGTCAGGGTTCCTGTTTTATCTGAACAGATAATGGATACACTTCCCAGTCCTTCTACTGCCTGCAGTTTTCGAACAATTGCATGTTCTTTCGCCATTTTCTGCGTTCCAAAAGAAAGAACAATCGTAACGATTGAACTTAACGCCTCCGGAATTGCTGCAACGGCAAGAGCAACTGCAAAAAGAAAGGCATTTCCAATATTCTCACCACGGAAAACACTGATTCCAAACAAAATCGCACAGAATACAAGAATTAAAATGGATAATTTCTGTCCAAACTGATCCAGGTTTACCTGCAATGGAGTCTTCTTCTCAGATGTCGTCTTCAGAAGACTTGCAATTTTACCAACTTCTGTATTCATTCCAATCTCTGTAACTACAAAAGAACCTCTTCCATACGTGAGAAAGCTTCCGGAATATACCATATTAATACGGTCTCCAAGAGGAACTTCGTCCTGTTCAATCACATCTGTCGTCTTCTCGACACCAAGACTCTCTCCCGTCAATGCACTTTCGTCAACCTTCATGCTTGCACATTCCAGAATACGTCCATCTGCAGGAATATAGTCTCCCGCCTCTAACATAATAATGTCTCCAACAGTAACTTCTGAAGACGGAATCGGGACAACCACTCCATCACGAAGAACTTTTGCTTCCGGACCGGATAATTTCTTCAGACTTGCCAGAGATGACTCTGCCTTTACTGTCTGCACAGTTCCCAGAATTGCATTCATTGTGATCACGATAACAATAACAGCTGCGCTCTCAATATCTCCCATAAATCCTGATGCGATCGCTGCTATAATAAGGATAATCACCAGAAAATCCTTATATTGCTCCAAAAAAATCTGAAATGTTGTCTTCTTTTTTCCTTCAGTCAGTTCATTCGGGCCGTATTTCCTTTGATTTTCACTGACCTGTTCTTTTGTTAATGGTTCTTCCGAACCATTCACTTCTCTTAAAACTTCTTCTCCCGATAATTGATAATATGCTTTCACTGCCATTCCTCCTAACTGGTTATTGTTCACTCTTCTTTTGTGACCCATAATCCTGATTAATCTGCAGTGCGAATAAAAAAAGAGACAATTATTGCACCGCTTCTTACATGCAATAAAAGTCTCACTATTTCATCACGATCCGGATAGACTTCTTCCATCGTATTGACGGCTCGCAAACGCTACTCAAAGCGCCAGTTACTCCCTTTTACTAAAATAAACTATACTCATTTTTCCTGATAATGTCAATAAACTTTATTTTCTTTTTAGGAAATATTTTCAGGATTTTAACATTAAAAGATCGCGGAACATTTTTTGCATATTAGGAAAGCACTTTCCTAATATATAAAAAGAATACCTTACAGACATTCTATCCATAAGGTATCCTTTCTATTCTATCAATCGATCAATGAAAATCTCAATCTATTTTTCTTAAATCTTAAACGATTCCCTGAGCTGTCATAGCATCTACAACCTTCTCAAATCCGGCAATGTTAGCACCTACAACGTAGTTGCCCTTGAATCCGTATCTCTCAGCTGCATCAACCATGTTGTGGCAGATGTTAACCATGATGTTTTTAAGTTTAGCATCTACTTCTTCGAATGTCCAGCTCAGACGTTCGCTGTTCTGAGACATCTCAAGTGCAGATGTAGCAACACCACCGGCGTTAGCTGCTTTACCAGGTGCAAAGATAACACCATTCTCCTGCAGATACTCTGTAGCTTCGAGAGTTGTAGGCATGTTAGCACCTTCACATACTGCAATACATCCGTTTGCAACAAGTGCCTTTGCATCTTCAAGGTGAAGCTCATTCTGTGTAGCACATGGAAGAGCGATGTCAACTTTAACATTCCATACTCCTCTTCCTTCGTGATACTCTGAATTCGGACGGTAGTTCTTGTACTCTGTCAGTCTTGCACGTTTTACTTCTTTGATCTCTTTGAGAGCTGCTACATCGATTCCGTCCGGATCATATACCCATCCTGTAGAATCACTTGCTGTAACAACCTTAGCACCAAGCTGCTGTGCTTTCTGGATTGCGTAGATTGCAACGTTACCAGCACCGGAAACAGCAACTGTCTTACCTGCAAGTTCGATACCATTGAGTTTCAGAAGCTCATCTGTCAGATACAGAAGTCCATATCCTGTAGCTTCTGTACGAGCAAGAGATCCACCATAGGAAAGTCCTTTTCCTGTAAGAACTCCTTCATATAATCCACGGATTCTCTTGTACTGTCCGAACATATATCCGATCTCTCTTGCGCCTGTACCGATATCTCCTGCTGGAACATCAGTATCAGCACCAATATATTTGCAAAGTTCTGTCATAAAGCTCTGGCAGAATGCCATAACTTCTCTGTCAGATTTTCCCTTAGGATCGAAATCAGATCCACCTTTACCTCCACCGATTGGAAGTCCTGTAAGGGAGTTTTTGAAAATCTGCTCAAAACCGAGGAATTTGATAATACCAAGGTTTACAGATGGATGAAGACGAAGACCTCCCTTGTATGGTCCGATCGCACTGTTGAACTGTACACGGTATCCTGTGTTAACCTGTACCTGACCCTTGTCATCTACCCACGGTACACGGAACTTAATCTGTCTCTCAGGCTCTACCAGTCTCTCAAGAAGAGCTTCTTTACGGAATTTTTCTTCATTTGCTTCAATCACAACACGAAGAGACTCCAGTACCTCTTTTACTGCCTGATGGAATTCCGGCTCAGCAGGATTCTTCTTTACAACTAAATCAATCACTTCATCAACGTATGACATCTTAATTACCTCCTAGAATAAATAGATTGGGATTCCTATCTCCCTGATACTATTGTATCTTTCGTCAACTAATGTCTTTTCTAAAACAAGAAAAACAGACTGACAAGCAATCTGTTACCCCAGACACCGTTGTCTACTCGTTTATTTTATAAGCTAAATGAAAGATTGTCAATCATTAATTGCATTATTTTAAAGTTTTATCACTTTAAGTTGATAAAACTGCATGAACTAATGTATTAAATTGCAATTTTCAGCATATTTAAGATTATATGTTGAGTAAACAGATAGGAAAATGGTGGTTTTTATGCAAGTATAACGCTCCTTTCCGGTGTTCCTACACATTCCCCTTTTTGAGCCAGGCAGCTCTAAAATGCTTCGCTTTTTATCGCTGTGGCGTATCCGCCACATAGCCATAGATAGACAAAGAGGCTTTTATGCAAGCATAACGCCTCTTTGTCTATCTATGACTGCCTGACTCTGTACGAATATCAAAAAACAGAGTACTGTTTCCAGTACTCTGTCCATTTGCACATATTAGTTATATTTACGTTTTCTAGCAGCTTCAGATTTCTTTTTACGTCTAACGCTTGGTTTCTCGTAGTGCTCTCTCTTACGAATCTCCTGCTGAATACCAGCCTTTGCACAGTTTCTTTTGAATCTGCGTAAAGCGCTATCTAACGTTTCGTTTTCTTTAACGATTACATTTGACATAGTCTCACACCTAACCTCCCCTCCAGCCTTGTATTGTGCATCATACGACTGTTCGGGTATATTTATTGCACTGGATATTATTATAACATATTTTTTCAAAACGTCAACTGCTTTTTATAATTTTTACCGATTTTTTTATACTTTTTTCTCGCTTCTACCCAAAAGAGAATCTGCCACAGACAGATTCTCTTTACAATGACTTTATTTAATCTGATCAGCCAGTGCTTCTTCTGCTTTTGCAAGTGCATCCGGGATTCCTGCTGGGTTCTTTCCACCTGCCTGAGCCATGTTCGGACGACCACCGCCGCCTCCGCCAACAAGACCTGCGATTGCTTTCACAAGATTTCCGGCATGTGCTCCCTGCTTCATTGCTCCGTCTGTTGCTGTAGCCATCAGGCTTACTTTTCCGTCATTTCCTGATGCAAGTACAACCACACCTTCGCCAAGCTTCTCTTTGAGCTGGTCTCCAAGGTCACGAAGTCCATTCATATCAACACCGTCAAGCTGTGCTGCAAGAAGCTTCACACCTTTTACTTCTTTCACCTGGTCAAGGATGTCTCCTGCTGCGCTCTGAGCCATCTTGCTCTTAAGACTCTCAACTTCTCCTTTCAGAGACTTGTTCTCTGCCTGAAGATGTGTGATCTTCTCTGCAAGATTCTCCGGAGTTGCTTTTACAAGCTGTGCTGCTTCTTTGAGAAGACGCTCCATCTCAGCATAGTAGTTCATAAGTCCTTCAGATGTCAGGGCTTCAATACGACGAACACCTGCTGCTACACCACTCTCAGAAATAATCTTCAACGCTGTGATCTCTGATGTATTCTTAACATGTGTACCACCACAGAATTCAACGGAGAATCCGCTCATATCTACGACACGTACAACGTCACCATATTTCTCGCCAAACAGAGCCTGTGCTCCTGTCTTTCTTGCTTCCTCGATTGGAAGGTTCTTTGTCACAACTGCGAGAGCATTTGCAATCTGCTCATTCACGATCTCTTCAACTTTCTTCAGTTCCTCAGGTGTTACTGCTGAGAAATGTGTAAAGTCGAAACGAAGTCTGTCTGCATTTACAAAAGATCCTGCCTGCTCTACATGGCTTCCAAGTACTGTACGAAGTGCTTTCTGAAGCAGATGTGTTGCACTGTGGTTTCTTTCTGTAAGTGCACGGTTCTTTGCGTCAACTTCAAGAGTTACCGCATCACCAATCTTGATCATTCCTTTTACAACATGTCCTACATGTCCAACCTTTGTTCCTGCAAGGTGAATACAATCTTCTACAACAAACTCTCCATCGGCTGTACGGATCACACCTTTATCAGCTTCCTGTCCACCCATTGTTGCATAAAATGGAGTCTGCTCAACGATGATTGTTCCCTTTTCTCCGTCAGAAAGTGCATCAACAACTTCTGTCTCTGTTGTAAGAGCTGTAACCTTAGAATCAAATGTCAGATTATCATATCCGACAAATTCTGTCTCAAGTGCTGCATCCAGCTGATCGTATACAGAAACTTCTTTTCCTGTATAAGAATGAGTTCCGAATGTTCCTTCTGATTTCGCACGCTGTTCTTCCTGTGCTTTCTTGAATCCTTCCTCGTCATAAGTCAGCCCCTTTTCTTCCAGGATCTCACTTGTCAGATCGATTGGGAATCCATAAGTATCATAAAGCTTAAATGCATTCTCTCCGGAAAGAACTTTCTCTCCATTCTTCTCCATCTCAGCTTCCATATCTGCAAGAATTGCAAGTCCCTGATCGATTGTCTTATTGAAGTTCGCTTCTTCTTTCGCAATTACATTAAAGATAAACTCTTTCTTCTCTTCCAGCTCCGGATATCCATCCTTGGAACCTTCAATTACAGTTGTTGCAAGCTCTACAAGGAATGCTCCGTCAATTCCGAGCAGCTTTCCGTGACGGCATGCACGTCTTAACAGACGGCGGAGAACATATCCACGACCGCTGTTAGAAGGTAAGATACCATCAGAAACCATAAATGTTACGGAACGAATATGGTCTGTAACAACACGCAGAGAAACATCTGTCTCATGATCTGTTCCGTACTGCTTGCCGGAGAGATTACATACATGGTCTCTCAGTGCTTTCATTGTATCGATATCAAACATAGAATCTACATCCTGTACGATGCAGGCAAGACGCTCAAGTCCCATACCTGTATCAATGTTCTTCTGGATCAGGTCTGTATAGTTGCCGTGTCCGTCATTGTTGAACTGGCTGAATACGTTATTCCAGATCTCCATGTAACGGTCACACTCACATCCTACTGTACATCCCGGTTCTCCACATCCGTATTTTTCTCCACGGTCATAGTAGATCTCAGAACACGGACCACATGGACCTGAACCGTGCTCCCAGAAGTTATCTTCCTTACCAAAACGGAAGATACGTTCTGCCGGAATTCCCATCTTCTTATTCCAGATTTCGAACGCTTCTTCATCATCTTCATATACTGAAGGATATAATCTGTTCGGATCAAGTCCCACAACTTCTGTAAGGAACTCCCAGGACCACTCGATTGCTTCATTCTTGAAATAATCTCCAAAAGAGAAGTTTCCAAGCATCTCAAAGAATGTACCGTGACGTGCTGTCTTACCGACATTCTCGATATCTCCTGTACGAATACATTTCTGACATGTTGTCACTCTTCTTCTCGGCGGGATCTCCTGTCCTGTGAAATATGGTTTCAGCGGAGCCATTCCTGAATTAATCAGGAGAAGACTCTTATCATTATGTGGTACTAAAGAAAAGCTCTTCATTGCAAGATGTCCCTTGCTCTCAAAGAACTCCAAAAACATTTTTCTTAATTGGTTTACTCCGTATGGCTGCATACATCCATCCTCCTCTTTCGCTCATAAAAAGCCTAGTTTGTAATATACCACAACAGCCTCCGTTTGTAAAGCGGAGGCCATTGTATTGCTTTATTAATTTCCTTATTTCAGTTCAATTTCTTCCAGTTCTTTCGGTGGAAGCGCTCTGCTTGAGTTTTTGACATAAGCTGCGACATCCTTCTTCGCAGTCGGGATTGGAATATTCGTTCCAGCTCCTGCGATACATCCGCCAGGACATCCCATACCCTCAATCAGACATCCGTTCATTCTTCCGGCTTTGGCAAGTGTCAGGATCTTCTTACATTCTGCCAGACCTTCCGCATGCTCGATATTAACCTGCGTTCCAGGGTAATACTCGTTAATACATTCTTCGATTGCCTTTGCAACTCCTCCTGCACAGGCGTATCCACGTCCGGCTCCTGTCGCATCATGGAAAGAAGACTCTGCCTCATAAGCTGTCAGATCAATTCCCTTCGCATCAAACATTGCCTGCAATTCTTCAAATGTAACAACGAAATCCACATCACTTCTCACAGTACGTCTGGAAGCTTCCAGCTTCTTCGCTGCACAAGGTCCGATAAATACAACCTTTGCATTCGGATGTTCCTGTTTGATTGTTCGTGCTGTTGCAACCATCGGAGTCAGTTCCTGTGAGATCTGATCGATCAGATCCGGGAAGAACTTCTTCGCAAGCATTGCCCAGGATGGACAACAGGATGTCAGAAGAAATGGAAGTTCTCCGGTCGTCACTTTATTCACATAATGATGTGCTTCCGCAATTGCTCCGATATCCGCTCCAAGAGCAACCTCATATGTCTCTGAAAATCCGAGTTCTTCAAGAGCTGCTTTGAAGTTTCTTACATTAATATTCGGTCCAAACTGACCAACAAATGCCGGTGCTACCTCAGCCACAATCTCTTCTCCTTCTGAAAGTGCACGAGCCAGCTGGAAGATCTGAGACTTATCAGAAATCGCGCCAAACGGGCAGCTTACCATACACATTCCGCAGGAAACACATTTGTCAGCATCAATATAAGCACGTCCTAATTTATCCGATGTAATTGCATTCACTCCACATGCTTTCTTGCAAGGACGTTCTTTCTTGGCAATCGCATCATATGGACAGACAGATTTACATTTTCCACACTTGATACATTTATCCTGATCGATAAATGACTTTCCATTCACCATGGAAATAGCACCTCTCGGACAGACTTCCTGACAAGGATGTGCAAGGCAGCCCTTACATACATTGCTGACCTCGTATTTATTCTCCTCACAGCTCTCGCAGCCTGACGGAATCACCTGCATCAGCGGCGGCTCATAATATTTCTCAGAAATATTACTGGCCTCAACTCCCGCTGTCAAGTGGACCGGCTTATTCTCCGGACGAAGGGAAAGTCCCATCGCAAGACGAAGTCTTTCTCTTACGACTGCTCTTGCACGATAAATGCTCTCACGGTATTTTACTTCTGAATCTTCTCCTACGATTTCATATGGAATTGCTTCCATATCTGCTACCAATGTCTCTGCATTTGCTTTAAATCCAAGCTTGGCAACTTCTGTAAATACCTGTCTTCGAATTGCACGAACCGGTGTCTGTAATCCTCTCATTTTTGATCTCCTCCTATTCTTCAGTTCCAAAAACTCTCTGTGCATAATGAACCGACTGCATGGCATCTTTGCCATAGAAATCAGCTCCTATCATATCTGCGTAGTCCTGATTCAGTACAGCGCCTCCTACCATCACAAGACAATGCGGAGCTTTCTCTCTAAGCTGTCTGATCGTCTCTTCCATACTTACGACAGTTGTTGTCATCAAAGCACTTAATCCTACCAGATGAATATCCTGTTCAAGTACTGTATCAACAATTGTCTCCGGCGGAACATCCTTTCCAAGATCGATCACATCAAAGCTATAGTTTTCAAGCAGAACCTTCACGATATTTTTACCGATATCATGGATATCCCCTTTTACTGTAGCAAGAATGATCTTTCCTTTCTTCTCCTGAACTTCTCCGCTGCTATCCATTTTCTCTTTAAGCACCGCAAATGCTGTCTTGGCCGCTTCAGCACTCATCAGCAGCTGAGGCAAAAAGACTGTTCCCTTCTCAAATCCTTCACCTACCGTATTCAGTGCCGGGATCAGCTCTTCGTTAATGATCTCCAGACCATCTTTCTCCTGAATCATCTCAGATGTAATGCTGTTCGCCTCTTCACGAAGCCCTCTTTCAATTGCACTTTTCAGTGTCATCTTGTGAGCTGAACCTGTTGCGGAAACCGGAGCTGTTCCCGGCTGCTGTGCATATTTATTAATATAATTCTCACAGTTGCTGTCCAGATTCATTAACGCATGGTATGCATACCATGCCTTCATCATATCCTCCGAGTTCGGATTGATAATTCCAACGCTCAGACCATTCTGCATTGCCATCGTATAAAAGATGGAGTTTACAATCGGTCTGCTTGGGAGACCGAAAGAAATATTTGATACACCAAGCACAGTACACACACCAACTTCGTCACGAAGTCTGCGAAGTGTCTCAAGTGTCACCTTTGCTCCTTCCGGTTCTGAACTGATCGTCATTGCCAGGGCATCAATTACAATATCTTTCTTCTCGATACCGTATTTTGCTGCCTCTGCGATAATCTTCTTCGCAATCTGTACACGTCCCTCGGCTGTTGCCGGGATTCCGTCTTCATCAAGTGCCAGGCCGATCACAACACCGCCGTACTTCCGGATCAGTGGAAACACTGCATCCATTGACTCCTGCTTTCCACTGACTGAATTGACCATCGCCTTACCATTGTAAATGCGAAGTGCATTCTCCATCGCAACCGTATCAACCGTATCAATCTGAAGTGGAAGATTCGTCACACTCTGAAGTTCCTGAACAACTTCCTTCATCAATGTCGGCTCGTCAATATCCGGAAGTCCTACGTTAACATCCAGAATATGTGCACCGTTATCCTGCTGTGCAATTCCTTCTTTTAAAATATAATCAAGATCATGTTCCTTAAGCGCCTGTTTAAAGCGTTTCTTTCCGGTTGGATTAATACGCTCACCAATAATCTTTGATCCGGTTCCAAGGAACACACTCTGTCCGTAAGAAGATACTACAGTATAACTTTTCTTCTCAATCGGCTTCACCGGAATGTCTTTACACTGCTTCACCATCTCTGCAATATGTGCAGGAGTTGTTCCGCAGCATCCCCCGATCACAACTGCCCCAAGATCAACAACATGACGCATAACAGAAGCAAATTCTTCCGGAGAAACATCGTAATAAGTTTCTCCGTCTTTCTGCTTAGGAAGACCTGCATTCGGTTTGACGATCACAGGCACAGAGGAGTACTTCATGATCTGCTCCAGGATCGGCAGCATCTGCTCTGGTCCCATTCCACAGTTGATTCCAAGGGCATCGATCCTTAATCCTTCAAGCATTGCCACAACAGACGGAACATCTGCTCCGGTCAGAAGCTTACCACGCTCGTCAAAAATCGTCGTAGCGAAAACCGGAAGAGATGTATTCTCTTTCGCTGCAAGCACTGCTGCCTTCAGTTCATAAGTGTCACTCATGGTCTCAATATGGATCAGATCCGCACCGGCTTTCTCTCCGAGGATCATAACTTCTTTGAATGTCTCATATGCTGTCTCGAAATCCAGATCCCCCATCGGTTTTAAAAGCTTTCCTGTCGGTCCGACATCCAGTGCTGTGTAGATTCTTCTTCCACCACTTGCCTCTTCAGCCGCATCCTTCACATGCCTGATTGCAAGACGGATAATTTCTTCCAATGGAAAATCATCGCAATGGAATTTCAATGCATTCGCTCCAAATGTATTCGCAAGTACAATATCACTTCCTGCTGAAATATATTGTTTGTGAATGTTTTTGATCTCATCCGCATGTGTAACATTCCATGTCTCCGGTAACTCTCCCGGCTGAAGTCCCTTTGCCTGAAGCAAGGTTCCCATTCCGCCGTCAAAATATAATAACTCTTTTCCCAGGCGTTCTCGTATCATCTTCTTGTATCAATCCTTCCTCTCTTATCTCTTGCTTATCGTCGGTATTCACAATCTTTTTTTGTACAGACCTCACATCCTGAGATTGGACATCTGTCCTTCTGTGTACTGATTCCAATTACTGCTGTTACCGACTTTGTTGGTGTCATCATAAAGCTGTCTGTCAAAGTCAACCCGATTGTCTTTGCACAATTCAACATTCGTACGACTGGTTCCTGATAACAGATATCAAAATCTCCATATCCGGGACTGAATCTCGGTCTTAAATACAAATGTTCTTCTTCAAGTTCTGCCGCAATCTTCTTCTGACACTCATCACAATATTCTTCTAACATTGCTGCTGCACAAGACTGCAAAATAACTGCTCTTGCCATATCTGTCAAAGAAATCCTGCGCATCAGCCGGTCAACTCCGGCGCCAAGTGTTGCTCCAAAAAGAACAACCTGGCGGCATCCTTTCAGATTTCTACTCAGGCTCTTACTTCGAATCTCCATCTGTCCAATAACCAGTCTTCCGTCATCTGTATGATTCAGATCAAAAATTTGGCAGATGGACTTAGGCCCTGCTTCCTGTTCCAGGTCTTTGAAAGACTGTTGGATCAGTTCCAAGGTTCGTTCATCTGCCTCATTTTTTCCAAATCCCAGATAACGAACTGCTTCACGTACTCTCTTCTCTGTCTCTATCATCTGGTCATTCACTTTCTTAACACTTGATAATCTCGGAAAGATTATTCATAATCGCAATTGCGATCTCTGGCTTATTCATAGAATAAATATGAATATTATTCACACCGTTCGCAAGAAGGTCAATAATCTGATCTGTCGCATAAGCAATTCCCGCCTGCTTCATTGCCTCCGGAGAGCTTCCGAAGCGATCTAATATTGCAAGGAATCTTCTCGGAAATACTGTTCCGGAAAGTTCCTGGCTTCGCTTCATCTGAGCAGCACTGGTGATCGGCATGATTCCCGGAAGAACCGGAACTGTGATCCCTGCTTCTCTGATTCTGTAAAGGAAGTTGTAGTGGATATCATTATCAAAAAACATCTGCGTTGTAAGGAAATCAACTCCACTGTCTACTTTCTGTTTCAGATAACGGATATCATCTTCTTTGTGCTCCTGCTCCACATGTCCTTCCGGATAACATGCTGCACCAATACAGAAATCCCCATGCTTCTTGATCTCCTGTACCAGTTCATAAGCATAATGGAATCGATCTCCATCAGGGAATGTCATGCCTTCCGGAATATCTCCTCGTAAAGCGAGAATATTCTCGATTCCATGAGCCTTCAGGTTTTCAATTACCTCTCCAACTTCTTCTTTTGTGGATGAAGCACATGTCAGATGTGCAAGACTCATCACTCCGAGATCATCCTTAATATGGGATGCGATCTTCGCTGTGTTCTTGCTTGTTCCGCCACCGGCTCCATAGGTTACGCTGATATAAGATGGGTTCAGTTTGGCAATCTCATCTGTTGCTGATAATACTTTGTCAAATCCTGCATCTGTCTTCGGCGGAAACACCTCAAAAGAAATGTGGATGCCTTTCTGGTTCAGTTTGTCAATAATTTTCATCGGGTCTGTTACTCCTTGCTCTTGTGTTACTCTTGTATTACTTCTTTGTTACTTCTTATAATTCTTATTCTCCGATCAGACTTCTGTACAGATCTTCATACTGTCTTGCAGAATTCATCCATGAGAAATCCTGAGCCATCGCACGCTCGATCATCTTGTTCCAGTCACGTTTCTTATCATAATAGATTCTTTCTGCATAACGTACAGTGTTCAACATCTCATGCGCATTATAATTAGAGAAACTGAATCCTGTACCTGTCTTCTCAAACTCATTGTACGGTTCTACAGTATCTTTCAATCCTCCTGTCTCACGAACGATCGGAAGTGTTCCGTATCTCAGACTCATCAGCTGGCTGAGTCCGCATGGCTCGAATAAGGATGGCATAAGGAATGCATCACATCCGGCATAAAGTCTGTGAGAAAGATCATCGGAATAGAAAATATTCGCTGAAACCTTTCCTGCATACTTCCATGCAAAGTGACGGAACATATTCTCATATTTCGGATCTCCTGTTCCAAGTACTGCAATCTGCACTGCATCCTGACACATCTCATCCATCATATAATCGATCAGATCAAATCCTTTCTGGTCTGTCAGACGGGAAACGATTCCGATCAACATTACATGATTGTCTTTATCCAGTCCAAGTTCTTCCTGAAGAGCAGCCTTATTCACCGGTTTGTTTTTCCGGAAATTCTCAACATTAAATGTCTTTGCGATTCTATAATCTGTATCCGGATTCCAGTCATTGTAATCCAGACCATTCACAATACCGCAAAGATCATTTGATCTTGCTGCCATCAGTCCGTCAAGACCTTCTCCATAGAACGGTGTCTTGATCTCTTCTGCATAGCTGCGGCTTACTGTTGTCACCTTATCTGCATAAACAATACCGCCTTTGAGCATATTAGCATCTTTGTATGCCTCAAGCTTATCCGGAACGAAATAATAATCCGGAAGTCCTGTGATTCCCTGTACAGTCTTTGTATCCCATACCCCCTGGAACTTCAGGTTATGTATTGTCATAACTGTCTTGATTCCTCTGTAATATTCTCCAAAGAAGCGGAAATTATCCAGATATACCGGAATCAGACCTGTCTGCCAGTCATGACAGTGAATCAGATCCGGACGGAACCCAATGACCGGAAGAATACTTAAAACTGCCTTACAGAAGAAAGAGAATTTTTCAATATTCCACTTCGGATCTCCATCATATGGAGCAAATCCCGAAAAATAAAATTCATTATCAATAAAATAAAATGTAACTCCGTTTAATTCTGTCTTAAAGATTCCGACATAGCGATCCTCTCCTGCAAAATCCATGTAGAAGTTTGTGATATACTCCAGGCGCTCTACCCACTCCTGTTTCATACACATGTACTTAGGTAAAACTACACGGCAGTCATATTTCTCTTTATCAAAATCTTTTGGAAGTGAACCTACAACGTCAGCAAGACCCCCGGTCTTTATAAATGGTACACATTCTGATGAAGCGAACAAAATGTTTTTCATACTTAGATCCTCCACTTTCACTTGCCCTCTTTCAGCAATTACTTATAAAATATTATACCGCATTTTTATCATAATGCAAAGGATTTCTCATTGTATTTTACTTCTTATTTTCCATGCCTGTATTCCAATTGTATTGTATCTGCGATCAGAGCAATAAATTCAGAATTTGTCGGTTTCCCTTTTCCATTGCTTACTGTATACCCAAAAAGTTCATCCAGAGTGTCCAGCTTTCCTCTACTCCATGCCACTTCAATCGCATGTCGGATCGCACGTTCTACTCTGCTTGATGTTGTCTGATACTTCTTTGCAACGGTTGGATACAGGATCTTTGTGATTGCATTGAGCACATCCATATCATCTACCGCCATCATAATCGCATCTCTCAGATAATGATACCCCTTAATATGAGCCGGTATTCCGATTTCATGCAGCATATTTGTCACTCGTGTCTCCAGACTTTCTCCTCTGTTATCAGATACCGCCTCAGAGCTTCTTGTTTCCATACCGTGTGACATCCGCCCCGCACTTCGGATTCGTTCTAACAACATCTCATTTTGAAACGGTTTCATCATATAGTAATTTGCACCTTTATTAAAAGCATCTTCTGTAATCTTTTCTTGCCCAACTGCTGTGATTACGATAAAATACGGATGCTTGCTGACAGTTTTGTCATGATTGATCCGGTCCATGACCGTCAATCCATCCATTTTCGGCATAATCAGGTCGAGAAGAACAACATCTGGCTGTTTATCTTTGATGATCTGACACATCTCTTCACCATTTTTCGCCTTTCCGACCAGATTCATGTCTTTTTCCATCCCAATCACACGATCCAAAAGATCCAAAATTTTCTGGTTATCATCAGCAATGGCTATTTTCAAATGTTCCATCTTCTTCTCTCCTTTTTCTGAGAACGTTTGTCTTGTTACACCACTCGTGTATTATATTCCAGCTTTTTTGTCGTATTCAAGAAAATCTTGCAGTAGTATTTCGACATCCTTTTCGACCCTTTTCACGATTCTTCCTCTTTCAACATATTTTCAATAAAAATACCGTATCCTTTTGTCGAATCCTGTACAAACACATGCGTTACAGCTCCGATCAGTTTTCCATTCTGAATGATGGGACTCCCGCTCATCCCCTGAATAATGCCCCCTGTCTTTTCCAACAATTCCGTATCTGTCACCTGAATTACCATTCCTTTGTTCACCTGGTCGGATTCTTTGTCAATTTGTGTTATACAGATTGTGTATTCTTTCACCTCACCATCAATGTAGCAGCGAATCCTTGCCTCTCCCGTCTTTATTTCCTCTTTTTTTGCTACCTGTATCGGAACTTCCTCTCCTATCCAGCTTCTGTCTGAATTTAATTCTCCATAAATACCTGCATCCGTATTTTTCTCGATCACTCCAAGCCGATGAAACCGATTATAAACAATAATCCCTTCCATTGTTCCGGGATTCCCTTTGCTTCCCTTTTGCACTTTCTGAATACTGGTTCTATAAAGCGTTCCTCTTTTGATCGTAAGAAGTGTACTTGTATCAATATCATGAATACCATGTCCCAGTGCTGCGAACCTGTTATTTTTTGTCAAAAATGTGATTGTCCCAAGCCCCTGTACATTATCTCTCACCCAGATTCCAAGTCGATAATTTCCTTTTGAAATCTGCACAGGAGTCAATTTCTTTTCTAATATCGTATTTTCGCGTCTGACTGTCAGAAGGACCTTCTCTCCATCCAGATGTTCCACCAGATCCATCAACTGTTTTTTTCCCTCAATCTTCTGGTGATTTACTTCTGTAATATAATCACCGGAACTCACTACACCCTGTGCAGGTGTATATTCCTTTCCATCCATCCCCGTCATTTTCTCCGTGTCTAAAACCAGTACACCATCCGTTTCCATATAAATTCCAACCGGCATTCCTCCAAGTAGAACCGTATCGTCTTCCTTTTCCGCAGCCAGACTTTCCACTTCCCGGCCACTGACTTCCGTATTTTCCATAAATCCCGTAATCTGTGCACAGCCACATAGCATCAACAGACAGAACAGAAACAACAGACCTGTCCTGCTCATATTCCTTTTCCTGCGTTCTTTCATAATCCACACTCCTCTCTTGCAAATATTAAAAGCAGATGCTGTTTGCATCTGCTCTTAGTATGTGTGGATCTTCTTCTTTTCACACTGGTATTATTTTTCTCTTTTTGCCAGTTCTTTCATTTCTCTGGCACTGTCTATGATTCCATCTGTCACATTTGCTCCCCCAAGAAGTCTTGCAAGCTCTGCAACAGAGTCTTCCTGATCAAGTCTCTCGATCTGTGTTCTCACAGAATTATCTTCTACCTCTTTATGAATGCAAAAATGAATATCTGCTGCCGCTGCGATCTGTGAAAGATGTGTAATACAAATTACCTGACGGCTCTTTCCGATCAACTGCAGTCTCTCTCCGACACGACCTGCTGTGATTCCTGATATTCCACTATCAATCTCATCAAATATCAAAGTCGGTGTATCTTCTTCATCTGCAAGTACAGTCTTGATTGCAAGCATAATACGGGATAGCTCTCCTCCGGATGCGACATCCCCCAGTGGACGCACAGGTTCTCCCGGATTAACCGACAGATAAAACTCTGCATCATCTTTTCCTTGTGCAGAATAACTTTTTGCTTCTGTCAATCGAATTTCAAAACGTGCATCCAGGAAATTCAGTTCCGACATCTGATGAACAATTTCCTCGGCAAATTTAACTGCGTTTTGTTCACGCACTTCATGCAGTTCCATCGCAGCCTTTTCCATCTGCTTTTCTGCTTTTTTCTGTTTCTCCAAAAGTTTCTGCATAAAAGAATCGTAATCTTCCAGTTCCGATAGTCTCTGTCTTTTTTCCTCACAATATGCAAGGATATCACTGACAGTGTTTCCATATTTTGCCTTTAAATGATTCACTTCATTCAGGCGGGACTCAACTTCTGAAAACTCTTCTTCCGAATATTCAAAACTCTTTGCATATTCTGCCAGATCCCGGTTGAAATCATTCAGCAGACTATCAATCTCCACGATCTGATCATAAAGCTGGCTTCCCTTTTCATCAAAAGATGCTGCTTCCTGAAGGCTTCGGATTGCACGGCTTAAGTAATCACTTGCATTTCCACGTTCGTCCTCTGCAGTATACTGATACGCTTCTGCAACTCCTTCTGTGAGTTTTCTGCTATCTGTCATCTTGCGATACTGTTCTTCTAAAAGTTCATCTTCACCTTCTTTAAGAGCTGCTTCTTCAATCTCATTCACTTCAAATTCAGCAAGAGAAAGTTCTCTTCTTCGGCTCTCTTCATCCAGCGAAGATTGTTCCACCTTCTTACATACTGCCTTCCATTCCTGATAGCAGGAAGCCATTTTTTCTTTTAACGGATCCGTCTGTTCTTTCCCATAAAGATCAAGCAGTGTTAAATGATTCTTTCGATGAAGCAATGTCTGATTATCATGCTGTCCATGAATATCGATCAAAAGACTGGCTACATCTTTAAGGACGCTCATATTCACTGTCTCACCGTTAATCTTACTGACACTTCGGCCTTCTAAAAGGCGGCGGCTCAATGTCAGATATCCGTCTTCCGGATAAATGTCCAAGGCCTCCAGCTTCTTTAAAATCTTTTCTTCTTTGATGTGAAAAGTAAGTTCTACCAATCCGCTTTTTGCCCCGTTTCGAAGCATCTGTGCATTGTATTTTCCACCCAGTGCAAGCGTAACAGAGCCAAGAAGGATTGACTTTCCTGCTCCGGTTTCACCGGTCAGAATATTCAATCCTTCCCCAAACTCTACTTCTGTTTCATCAATCAAAGCAAGATTTTTCACATACAGATTCTGTAACATATATCACCTATGCTTTCCTTGAAACCAATTTCCTTATATTCTCCATTACTACAGCTGTATCTTCAACTGTACGAATTGCGCACATGATCGTGTCATCTCCCGCAATACATCCGACCACTTCATTCCATTTCATTGCATCTACTGCAGCAGCAACCGCCATTGCCATTCCGGCAACTGTTTTGATCACAAGGATATTCTGTGCCATGTCCATGGAAACAAATCCGTCACGAAGCACACGGATATATTTTTCGTTCATTTCGTCATCTTCCTGTCTATGGACAATATACTTCTGACGCCCACCGTTTACAGACAACTTTGTCAGCTTCAGATCTCTGATATCTCTGGAGACAGTTGCCTGTGTGACCTTGAAGCCGGCATTATTCAGATATTCTGCCAGTTCCTCCTGCGTCTCTATGTCATACTGACTGATCAATTCAATTATCTTTGCATGTCGGCTCACTTTCATAGTATTAATTTCCTTTCATCTTCTCGCGCATTGTTATCATAAAACTTTCTTCACTTAATTTTACAAGATGCGCTTTGGCATCTGATTTTCTGATCTTCACTCTGTCTCCGCTAACCAATTGTCTCTGTACAGCGCCGTCATAACATAAAGCTACTTTCTCCTGCCTTCCATAACGACCCTCGCAAATCTCAACTTCAACATCATCCTCTGCTGAAAGCACCACACTGCTCGTGTTAAGTGCATGGGAACAGATTGGAGTGATAACTATCAGACTTGCTGTTGGCTCTACCACCGGCCCACCTGCGGAAAGATTATATCCTGTACTTCCCGTCGGTGTACAGATGATCACACCGTCTGCCTGATATGTATTCAACAATGTCCCATTCACATATACATTAAACTGAACAATACGAAGATTCCCTTCTCTTGTCAGAACGATATCATTTACCGCCAGATCTTTTTCACCGGATGACATTGTCCCCTCCAACATCATACGTTTCTCAACTTTAGGCTCTTCCTCGCAAAGTCTGTCAATCGCAGATTTATAATCTTTCAATTCTACATCTGCCAAATACCCCAACGTTCCGATATTGATTCCAAGAAGCGGAAGTTTATTTCCTTCAAGGTCACGTATTGCACGGATCAGAGTTCCATCCCCACCTAAAACCAGTCCGCAATCAACGTTCTCCGGAATCGTTCCCGGAACAATAAATCCTTCCTCGTCCTTTTGTGCAAGAATAACATATTTGCCTTTTCTCTCAATATAATCTTTTATCTCAATCGTAACAGAATAATCTCTGTCTTTTAATTGATTTGTTATGATATAAAAAGATTCCATACCATCACCTTTTTACTTTGCCAGAGCAGCGAATGCTTCATCCACTACCTGATCCAGTTCCTTTGTCTCAATCTTTGCTTCCTCTTCCGGACATTTCTTCAAATGTACAAGGTATTCGATATTTCCTTCTGGTCCCTTGATTGGAGAGAATGTGATCTCAAGTACAGAAAATCCGATGGATACCGCAAATTCTGTCACTTTCTCGATTACCTCATGATGTGTACTCTTTTCTCGCACAACACCTTTCTTTCCAACCTTCTCACGTCCTGCTTCAAACTGTGGTTTGATCAATGCTACAATCTCTCCATCATCTGTCAGATACGCTCTGATTGCACCAAGCACTTTTGTGAGAGAGATAAACGAAACATCAATCGACGAAAAATCAACAGGTTCTCCAAGATCTTCCGGAGTAACATAACGGATATTCGTCTTCTCCATACATACCACTCTCGGATCCTGACGCAGCTTCCAATCCAGCTGTCCTCTTCCCACATCGATGGCAAATACTTTCTTTGCTCCATTCTGAAGCATACAGTCTGTGAATCCGCCAGTGGAAGATCCAACATCTGTACAGACCTTTCCATCTACTGTCACATGGAATTCTTTCATTGCTTTCTCAAGCTTAAGACCTCCACGGCTCACATAGGGGAGAACATGTCCGCGTACCTCAATATTTACCTCCTCTGGAAATGTTGTTCCGGCCTTATCTTCTCTCTGACCTTCTACAAATACATTTCCTGACATAATAATTGCTTTTGCTTTTTCTCTGGAATCCGCCAGATTTCTCTTTACGAGCAATACATCCAAACGTTCTTTCATGTTACTTTTCTTCCTTTATTCTCCGATCATCTGCAATGACCTTTTTTACAATACTCTCTCTGTCGAGACCAACTTCTTTTCTTAAGACATCTACATTTCCATGTTCAACATAATCATCTGAAATACCGATTGTGCGAACTTTCAATGGGATACCCTCACGCATCACAAAATCTTCTACCTGCTCACCAAATCCACCTGTAAGCACATTTTCCTCGATTGTCACAAGGATCCTGTGATTTTCTGAAATCTTCCGGATCCTTTCTGTATCCAGAGGTTTCACAAATCTTGCATTGATCAGACTACACTGATACCCTGCTGCCTTAAGATCCTCACGCACCTGTTCTGCAAGGAAAGACATATGTCCGACAAACATTACCGCGATCTCACTCTCTTCATATAGAAGTTCGCTCTTTCCATATTCGATCGGAGCACGGAATTCCTTCAGTCCTTCATATGCTTCTCCTCTTGGATAACGAAGTGCAATCGGATACTGGAAATCTACTGCAAAGCGCACCATATCCGCCATCTCCCAACGGTTCTTTGGTGACAGGATTGAAAGATTCGGGATCAATGATAAAAATGATAAATCAAAGACTCCCTGATGTGTCTCTCCGTCACTTCCAACAAGACCTGCGCGGTCTACTGCGATCACAACCGGCAGATTCTGAAGACAGACATCATGAATCGTCTGGTCAAACGCTCTCTGTAAGAAAGATGAATACACCGCAAAAACAGGCTTTATTCCCCCAGCAGCAAGTCCTGCTGCAAATGTCATCGCATGCTCTTCTGCAATTCCTACATCAAAGAATCTTTCCGGAAATAGCTTTGCGAATCTGGAAAGTCCGGTTCCGTCTGCCATCGCTGCAGTAATAGCTACAACCTTCTTGTCCTTCTTTCCGATATCTGCAAGCACTTTGGAAAAAATATCTGTATAAGAATCCTTCCCCGACCCTCCGATCGTTTCTCCTGTTGTCACATCAAAAGGTCCCGTTCCATGGAATTTTGACGGATTCGTCTCTGCCGGAAGATAACCTTTTCCCTTCTTCGTCACAACATGTACAAGAACTGCATGATTTACCCGTTTTGCTTCATTCAATGTCTTTATTAATGTCTTCAGATCATGTCCGTCTACAGGACCCAGATATGTGATTCCCATATCCTCAAAAAACATTCCCGGAACAAATAATTGTTTGATCCCGCTCTTCGTCTTCTTCACCTGATGGACGATCCGTTCTCCCCTGCCGGGAATCCTCTTGATCGTATCTTCGACACCTCTCTTCAGGTCTGAGTATACCTGTGTCGTCCGAAGCCCATTCAGGTAATTTGACATACCACCAACATTCTTGGAAATGGACATCGTATTATCATTGAGTACAATGATAAAATTACTTTTCAATCTGGAAGCGTTATTCAATGCTTCATATGCCATACCGCCGGTCATAGAACCATCTCCGATCACAGATACAACGTTATAATGCTCCTGTTGAAGCTCTCTTGCGGCCACATAACCAAGCCCTGCTGAGATTGAAGTTGAACTGTGTCCTGTATCAAACGCATCACATTTGCTTTCTTTTCTCTTAGGGAATCCACTCATTCCTCCGTATTTTCTAAGATCATCAAATCCTTCTTTTCTTCCTGTCAGAAGCTTGTGTGTATAAGACTGATGTCCCACATCCCAGATCAGTTTATCCTCTGGGAAATGAAGTACTTTATGCAATGCCATCGTAAGTTCAACAACTCCGAGATTGGATGCCAGATGTCCTCCGGTCACACTGATCTTTTCGATCAGAAACTGCCGGATCTCATCCGATAATTCTTTCAGCTCTTCCTCTGTCAGTTCTTTTATATCGTTGGCCTTTTGAATCTTTTCAAGTGCCATAAGTTCCTCCTCACCGACAATCTTATTTTTCTCTATATACAAGAGATTTCAAAAGCTGCTCAAGGAAATTATCCCCGGCAGGGAACTTTTTCAGTTCATCGATTGCTTCTTCTGTTATACGTTCCACATCTTTATGAGCCTGTTCGATTCCTTTAAGTGTTACATATGTTGTCTTTTCATTCTTCTCATCACTATGTACCGGCTTGCCCAGCTGCTCTGTCGTGCTTGTCACATCCAGAATATCGTCCTGGATCTGGAATGCCATTCCGATCTTTCCTGCGACTTTCTGCATACTCTTTACATCTTCTTTTGATGCTCCCGCAAGGATTGCTCCAATCATCATAGCAGACTCGATCAGTGCACCTGTCTTCAGTCTGAAAATAAAATCAAGAACTTCCTCATCAATCTGATGTCCGGATTCTTTCACATCTACAACCTGTCCACCGATCATACCATAGATTCCGGCCTTTCTTGCCAGAACTCTCATCGCTTGTCCGATTCTAAGGCTTTCCTCCGGAAATTGCTCAAATGCCTTGCACGCTGTCTCAAATGCATAGTTTAAAAGTGCATCACCCGCAAGGATTCCCATATCCTCTCCATAAACGATATGTGTCGTCTTTCTTCCTCTACGGTACTCATCATTATCCATTGCCGGAAGATCATCATGAACCAGTGAATAGGTATGGATCATCTCCATTGCTGCCATAAACGGATAAATCACTTCTTTCTCTCCACCAAACAGACGGTATGTTTCCATCATCAACATTGGGCGAAGGCGCTTACCTCCTGCCATCAGACTGTATTCCATTGCTTCCATGATCACACTCTGATATCCGTTTGCTTCCGGAAGATATTCTCTGAGTATCGCTTCAATTTTTTCTACTTTTTCTTTCTGTTCTTCTTTAAAATTCATGACTCTCTCCATTCTCATCCAAGGCAAGAACTTTCTTTTCCACATCGTTAATTGTACGATTACAACACTTCACAAGTTCCATGCCTTCCTGATATAAATTAAAAGAATCTTCAAGAGAAAGCTCCTCTCCTTCCAGTCCGCCAATGACGCGATCCAGTCTCTCAAATAACTCCTCAAGACTTGCAGCCTGTTCTATCTTCTTCGTGTCTTTCATCATTTCCTCCCGGTTACTGTTTATGGGAACTTTGTCCTCTTTCCCCTTCTAGTTTTACAGTGTCTGTAACGTAAGTCTCAATCTGTCCATCCGTTACATAAATCTGCAACAAATCTCCTTCTCTTACCTGATCTGTTTTCTTTATATTCTGTCCTTGTGCATTGCAGACATAAGAATATCCCTGACTTAATTTCTCAAGTGGAGACAATCCCTTCATCCGTTCTGCACAAAGTGCGAGTCTGTGCTTTTCTTTTGTCAGATGCCGCTCCATAAGCGAGCGCAGTGTATTCTCAGCGTCAACCGTTCTTTGTCTCTTCTCATTGAGTTTCTGTCTTGGATGGAGTGTCTGAAGTTTCAATCTGCTGTGTTCCAAATGCATACGCTCGTTTAGCAGCTTCTGATTTATTGCTCTTCGAAGTAAACTCTCACAATTAAGAATCTGTTCTTTCACTTCAGAGTATTCATACACTGCAAGCTCTGCCGCTGCAGATGGTGTCGGTGCTCTCAGATCTGCCACATAATCGGCAATCGTTGTATCTGTCTCATGTCCGACTGCAGAGATCACCGGAACGCGACAGTCAAAAATCGCACGCGCAACAGCCTCCTCATTGAATGCCCACAGATCTTCAATGCTTCCTCCGCCTCTTCCGACGATCATGACATCCACCTGCTTCTCTTCCAGCATACGGATTCCTTTCACGATGCTGCTCACGGCACCATCACCCTGTACCAGTGCAGGATAAAGCAGGATCTGGACAAATGGATTCCTTCTCTTTGCCACATTGATGATATCTCTGATCGCTGCTCCTGTCGGTGCGGTCACAACCCCGATCGTACGTGCATAGCGTGGAACCGGCTGTTTGTACTCTGCTGCAAACATTCCCATCTCTTCGAGTTCTTTCTTCAGTGCCTCGAATCTTTCATACAAAAGTCCCGCACCGTCCAGAATGATCTCTCTTGCGTACAGCTGATACTTTCCATCCCGCTCATAGACACTGACCGAACCCAGCACTACTACCTGCTGTCCTTCCTCCATATGAAAAGAAAGCCCAGACCTTGAGCCTGCGAACATCACGCAGGCTATCGTGCCGGACTCGTCTTTCAATGAAAAATATATATGCCCTGATGTGTGGTACTTTAAATTAGACACCTCACCCTTTACATAGATTCGGTTCAGCATGAAGTCCTGGGTGAACATATTCTTAATATAAGAATTAACCTGCTTCACCGTATAGACATTTTTCATTCTTTCGTCTCTTCCAGTGAACGCGCAATCTTGCCAAGTACTCCGTTGATAAATGACGGAGCCTCATCTGAACTGAACGTCTTTGTCAGTTCTACTGCCTCGTTAATCGCAACTCCTACCGGTACCTCGTCATCCCACTTCATCTCATATACCGCAAGTCTCAGAATGGACAGATCTACTTTGTTCATTCTTGTCGTCTTCCATCCCTTTGCATTGGCATTGATCAGTTCATCAATCTCTTCTGTCTTCTCAAGTACTGCCGCATATTTTCTCTTAATATATTCTTTATCCTTATCCGCTGCATCTTCCAGTGTAGAAAAATAGTATTCAATCTGCTCCGGCATCTCCTGCGGATCATTAAATTCTATCTGAAACAACATCTTGAAAATGTGCTCGCGAAGTTCTTTTCTAACCATGTTGGCTGATTCCTTTCCTGTTCGCTTTTATTCCTGACTCTCCATCTCGACTCCTGCAACCTTAATGTTCACATCAGCCACTTCAAGTCCTGTCATATTCTCAATTGCATTCTTAACTTTCTCCTGCACTCTTGCAGACACCTCAACGATGCTGTAATTGTACTTCAGGTTCAATGCCAAGGATACAGTCACAATACCTTCCAGTACATCAACCTTCACACCTTTGGAAAGATTCTTCATTCCGAGCTTTCCGATCAGTTCATTCGTGATGTTTCCGGCCATAGAAGCAACACCTTCCACTTCTGTGGCAGCAAGCGCTGCAATGATCGCTACAACTTCATCTGCAATCTTAATCTCACCTTTGCTTGCGTCGTTCTGTATTGTATAAATATTTCTTTCGTCCTTTGCCATAATCAAAACCTCCTGTTTTGTCTGATTCTTTCTACATTATATCAAAAATCTTTCTATTTGAAAAGTTTTTTATGAACGTCCGAATTCTGACAAAATAAGTCCTTCATTTCTCTCTTCTGTCATACGGATACTCCACTCATGCGCAAAGAGAAGAAGCGGACGTCCCTTCAGATCCATGATCTTCTTCATATCAGATGTTCCGCTCAAGCGATCCATATCGATCTCTTCATTCTCGATCCAACGGATGTACTCATATGGCAGATTCTCCAGACGGATCTCTACATTATATTCATTCTGGAGACGATACTTCAATACATCAAACTGAAGTACACCTACAACACCTACGATAATCTCTTCCATCCCCGTGTTGAATTCCTGGAAAATCTGGATCGCACCTTCCTGTGCAATCTGATTGATTCCCTTTACAAACTGCTTTCTCTTCATCGTATCAACCTGACGGACACGTGCAAAGTGCTCCGGTGCAAAGGTCGGGATTCCTTCGTAAGCAAATTTCTCTTTTGATGTTGTCAATGTATCTCCGATTGAAAAGATACCCGGGTCAAATACTCCGATGATATCTCCGCCGTAAGCCTTATCGATCATCTTTCTTTCACTTGCCATCATCTGCTGCGGCTGGGAAAGACGCACATCCTTTCCTCCCTGCACATGATAAACACTCATACCGGCCTCAAATTCTCCGGAACAGATTCTCATGAATGCGATTCTGTCTCTGTGAGCTTTGTTCATATTCGCCTGGATCTTAAATACAAATGCTGAGAAATCTTTCTCAGTCATTGGATCGATCTCGCCATGATCTGATTTTCTTGGAAGCGGAGAGGTTGTCATCTTCAGGAAATGCTTCAGGAAAGTCTCTACACCAAAGTTGGTAAGAGCGGATCCGAAAAATACCGGTGAAAGCTGTCCCTTATCAACCAGTTCCTGATCAAACTCAGCTGCTGCTCCGTCCAGAAGTTCAATCTCATCTGCAAGAATGTCTTTTGCATCTGCTCCGATCAGTTCTTCTGTCTCCGGTGCGTCGATCGGTATCATCTTCACTTCACCCATCGCAGTACCTTTTTTCGTGTCTGAGAACAACTCAACTTCATGTTTCGCTCTGTCGTAAACTCCCTTGAATTCCTTACCGGAACCAATCGGCCAGTTGATCGGACAAGTTGCGATTCCAAGCTCTTTCTCTATATCATCTAACAATTCAAATGTATCTTTCGCCTCACGGTCAAGCTTATTGATAAATGTAAAGATCGGGATGTGACGCATCACACAGACTTTAAACAGCTTTCTTGTCTGCGCCTCAACACCCTTGGATGCATCGATAACCATAACTGCGGAATCCGCTGCCATCAAAGTACGGTATGTATCCTCTGAGAAGTCCTGATGTCCCGGTGTATCCAGAATATTAATACAGTATCCACCATAATTGAACTGAAGTACAGAAGAAGTTACAGAAATACCTCTCTCCTTCTCAATCTCCATCCAGTCGGAAACCGCATGCTTCGCAGTTGCTTTTCCTTTAACAGATCCTGCCTGGTTGATGGCTCCTCCGTACAGAAGGAATTTCTCTGTCAATGTTGTCTTACCGGCATCCGGATGGGATATAATGGCAAATGTTCTTCTTTTCTTTATCTCATTCGTAATTTCTGACATTTCTAATCTCCTATCATTTTCACGCAATAGATAACTGTCCGCAGGCATCCCGTAGACAGTTACATAATAAACCAGTAAATAGTGTATCACAAGTCCTCTCTGACAGCAAATCTTTTATAAAAAGTTTTTCCAAAAATATACTTTCTATTCATGAATTGGTGTAATTACAATCTTCTCCGGCTTTACATCCGACTTTCTTGTCACAATATCCTCAATCTGAGCACGGTTTGCATCCGTAAGCTCCTCTGCATTTACAACAACATCTGCACTATCTTCCCCCAGACTTACTACTGCCTCTGAAAATCCTTTTGTTGCCATCAATGTCTCAATTTCCATCTCCGTCTCTGATTGTTTTGTAAGCTCCACCATCTGTGCAACTGCATCTGACTTTTCCTCTTCACTGAGCTCTGTATTGTCTATGATCGACTGCAGGGTTTCTTTATTCTGGGCACGCACCTGTTCTCTTGTAACTTTTGCCTGGGCAACCGTAGTCTGGGCTGAACCATTTGTGAGAACCGCCTCTCCAGGTGTTCCTTCTGTTTCAGAATCATTACTTTCAATTTCTTCGCTTCCTGCTTCTGTATCTTCCTGTGAAATATCCAAAAGTTCCTGGTTTGTAAGATCTGCATTAGCTTCTTTTGTTCCTTTCGCATTCTCGCCAAACAGACGTCCCGTGTAGTTCAGATATCCTGCTGCCGCGATCATAACCGCAAGTGCCACAATGATCAACTGGTTTTTCTTCACTTTTCCTTTCATTAAGATAAACCTCCTTTTATGTAGGCGCACGTTTCATTATTTTTATCTTATGCGCTTCTACACCAAATAATGCCTGCACCGCTTCTGTCAGATTCTTCGCGACAACTGCATTCCCACCTCCATCTGCTATCACAAGAATGCCCTCCACTTCCGGTGCATTTTCTTTACTTACATATGGGGTCTGCGTTCCGTCTGTCCCCTGACTGTACACGGTCGTTTTATCCAGAGATTTCTCTTCACTTTCTCTTGTCTCTCCCTGGCTGTCTGCTTCCTTCGTCGTCTGATGTGTGCTTTGCTGATCTTTTTCAACCACCTTCTGTCCTGTAGACTTTAATGTGATCATCACCGTCACCTTTCCTGCCCCATCTACGACGCCAAGTGTCTGCGCTGTCTTTTGTTCCAGATATTTTTCATAGTCTGCCATGGAATCTGTCTCATACGTCTCTCCTTTCCCGGATTCCCCGTCAATCTTTGTATCCTTATCCACCTCCCCTGTCTTCGGAACCGGAACCGCAACTACAAGAAGCAGCAGTCCACACAGGAATAAAATGGCTAATCTTGTTCTTTTCTGACCACGATCCGCCTGTTTTATCTTCCTTGTGTATCCCATGATCCTTTCCTTCCACTCCTGCCAATTATTGTCCAATTCCGATTTCCTCCCGTTTTATAGAATCCGACATCCGCTCTATTTCTTTCTCATATTGCTGATACACTTCCTTCTGATAAAATTGCTCTGCTTTCAGTCCTTTCAACGCCGCAACAGGGGATAGTGCAAGCAGGATCAGGACAAGTCCACAGAAAAAACGAATATATTTTTCATAATCTTTTCCCGGAATCACCTGCAGAACTGCACTCATAACGAGAAGCATTGAGATGATTTTTTGTATCCATTGTGTAAGCATCCGGCAGATTCCTCCTCTCTCCTCTGAAACCTTAAGATGTTACAGCCACCACAAGTGCAATGCTTAAGACAAACAACAGCGTTGTGGATGCTATTACCTTCACCATAAGCTGATAACCGGAACTAACTCCAGATATGCATGTTGTAATTCTCCGGTCAGAAACCGGTTGGACTAATGCCGCCACAAGTTGATACAAAAATGCCAATATCAGAAATTCCACCAGTGGAATAAGTGCCAGGACAGCTATAAAAATCATTCCTGCTACACCGATTCCATTCTTAAGCAGTACTGCAACTCCTAATGCAACATCCATTGTACCTCCGGCAACATCTCCGATCCACGGAACCGCCTCCAGTGTTCGTCCCGCAGCAGTCATTTTCAAGGAATCAATTGCCGGATTCAAAAATCCCCGGATCAGACTGATCCCACTCACAGCGGCAATCATACTTTTCAGACTCCATTGGATACATTTTTCCAGAAGTTCTGCAAATTCTGAGAAAAGATCTTCTCCGGTCAGGCAGGATAAGACCCTCACCATCCCGTAGATCTTCACAGCCGGTAAAAGAAAATGAAGTACAAGCAGTTCCACCAGATAGATCAGGAACAGTATTGTATTATAAAACATCAACGCCGAACTGCTCTTTCCGGTAAATGCAACCGCCAGAAAGAAACTTGGGCAAAACACCTGCATCAATTGGACAAGCTCTCCTGTTTTTTCTTCGGCATATAAATTCATCGATTGATATGCTTCCAGACAGATTGCGATCACAACAAGATACAAAATATAAAAACCCGCTTCCGCTGTCTGTCTGTTTTGAAAGATACTTGTAAAATTCGAGAAAAATGCAGCCGCCACTGTAATCAGCAGCAGGCGCGCCAGATTCTTCCTTCCTTTCTGAAAAACAGAGAACACCTGTCCTGAAAAAAACTCAAGAAATCTTTCTCCCAATTCCTGCGTATTTCCGCTGATCAGCATCTCTGTAAGATCACGAAACCGAACTTTTTCTCCCAGTTCTGTCTCTCCTGATAACTGATCGATCTGTCTGAAATCAAATTCATCCAGCAGACTTTCTTCCATTTGTTCCAGCTCATCCTCCAACATCCCGGAACGATCTTCTGTTTCCTTTTCCTCCACTGTACCATGCTCTGCTGCATACACGCTGCCACATCCTGTCACAACCGTAAATAAAAACACAAAACAGAAGAGCTTTTTCCAAAAATGTTTTTCCCTTTTCATATCAGAAAATCTCCGATTAGTTCCAGCAGCGAAAGAAGTACCGGCATTCCTATCGCAAGGATCGTCAACTTTGTAAAAATCTCAATCTGTACAGCAATATTCTGATACCCTGCATCTTTACAGATTCCAGATGCAAATTCAGCCACATAAGTCACACCGGCCATTTTCAACAGAATACTCATCTGTCCGGCATCCAGTTTTATATAATCTGCAATTTTCTTTACTGTCCGCACAAAGATTTCAAGTCGTGAAAGCATACAAAGAAATAAAAACAGGCTGACTGCAAGACTTACATAAATGCCATATTCACTTTTCCCACTTTTAAACTGCAAAGCAAGTAATGTTCCCACGACACCCAAAAGTGCGATTTGTATACTGTTCAATTCTTTTCCGCCCTCCTTAAAGAGAAAACAATTGCCGGATCGAAGAAAATAAGTCATAAATCGCCGGGAGAACCCAGGATAATACAAGAATCAGCCCTGCAAGACTTGTCAGGAATGCCTGTTCCTCTCTGCCGCTATGCTTCAAAACCTGACTCAGAATGGATACAAGAATTCCCACCGCCGCAATTTTAAATATCAGATTGATACTCATACTCTCCCTCCTCTCCCTTTTGTTCCCGCCCTTTTAAAGCAGAAGGATCACAAGAAAAATCCCTCCTGCTGCCCCCAGCCAGCTACCGAGCTTTTTCTTCTCAGACGTTTCCGCAGTTCTCTTTTCAATTTCCATATCCAGCCTTTTCAAATGATACTCCAGCAGACGAACTACACCTTCTCTGTCTCCTATTTCAAGCAGTTCCCCAGGTTCGCAGATCAGAGGATTCATTTTCCCTCTCCATTTCAGTTCCGGAAGATCTTTTCCTATCGTATCTGTCCACAAGTCAGCAAACCGCTTTTCCTGTGTGCCCTGACATTGAAATGCCAGATCCATCAGCCAGTTTTCATAAGGTTCCTTCTCTCTTGATGCAATATTATAAAAAATTTCCGAAAGCGGAAGTCCTGCATACAGTAATTCGCCTTTTATTTGTTCTATAATTCTGCGAAAATGACTCAATTCTTCCAGATAATTCCGAAGTTCTTTTCCATACATCCATCCTGCTCCGGTCGTCGCCAACAAGATCAGAAAACATCCGACTAATTTCTGCACAGCACACGCCCCCGCTCATCATAGATTTCCCGGATCTTGCCAGGACCGTGATCCTGTCCAAGCACAACATAACGCTGAAACATTCTTCTGCGGATCAGGTCACCCAGGATCGGCTTTTTAGAAGCCTCATCCATATCAAGGCTGTGTACACTCGCGATCAGCCGGCAGCCGCACTGCATGGCATATTCAATGGCATGGATATCCTCACTTGTACCGATCTCATCCACTGCGATCACACGCGGCGCCATAGAACGGATCAACATGATCATCCCCTCCGCTTTCGGACAACAGTCTAAAATATCAGTCCTTGTACCCAGATGATTCTGCGCGATTCCAAGATAACACCCACCAAGCTCCGATCTTTCATCTACCACACCGACAGAACACCCTTTTATGTATTCATTTCCATCCGATATCTGACGGATCAGATCACGGATCAAAGTAGTCTTTCCGCAACACGGCGGAGAAATGATCAATGTATGGCAAATCTGTTTATTTTCCGTAATATATGGAATCAATGCGTCAGCACACCCAAGTACTTCGTGAGAAATTCTTACATTTAGCGAAGAAATATACTGTATATTTTTTACTTTTTCATTTTCTATAATTACTTTTCCTGCCACCCCGACCCTGTGACCTCCTTCCACTGTAATAAATCCCTGTTTCAACTCATTTTCATATGCATAGAGCGAATAATGACAAATATATCCCATTGTCTCACCAATATCTTCTTTCGTAACCAGATACGGGTGTACCGGGTCCGGAAGAACCCGTTCCTGCCCTTTCATCTGAATCAGCAGCGGCTGACCTGTACGTATCCTGATCTCCTGCAGTTCCTCCGGATTACTGACGGATTCTTCTACAAGCTTACGGATTTTTTCTGCCAGCAGATTCCAGACCTGCATCTTCTTGTTCTGTCTTTCCATTTCCATCTTGTCCACCTCTCCAGTTGTTGTCCGTACCCCTCCTCTCTACACAATATATGGATAAGATTCTTAAAGTATTCCTTGCGCATACAAGAAAAGAGGAACAAAACCCAGTTTCCTGAATTCTGTTCCTCTTTTCTTATTCTTTCTGATTCTTATTCTGCAACATCTTTCATGCTGAAGCTGAATCTTCCCATCTTATCTTTACCAAGGCATACAACCTTCACAACATCACCGATGCTTACAACGTCTTCTACCTTGTCAACTCTCTGCTTAGAAAGCTTGGAAATGTGTACCATTCCCTCTTTACCCGGTGCAAACTCAACGAATGCTCCGAATTCTTTGATGCTGATAACCTTTCCTTCAAAAAGCTGTCCTGCTTCGTAATCTGTAACGATTGTCTGGATGTACTTCGCAGCTTTCTCCATGTTCTCTTTCTCTGTACCGCAGATAGATACATTTCCTTCATCATCGATGTCGATCTTAACACCAGTCTCGTCGATGATTGCATTGATTGTCTTACCACGCTGTCCGACAACATCACCGATCTTCTGTGGATCGATCTGCATCTGAATAATCTTCGGTGCAAACTCTCCAACTTCTTTTCTAGGCTCAGCGATTGCTTTACTCATAACTTCATCCATGATGTAAGTTCTTGCTTTCTTTGTAGCAGCGATTGCTTCTTCGATGATCGGTCTTGTCAATCCGTGGATCTTGATATCCATCTGGATTGCTGTGATACCTTCGTGAGTACCTGCTACCTTGAAGTCCATGTCTCCGAAGAAGTCCTCGAGTCCCTGGATATCTGTCAATACAAGGTAATCATCATCTGTCTCACCTGTTACAAGTCCTGCAGAGATACCTGCTACAGCAGACTTGATCGGCACACCTGCTGCCATCAGTGACATACTGGATGCGCAGACACTTGCCTGTGATGTAGATCCATTAGACTCAAATGTCTCAGATACTGTACGGATCGCATATGGGAACTCAGACTCGCTTGGAAGTACCGGAAGAAGTGCTCTCTCAGCCAGTGCTCCATGTCCAATCTCACGACGTCCCGGTCCTCTGGAAGGTCTTGTCTCTCCTACAGAGTAGGACGGGAAGTTGTAATGATGCATATATCTCTTTGTCTTCTCTGCTTCATCAAGACCGTCGAGCTTCTGTGCTTCAGAAAGTGGAGCAAGTGTTGTCATTGTGCAGATCTGTGTCTGTCCTCTTGTGAACATAGCAGAACCATGAACTCTCGGGATCAGGTCTACTTCTGCTGCAAGCGGTCTGATCTGATCGATCGCACGACCATCCGGACGCTTATGATCTTTGAGGATCATCTTTCTTACTGTCTTCTTCTGATACTGGTAAACAGCCTCACCAAGCTTCGCAAGATACTCTTCGTTGTCTGCAAATGCTTCCTCGAGTCTCTCTGTGATCACACGGATATTCTCTTCTCTTGTCTGCTTGTCATCTGTAAATACAGCCTCTTCCATCTCAGCAGCCGGAACGATCTCCTGGATCGCATCAAAGAGTTCCTGCGGAACAGCAAAGCTCTGATACTCATGTTTCGGCTTTCCACACTCTGCAACGATCGTGTCAAAGAAAGCGATCACTTTCTGGTTCAGATCATGTGCCGCAAAGATTGCTTCAATCATCTTCGCTTCCGGAACTTCCTTCGCACCGGCCTCGATCATGATAACCTTTTCCTTTGTAGAAGCAACTGTCAGTGCAAGCTCGGAAACTTCCTTCTGTGCTGCTGTCGGGTTGAATACGAACTCTCCGTCAACAAGTCCAACCTGTGTTGTAGAGATTGGTCCGTCAAACGGAATATCAGAAATACTTGTTGCAAGTGCAGCACCAAGCATAGCTGTAAGTTCCGGGCTGCAGTCCTGATCTACAGAAAGAACAAGATTCTCAAGTGTTACGTCATTTCTATAATCTTTCGGGAACAGAGGACGCATCGGACGGTCGATGACACGGTCTGTCAGGATTGCATTCTCAGATGCTTTACCCTCTCTCTTATTAAATCCTCCCGGGATCTTTCCTACAGCGTACATTCTCTCATTATACTCTACGCTGAGTGGGAAGAAATCAATTCCTTCTCTCGGCTTGTCAGATGCTGTTGCTGTACACAGTACAGTTGTGTCACCATAATGCATCAGCACTGCACCATTCGCCTGTTTTGCCACACGGTCAACATCCACGCGCAGTGTTCTGCCGGCCAGTTCCATTTCAAACTTTTTATACATGGTTTTCTCCTTTTTATCTTATCTTCGTTTTATATGAGCAGAACAATTCGCTCCGAAACTACTGAAAAATGTACTATTCCATAGCAATTGAAGCCCACTGTAATCGATTGATAATACACTTTTCAGTGGTCTCGGTTCTTCTCTGCCCACAAGCTTTTAAATTATATCATATTCCATAATAAGAAGTAAATAGTTTTCCAAAAAAAGAACAAAAAGTACCAAAAATTCAGACAAAAAGAAACAGACCAGAAACCACATCATCAGATGCAGCTTCTGATCTGTCAATTGATCTTCTTTTTTGGAAAATCTTATTATTTTCTCAGACCAAGTTTCTCGATCAGAGCACGGTATCTCTCGATATCTACTTTCTTGAGGTATGCAAGAAGTCCTCTTCTCTGTCCAACCATCTTAAGAAGTCCTCTTCTTGAGTGGTGATCCTTCGGGTTAGCTTTGAAGTGATCTGTCAGCTCGTTGATTCTTGCTGTAAGGATAGCAACCTGTACTTCCGGTGATCCTGTATCTCCCTCTGTTCTTCCAAATTCTTTGATGATAGCCTGTTTCTTCTCTTTTGCGATCATTGTAATATCCTCCTTAAAATTCTTAGTTAAACCGCCTGGCATTAAGCAATGGTCGGAGTGATCCGATTACCGAACACCGGCTGATTTGATACCTCGGATAGTATAGCACAGAGATATCTGCTTGTAAAGCACAAATTTAAAATCTTTTATCTTTCATCGAATGGATGATTTTTCAGATATTCTTCTCCGTACCGCATATCTTTCATCACGCGGTCTTTGAGTTCTTCAACCGAATGAAATTTCGTTTCCGGACGTTCGAACTCCAGAATCTGCACTGTGGCAGTCTTCCCGTAAGCATCGCCTTCATATCCGTAAACATAAACTTCGAACAACCGTCTTTTCTCTTGCGCAACGGTCGGTTTCACCCCGGCATTTCCCACACCGCCATACCATACACCATCCACAAGGACGCGACAGGCATAGACACCGTACTTTGGCAGGATTTTCTTTTCCTGCGGTGCAAGATTCATTGTCGGAAATCCAAGTGTTCTTCCAAGCTGCTGTCCATGTTCCACAACACTGGTGATCTCATACGGATACCCCAGAAGCTTATTTGCAAGAGGAATATTTCCATCGAGGAGAAGTTCCCTGATATAAGTGCTGCTGATCTCCCGGTCTTTGTAATATGCTTTCTCGACCACATCAACTGTATAGCCATATTTCGCTGCATATTTCTCCAGCATCTGATGATTGCCTCTTTTTTCATGACCAAAATTAAAATCCGTTCCAACAACAATGTATGATGCGTGCAGCTTCTTATGCAGGATTTCATCGATAAATTTTTCTGCTTCCATCTCCATCATTTCTCTCGTAAATGGAATCTCGATCAGATAATCTACCTTGTCCTCAAGAAATGCCCTTCGCTCTTCATTTGTCATCAGACAGTCTCTGTCCATATCAAAGGCACAAACGACACTGTCGCAGTCTTCCTTCTGCGCATATTTCATTATTCTGTTGAGCAGCTTCTGATGTCCTCTGTGCAATCCATCAAACTTTCCAAGCGTTACCGCTGTGTGATTTCTTCCGTCAAAGGCATCTAATCCTTTTATATATTGCATGTCTGTCTTATTCGTCCTTTATTTCTCAATTTTCTCTGCTTCAGGATCCAGAAACATTTTCTTAATATGGAACAGCTTCTTCGGTGCACGATACTGATAAAGGCCGATAAAATTCTTTCTGGAATCATATACTCTGACTTCCTGTCCATCTGTCCACGCTTCTTTTTCTAACAGAAAACGTTCCGGAAGATCATTTCCGTTATAAGACATCCACGCCTTCGCATCCGTCACAGTAACGGCCGGCAGTTCCGCGAAGATCTGATCCAGAGGAGTGAAAAGTTCTGCACCTTCTCCCTGTTCCATCTTCTGTCGCACTTCATCCAGTGTTACCGCATCTTCTTTCAGGAAACGGCCGACTTTCGTACGCTCAAGTTCTTCCATACAGCCGCCCACCTGAAGCTTCTCTCCAATGTCATGGCACAAAGTACGGATATATGTTCCTTTAGAACAGTCCACCTCCATACGCACATGCGGAAGATTCATCTCCAGAATGCGAATTCCATGGATCTGGACTTTTCTGCTCTTACGCTCCACGGTCTTTCCTTCACGGGCAAGCTCATAAAGCTTCTTTCCATTCACTTTCAACGCAGAATACATCGGCGGAATCTGATCATATTCTCCGATAAATGATTCGATACAGGAACGTACTTCCTCTTCCGTCAGATTGCCCGGATCCCTCTCCTCCAGAACCTCTCCGGAAATGTCCTGCGTATCTGTCGTCTTTCCTAAAAGCAGCAGAGCCTCATAGGTCTTATCATGATCTGTCAGAAGCTCACAAACCTTTGTTGCTCTTCCAAGACACACCGGAAGGACTCCCGTTGCATCCGGATCAAGCGTACCTGTATGGCCGATCTTCTTCTGTCCGACAACTTTTCGAAGAACCGCAACCACATCATGGGAAGTGTATCCTTTTTCTTTGTAAATATTAACTATTCCGTTTATCATTTTTCCTCGTTTTTCTCTTCTGCCGCTCTAAGCTGTCTTTCAATTAAAAGTGTCAGATTGTTGATCACATCATACGGGGAACCTTTCATTGTAACACCGGCTGCTCTCACATGACCGCCACCACCATAATATTTCGCAACTGCACTTACATCAACGATTTCTTTTGATCTAAGACTTACTTTAAATGTCTGCGGTTCGAGCTCGTAAAGAAGGATTGCAACCTCCACACCTCTTGTCTGACGCAATACGCTGACAATTCCATCCAGATCAGACGGTTTTGCCTGGAAGAACTCCATTTCTTTCAAACGTATCACTGAGACAACCGCTTTCTTATTCAGGATCATCATACTCTCAAGAAGTGCCTTCCCAAGCATCTGATTCTGAACATAGGATTTTTCAAAATATGTTCCGTCAATGATCGCGCTTCCATTGATCCCTTTTCTTAAAAGTGCAGCACCGACTTCCATTGTCTCCGGTGAAGTACAGGAATACTGGAACACTCCGGTATCATGCACAATCCCCATATAAAGGAAAGATGCGATTTCTTCCGTAATCTTCTCCTCATCCAGCAGACGGAAAACAAGTTCCGAAGTAGAACTTGCATCCGGCACGATATAATTCGTGTCTGCAAAAGACTCGTTACTGATGTGGTGATCCACACATAAAGTTTCCTTTGCCTTTTGGAACACCGGCTCGGAAAAACCAAGACGTCTTTCGTCCCCGCAATCCAGACTGATGAAAAGGTCATAAACTTTGCCTTCTACAATCTCATGCTTCGGCACATCTCTGTGTCCCATCATCTGAAATGCTTCCGGAATCTCCTCCAGATACAGATCTGTCTCAATCTCCGGATAATAAGTGGTCAGATAAAGATATAATCCAAGTGTAGAACCAACGCAGTCCCCATCCGGACGAATGTGTCCGCCAATGGCTACACTGTGTTTCCCTTTTAATACATCGTTTAATACGATCATCTATTCCTCAGCTCCATCCTTCAAATCTCTTGTCACTTCGTCAATTTTCTTGCTGATATTTACTCCATATTCAATGGACTGGTCTACGATAAATGTAATCTGTGGTGTGTTGCGCATATTCACTGTACGTGCAAGTTCTCTGCGGATATATCCCTCTGCACTCTGAAGACCTTTGATCGTATCTTCCTGTGCTTTCTTGTCTCCGAGAACACTGATATATGCCTTGCATGTCTTAAGATCCGGTGCTACTTCAACAGCAACAACAGATGTCAGCGGTGCAACACGTGGATCTTTGATCCCGCCACGCAGGATATTACTCAGCTCACGCTGTACTTCTGCATTGACTCTTGTATTCTTAATACTGTTCTTTCTCATGTTATAACTCCTTTTTTATACAGAAAAGTTACTCCTGCAATGTATGACCCCTGCACGAGTAACAATTCTGTCACCTGCTGACAATTACAACACTCTGCAAATGTCGGCATCTTTTATTCTTACTTGCGTTCTGTCTCTACCATCTTGTAGGCTTCAACCTGATCGCCTTCTTTAATGTCATTGTAGTTCTCGAATACGAGACCACACTCATATCCTGTTCTAACTTCCTTCACGTCATCTTTGAAACGCTTCAGAGATGCCAGCGGTCCGTCGAATACAACGATTCCGTCACGGATCAGACGAACAGAACAGTTTCTCTCGAAGATACCGTCAAGCACATACGCACCGGCAATTGTTCCAACTCCTGATGCCTTGAATGTCTGACGTACTTCCGCATGACCGAGAACCTTCTCCTCAAAGACAGGATCAAGCATACCCTTCATGGCTGCCTCTACATCTTCGATGGCATTGTAGATAACTCTGTAAAGTCTTAAGTCAACACCCTCGCGCTCAGCGATATCTTTCGCTGTTGCATCCGGACGAACGTTAAATCCAATGATGATCGCATTTGATGCAGATGCAAGGATAACGTCAGATTCATTGATCGCACCAACACCGCCATGGATGATCTTAACAACAACTTCATCGTTACTCAGCTTCAGAAGACTCTGCTTGATTGCCTCTACAGATCCCTGAACATCAGCCTTAACAACAATATCAAGTTCTTTGAGGTTACCTTCCTGGATCTGGTTGAACAGATCATCCAGAGACATCTTGGACTTCGTCTCTTCCAGAAGTTTTACCTTGTTCTGGGAAATAAATGTCTCTGCAAACGCTCTTGCTTCTTTATCAGACTCACATCCTACGAATACTTCTCCCGCATTCGGAACATCATTCAGACCAAGGATCTCAACCGGCTGGGACGGACCTGCTTCTTTCACACGTCTTCCCTTGTCATCCATCATCGCTCTTACACGACCATGAGCGCTTCCTGCTGCGATCGCATCTCCTACGTGGAGTGTACCTTTCTGTACAAGAACAGTTGCAACAGATCCCTTACCTTTATCAAGCTCAGCCTCGATCACAAGACCACGTGCGGCACGGTTCGGGTTCGCTTTCAGTTCCATAACCTCTGCTGTCAGAAGGATCATCTCAAGAAGATCCTGGATTCCTTCATGTGTATGCGCTGATACCGGAACAAAGATTGTGCTTCCGCCCCAGTCTTCCGGAATCAGTTCGTATTCTGTCAGTTCCTGTTTTACACGTTCAACATTCGCACTTGGCTTATCGATCTTGTTGATCGCAACAATAATCTCAATTCCTGCTGCTTTCGCATGGTTGATCGCCTCAATTGTCTGTGGCATAACACCGTCATCCGCAGCAACTACAAGGATTGCGATATCTGTAGAGTTTGCTCCACGCATACGCATTGCAGTAAATGCCTCATGTCCCGGTGTGTCGAGGAATGTGATCTTTTCTCCGTTAATCTCAACAACAGATGCACCGATGTGCTGTGTGATACCACCGGCCTCACGACCTGTTACATTACTGTTACGGATTGCATCCAGAAGAGATGTCTTACCATGGTCAACATGACCCATAACACATACAACCGGTGGGCGTTTTACCATAAGGCTTTCGTCTTCTTCATCCTCTTTCAGAAGTTCTTCGATTACATCTACAACTTCTTCTTTCTCACAGAGAACATCGAATTCCATCGCGATCTCTTCTGCTGTCTCATAATCAACTTCCTGATTTACAGTTACGATCTTGCCCTGCATGAAAAGCTTCTTAACAATAACAGAAGGAACGATCTTCATCTTATCAGCAAGCTCTTTAATTGTAAGAACTTCTGGAATCACGATCTGTTTGATCTGCTCTTCCTGCTTCTCTTCCTTCACCTGTGGCTTCTTCACTTCCACTGCCGGTTTCTGCTTCTTGCCTTTTCTTCCTTTTCCTTCGAAAGCTTCATCTCTGTATTCTTTCTTCTTATTATCTCTTTCTTTGTCTTTCGCTTTGTTTCTCTGTGTCTTCTGCTGTTCTACGATCGGTGTAGCGTCACTTCTGTCGTTTCTGCGATTGTCATTTCTTCTGTCAGAGCGCTGTCCCTGTCCGCGTCCGTCTCTTCCGTCACGGTTCTCTCTTCCATCACGGTTGTCGCGTCCCTGGAATCCGTCACGTCCTCCTCTATCAGAACGCTGTCCGCGTCCGTCTCTGTCCTGACGTGGTCCTCTGTTTTCGCCTCTGTTCTCGCCATTAGAACGTCTGTCTCCAAATGGTTTCTGTCCCGGTCTGTCAGAGCGTACCTGTCTTCCCTCACCACTCGGACGTCCTGTTCTTTCTGTTCTTGATCCCTGCGGTCTCTCAGAACGTGCTCCGTTCTGCGCCGGACGTGCCGGTCTGTCCTCTGCTGCACGAACCGGTCTTTCGCTTTTTGCTGCCGGTTTCTCTGTACGAGCCGGTTTTCCTTCACCATTCGAACGGCTCTGTCCTGCTGCCGGGCGTTTCCCATCACCGTTTGGACGACCCTGGTTCTGTCCCTGACGTCCCTGTCCCGGACGTTTTCCCTGCAGTCTGCTGCTGTTCTTTGAATTCTGTGGGCGAACTACAAATGCAAGATTTTTCTTCTTTGGAGCACCCTCTTTTTCTGTTGTTTTATCTGCAGCCATCTCAGCATCTTTGCCAGCTGCTTCTCTTCTAATATCTTCTGCCACGTTATCCTCCCTGGTGTTTAAACTCTTTTTATTTTCATTCTGCATCTTCTCATCTGCCATATAAATCTACCTCCTTCAAGCAATCAACGGGGAACCTTTGTCTTCTACTCCCATTCATCAGGTACGGGATTTCAGTTCTTTTAATATTCCTTTTGCAAATCCTTCGTCTAATATCGCCAGAGATGCACGGAATTGTTTTCCCATCGCATGCCCCAAGGTATCTTTATCTCCGTAAACTATCATTGGAACTTTATAAAATTTACACATATCACGGAATTTTTTCTTTGTATTATCTGAAGCGTCTTCTGCAACAACTACAAGGCTTGCTCTTCCGGACTTTGTCTGTCCTTCTGTCATAAATTCACCGCTTGCGCAGCGCCCTGCTTTCGTTGCCAGACTGATCAGAGACAGTACTTTATCTCTAGCCAATCTCATCCATCTCCTTTTCCAGCCGTTCATATACTTCCTGCGGTATTGCCTGCTTAAAGGAACGCTCCAGTCCTCTGTTCTTCACAGCCTGCTCAAAACATGCCTTCTGCGGACAGAGATACGCTCCACGTCCGTTTTTCTTTCCGGTTGTGTCAATGACAAATTCTTCTTCCTCTGTTCTGAGGATCCGAATCAGTTCCTTCTTTGGTTTCATCTCGCCGCAGCCTACACATTTACGCATAGGTACTTTCTTCTTTACTGCCAAACAATTCACTCCCTCAGATCTTACTCTTCGTCTGTCTCAACGAATTCAATCTCATCTGCTCCGTCTTCATCAGCTGCATCTGCCGGAACATCATCGTACTCTTCTTCCTCTTCTCCGACTGTATAGCCTTCTTCTCCGACCATACCCATCTGCTCCATGTAGTTCTCCGGAAGATCTCCACACTCAATTGCCTGTGTCTCACTCTTGATATCGATCTTGTATCCTGTCAGACGGGCTGCAAGTCTTGCATTCTGGCCTTCTTTACCGATTGCAAGTGAAAGCTGATAATCAGGAACAATAACTCCTGCAATCTTCTCATCCGGATCAGCCATAACAGAAATAACCTTCGCAGGACTGAGTGCATTCTCAATCAGAAGTGCCGGATTCTCATCCCAGTTAATGATATCAATCTTCTCACCACGAAGCTCTTTTACGACTGCATTTACTCTTGCACCGTTCATACCAACACAAGCTCCGACCGGATCAACATTCGGATCGTTAGACCATACAGCCATCTTTGTACGGGAACCAGCCTCACGGGCAATGCTCTTGATCTCAACTGTTCCGTCCTTTACCTCTGCAACCTCTGATTCAAACAGACGTTTTACAAGTTCCGGATGTGTACGGGATACAAGGATCTTTGGTCCCTTTGGTGTGTTCTTAACTTCTACGATATAAAGCTTAATACGCTCTGTCGGCTCGAAATGCTCTCCTTTCACCTGTTCGTTCTCTGTAAGGATTGCATCTGCTTTTCCAAGATTCACACTGATATTCTTGCCAATATAACGCTGTACGATACCTGTTACGATATCCTTCTCTTTCTCGAAATACTGATCAAATACTGCCTTGCGCTCTTCTTCTCTGATCTTCTGAAGAATCAGGTTCTTTGCATTCTGTGTTGCAATACGTCCGAATTCCTTGGAATGAAGCTCAACCTGTGCGATATCTCCGATATGAAGTGCCGGATTGATCTTCTCTGCATCCTCAAGACTGATCTCGATTGCAGGATCAAATACTTCTTCAACAACTTCTCTCTCTGCGTATACAGAGTAGTCACATGTGTTGCGGTCCATAACGATCTTAATATTATCGGATGTTCCGAAATGGTTCTTACATGCACTTAAAAGTGAATTTTCAATGGCCTCCAACATGACATCCTTGCTGATGTTTTTCTCTTTTTCAAGAATATCCAATGCTTCGAGTAATTCTGTGTTCATTTTTCTTTCCTCCTAAATTAAAAATCCAAAGCCTGACGGATCAAAGCGATTTCTTTTCTGTCAAATGTCTGCTCTGTCTCATCTTCGTATGTGATGGTCACTGTATTCTCATCATAACTCTTTAAAATTCCGACGAACTCTTTCTGTCGGTCGATCGCACGGTATGTGCGGATCTCTACTTCTTCTCCAAGATTTCTCTTGAAATCCTTCTCTTTCTTAAGTGGTCTTCCAAGTCCCGGAGAACTTACTTCAAAGATATAGGAGTCTTCAATATAATCCTTCTCATCAAGGATATCGGAGAATCTCCTGCTGACTGCCTCACAGTCATCCACGGCAATTCCGCCTGGTTTGTCAATATACGCGCGAAGGTACCAGGTACCTCCTTCTTTCACATATTCTACATCTACCAGCTCAAACCCGAGTTCCTCTACGATAGGCTCGAGAAGTGCTTCTGTCTGCTGTTCATAATCTTCTCTTCTGGACACGCTGCGTCAAACTCCTTTTCTTCTATAATATAGTTTGTGATCTGATTCATAAAGAATTTTCCATATCACCAAAGAAGAGTGAACTTTCGTCCACTCTTCTGCCAATTCCTTATGTAACTATATTTACTCTAGCACTTTTCCGTGAGGAAATCAAGGGTTTTTGCACATTTTCTTACAATGCCTCAAAAAATCCCATGACTTTCTCCCGCATTACTGCCTCTGCTGCCAGCAATACTTCTAGCGGCTTTTGGTTCCTGTTCCATCCCGTTTCGCCAGTTTCAGGCGGTTCAGTGAAACTGTCTTTTCTCCATAAGTAATCTTCGTCTCTGTTCCTTCTTCAAAAAGATAAACTTCTTCTAATTCATCCTTCTTCTGAAGCTTAATTCCTCTGACACCGACAGCTGCTTTTTTCTTTTCCGGAACATCCGCAGATAAAAACCTCAGGAAATATCCGTTCTTCGTCTGAAGGACAACATTCTGATACTCCGTCACAACCTTCACTGCGACAAGCCTGTCTTCTTCCTGCAGCTTTGTTGCCGCGATCGTGCGCTTGGATACCTGGAACTCACTTCCATCCACACGCTTGATCATTCCCTGTGCTGTTGCAAACAATAATTTTGAATAACGCATCTGCTCTTCTTCACAGATCATAACAATCTGTTCTTCACTGCTTGAATAATTACTTACATTATCAATCGGAATCCCTTTGTCTCTGAACTTTCCATGTGGAAGATCAAGCACCTTCACCTGATGCATCTTGCCTTCATCTGTAAATAGACAGAGTTTTCCAATGTTCATACAATGCACAATGTATTTATTCTCTTTGTCTGCAGCTTCTTTATTCCTTTCATAGACTCCGGTATCCACTGTCTTCGCGTAACCAAAGCGATCCATCAGAAAGACGACCTGCTGCTCTTCAATCTTCTTCTCTTCAAAAACAGCTTCTTCTGCATTCTCCACAACGGTACGACGCTTTCTTCCGAATTCTTTTTTATAACTGTCAAGCTCTTCCATGATCACGCCTGCCATAGAATCATAGTTATTTAAAATGTCTTCATAACGGGCAATATTTTCTAATGTCTTCTCATGTTCTTTCTGAAGTGCTTCAATCTCCAGACCGATCAGACGATAAAGACGCATCTCCAGAATTGCCGTTGCCTGACGTTCTGTAAAACGGAGCATTGCCGCCATCTTTTTGGAAATTGCAGACTTGAACTTAATATTTTCCGTCTCACCGTTTACCAGACAGGCACGCGCATCTTTTACAGATTTACTTCCTCGTAAAATCTCAATGATCAGGTCGATCACATCACATGCTTTGATCAGACCTTCCTGAACTTCACTCTTCTCCCGCTCTTTGCCAAGCAAAGTTGTATATTTCCTCGTTGCAAGCTCAAACTGGAAATCCACATGATGTTCTATGATCTGTTTCAGACTTAAAGTCTCCGGTCTGCCATTCGCAACCGCCAGCATATTTACGCCAAATGTATCTTCCAGACGTGTCTTCTTATAAAGCATGTTCTTCAGGTTCTCAACATCCGCACCACGCTTCAATTCGATCACGATACGGATTCCTTCTTTTGAAGACTGATTTGAAATATCAACGATATCTGTCGTCTTCTTGGATTCCACAAGATTGCAGACGTCGTTTAAGAACTTTCCGATTCCGGCTCCGATCATCGTGTATGGGATCTCTGTGATCACAAGCTGCTTCTTGCCGCCTTTTAATTCTTCCACTTCCACTTTTCCACGCAGCTTGATCTTCCCCTGTCCGCTCTCATAGATTGCCGGAAGATCATCCTTATTGACCACAATTCCTCCGGTCGGGAAATCCGGTCCTTTGATATATTTCATCAGCTGCTTTGTAGTGATCTTGTCATTCTTCATATATGCCTTGACCGCATCGACCACTTCGCAGAGATTATGTGTCGGGATACTTGTCGCCATACCGACTGCAATTCCTTCCGCACCATTGATCAGAAGGTTCGGCACACGCATCGGAAGCACAAGCGGTTCCTTCTCCGTCTCATCAAAGTTCGGACCAAAATCAATAACATTCTTATCCAGATCGGCCAGACATACTTCCTGCGTGAACTTCGTAAGGCGCGCCTCTGTATAACGCATCGCAGCAGCTCCGTCTCCCTCAATGGATCCAAAGTTACCGTGCCCGTCAACAAGAACCTGTCCCTTCTTGAACTCCTGCGCCATTACTACAAGAGAATCGTAGATGGAACTGTCTCCATGCGGATGGTATTTACCCATCGTATCTCCGACGATACGTGCACTCTTACGATAAGGCTTATCATAACGGATACCAAGCTCGTACATATCATAAAGTGTACGACGCTGAACCGGCTTGAGACCATCACGGACATCCGGAAGTGCTCTGGCGATAATAACACTCATCGCATAATCAATATAAGATTTCTTCATAAGATCAGAATATTCTGTCCTTATGATCTGTGATTCATTACTCATTCTTCTTCTCCTTAGATATCCAGTTCTGCCTCTGTCGCATTTTCATAGATAAAATTACGACGCGGCGGTACTTCAGTTCCCATCAGCATCTCCGTTACACTCGAAGCCATTCGGGCATCCTCAATCTCTACTCGTTTCAACATACGTCTCTCCGGATCCAGTGTTGTCTCCCAAAGCTGCTCCGCATCCATCTCTCCAAGACCTTTGTAACGCTGAAGTGTGAACGGACCTGTATGTGTCTTTCTATAACGTTCCAGTGCCTTATCATCATACAGATACTCTTCTTCTCCACTCTTTGGCATTGCCTTATAAAGTGGCGGCATCGCAATATATACATGTCCTTCAAAAATAAGCTCCGGCATAAAGCGATAGAATAAGGTGAGCAATAAGGTAGAAATATGTGCACCATCGACATCGGCATCGGCCATGATGATGATCTTATCATATCTCAACTTTGTAATATCAAAGTCATTTCCGTATCCTTCAGAAAATCCGCAGCCAAATGCATTGATCATCGTCTTGATCTCTGCATTGGCAAGCACCTTATCAATACTTGCTTTCTCAACATTTAAGATCTTACCACGGATCGGAAGGATTGCCTGATAATTTCTGTTTCTCGCTGTCTTCGCAGAACCGCCGGCGGAATCTCCCTCGACGATAAAGATCTCACACTTCTTCGGATCTCTGCTCTCACAGTTTGCCAGCTTTCCGTTACTGTCAAAAGAATACTTCTGCTTTGTCAGGAGATTGGTCTTTGCCTTCTCTTCTGTCTTGCGGATCTTTGCAGCTTTCTCCGCACTGGAAAGAACTGTCTTAAGTGTATCCAGATTTCGATCGAAGAAACGAACAATCTCTTCTCCTGTTACCTTGCTGACTGCTTTCGCCGCATCCGGGTTATCCAACTTTGTCTTCGTCTGCCCCTCAAATCTCGGATCCGGGTGCTTAATGGATACAATTGCTGTCATTCCGTTACGGATATCTGCACCGGTAAAATTCGCATCCTTTTCTTTCAGGATTCCTATCTCTCTCGCATACTGGTTCATGACAGTTGTAAAGGTTGTCTTAAATCCTGTCAGATGTGTTCCGCCCTCTGCATTATAAATATTATTACAAAATCCAAGTACATTCTCATGAAACTCATTCACATACTGCAGTGTTACCTCTACTTCAATCCCGTCTGCTTCCCCTTTAAAATAAACCGGGTCATGAAGCACTTCTTTCTTACGGTTCAGATCCTGGATAAATCCAATGATTCCTTCCGGTTCGTGATAAACGATGTGCTCAACACTTCCCTCTCTCTTATCATCAAACACGATCGTCAGATTCGGATTCAGATACGCAGTCTCATGCAGACGGCTTTTAACCTCTTCCGCTTTGAACTTCGTCTTCTCAAAGATCGTATCATCCGGCAGAAAATTTACCGTTGTTCCCGTCTTTCTCGTCTTTCCGATCTTAGGAAGAAGTCCATCTTCCAGTTCGATCACCGGGATTCCTCTCTCGTACCGGTCATGATGAACAAATCCATCCCTGCTGATCTTCACATCCATATAAGTAGAAAGAGCATTTACAACAGAAGAACCTACTCCGTGAAGTCCACCACTTGTCTTATATGCAGAATCATCAAACTTACCACCTGCATGGAGTGTCGTATAAACCAGACGAGCCGCAGATACACCCTTCTGATGCATATCAACCGGAACTCCACGACCGTTATCTGAAACGGTTGCAGATCCGTCTTTTTCCAATGTCACCTGGATCTCACTGCAGAATCCTGCCAGGTGCTCATCTACTGCATTGTCCACGATCTCATAGATCAGATGATTCAGTCCTTTTGTAGAAACACTTCCTATGTACATTCCCGGGCGTTTCCGTACTGCCTCAAGACCTTCCAATACCGCGATACTCCCTGCATCGTATGTATTATTTCCCGCCATTACTCTTTCTCCTTCTTTCTCGAACTCAAACTGTTCTATACAGTCAATCAACAAATATGATATCATTTAACCATCTGATTTTCAACTTCTTTTTCGCTCATATGTTCTGTCAACCTTCTTCTGACAGGAGAGGACTGTAACTGTCCGACAACCGTTTATTCTGTAACTACCCGCTTTAATGTCCGTTCCAGCACCTCCATTGCATTCTTCATCTCTTCCACCGTATTTGTCTGCGCCCCTGCTTCGATCAACAGAGACTTTGGCAGCAGATGAAGATTATAACGGTAAGCTTTCAGATAAATATGCCTTGCAAATCCCGGGTAATACTGTTCCGATGCAATCTGCATCTGCAAGGAGAACGCCAGATTATCCTGGATATATGGATTATACAGATAGGCAATATCGCCATTTGTCCGTGTCCTGCTCAATCCATTAAAATACATGATCTTCGCAGTCGGTTTTCCATTCACTTCCGTTACCAGATGTGTGTCCGCATTTACACCGTCTCTGTGAAGATCGATTGCAACTTCAATCGTCGGATTCGCTTCCAGAACCGGCCGTACTGCACTTTCTGCATTCTCATATGCCCTGCTGCGGTCAAGCTTCCCATTAATAATATCATACACTCCGCTGTCATGAAGTGTCTCAATCCCATCCGCATTTAATAACTGCGTCAGATATTCCCCAATCCCAACGATGCTTGTAGATGGATCACCCGGTATGGAGTCTGCAAATTCTTCCTGTGAATGCGTATGAAAAATCAAAATTTTCGGACCTCCTGTACTTTGATCTATCTTCATACTCCGGTTTAAAAGATCATCCACATTAAGCTGCTCCGGTCCGATCATTGTAGAACTGTCTATTGTATAAAGATTGCTTGTCAGATATTCAAAATCACGCAGCCGCTCAATAGAAAGATCCATTCCAGGAACCGGCTGTTCTACAGCACTTTCCTGAGTTTCCGGCTCTGCTCCGACCAGTTTTCCCTCTTCATCTACCGCATGTTCATCATTTGCCTGGCACTGAAGAATCCATGCGATCGTCTCCTCATCTTCCAATACTTCCACCGGTTCTTCCCTTCCCCTTTTTTCTGTCTGATCTTCCAGATATTCTGCCAACGGCATCCACACATGAAGTGGGATCTTGAAGATCTTTTCCCTTTCTGATCCCTGTTCTTTCTGATAAGAAAAAAGCGGAAGGTACAATTTCTGCGCATAAGTCTGACTTTCTTCTAATAAAAATGTTCTCCCCTCTTCCAATGACCGGCCCATCCCAATTCCTAACGGAATACCTGACAGAACCAGAATCACCCCATACCATTTCATACGTCGGATTGTTTTTTTCTTATACACACGCATTGCAGAGTCCTTCCGCTCATTTCTATCATTCTATTCACTTTCTCCTGCATTTATATCAGAAAAAAGAAGATTCAAGGACGCTGCTATCGTATGACTGATCTGATGAACCATTTCATCCACATCCTTTGGTGTCACAAACATTCCATTTAAATGTGGGGAGATCAATTCTTTTACAAACTCATATTTTTCCGCCGCACTATAAGAGCGCAAAATCTCTCCTGTACTCCTTAATGCCTGCGACTGTTCCAGTGCAGTGATGAAATTTTCCATCGTATCATTGACGATCGTTGCCGCATCAACAACCGTAGGCACTCCGATTCCAATCACAGGAACCCCCAGAGATTCTTCCGTCATTGCATTCCTGTAATTTCCAACACCGGAACCCGGATGAATTCCTGTATCGGCAATCTGGATCGTCCGGTTCAATCGTCTGCTGTTTCGCGCAGCAAGTGCATCCACTGCAAGGATCAGATCCGGCTTCGTCTCATGGACAATTCCACGGACAATCTCCGCCGTTTCCATCCCCGTCTGTCCCATCACGCCGGGAACAATTGCACTAAGAACAATCAATTGCTCCGTACGCATCGCATATTTTCCGTATTCTTTTACTATATGCCGGTTTACCTCCAGATGATCTGCAACATAAGGGCCAAGCGCATCTGGTGTCACCGCTCTGTTACCGAGCCCGACAAAAAGAATCTTTAATTCTTTTCCATCTTCACAGGAAATTTTATGAAAAATCAATTCCCGGATGCAATCACAGATCCGTTCCTGTAATACCCTGCTATTTTCTTCCACCTCCAATGCCAGATCCGGAGATTCCAGTGTCAGATAAATGCCTGTCGGTTTTCCCATGATCTTCGCTCCATTCTCCGTCTCGATCACCACACGGGTCAGCCGGATCTCATTCTCCTCGTCATACTCTTCCTCCAGAACAACTCCCTGCACTTCTACATTGTCAGATGCAAAACGTTCCTTCTCCTCAAGTGCAAGATCCGTACGCACACTGTAATTTTTCATCATAGCCTCCCTTTTCTCCGTGTCAGGTTATAGATTCTTGTATACTGTAACCACGATTCGTTTTATTACAGCCTATTTTTAGCATTTTTTTGTAAAATATGTATTGACAGAACACGTTTGTTGGACTAGAATAAATGAGTATGTTTCGATAGAACGTCCGTGTCCGAGTCTATTGAACACATGAATCACATTTGAAAATCATATGATAGAATATTTTGGAGGTGCACACATTGGCTAATATTAAATCTGCAAAGAAAAGAATTTTAGTAACAGAGACAAAAGCTGCTAGAAACAAAGCAATCAAATCTAAGGTTAAAACAGCTGTAAAGAAAGTAGAGACAGCTGTAGCTGAGAAGAATGTAGAGGCTGCTAAGGCTGCTCTTCACACAGCAATCGTTGAGATTTCCAAAGCTGGAAGCAAGGGTGTTTATCACAAGAAAACAGTTTCCAGAAAGATCGCTCGTCTTTCCAAAGCTGTTGACTCTATCGCTTAATTATAAATAGAGAATAGAATTTTCAGGCGCATCTGCTACCGTCATGGCAGATGCGCCTTTTGTTATACGTTCAGAGCCAGGCAGTTCTAAGGATACAGATTCGAGCCATGCTCGCATGAGCGAGATTCTGTATTCTTAGAACTATGTGGCGGATACGCCACATCGATAAAATGCGTAGCATTTTAGAGATGCCTGGCTGCTGCACGACGCCTCAGTCAAAAAGACCGGCACTTCCAAGTCTTAACCTGAAAGTACCGGTCTTCTATTATCTTATTCTATAATCTCAGACAACTGATTAGTTGTTGATCAGTTTGTCCTCATCACTCCAGCTGTAAAGCTTTCTGATCTCAGCTCCAACCTTCTCTGACTGGTGCTCAGCAGCAAGTTTTCTCATAGCCTTGAAGTGAACCTGTCCACCTGCATCAGACATATCAAGCAGGAAGTCTTTTGCAAATGTACCATCCTGGATATCGGAAAGAATTTTCTTCATAGCTTTCTTTGTCTCAGCTGTAACGATCTTAGGTCCTGTGATATAATCACCGTACTCAGCTGTGTTAGAGATAGAATATCTCATTCCAGCGAATCCTGACTGGTAGATCAGGTCAACGATCAGCTTCATCTCATGGATACACTCAAAGTATGCATTTCTCGGATCATATCCAGCCTCACAAAGAGTCTCGAATCCAGCCTGCATAAGTGCACATACACCACCACAAAGTACAGCCTGCTCTCCGAAGAGGTCTGTCTCTGTCTCTGTTCTGAATGTTGTCTCAAGAACTCCGGCTCTTGCTCCACCGATTCCAAGACCATAAGCAAGTGCTCTGTCAAGAGCCTTTCCTGTGTAATCCTGCTCTACAGCTACCAGACAAGGTGTTCCTTTTCCAGCCTGATACTCGCTTCTTACTGTATGTCCTGGTGCCTTAGGTGCGATCATTGTAACATCAACATTCTTCGGTGGTACGATTGTTCCGAAATGGATGTTGAATCCGTGAGCGAACATAAGCATGTTACCCTCTTCAAGGTTTGGCTCGATGTCTTCTTTGTAAAGTTTAGCCTGTTTCTCATCGTTGATCAGAATCATGATGATGTCAGCCTGCTTTGCAGCTTCAGCTGCTGTATATACTTTGAATCCCTGCTCTTCTGCTTTCTTCCAAGAACGGCTTCCCTCGTACAGACCGATGATAACATCACATCCTGACTCTCTTAAGTTCAGTGCATGTGCATGTCCCTGGCTTCCGTATCCAATGATAGCGATCTTCTGTCCTTCGAGAAGAGAAAGGTTACAATCTTCCTGATAATAAATTTTTGCTGCCATTTTGCATTCCTCCTAATTGAATTTAAAATATAGAGTAGAATGCTCCCGATCTCTTCGGGGGTATCCTATATAGTGAAAGGTCTTGCCCTTTACTAGCTTTATCTGTTCCACAGGCTCTCCCTGCGGTTCTCCGATCCTGACCGGATCAGAAAAATGCAACATCCTTGCTGCCTCTGGAAAGTCCGGTAATTCCGGTTCTTGCCAGTTCGAGTATCTCATAATCCTTCAGAAGATTCAGGAAAGCTTCCAGCTTATTCTGTGTACCTGTCAATTCAATGATCAGACAATCTTCTTCCACATCTACGATCTTCGCTCTGAAAATATCTGCAACCGAGATAATCTCACCACGCTGTGCGGCATTCGCACGAAGCTTCACCATGATCAACTCTCTGCAAACGGATTCTTCTGCTTTCAAAGCCTTGATATCCACAACATCCTCCAACTTACGGAGCTGTTTCTCAATCTGTGATAGGATCTGCTCATCACCGGATGAAACAATTGTAATCCTTGTAAATCTAGGATCTGCTGTCATACCTGCCGTAATACTGTCAATGCTGTATCCACGACGGCTGAAGAGTCCTGAAATTCTGCTCAAAACACCTGAATTGTTATCTACGAGCAGTGAAAATACCTGACTTCTCATATGTATCCTCTCTTTCTCACTTCAGGAAGCGAAAATATTATGACTGACTAAGATGACTGGTTCGCTCCTTCCATGATTTGTATAAAACAGAGTGCGTTCTGTTTTTTACTTACTTAATATTAACAACTAGAACCGGCTTTGTCAACCCTATTTTTGAGATTTTTCATCACAGACCAAATTCCTCTGCCAGTTCATTCAAATACATCCAGCGCTCTTCCTTCTCTTCAAGCTGCTCTCTTACTTTCTCCTGCTCTTCCATCAGCTCACGCAGTTTCACTGAATTCGTTGCATTTGCGGCAATCTGACGATCAAGAGACGCAATTTTTTCTTCCAGCTTTGCAATCTCCTCATCTATTGTCTCATATTCACGCTGCTCCTTGAACGAAAACTTCACCTTCTGGCGCTGTCCGTCCTTCCAGTTCTTTCCTTTCTTCTGCGTCTCCTCTTCCGTGGACTTTTCTTCCTGCTTAAGTTCAGACTTTCCTGTGATATCTTTGCTTTCCTCTCCGAATCTGCGTTTCTTCGCCTCTACATAATCCGTGTATCCTCCCTCAAACTGTCGGATCCCGCCGTTTCCATCCAGTTCAAAGATACGGTCAACTACATTGTCCAGAAAATATCTGTCATGTGATACGGTGATCACAATACCTGTAAATGAATTCAGATAGTCCTCAAGAATCGTAAGTGTTGGGATATCCAGATTATTTCCGGCCTCGTCAAATAACAGGACATTCGCATTCTCCGCAAGAACACCAAGAAGATAAAGTCTTCTCTTCTCCCCTCCGGAAAGCTTACCGATCGGTGCATACTGCATATCCGGTGTAAATAAGAACCTCTCCAACAATTGACTCGCACTGATCTGGCCGTCCTTTGTTGTCACATACTCCGCAATATCCTTCACATAATCGATCACACGCTGGGAATCATCCATATGCTGTTCTTCCTGTGCAAAATATCCGATCTTGATCGTCTCGCCGATCTCAATCTCTCCTGCATCCGGCTTGAGTACACCTGCAATCATCTTAAGAATCGTAGATTTTCCACAACCGTTCGGTCCGATAATTCCAAGCCGCTGATTGCGAAGCACAATATAACTGAAATCATCCAGAATCTTCTTCTCCCCAAAACGCTTGCTGACATGATGAAGTTCGATCGTCTTCTTGCCCATTCTTGTCTCTACAGAATCAAGCTCCACCGTCTGATCCGTCACAGGTGCTTTTCCTGCTTTTAACGCTTCCAGACGTTCCAGTCTTGCCTTCTGCTTTGTCGTTCTCGCACGGCATCCACGCTTCGCCCATTCCAGTTCCATCCGAAGAATACTCTGACGCTTTCTCTGACTTGCAAGCTCCATCTCTTCCCTCTGCGCCTTCAATTCAAGGAATCCGGAATAATCCGCATCATATCCATACATCTTTCCATGACTCAGCTCCAGGATACGGTTCGTCACACGATCAAGGAAATAGCGGTCATGTGTTACCATAAGAACAGTTCCACGGTAAGATCTCAGATAATCTTCCAGCCAGGAAATCATCTCCTGATCCAGATGATTCGTCGGCTCGTCCAGAAGAAGTACGTCAAAGTCTCCTGCAAGGATCTTCGCAAGAACCACACGTCTCTTCTGTCCCCCGGATAAAGTGTCAATCTTCTGATCCCACTGCGTGATCCCAAGCTCCGTCAGATTACTCTCCACCTGCCAGCTCTCCGCATCTGCATCCTGAAGTGCGTAAGAACGGATATCCATCCCCTCCGGAAATGTCGGATTCTGCGGAACAAAAGCAATTTTCAGACCATTCTGACGAACAACCTGCCCCTCATCCGGCACTTCCTCTCCCGCAACCACCTTCAAAAGAGTTGACTTTCCGGTTCCGTTAATCCCAACAATCCCGATCTTATCCCCTTGCTGAACACCAAACGATGCATCATCAAAAATCACTTTCTCCCCATATATTTTAGAAATATGTTCTATATTAATTAAGTTCATTCTTTTCCCTGCTTTCTGTTTTTCTGCATTTTTATCAATCACATCGCCCTTCCAGTATAACAGATATTTCAGACACTGAAAATCTTAAAAATTTTTAAATTCATATTTGAAAGGGTTGAGAAAACACGGAAAACGTTATAACATAGTGAGATACATGCAATGACATGGTTTCAAATGGAAAGTGAGGTAAATGATATGAGCCCGAAGAATGATTTTTCAGACATTTTCGATGATGATTTTGAAGTTACATATGAAGAAGATCCGGAAATCAATTTTCATACTTCTGAAGATACAAAACAAATAAACAGACCTAATTCTAACACGGAGACGATCGTTATGAACGCAGACGATTACCGAGATAACTTTAACGATTCCGATGACAGCCAGTTCGAAGAAGTACTTCCTGAATATGACGATGATTATGAAGAGGATGCAGATTACGAGGATGATTATTATGAGGATGATTATAACACTCCTAACAAACGATCAAATCGCAACAATCCTTATAATGATTCATATAATAATCCATATAATGATCGTGACTACGACAGACGCTCCTCCGGCAAGAAACGTTCTGGGGGCGGAGTAAAACTTGCCGCACCGATCAAAAAAGGCGGAAAGGCATTATCCAGGCTCACAAGCACATTGCTTCAGCAGCTTTCTATTGTGTTAATTCTGGCCACAACAGCATTTGTACTCTACAACTTTTACCGTGCAAGCACACCGTACGGAGATATCCAGGAGGCAATCCAGACACAGAAGATTTCCCAGACTCTGGCCGCTTACTTATGTGTAGCTGCTCTCTTCCTGTTCTTCGAATTCATCTCCCTTCTTTGGTCAATGACACGCGTCCGCGTACGTGACGGAGTCTCCAGCTGGAGAGAAGATACCGGAAGAGGCCTGTGGTCTTTTATCCTTGTATTCGCGGTTTCCTATGCTGCGTTCCTCTTCAGCCCGTTGCTCCCTGATTCACCGGAAGTGATCTACGGAGTGAAAGGAGCTCTTGATGTATACGGTTCCCTCCACAATGTATTGTTTGGACTGTGTGCAGCCGGAGTCATCTCCTGCCTGATCAGGAAATACAAAAGTTCCAATTAGAACACAATATTCCCTTTACAAAAAGTGCACCCGGCAATGAAATCGCTCACGAAATCATTGCCGGATGCACTTTTAAAATTTACAGGTCAGTCTCAAAAAATGCCATGCATTAATCCAAAATGATCAGCGCCATAAATACAAGATCTGTATCCCCTGTATTCGTCAGCCCGTGTCCCATTCCATCCGGTGTAAATGTCACATCTCCTGCTTTCACCGGGCGGATACGTGCATTGTCATCATAATTTCCTTCCCCACGAAGAATATAATATGTCTCACTCTCGTTGTGATGCTCATGATATCCAAGAGAACATCCCGGCTCCAGTGTAACTTCTGCATACATCTTGCACTTTCCGTTCAGTTCCTTATCTTCCAGAATGTGCTTGATGATAACGTGTCCCTTTCCACCAGCCATGTTTTCTTTTCTCTCAACTCTTAATTCACTCATCTTCAATTCCTCCTAAAACATTTTTATTGTAAAGCTTATTTGCTGTTACTGTTCACACGATGTGCGACCAGCAACGCATCTCGCCATTTTAAATCGCCTTTGGCGATGGGGCGAGATGCATTCAAGTCAAAACACGCATCCTCCGTGTCAATCAGCGAAGTGATTGACACGGGAGTGAACAGTAACCATTTACTACAATACGTCTTTTATCTGACATTTATTTCATATAGATCAATTCATACTCTCTTGTTCCAAGACCGATCTTTTCTGCATGTGCCAGACAAGTCTTGTACTCAGAATTCGGTGTTGTATTCTCAAAATGATCATGATGATCGCAGAAATTCTCTTCTTCCATACGATCTGCAAGCTGGCTGTGCGGCAACGGTGTCGCGCTAAGACAGACATCTGCACATGCCTGATCCAGTGCCAGCGGATCAAAAGAGGCAAACATACCGATATTCGGAAGGATCGGTACATCATTCTCCGGATGACAGTCACAGTTCGGTGATACATCAACGATCAGTGAAATATGGAAGTTCGGTCTTCCATCCACAACCGCCTTTGTATACTCTGCCATCTTGCAGTTCAATACCTTGGTTGCCGCACTGTCCATAAATGAAATTGCATCAAAGTTACATGCCCCAATACATCTTCCACATCCAACACAATGTTCAAGATCAATAGACATCTTTCTTGCATCAGCATCATAAATCAGGCCGTCATTCGCACACTCTCTCAGACAGCTCTTACATCCTCTGCAGGCTTCCTGATCGATCGTCGGCTTACCAACAGAATGCTGATCCTTCTTACCGGCTCTGGAACCGCATCCCATTCCGATATTCTTGATCGTACCACCGAAACCTGTCGTCTCATGCCCTTTAAAATGCGTCAGACTGATAAATACATCCGCATCCATCACGGCACGTCCGATCTTCGCTTTCTCTATGTACTCTCCTCCCTGTACCGGAACTTCAATATCATCCGTTCCCTTCAGGCCGTCTCCGATAATCACCGGACATCCGACACTCAAAGGTGTAAATCCATTCTCCCATGCACAGTAAAGATGCTCCAGTGCGTTCTTTCTACTGCCCGGATATAGTGTATTACAATCTGTGAGAAATGGCTTTCCCCCAAGCTCCTTCACGACATCTGCAACCGCCTTGGCATAATTCGGACGGAGATAACTGATATTCCCCATCTCTCCAAAATGCATCTTAATCGCCACAAATTTATTCTCCATGTCAATCTCACTGATTCCTGCTTTCTTCATCAGACGTTTCAGCTTCGTTGGAAGACCTTCGCCAAGCTTCGCCCGGAAATCAGTATAATATACCCTTGCTTTTTCCATGATGTAAACCTCCTGTTGTAAATTCTGACAGCTTAACCCTGCATTCTTATCATACACTATAAATCTGACTCTTCCAATCATTTTTAGAAAAATAATAAAGTGGACATCCCCTTGACGATACGGTATACTCAAATTATCAATTCCGAACTCAGCAGCAGTTCGATCACTCTGAAGGAGATGTAATGATACAATGAATCATCTGGCTGTTACCTCAATACTCACTGTTGTAGCACATATCATCTGGTTTGCTTCTATGACAGAACGAAAATATCCGATCAAAAAAACGGTTCTGCTCTATGGACTTTACGCTATATTCTTCACTATATGGGCCATACTTGCATATTCCCTGCTTGGCAAAGACTCTCCGTATGTGATTCCATTTTCATTTGTCGGAACCATCCTGCCAGCAATTCTACTTTTCCTATATACTTCATCTGATAGTTTCAGCAAAAAAATATTTTTGATCGTTACTTATGCAAATTTGTTCTGCATCATCATTTGCCTTTCTATTTTGATCTGTGATGGATTATTTCCGAATTTATCCATTGTAAAACAGATGTATATACGAAGCTTGGTACGAATACTGTTGAATGTTCCTGCAGTCCTGCTGTATCTGTGGTTTGCGCGTCCTTATATGCGTACAGTGCCCGGAGACAGAAAACGGACCTGGTACTCTATTTCCCTCGTGTCCTTTCTGTTTTTAACCGTGTTTGCAACGCTTATCAACTTCCTCATGCGTGATGGTCATACCGTCGAACAGATGATCCTGTTTATCACAACCATGATGATTTATTGTGCAGTACTGTGGATTGTATTTGGCACGATCCAACACATGAATGCCGAAGTGAAGATGGAACTGATCACTCAAAATGTACAATACCTGCAAGGACAGCTTACCATGGCCAAAGAACATGCATCAACCGCCAAAGCCATGCGTCATGATTTTCGACATCACATGCAAAATATTGACCTGCTTCTGAAACAACAGAAGCCACAAGAAGCGATACATTATATAGAAGAATTTATCCAAAGCCTGGATGTGGCAAGTCAGATTGATTTTTGCCCACATATTACAGCCAACGCCATTTTAAACAACTTTTATAATCAAGCACAGAAAGAAGGAATTCCGATCTCTATAACTGCCGACACACCGGAGCATATAACAATTGCAGATATGGATTTTGTTGCGATCCTTTCAAATCTTCTGGAAAATGCAGTAAACGGATGTATCGAATGCGGTTCCCGGGATGAGATCACAGTAAATCTCCGTATGAAAAAGGGAAAACTTGTGATCGTGTGTAGTAACCCTTGTAAAACGAACCTTGTGATCGAAAATGATATCATCAAGCCAAAAGGAACCGGGATAGAAAGTATCCTGATGGCTATTGATAAATACGATGGAAATATCCGTTATCAGATGGAAGACGGTATTCTGACAGCATGCGTCATCCTTAACTGCTGATCTTTGCAGAAAATCAGATCACTATTTCACGCAAAAAAAACACGGTTTCACGAAAGGAACACGTTTTTTCTGCATTTTTCTTTTATACTTACACATAATAAAACATTCTTTGGATCGTTAATCATTGTGACCCAAATTTATGAAGAAAGGATCTGATTTAAATGATGAACTCAAATGTACAGGCTGCTATGCCAAAATTCGCCGGATTATCCCATGTATGTATTTTCGTGGATGATATGATGGAGGCGGTTGACTATTACCAGAAACTGTTGGGCGTTGTACCGGATCATTACCTGTCCCACTGGAGAAACGAAGGTTTCTTTAAAGCCGGCGGATTTGTCAAAGAAGCTGCCGACGGCGATGTCTCTATCGCTTTTGTAAATGTACCGGGCACAAAACTGACACTGGAACTCATGCAGTACCATTCACCGGAAGGACGAAAAGAACCTGTCTTCTTCGCTGCCAACGATGTCAGTGGCGCACGTCATGTAGCACTGAAAATCACGAACATCGACGAAGCATTTTTACATATTAAATCCATGCCGGACACACGTCTGATCAATGAGACTGACGATTATCAAGTATTCCAGATCAGCGAGACCTATCCGGATGAAGTTCATTTCTTCGATCAGGATATGAAGGAAATGGATGAAAGGAAACAGCAGACAGCTAAAATCCTCAGTGAAGTGCGGTATTTCTACTTTATTGACAAATACGGTCTCCAATGGGAGTTCGAGCAGGGACATACTGATATCGGTGATTAAGTACAAAAATGAAACAGGAGTCGGTTTGCGTTACCCATGTCGTACGCAGCGACTCCTGTTTTTTGTTTATCTTATTATTTTTTCCTTTACCCAGGCAATGCTTTTTATAGAATGCAACACAAGATAGTTTTCTATGGAAGTAACTATCCTTTAAAATCAGATATTTGAAAAAACAAACTTCCTCAATCACATAATCTTCAAACAATATTCATCTTTTGGGTGGCTACCTTTCTTCCGATGCGGGAATGACGGATCATCCTGCTCCTGATCAATCAAATTCCAGTACAGTGATCTTATTTTGTAAAAATCTTCTTTTTCTGCCTTACGGAATATCATTTTGCCTACCTCTTTACTCATGCAGTTCCAACGGCAGCCCGTCCGGGTCATGGAAGAAAGTCATCTTCTTTCCTGTATAATCGTCAACCCGAATCGGCTCACATTCAATACCGACTTCCGCCAACTCATTCACCGTCTGCTCCACGCTATCAACGCAGAACGCAAGATGACGCAGACCACAGGCCTCCGGCCGGTTTACACGCTTCGGAGGATTTGCCTCAGCGAAAATTTCCAGCTCTGTTTGCTCATTGACACGCAGATCCAGCTTCCAATCCTTACGCTCCGGGCGATAGTTTTCTCTGATGACAGAGAAACCCAGCTTGTTTACATAGAAATCCTTAGCGGCTTCGTAGTCAGATACGATGATTGCAATATGATGTATTTTTGATAAATTCATTTTTCTCACGCTCCTTGTCACATGCCGTTCATCCGCATCTTCTCTCAATGCCAATGCCAGCGAAAGTTCGTCCACAATATTTTGTAATAATTTAAGTGCCTGACACCAATGTTATGTATTCCTGTCTTCGTATCATGGAATGCAATGTAAGTAGGTAATCAATTTAAAATTATAATCCGGAATCAATAATACACATGTACTCAACACCATATAAATCCTTTTTCAGAATTTCTGCTGACTTCATTTTGAACATTCAGTATCTCAGATAAATCAATCTGTTCAAGTTTCTTTCTAAATCACTTTCATTCGTATCTTCCTTTTGAATCCTGACTGCCTTATGAATATTATGACATACAATCTCTTAAAAAACTTTCCTCATATACTCCCAATATGTCCAATTCTCACCTGTATATCCGATTTTTGTAATCCAATCTTTTCCGTGTATTTGTATCTAATTTTTGATATGTTTCTACCAGCATTCCAATTTCTGTCTCTTTACTAATTTTTCTCATTTAATATTTTATACTGACGCAGAATTACCCGTACCCTATATGCTGCAAATCTTTTCGCTCTTTTATAAAAGATAACAGTCAACATAGCCATGATAAATATAACCACTAAATCTTGCCTGCTAAAACTGAATGATTTTATGTTGTATCTATAATAAGCACTTAAACATAACGGCATTGATATTATTAAACTACGACTCATAGCATATAATGAATTTATTTTATTAGCCTTATCACATTTCTCATGTGTTTCTAAAAAAGTCTTACATAAATAAAATACATACTCATTTTCAGTTTCGCTATAAACCTGATTATCGTTTGATTTATTTAATATTTTGTTTGCAAGCTCTCTAAAAGATTTTAATTCCAACTCATTACCAATAATTTTATTTTCATCATTCAAAAATTTACACCTTGCATTTTCACGAAATTTGAAAACCTTTTTATCAAGAACTGAACTAATCTCTTGTAAAACCAATCCCAAGAAAAAGCTCCCAACCAAAAATAAGATAGCATTAACAATGTCATTTTCTACATTTGCTATTAAATTTATCAATGGTAAATCAAGACAACAACTCACAACAATTACTATCATTCCAGATAACAGTACTCCAAAAAAATCATATACTCCAACTTTATCTAATGCACTCTTCATTACATTTATCTCCTTTTAAAAACTTGTTTTTTAGGCGTTTTATAAACACCACAAGTCCTTGATTTTATTGGTTTTCTCACTGTGCTATATACAAATCTTTTAGTTCGTTCAAAACCTGATCTTTCATTCTCCCTACCAGCCCCAACTGCTTAATGTCAATGCTTTCGTTTTGCATCTTCTGAATAAAGTCTTGAATATCTGCATAAACTCCTTGAGGAGCCGTAATCTTAACCATGGGATCAATCAATTCTGTCAGGCGGAAAACATCGTTCTTATGCTTCTTGATGTTTTTGCTGTCAACATGTTCACCTGCAGCCTTGCGATCTATTAAATCCATCCACGCTTTTGCCTTAAATGGAATCAAATATGCCGCATCCAAGACAGTAACTCCATCAACAGTGACTTTCCCCTGTTTCAAAAATTCGTAGTAATCATCGTCCAAAAGAATAGCAGACAGACTTGAAATATCTTCGTCTATTGGTAGCGGTGTCAAGACTGCATCTTCCGGAAGTTGAATGGCATCCAGCTTTCGCGTGAAAAGTTCAATCATCGCAGGATACTGATTCGAGATTGGGTGGCTAAAACGATAAAACTGCGGCACACCCGAACTTTTATTGCAATGTTCATATCCAGCCCGTTTTACATATTCCCAAAATTTCTTTCCAAAATTCGCATCAACTGCTTCTATAATTAGAACAAGGTCAATGTCCTTTGTTGCTCGAAAGTCCAAACCTTCTTCCGTCATCAGAATGTCACACGCCGTTCCTCCAATGATAGTATATTGTTCTTCACTGCTCTTGAACCATTCCTTAAAACTCTCAATCCCTGTAACCATCTATCTTCCTCCACAGTTCATTCAGCATTTCTTCTACTGCTTCTTCAACCCGTTCATCCGCATCTTCTCTCAATGCCAATGCCAGCGAAAGTTCGTCCACAGTATTTCGTGTGGACAATTTTCGGGGATCATATCTCCACATTTCTACAGCCACTTGCACCTGTGAATCTTGCAAACGGTTTGTCATAACATCTTTCCATTGAGAGATTCTTTCTGTTGCATAGTATTTGACGTTCGGTGCATTCAGCATGGAACACTCTGCCAATGCCGAATATCCACTTTCTAGCAAAGCTGTCCCCACAAATTCTTTCGGAATATAAACCGTTCGTTTTATTGGATTCAGCAACTTATCTCCTGCTTTTTGGAACAGTATTTTCGGAGAATTCTCGGATTTTAAAATCCGCTGTACACCTCTTTTCTTTATATGCAGCAATCTCATTTCTTCAAGCTGTTTCGATGCTCTCGATATAGAAGTAGGTGTTAATTCCAAGTCTTTCGCAGCCTGACTTGTGGACAATTCTTGTGCGCCTCCATAAATGAAATGCAACAGAAGCATCTGCGCCGATGGACGCATTTCTTCTCGTTGCTCCCTTTCGGCATTGCACCGTTCCTGCAAATACAACGCCATAAAAGGCAAATAAATCTGCCTTCCTTCTACAACAAATGGAATTTTCTCACGAATCAAATATTCTTTCTGCCGAGAAATAATCTCTTTCAGCACTAGAACAACGGGCAAATTTTCATTTTTCTGTATCCTGGCAATGTGCTTTTTCAGCACTCCAATTTGCTCCAATTCAATTTTCGGATAAAGGAAAATCGCCTTTTTCCCATTCATAGATGCCATCTGCAGGCGATAGCGCATGACAATAAAGTTTGGCAAATGCTTGAACTCCACATCCTCATAAGTTACTTTGATTCCAAGGACTTTATTGAGATACTCCATGTGTTCACCTCCATTTTAACTCTTTTTCTGTATTGTAACTCTTTTTAAGTTAAGATGCAATATTAGAGTTAAGATAAACCACAAAGCACTGCATGGTAAGGTATTCAACGCCTATTCCAACAAAGCCTCCTTGTCTCTGCATCTGAATATTCCCTCTCCGCTATAGCAGCTATCTTACCTCATACTTTTCGTTTACTTATTTCATCATTTCTTCGTTTATGCGTATTATATAGGTAAATTTTTTATGAAAGTTCTTTGAGTGCTTCCAAATATCCAATCAATCTTTTCTGTGCATTTGTATCTAATTTTTGATATGTTTCTACCAGCATTCCAATTTCTGTCTCTTTACTAATCACATAAGTATTATTATACCTGCTTCTGTTTCCTGTATGCTCTGCTCCTGATAACAGCTCATATGGTGTCACATCCAATACTTCACAAATAATCAAGATCTTATCACTTACCGGATTTGTTCTTTTTTTCTTCCAGTCACTTATGGAACTCTCTGCAATTCCTGTTCTCTGGGCAAATTCTTTCTGACTCATTCCCTTTTCTTTTAATAATTCAAAAATCTTATCACTGATTGTTTTCATTCCTTTTTTCCGCCTCTTTTCTCTTACCAGTACCTACATATATAGCAGGTACTGGACACTTAATTTCTTTTCATATTTTCATAAGTCTATCACTTTATATGTGGTTTGTAAATACGAATTTATTTGTTTATAAAAATTTAATAGGGTCAGACCACAATGTGGTCAACTTAAGAATTTTAGAAAAATTTTAGAATTCCTTCAGCCCTGATTTCATGGGCATTTGAAGGAATTCTTTTCTTTTTTTACAAAAAAGTACTTGACAACTATTGAAGAGTTTTATAAGAAACTACATTTGGGTTCTGAATTGCATAGGTTAGATTATTTGATAATGAATATAATCGGATTGCAGCGTTCTTGTAAAAATAATAGTGATTTATATGTTGGACTCGGGAAAATACTGGATATAATAAGGCAAAAGAGAAATATTATGTAGAACATAATTTTAATTACAATTTTTAACATACATAATACCGCTGTATACCGAATGTATGCACGGTGGTGTGAGAGGTAGGCTAATCAATTAATGATTAGCCTACTACTCGATTGTGTGATACCTGCATGATACCTATTTTGCTCTGCCTTGGCTAATGTTTAATTGTACTCTATAAATAAATGGTATTTTATATGTATTTTTCTTTTTTTCTAGAAAACCAATTTGAACTAGTTTTTCAGTTCGAGATTTCCACTGTTTTCCGAGTACTTGTTGTAGAGTAGAGTCGTTATGTTCCGCTTTACTGTTTTTAAAGAGTTCTATCCATGTTCTGTATGCAGGATATTCTGCATATAATTGTGTGACGAGTTTCTCTCTTGAGGTTTCAGAGTAAGCAGCACGTATAGCTGGCGAAGATATGAAAAAATCATCTGCTATTTCTGAGATATTGTTTTCTTGTAGCAAATTAAGTTGGATAGCACGAGCTTTTTCTAAAAGAGAAATAATGTCTCTAGGGGTAAAGTGATTGTGTCCGTCTTTTACATGATTAATAATCCAACCTAGCGAATCCGGATTCTTTTTTCCGACATCAATTTGTGGTTTAATAAGAATGTTAATTATTTTATTTCTTTCAGTTGATGTTAAAGAAGAACAGTCAGTATTTATGTGAAGACCGGATATATATTCTTTAAAAGCATCATTGAAAAGTAGGCGTTCAACAATCAATTGTTCTATGTTTTCACGATCCCACTGTAGCGATTGCATTGTTTTTGATGCAACATGTGTCAGAGAGGTGAAACCGTTAGAAGTAATTTCGTCGAATATATCATCTCTAATAAAAATCTTCATTTTAAATCCATCGTACATACATATGTCTTTATAAGCATAAAATAGTGCCTTTAAAATTAAAGTGCTTTCGGTTGTTCTGTCAGGAAATGCATCGTCTAATCGGTCAATCATAACCCAAAAACAAGATTTGTTATTGCAAATTAATGAATCCAATTCGGAAAATATATGATTGTAGTCAATTAATAATTCAGATGGATTCATTGATTGTGCATAAGATGAATTAGGAGAAAGTTCTACACTTTGTGTGGTGGAACCATCAGGATTAAAGGTGTTTGTAGCCTTTAATTTTACATATTGTAATGCGTGTAACAGAGTCCCAATAATAGTTTTTTTAGGAGAAAGCAATTTTTCTTTTTGAAGATAATTACCTAGCTCGCTACCATCGGAAAATAAATCAGAATAACTTTTCCATATAACATTTATGATATATATTTTCCAAGCATCAATGACTTTTTGGATATCATTGTCATTGATTGTAACTGTGTTGAACGCTCTTTTGAAATCTGGATCACCTTTTAGTTCAATAGCTTTAATTAATCGTTTGCCATCTAATTGCGAATATTTACTTTGATTATCATATAGTGTAACCAGCATGGCTGTTTTGCCAGAACCTTTTGTGCCTTTGATAATATCATAGCGATCATTAACAAGATCCATGGTTGAATAAGTATTGATATAGTAGTTGACTATATTTTTGTCGTATTCAGCAATAGAATTTCCAAAGTTCAAATTATTAAGTATATCAATTTTTTTCATGCATTCGCCATCCTTTCTTAGGTTTGTTTTTTTCACAATCATCACAGGTATTCGGCCAATTTAACTTCCACTCTAAATACTCTGCATCTGTGATTTCTCCGTTTCTTAGTTTCTGTTTACGCATCATCCATTCACGCATAAACTCATCCACAAGTCCATAATTAAACCACATACCTACCGGCGGTTCATCCGGCCAGTATTCAGTTACATCATAATAAGTGGCTTCCGGTGGCATATCAGCTTTGTCTCTTTTGTTTGTGCGGATAAGAGTGAAAAAGTTGATTGCGTTTCTGATATCTTCATCCAGTCAGAAAAATGTCTGCATGATATCTTCAGTGCTACCGGGAATCGGACTTACAAAGAGTAATTGGGTGATGTCCATTGCTTTTGCCATATCAATCAGCATATCGTTTTGAGGAATTCGATAGTCGCATTCGTATTGAGCAATACGATTTGCAGCTCCTTTTCCTTCTATGCCTATAGCTTCACCGAGCTGTTGTTGGGGCATTTTTCTGAATTTTCTAATGAGTTTTATCTTTTTTCACAGGGTCATGAAAAAAACCTTCCTAAATACTGCGTATACGGAATATTATAGCGAAAGAAAATGGATATGTAAACAAAAGCATTCGCATATTAGCGAAAATAAATATCAACATTAGCAAATAAGCTAATTATAATGAGTATCACAATAGATATTAATATCAAAGCGAATATATTGCCTTAATCATACGGAATCAGACTTATAATGCTCTGAAAGATGAAATGAAAAAACTTGAAAAAAGACCAAAATTTATGACAGTTCCTGCGGCACTGAAAGAACTCGAAAAGATAGAGATGGTCAGACTTACGGATAACAGATATCGGCTTGATCATGCAGTGACTGCAATGCAAAAGACAATCCTTAAGGCATTTGACATGAATACCAATGTTATAAAATATCAAGCTCAGGAAATAAGCAGTACTCTGAAGGAGGAAAAGTAAAATGGGAAGACCTAGAAAAGATAACATCGTTGATGCGATGGAACAACAGATTGAAAAAGCACAGGCTAAAGTAATAAAAACAAAAGCTGCATATTTAGGCGTAAAATTCGTGGAGTTTAAGAATATAATATATTGACATAGGTATATACTACGTGTATACTAATATTATAAGTATATCCGTTGTATATACTTTTAGGAGGAGAAAAAATGACAAATATGATGGCAAACAGAAAGGAACGCATATTCATTTCAGAGACAGCCATAAGGAAGTGGGGCAATAGTCAAGGTATTAGATTATCAAAAGAGATAATTAACAGAACGGGACTAAAAGAAAACGACAATGTAGAAATTAGTGTAAACAACGGAATTATTACCATTAAAAAGGCAAAACCGAAATACTTAAATTTAAAAGAAAGGCTTGAAGCATTTTACAATAAGCCAATTGATGATATTTATGTAGAAAGTACTCAAGAGGTTGATGTAGGTGCTTATGTAGGTGAAGAAGTTTGGTAAATTACAATCAAGGAGATATTATTACTATGGATTTTGATCCGCAACAGGGACATGAACAGTCTGGAAGAAGACCGGCTCTTGTGATAAGTAACGATATCTTAAACCACCATAGTTCTATGGCGATGGTGTGTCCGATAACAAATACAAATAAACATCATCCATTCCATATAGAATTAGATGATAGAACAGATACAACAGGTGTTATACTATGTGATCAAGCAAAAATGCTTGATATAAAAGCACGCAATGGAAAATTTAGAGAAACATGCCCAGAAGACATATGGACAGATGCTAGAGATTTAATAACAAGTTTTATGTAATATAAATAAATGAATGAATATGCAAACAAAGGAATTGTACAAACTTAGTACAGTTCCTTTTTTATTTGTTAAAGAATAATTTTTAGTAAAGACTTGGCTAGCCGCCCATTCTTTCAATGCCAGTTAGCCATATTAACTTAATAACTTTTTCTCAAAAATATATACCAGCCTTTATTTACACCATTTTTCTCACATTTGATGTTTTCAAGGCTGGTACTTTTTTAACACTTTTGTAATAACTTTTTGTTCTATTATTACTTTTTTTACTTGACTTTCATTTGAAAATGTGCGGCTGCGTTATCTGACAATCCTGTCAGATAACGCAGCCCTTAGATTAATAAGAGATTTTTAATTCACAGTCAGTAAAATCTCTAATCTAAGGAGGCACATTTATATTATGAACGATTATCCATCAAATGTAAAAGAAAAATTGAATTTTATTATCTCTGATATGGCAAATCATCATTGGCTCTTCGCCAATAGACCTGGGCATGATTTTATACGTCAGAACCATGGTAAACTTTCTTTTTATGATACTATGCGACTGATTATTGGTATGGGAAAAGGTAACACAAATGATGAAATCATGGATTACTTTGATCTTGATCCTGATCGCATCCCTTCCCAATCTGCCTTCAATCAAAGAAGGTCTCAAATTTCTCTTTCCGCTTTTGAGTATCTCTTTTCGGAATTCTCGTCAGCCTTTCCTGCCACTACTAATACTTTTAAAAACCATTGCATCCTGGCTTGTGATGGTTGTCATGTTGTTTACACAACAAATTCTGAAATTATCGAAGATTTTAACAAACCGCACCTTATTGATTATAAAGGTTATAACCATATGCATCTTAATGGCTTCGTTGATGTTATTAGTAAGGCTTTTATTGACGTTGTTGTACAACCGGGTCAAAAGCCTGATGAACGTCAGGCTCTCCACATCATGCTTGATCTCTTTCAGCCTGATGAGCCAAGTAAATATATCATTACTGCTGATAGAGGATACGAATCTTACGACCTGCTTTTTCATTGTAAGCTTAAACATCTTAGTTATGTTTTCCGTGTAAAAGCTCCTTCGTCACCAAAAAGTATTCTGTCTTATTACAAAAATGAGTTGCCTGATGAGCGAGATGAATTCGATATAACGATTAAACGTTTCCTTACAGACAAAAAGACGAATATTATGCGGAGTCAATCTGATGTTTATCGTTATATGAATCCTTCTAAAAATATTCCTCATTTCCAACA